>ENA-ORBV01000011-ORBV01000011.1-microbial-mat-metagenome-genome-assembly--contig:-NODE-11-length-353264-cov-9.162149_pt1 | contig 353264 bp, 309 predicted proteins | sample MGYA00237777_ERZ505514 | MGnify/ENA primary metagenome ERZ505514 (study PRJEB26160, sample SAMN06269048) | microbial mat metagenome | isolation source: Oligotrophic lake microbial mat | place...
GTGTCCCGCCATTATCTCAAAGCAACAGCCGCCGAAGCTGCGCAAGCATTCGGTGTGCATCACGCCGCGGTATCTATTAAGAATGGGGTCAGGTCTTCAATTGTTAATACTTTACCGCCGGCGGCTTTATTCCTACCGCATCTCTTCTATCGTTAGATCCTTCCGATCAAAGTAAAGCCTTTGCCTTTCCGCTTTGCTCTGTATTTGCGATACTTAGTTTTCCAAACTTCCAAAGCAGGGGCAGCGGCATGGCCAGACCCTTACGTATTGTTTATGCAGGTGCGTGGTATCACGTGATGAATCGAGGACGACATCGCGAGAAGATATTTTTAGATAAAACAGACTATCAAACGTATATGAACCTCCTCTCTCATGCTTTTGACCTGTATGAGTTGGAAGTGCACTCTTTCTCCTTGATGCCAAACCACTATCATTTATTAGTGCGTACTCCCCGGGCTAATCTTTCTCGCGCCATAAGACACGTTGATGGGATTTATGCCCAGACATTTAATCGAAGACACGCCTGTGACGGGTCATTGTTTCGAGGAAGATATAAATCCATCCTTGTAGAGGCAGATAGTTATCTCGAAGAGCTGGTGCGTTATATTCATCGCAATCCGTTCGAAGCAGGCCTCGAAAAGCGGTTAGGTGAGCACTTTTGGACAAGTCACCGTCATTATTTGAAACCCTCCAAGAAATCCTCGTGGCTGCATACCGATTTTGTTTTGAGTCTTTTTGCAGATAGAAAGCATGATGCCATTTCTCTCTTAAAGGAATTCGTGAATAAAGAGCGGTCTCCGGAGCTCGTTCGCAGACTTGCGAGTGTTAAATGGCCCGCAATTCTGGGTGGGGAAAAATTCAAGGAATGGTTAAAGGAACACCATCTCGGAAAGCGGCTATCTGAAAGAAATGTCCCGCAGCTGAGAGATTTACTAAGGGAGTATAAACTTGACCGGTTGAAATTACTTGCCGAGCAGCTTTGGGAGATTCCCCCGGATGAATGGCTCAAAACCAAAAGAGGGAGAAGAAACGATAAAAGGCGAGCAATGATTTATGTGTCCCGCCATTATCTCAAAGCAACAGCCGCCGAAGCTGCGCAAGCATTCGGTGTGCATCACGCCGCGGTATCTATGCAATTTAAAAACGCCAAAGATGAAATCTCTAATCAATCAGGCTGCTATCCCGACGTCCTAAATCTAGAACTCGCTCTAAAGAATTGTCAATTGAAGACCTGACCCCTTTTTTTTTTGTTAAACTTTCGCCTTGATCTGGAAGAGCTCGAGCACCAGCGGATGCAGTATCCCGTTGGTCGCGCAATTGGTGGGCGAGTCGAGCGTGATCGGGCCGCCCGAAAAATCGGTCATTTTTCCGCCCGCTTCTTCGACGATGACGATCCCCGCGGCTTTATCCCACGACTGGAGCTGCTGCTCGTAGAAAACGTCGAAGCGGCCGGAGGCAAGGTAGCAGAGGTCAAGTGCCGCCGCACCCGCGCGCCGGATACACTGAACTTTCATCATAAACGTTTTCATAATGGCGAGATATTCGTCGGCCCGTTCACGCCGGTCGTAGCCAAAACCCGTTCCCACCAGAGAATCGATTAAAGTGCTGACTTTGGAGACATGGATAGGCTTTCCGTTCAATGTCGCTCCCTTGCCGCGTTCTGCGAAGTAGAGCTCCTCGCGCATGGGGTCGTAAATGCCGCCCATTTTCAGGACGCCGTCTTCTTCAAAGGCGATCGATGTGCAAAACTGGGGGAATCCGTGAGCGAAGTTGGTCGTTCCGTCGATCGGGTCGATGATCCAGCGGGAACCTGAATTGCCGTGGGCGGGGGATTCCTCGGTCAGGAAGGCATGATCCGGGAAATCCCGTTTGATGCGAGCGAGGATCGCGGCTTCGGCCTTTTTATCGCTTTCGGTGACGATACTGAGTTCTGTTTTCTTTTCGATATGGTGAACACTGCCGAAATCCTCCCGGATAATTTTTGCCGCGGCTTCGAGCGATTCCAAGAGGACTCTTTTAATTTTTTCATGATTCATATAGAATAAGCCCCTGTTTTTCCCCCATTAAATCAAAGGGTTTTAATTCGATTTCTGATTCAGAACATGATATTGAAGCAATGTCGGGTTTGATTATTCCCCGGTACGCAGTAACCGCAGTCTGTATAGACGTGTGGATTGAAACAACGGCCTTATTTTGCCCCGAAACAGCGGAAAGTCAACTTATTAGGAGACCTGCATGGCGACTCACAATGTGACACTTATTCCGGGCGACGGCATCGGCCCCGAACTCGCGGAAGTTACGAAAAAATGCCTCGAAGCGACCGGCGTCTCTTTTAACTGGGACATTCAGCACGCCGGCGTTGACATCATGGAAAAAACGGGGACGCCCCTTCCCGACAGCGTCGTCGCTTCAATTCGTAAAAACAAAGTCGCCATCAAGTCGCCCATCACGACGCCGGTCGGCACGGGCTTCCGCTCGGTAAACGTCGCGCTCCGTAAGGAACTCGACCTTTACGCCTGCATCCGTCCCTGCAAGACTTACGAAGGAGTAAGATCCCGCTACAAGAATATCGACCTCGTGATTTTCCGTGAAAACACCGAAGACCTTTACGCCGGCATCGAGTTTCAGAAAGGCACCAAAGACGCCGCGGAAGTGATCGAGGTCTGTTCCCGGCTCTCGAAAAAAGATATTCGCGCCGACTCGGGCGTCAGCATCAAGCCCATTTCCGTATTCGGCTCGGAAAGAATTGTCAGGGCCGCGTTTGAATACGCGCGGAAAAACAACCGCAAGAAAGTTACGGCAGTCCACAAGGCCAATATCATGAAGTTCTCCGACGGCCTGTTTCTCGAAGTCGCGCGTAACGTCGCGAAAAACTACACCGATATCGAATTCGAAGACCGGATCGTGGACGCGATGTCCATGCAGCTCGTCCAGTTTCCCGAATGGTACGACATCCTGGTCCTTCCGAACCTGTACGGCGACATCCTTTCCGACCTCTGCGCGGGTCTCGTCGGCGGTCTCGGCATGGCTCCCGGTGCGAACATCGGCGAAGGATACGCCCTTTTCGAAGCGACCCACGGTTCGGCGCCAAAGTACAAGGGCCTGAACAAGGTCAATCCGACGGCGCTCCTTCTCTCCGGAGTGCTCATGCTCCGTTATTTAAAGGAAGACGAAGCCGCGGACAGGCTTGAGTTCGCGATCGCCGACATCATCCGCGAAGGCAAAGACGTGACTTACGACATGAAGCCGACCAAGGACGATAAAACCGCGGTCGGAACGCGCGAAATGGGCGACGCAATTATCAAAAGAATGAATGTAAAAGTGGGTCGCTAAAAAGGGAGTAAACAAAATGGCCAATAAACCTATAGTAACGGTAGTCGGCGCGGGATTCGTGGGAGCGACCACGGCGCAGCGCCTTTTAGAGAAAGAAATCGCGAACGTCGTCCTCGTCGACGTGGTGGAAGGCATGCCGCAAGGCAAAGCCCTGGACATGATGGAGTCGGCTCCGGTCGAAGGGTTTTCCACGAGTATTGTGGGAACGAACGATTACGCCGACACGAAAGGTTCCGATGTCATCGTGATCACGGCGGGGCTCGCCCGCAAACCCGGCATGAGCCGCGACGACCTGCTCCTGAAAAATGCCGATATCGTCGGCGGCATCGTGAGCGAGTGCGCGAAGTACTCTCCGAACGCGATCATCATCATCGTTACAAACCCGCTCGACGTGATGACTTATCTCGCCTGGAAGAAATCCGGTTTTGACCACAAGCGCGTTTTCGGTATGGCGGGAGAGCTCGATTCTGCGCGCATGGCCTGGTTCATTGCGGAGAAACTGAAGTGCAAACCCTCAGACGTTCACGCGATGGTTCTCGGGGGCCACGGCGACGAGATGGTGCCGGTTCCGAAATACACGACGGTCGCGGGCAAGCCCGTCGCGCAGCTGCTTGATCAGGAAACGATTGAAGCGATCAACCAGCGCACAAGAAACGGCGGCGCTGAAATCGTGGCACTGCTCAAAACCGGCAGCGCGTTTTACGCCCCTTCCTCTTCGGTCGTCAGAATGGTCCGCTCCATTCTCGAAGACCGCGGCGAAGTCATCGCTACCTGCGTTTATCTCACAGGCCAGTACGGTATCGAAGACGTTTACTGCGGCGTTCCCGCGAAACTCGGACGCAGCGGCATCCAGCAGGTCATCGAACTCGAACTCACGGAAGAAGAGAAGAGGGCCCTGAAGACCTCGGCCGAACACGTCCGTGAAAACTGCAATAAACTCAGCGTCGGCGTTTAGTGCCGCCAGGGAACAGGCTTGCAAGCATGTTCCCTAACTAACTGCTCACAAACCCGGGGACAGGCACGAAGCGCGTGCCGGTCCCCTAGAACAACAGGTAACCATGGACAGCTTCAAATCCCTATCGGAAATCAAGGTCAACGGAAAATCCTACACCATCAACCGGCTCGACGCTCTGAAAAAGGCCGGGTTCAATGATCTGGAAAAAATTCCTTATTCCATCCGCATCCTGCTTGAGAACCTGCTTCGGACGGAAGACGGCAAGACGGTTAACAAAGCCGACATCGAAGCCCTTGCCGCCTGGAAACCAGGAAAAAAACACGACAAGGAAATCGCCTTCACTCCCGCCCGCGTCGTGATGCAGGATTTTACGGGTGTGCCCGCGATCGTGGATCTCGCGGCCATGCGCGATGCGATCCGCGTCATGGGCGGCAACCCGGCGAAAATCAATCCGCTCCAGCCCGCCGAACTCGTCATCGACCACTCCGTGCAGGTCGATTCATTCGGAAGTTCCCGCGCGCTGAGTGAAAATATCGAACTCGAATACGAACGCAACACGGAAAGATATCAGTTCCTCAAATGGGGCCAGAAGTCCTTCAAGAACTTCGCGGTGGTTCCGCCGGGCACGGGCATCGTGCACCAGGTGAACCTCGAATACCTCGCGACCGTAGTTTTCCAGAAAAAAGACGGCGCTAAAACGCTCGCTTATCCCGACACGCTCGTCGGGACGGATTCTCACACCACCATGATCAACGGCCTCGGCGTGCTCGGCTGGGGCGTCGGCGGGATCGAAGCCGAAGCCGCGATGCTTGGCCAGCCGATTTCCATGCTGATTCCGGAAGTGGTTGGTTTTAAAATTTCGGGAAGCCTTCCGGAAGGAACGACGGCGACCGATCTTGTGCTCACCGTCACGCAGATGCTCCGTAAAAGAGGAGTGGTCGGAAAGTTCGTGGAGTTTTTCGGCCCCGGCCTCGATCATTTGCCGCTCGCCGACCGCGCCACGATCGCGAACATGGCTCCCGAATACGGAGCGACGATGGGCTTTTTCCCCGTCGACAATATCACGCTTGAATACCTGCGTCTTTCGGGCCGCAGCGATGAAACGGTCGCACTCACGGAAACTTATATGAAAGAACAGGGCCTTTTCCGCGGACACAGCGCGCACGAACCCGCATACGGGGAGCTTCTCGAGCTCGATCTCTCGAAAGTCGAAGCGAGTATCGCGGGTCCGAAACGTCCGCAGGACCGCGTGGCACTTTCGGGCGCGCGCAAATCGTTTCGGGAAGCACTCGTCTTGATGAAAGAAACGGAAGTCGCGGGCCTCGACCCGAAACACGTGAAGAGCTGGGTCGCTCAGGAGAGCGTGTTTTCGGGTGCCGAACTCGGCGGACTCGCTTCCTCCGTCGCCGTGAAGTCTGAAGAAGAAGCGTTCGAATTAAAAAATGGTTCGGTCGTCATCGCCGCCATTACCAGCTGCACGAATACGTCGAACCCTGCCGTCATGATCGGCGCGGGCCTCCTCGCGAAGAAAGCCGTGGAAAAAGGGCTGAAAACGAAACCCTGGGTCAAGACGAGCCTCGCTCCAGGTTCCAAGGTCGTGGTTTCCTATCTGAAAGAAAGCGGCGTCCTGTCTTATCTGGAAAAACTGAACTTCCACGTCGTGGGGTTCGGCTGCACGACCTGCATCGGAAATTCAGGACCTCTTCCAGAAGCTATATCGAAGGGTATCCACGAAAAAAATCTCGTCGCCGCCGCGGTGTTGTCGGGCAACCGTAATTTTGAAGGCCGCATCAATCCGGACGTCCGCGCCAATTACCTTGCCTCGCCGCCGCTCGTCGTCGCCTACGCGATTGCGGGGACGATGGACACGGATCTTGTCAACGATCCGCTCGGTGAGGATACGCAGGGAAATCCGGTTTATCTCCGCGATATCTGGCCGAGCCGCAAAGAAGTCGACGAAGCCATGAAAGTCATTCAGTCGGGAATGTTCCGTGAACAATATTCCAACGTCTTCGAAGGCGAAGAGGAATGGAAGAAGCTGGAATTTCCTGTCGGGGACACTTTTCAATGGAGCGAGGAATCGACCTACGTGAAGCATCCGCCTTATTTCGAAAATATGCCGGCGGAACCGCAACAGCTGAAGAATATTGAGAATGCGCGCGTTCTGGCTCTGCTGGGTGATTCCGTGACGACGGACCATATTTCTCCGGCGGGCTCGATCCCCGAGAAATCGCCCGCCGGACAGTATCTGATTTCGAAAGGCGTGGCGAAGCGCGATTTCAATTCTTACGGAGCCAGGCGCGGCAACCATGAAGTTATGGTGCGGGGAACGTTCGCGAATATCCGTCTGCGCAATCTTCTCGCTCCCGGCACGGAAGGCGGCATGACGCGGCTTCTGCCCGAGGGCAGGGTCACGACTATTTATGACGCGTCCGTCCAGTACGCTGCTCGAAAAGTCCCGCTCATTATCCTCGCTGGAAAAGAATACGGAACAGGCTCCTCGCGCGACTGGGCGGCCAAAGGGCCGAACCTTCTCGGCGTGAAAGCCGTAATCGCGGAAACCTACGAGCGCATTCACAGGAGCAACCTGATCGGAATGGGAATTCTTCCGCTTCAATACCTGGAAGGGCAGAACGCGGCATCGCTCGGACTGACGGGTGAAGAAGAGTTTTCGATCGACGGCATCTCGGAGAACCTGAAAACCGGTAAGGTAATGACTGTGACGGTGAAAAACGCGGCGGGCGGGCAAAAGTTCAAGGCCGTCTGCCGTCTGGACACTCCCGTCGAAATCGACTATTTCCGCCACGGCGGCATTCTTCAATACGTACTGCGTCAGCTCGTTAAAAATTAACGCATAGGTTTTCAACTTTGTCATTCTGGGGCCGAAGGCTATTGCCTTCGGCACACTCTCGGGAGCGTGAAGCTCCCGTATGCGCAGTGAAACGAAGAATCTCTGAATGTGGCCAAGATCCTTCACTGCGTTCAGGATGACAGTTACCCGAGGCAAAAACATGGCAAAACAAAGCCCGAAAAAACAGTCCGTCTATCCCACGATCGGCAAAAAAGTATTCATCGATTCTTCGGCCCAGGTCATCGGGAACGTGGAAATAGGAGCTCACTCGAGCGTCTGGCCCGGCTGCGTGCTACGCGGCGACATCAATAAGATCACGATCGGGACCCACACCAATATTCAGGACCTTTCCGTTGTTCACGTCGAAGCGGATAACGCCTGCACGATCGGCGATTACGTCGTCGTCGGCCATCGCGTCATTCTTCACGCCTGCACGATCGGGGACAACTGCCTGATCGGAATGGGTTCGATCGTCATGGACGGCGCCGTTATCGAGGACGGAACTATCGTGGGCGCAGGCAGCCTTGTAACTCAGGGCTCAAAACTGAATTCCGGAAGTCTTTATTACGGAAGCCCGGCGCAATTTGTCAGAAAACTAAGTAAGGACGAGATCGCCGGGCTCAAAAACTGGGCCAAGCGTTACGTCCGCTACGCGGCAGAACACATCGAGGGCCGGTACGGCAGAGTTCTGCCGGTTTCGGACGATGTCGCGGTCATTACACGTCAGGCACCCGAGCCGGAATAAGGGGTTGGTACCGGTTCTCGAGCACGACGTCCTCATTATCGGACTAGAGATAAGAGCTCTTCATTGCTCTGAATTGCGCATTAACGTCTATAAGAACCGGTACCAAGGAAAACAATCGCCGTCCCATAAAATTTCTGTATAATACGCGGACTATGTCGCAGGCAAGCACCCCAATGAGCCAATCCCGCAGTGAGCCCAAGGTCGTCAGCGGCCTCGATGGCGTATTTGTAGCCCAGACGACTTTAAGTTTTGTCGACGGGCCTGGAAGCGAACTCTATTACCGGGGTATTCCGGTCCATGAATTCATAGGCACCTCTTCCTTCGAAGAAGTGGCGTTCCTTCTCTGGTATGGAAAGCTACCTATTAAAGCCGAGCTCGAAGCGCTGAAAAAGAAACTCGCGGCCGAACGCCAGATACCTTCCGAAGCCATCGAGCTTATCCGAAAAATCCCGAAAAAAACGCATCCCATGGGCGTTCTCCGGACCCTGGTTTCCTACGCCGGACTTTTTGACCCGCAAGGCGGCGTTTTCGATCCAGAAGTCAGCCTTTCCCAGGCTTACACTCTAACGGCCCGCTTTCCTGGCATGATCGCCGCTTTCTATCGTATCCGCGAAGGAAAAGAACCCGTTCCGTCCGAGCCGTCTCTTTCTCACGCGGCGGACTTCCTTTATATGATGCACGCGAAGAAGCCGGATAAAGAGATGACGGACGCGCTCGACGCCTATCTCATTCTGCTCGCGGATCACGGACTCAACGCCTCCACGTTCTCGGCCCGCGTGACGGTCGCCACCCAGTCGGATTTATATTCTGCTATCACGTCTGCGATCGGAACGCTGAAAGGTTCCCTGCACGGCGGCGCGAATCAGGGAGCCATGGAAATGATTCTTGATATCGGCTCGCCGGAGAAAGCGGAAAGCTATGTCCGCTCGCTTTTCGAGCAGAAAAAGAAAGTCATGGGTTTCGGCCACCGCATTTACAAGCACAAGGACCCTAGAGCCGAAGCGTTCAGGAAACTGGCCCGGGCCGTCTGCGAACGCACCGGGCAGTCCCGGTTCCTCGATATCTCCGACCAGGTTGAAAAGGTGATGGTCGAGGCGAAAGGAATTCCGTGCAACGTGGATTTCTTTTCTTCTTCCGTGCTTTACGCTCTTGGCTTTCCCGTGGATTTTTTTACGACTGTTTTTGCAGCGAGCAGAATCGCAGGCTGGACGGCGCATGTTATCGAGCAGCAGAAAAATAACAAGCTGATCCGTCCCGAAGCGGAATACACCGGTCCTCATAACAAGCACTTCATCCCATTAGAAGCGAGAAAATAAATGAACATTCATGAACACCAGGCGAAAGAGCTTTTCAGGCGCTACGGAATTCCCATCCATAAAGGAATGGTCGCGCGCACTCCGGAAGAGGCTGAGCAAGGCGCGCGCGACATCGCGGAACCCGGGCACAACTTTGTCGTGAAAGCGATGATTCACGCGGGCGCCCGCGGCAAAGGCGGCGGCGTGAAGCTCGCGAAGTCCCCCGAAGAAGTCCGCGAACACGCCAGGGCGATCCTCGGGATGCAGCTTGTGACGCCCCAGACGGGACCTGAGGGAAAGCCCGTCGATCTCGTTCTGGTTGAATCCACTATTAAAATCGAAAAAGAATATTATGCGAGCATCGCGCTCGACCGCAGCATGTTTAAACCCTGCCTCATCGTGTCGGAAGCGGGCGGAATCAATATCGAAGAAGTCGCCGAAAAGGACCCCTCGAAAATTTCGAAGACGCATTTTTTCGTGGAGGAAGGCCTTGACGCCGCAACGGCCCGCCACGTGGCAAACCGTCTTGTAAACGATCCCGCGAAAGCCGCGGAATTTGCGAAAATCTTCGAAGCCATGGCGAAACTCTTTATCGAAACCGACTGCTCGCTCGTCGAGATCAATCCGCTCGCAGTCATGTCGACGGGTGATGTCATTGCGATCGATGCGAAGATCAACTTTGACGACAACGCCCTTTACCGCCACCCTGAGATCGCCGCGATGCACGACCCGCGGCAGGATGACGAGCGCGAGATCGAAGCGGGAAAATACAGCCTGAGCTATGTCGGACTTACCGGTAACATCGGCTGCGTCGTTAACGGCGCGGGACTCGCCATGGCGACGATGGACATCATCAAGTACGCGGGCGGGGAACCGGCCAATTTTCTCGACGTCGGCGGAGGCGCCGACCAGGAAAAAGTCGCAGCTGCGTTCAAGATCATCCTGAAGGACCCGAGCGTGAAAGCGATCCTTGTCAACATCTTCGGCGGCATCATGCGCTGCGATGTCGTGGCGGAAGGTATTCTCGCCGCCGTGAAAGAAATCAATCCTAACGGGAATTCACTTCCCAATAATATTCCACTCGTGGTCAGGCTTGAGGGCACGAACGTGAAAGAAGGCAAGGCGATCCTCGAAAAGTCAGGCCTTAAAATTATTGCAGCTTCGGATTTTGCGGACGCGGCGACCAAGGTTGTGGAGGCGGTGTCATGAGCATACTCATTCATAAAAACACGAAAGTTCTGGTCCAGGGAATCACCGGTACCCACGGGGCGTTCCACACCAGGCAGATGGTGGAATACGGCACGAAGATTGTCGGCGGGGTCACGCCGGGAAAAGGCGGCCAGCAGGTCGAGGGCGTACCCGTATTTAATTCCGTGAAAGAAGCCCGCGACAAGACAGGCGCGGACGCGACCGTGATTTACGTTCCCGCGAAATTTGCGGTGGATGCGATCAGGGAAGCGGGCGACGCAGGCATTCCTCTGATCGTTTGCATTACCGAAGGTATTCCCGCTCTCGATATGGCGAGAATCAAGGAATGGATCGTGCGAAAGAAATCCATTCTCATCGGCCCTAACTGTCCCGGTATCATCACGCCGGGCGAGTGCAAAATCGGTATCATGCCCGGATACATTCACAAGCCCGGGCCCGTAGGCGTCGTCTCACGCAGCGGCACTCTGAATTACGAAGCGGTCTGGCAGCTTTCCGAGCGAAATATCGGCCAGTCGACCTGTATCGGCATCGGCGGAGATCCCATCGTGGGGACTAATTTCGTGGAGGTCCTTTCCCTTTTTGAAGCGGATCCCAAGACAAAAGGTATTGTCATGATCGGTGAAATCGGCGGGAGCGCGGAAGAAGAAGCGGCTGAATTCATCGAATCCAAAGTCACCAAACCTGTCGTCGTCTTCATCGCCGGAGGCACGGCTCCAAGCGGTAAACGCATGGGCCACGCCGGCGCGATTATTTCCGGAGGGGCCGGCAAGGCGTCCGACAAAATGAAGCGTCTGGAAAAAGCGGGCGCGCACGTCGTCTCCACCCCCGCCCTTCTCGGCGAGCGAATGGAAGAACTTCTTGGGAAGGTTTATGGCAAAGAATCTGGATCACGCATATGATCAGTATCTAAAGGCGAACGAAGCGGAGATCGTTAAAGCGATCCCGCGCTTCACCGAACGCCTCGAAAAGACCGGTTTTAATTACGGTCGTTTTACGATTCCTACCTTTTACAAGAGTCTTTTTTTGAGCGCCCGCCAGGTGCAGCTCATGAAAAGGGTTTCGAGCTCCATTATGCGCGTCATTAACATGGCGACGCGCCTCTACTTCGAAGAAGGCCATCTTTCCTACGTCTACCGCATTAATCCTGAAGCGGCCGATCTCATCAAGATCGATCCCGGCTACTCCCAGAACGTCGTCCTCGCGCGTTTCGACGCTCTGCTGGAAGGCGAAAGCCTCAAGCTGGTGGAACTGAACTGTGACGCTCCAGCCGGCGCCGCATACGGCGATCACGCCGAGAATGTTTTTCTGAGCGAAGAGCCCCTTCAGACTTTTATCCGTGAAAATGAGCTGCTCAAAAGTGAGCGCATCCACAGCCTGCTCAATGCCCTGCTCGAAGCTTACGAAGAATTCGGCGGATACGAGACGCCGAATATCGCGATCGTAGACTGGCGTTCGACGCGGACCATGGCGGAGTTTGAATTCATCAAAAGCATTCTCGAATCGAAGGGCTACAAGACGATTATCGCCGATCCCCGGGAACTGAAATACAAGGGCGGAAAACTCTACCACAAAAATTTCCGGATCCATTTGATTTACCGCCGCTGCCATTTTGACGAGCTCGTAGACAGGCTCGACGAAGTCCAGGATATGATCCGCGCCTACAAGGAAAGGGCGGTTTGCATGGTCAATCCGCTTCGGTCCCGTATCGCGAGCACGAAAGCGCTTCTTTCCATTCTCACCAATCCCCAGTTCGACCATTTCTTCACCGACAGCGAGAACAAGATCAAGCGCGATCACATTCCCTGGACCCGCCGTCTGAGTGATTTCGAGGATTTCTACGGCGGGAAAAAAGTCTACATTATCGACTTTCTGAAAGACGAGAAAGAGACGCTCGTCCTGAAACCCTCGGTCGGATTCGGAGGCCGCGACGTGTTTATCGGAGGCGAGACTCCCGACAAGGAGTGGAACGCGGCGATCGACAAGGCGATCAAGAACGACTGGGTGGTGCAGGAGTACATCAATATCCCGATCATGACCGTGCCTGAAATCGTGAACAAGAAGCTCGATTTCGCCTATAAGAAGTACAATTTCAACATGCTCGTTTACGGCTCGCGGTACGCAGGCGGCTACAGCCTTCTGAGCAACGAAAGCGTCATCAATGTCGCCCGGGGAGGCGGCCTGATCCCCGCCCTCGGCACCGAGTCCGAAAACGACCGCTTTGAGGCCTAGAGCCCAAAGCGTCAGGCTTTGGGCTGTTTCGAGTCCCGGCGCACAGGCTCCGGGGCTAGACCTCAAAGCGCCATGCTTTGAGGTGGCGAGTCCCGACGCACCCGGCATCGGGGCTAGGATACAAAGCGTCAAGCTTTGAGAGGCTCGTTTAAAAAACCCCTTGATAACGGAACGGGAACAGGTTTGCAAACCTGTCCCCTGATTACGGTAAGCGGTACCAGTAACGAGAGAAGCTTACGGTACGTGACAGACTCCCCAAAGCCGGATTGATTACAAGCCCGTAATTTTCCCGTCAAAATACTTGAGCGCCGGACTTTTTTCCGTTATTCTAAAAACTGCCGTTTACGACGCTTCCTCAATTCTCCTTTACAGTTTGACCGGAGATAAACTATGAAACTTCAGCCTCGGATTTTCACGCTCGACCAAGTCAACGAATTGCTTCCTGAAATCGACCGCCTGCTCCAGCACGTGATCCAGAAAAAAGATATGTATGACCGCCGTCACGACGAAGTCCTCCTGCACGAACTTTTGACCGAAGTGGAAAATTCAAACGGTGCGGGCGAGGAATCACTGAAGGCGCTTGAGAGCGATTATCTTTCCCTGGAAGAAGATTTGAACGATCTCGAGCGCGAATTGCAAAAGATCATTCAACACGGATGCATGGTGCATGACCTGGAAAACGGCTGCATCGATTTTCTCAGCAAAAAAAACGGTGAATTGATCTGCTATTGCTGGAAAGTCGGCGAAACCCGCGTTCAGTACTTTCATAAATATCATTCCAAGTCTAAAGACCGGGAATTGATCTGAGTAGATGAATACAAGTGTTTTGATATTGGCATCCTGAAAGAAGTGAAGGATCTCATTCCATGGCCGGAGATTCTTACCGGGCACAAATGTGCCGGTACTCTCTGCGAGAAGCTCGAGCTTCTCTGCGGGGACTCTGTCATTTTACTCAGAATGAAAAAGACACAACAACTTATGCACTACTACTCCTGTAGGCAAAACAATCCTTTTCTTCGCGATTTTCCCCGCTGCTCTATTATCTGTCTTCCGTCCTTCAATCCCGTGAACTGAGGTCCCTTTCCATTCCTGAACTGCCTGAAGTTGAAACCCTGGCCGCGCAGCTCCGGAAACATCTGCCTGGAGAGCGGCTCAAAGACCTCCTGATCTGGACGCCCTCTGTTGTCGAAGGCTGCGTCCTCGAAAAAAAAGGCCAGATTCTCAAAAATATAATCCGCCGCGGCAAGTATATGCGTTTCGATTTCGACTGCGGCGGCGAGATCTGGGTCCATCTCGGTATGACGGGACAACTTTTCCTCGCCACAGGCAAACCGGAACCAAGACAAAAACACGATCACGTTCTTTTTATTTTTTCTGGGAAAAAGAGCCTGCTTTTTCGCGACATTCGCCGGTTCGGCGGCCTTTTCTGCCGGCGAAGCCGGAGAGAGCCGCTTACCCGCGGCATGGAGGCGCTAGCGCCCGACCCGTTTGAACTTCCAGCGCGTGATTTTGTGCGCCTCCTCAAACAGCGCACGGGTATTTTGAAATCCCTTTTGCTCAACCAGACAATTATCTCCGGTATCGGCAATATTTACGCGGACGAAAGCCTCCACCGCGCCGGAATCGATCCGCGCCGCCGGCCGATTACTGTGAGCCCCGCACGTCTCGCACTCCTTCATGAAAAAATCAACGAAACGCTGAAGGAAGCCATCGCCAGCGGGGGATCGAGTATTAACGATTACAAACATTTAAACGGAGCGAGCGGCCGCTTTCAGGACCTGCACCGCGTCTACGGGCAGGCCGGCCGGCCTTGCCGCGAGTGCCGGACGATCATTCGCCGCGTCGTGATTTCTGGACGCAGCACGCATTTTTGTCCGCGCTGCCAGCGTTGATTGTAAAGCCTGGGTAAAAAGCACAGACCGGAAAAGGCTGGACGTCGACAGGCAGAGTGAAGATGGAAGAAATCTTCGTCGAGATGGCACCGACGCCAGTCCACTCCGCTTCGCTCCGGGACTGCTTCGCTGTGTGTCGGCACGGTAACCGGCGAAGATCAAAGAAATCTTCGTGTAAGGGCACCGACGCCAGTGCGTCGGCACGGTACGGCGAAGACCAAAGAAATCTTCGTCCGTACCGAAAATACTATGGTTAGGCGGGGGAATCGTTGATAGAATTCTCGGCATGTGTCAATGAGGCCCGATTTTTGAAACGGCCCTCTAGGTTCTGCTTCAGAAATGCCGGCAGAACCTAACTCACCGCGAGAGCGAACAAGGAGATTAAAGGTGATACTGCCCAAGAAAATTTTTCTTACCAAAGGTGTCGGCGTTGCGAAAGAAAAACTGGCGAGCTTCGAATCCGCGCTGCGCAGCGCGGACATTGCTCCCTTCAACATCGTCCGCGTATCGAGTATTTATCCTCCGTACTGCCAGATGATTACGAAGGAAGCCGGGCTCAAGTATCTGTCTGCCGGGCAGATACTTTTTACCGTCGTTGCCGAATCCGCGACGAATGAACCGAACCGGCTCATCGCCGCATCGGTAGGCATGGCGCTTCCTAAAAAACCAGAACAGTACGGTTACCTTTCAGAAGCACACACGTACGGGTGGACGGAAAAGAAAACGGGTGAATATTCCGAAGATCTCGCGGCCGTCATGCTCGCGACCATTCTCGGCGCGAAGTTTGATCCGGACGAAAGCTGGGACACGAGAAAAGAACAGTGGAAGATTTCGAGCGAAGTCGTTAAAACGCGCAACATCACGCAGAGCGCGGTCGGCGACAAGAAGGGTTACTGGACGACTGTCATTGCGGCGGCCGTGCTGATCCATTAATTCAAAGGATTACGGATGTCGAAAGTCAAACTGGGATTGATTCAGATGCAGTGTTCCGCCGACAAGGCGGGCAATGTAAAAAAAGCCGTGGAGAGGATAAAAGAAGCGGCCTCTAAAGGGGCGAAGATTATCTGCCTCCAGGAACTCTACTCCACGCTTTATTTCTGCCAGACCGAAGATCACGCGAACTTCGAACTGGCGGAGCCGATCCCCGGACCGTCGACGGAAGAACTCACAAAAATCGCGCGCGATCTCGCCGTTGTGATCATCGTCCCGATCTTCGAAAAGAGGACCGCGGGCATTTACCACAACAGCGCGGTTGTGATCGACGCCGACGGAAAAATCCTCGGCCCCTACCGCAAAATGCACATCCCCGACGATCCGAACTTCTACGAGAAGTTTTACTTTACGCCCGGAGACCTCGGTTTCCAGTCGTATAAGACCCGCTACGCAGATGTCGGGGTCCTGATCTGCTGGGACCAGTGGTTTCCCGAAGCCGCGCGGCTTACGGCTCTCAGGGGCGCGCAAATCCTTTTTTATCCGACGGCAATCGGCTGGCACGATAGAGAAGCGGCCGAGACAAAGAAAGAACAGCATTCGGCGTGGCATACGATCCAGCGCGGGCATGCCGTGGCAAACGAAGTCTTCGTCGCAGCCGCAAACCGCGTGGGTAAAGAAGGAGACCTGACTTTCTGGGGACAGTCTTTTGTCGCCGACCCCTTCGGCGTCGTCATTGCACAGGCGGGTGAAAAGGACGAGGAAGTTCTTATCGTAGAATGCGATCTCGCGAAAATCGAGCGGACGCGCCAGCACTGGCCTTTTTACAGGGACCGCCGTATCGACGCGTACGGTCAGATTACGGCCCGTTTTCTGGATTCCACACCTTCCGCGTAAGCCCATGAGTCAGACCCGCCCCGTTAAAAAAAATCAGCCTAAACCTTCAGCGCTGGGTTTCTCTATGCCCGCCGAGTGGGACCGCCACGAAGGCACCTGGCTCGTCTGGCCGCGCAACGAGATTACCTGGCCCGGCAGCCTGCTTTCGGTCGTCGAAGATTCTTTCGCCCTGACGATCGAGACGCTTCTTCCGCGCGAAAAAGTTTTTCTGCTTGTCCGGGACGACGCCGCTGCGGAGAAAGTCCTCTCGAAACTGACGAAACGCGGTATGAAAACCTCGAATTTGTTTATCCATAAGGCGCCTGTCGAAGACGGCTGGATCCGCGATTATGGACCGACTTACCTTAAAGATAAAACCGGCAAGCGTGCCGCGGTCCGTTGGATTTTCAACGCGTGGGGCGGGAAATACGACGACCTTATGCGCGACAACGAAATTTTCAAAGGCGATTCGGCATTATTAAAAGGCGTTCCGGTTTTTGATCCCGGCATCGTGCTCGAGGGCGGCTCCATCGAAGTGAACGGCGCCGGCACCTGCATGACGACCGAGCAATGCCTGCTCAATCCGAACCGGAACCCGTCTCTTACTCGTGCCGACATCGAAGAATACCTGCGCGATTATCTGGGAGTCTCCCAAGTCCTCTGGCTCAAAGAGGGCATTGTCGGAGACGACACGGACGGACACATCGACGATATCGCCCGCTTCGTAAATGAAGATACGATCATAGCGGCTTACGAAAAAAACGAACAGGCCGAGAATCACCCCATCCTCAAAGAAAACTGGGAGCTGCTGCAGCGCCAGGAAAAACCAGGCGGGGGTAAATGGAATCTGGTGAAGCTTCCCATGCCGGAACCCGTGACCGACGATGAAGGCATGCTGCCCGCGAGCTACGCCAATTTTCTGATCGCAAACGGCGTCGTGCTTCTGCCCGTGTTCGGCTGCTCCCAGGACAAGGAAGCCGCGGCCATTCTGAAAGATCTTTTTCCCGGACGTGAAGTTGTTCCCATCCCGAGCCGGGAAGTCGTGCACGGTCTCGGTACTCTCCACTGTCTCAGCCAGCAGGTTCCATGCTCAGAGGGGACAGGCACGAAGTCTGTGCCTGTCCCCTGTGAAAGTGACCACCCGACAAAGAGCTGTCAAAATAGTTGAAATTCCATAGGATTTCAACAGAGCAAAGGTTTCTCTTAATCAGCACCCGAAAATTTTGGCAGCTCGACGACACGGGTTCCTGCAGGAAGCGGAAGTTTCCAGTTTTTATTCTCCGCCGCGGCGATGCGGATCTCTGTGAAGAAGATGATCGTGTCGGTATTGCGGCGCGTGTTGTTGACTCGGATCCTGAAGGGCAGAACGACCGGCACTTTCGACAGGCTCTTCGCCTTGACCTTCCGGTAATCCGTCCGCTCGATCTCGAGAATGGAAGCTCCCTCATGGTCCCTGTAAATTTCGTACGGAACCTGCCCCTGCCGGTTAGCTTCCAGACGTCTCTCGATATAAGCTTCACGCCTGTAGAAATTCTTCACCCCTATGACAGCCGTTTCCTTGCCGCTTGATTCCATCACGGCACTTTCAGGCAGAACAGGCATGGGTTTCAGGGCCCGGTAGAGATCCATGGGCTGAATATGAGAGTTGATCTCTTCGGTAAATTCGAGATCGAAAATGTTTCCTTCGTAGAGAGTTTGATGAGACGGCAGATAGAGAGAAAACCTGTCATCGTCCGTCTTGAGGATGAAGGCGAGCTTTTCGGGCGCGGCGTAGCAGCTCATGAAAACGCGTTCATTCAGGCGCTGGTAATCAAGCTGGCCCGCGCATTCGGCGGTTTTTCCGTCCGGGGTGGTGAAGGTAACGCGGACGGTACTCGAATATCCGAACCAGCTGTATCTTTGTTCTTCGATACCGTGCAGAAAGGATAAAAGCACACGGGAGTCGCCGACTTTCGAGTCCGCGTAGGAAAGAGGGGAAGCGGCGAACAGGCAAAACACGAAAAGAAAAGCCTCTTTGCCCGCCCGCAAAAATCCGGAATGAAACCGGTTTCTCACTCCGGCTTTGGCTGCCCGGCGAGGACCTTCTTCGTATGAAGAATCCTGTGAACGGCTGTCGCGTTGGAACCGAAAAAGAGGGTCCATAAGGCGAGAGGCGCGAGGAACGGCAGGAACGTTCCGATGAAAAGAATAATAAGTCTGACCGCGCGGTCGAAGATCCCGACACCGCAGTTATCGATTAAGTTTTCCGCGCGAGCCTTGGTGTAGCTGACCCCAAAAGAACCCGCGATGACGCCGAGGGTCAGTACGAGATAAAGCGCCTCGTCCATATAAGCGTAATGCAGCGCCAGGCCGCCAAAGAGAAAAAAGTCCGAATAGCGGTCGCAACTAGAGTCGAGAAACGCACCGAATTTCGTGATCTGCCCCGTCTCACGGGCAAGGATGCCGTCGAGCAGGTCGCCCATACCGGCGACGAGAAGCATGAGCGCGCCGCCCATAAAGTTCCCCGTGGCGTAAAGATAGCCCGCGACGAAATTGAGCACGAGACCCGCGATCGTAATCTGGTTCGGAGTGACTCCGCCGTCTGCGAGAGGTTTTACTGCAAGCTTGAGATAGGTTTCAACTTTCGGATAGATCGTTTTTCTGAGCATTCGGGCTCCAGGGTTGACTGCAGCGATTATAGAGGAATCCTGAGCGGTTGTTCAAGCCTGTTATGGTCACGTCCATCGGGAACCCGTAAGAGACCGTTTCCAAACGAAGGCGCGGGTGATATGATTGCCCGAAAAACGGAGGAATTATGGATGAAGTCCCGCAGGTTAACCAGATCACAATCGACGATTTCAAGAAACTCGATTTCCGCGTCGCGGAAATTCTTTCGGCCGAGCCGCATCCCAATGCCGACAGGCTTTACGTCCTGAAAGTCAAAGTAGGAGAGTCGACGAAGCAGATCGTTGCCGGCATACGCGCCCATTACACGGCGGAAGAACTCCCCGGTAAAAAAGTGATCATCGTAAATAATCTTCAGCCGGTGATCTTGAGAGGGGTTGAGTCCCAGGGGATGCTACTTGCGAGCTCCAACCCCGAAGCTCTGGCGCTTGTCATTCCCGAAAAGCCGATGGCGGACGGTTCAGTAGTTAAATGAGCCGATGGGGGGCGTGTGCATGTAGCCGCTTAGTCTTTGCCACGTCATAAAGTGAATGAACACGAGAAATCCGACCAAGGCGATGATTGTCACGATCTTAATGATTCCGCGTTCATTGAGGAGCTGTCTCACGAGAAATCCCAGGGCCGCATAATAAAGCAGGGTGGCGGGAAGCATGAAGCCGAAATCTTTCGCGGATTGTGAATCAGCGCCCGCAATAGAGGCCCCGATCAGGTTCTTTGCGAAATAGGCGAGATAGATCGGAGGCCCGGTAAGAACGAGCGCCGCGGTCGTATTGATGTCCATCCAGTAAAGCACGAACGCCGCCACTCCGAGAAGGGCAATAAAACGTCCGAGAAACGGAATGCGGCGATGGAAAATCAGCATGCGGTATTTTTCCGTAAAGGGTTAAAAAACATAAGGATAGTAGTCCCGGTCCCTGTTCGTTGTCAAAGAAAAACTGGAGCTGCGGTTTCCCGGCAGATATCCCTTGAGAATCCGATTCTCTTATGTTACGCTAGCGTTCTTAATTTCTTCAGCTGCGAAACTTTTCCCCATAACTTCGTCAAAAGGTTAAACGGTCCTTATCACGATGAGCACTGCCATTTCAAAAGAAAAAACACTTGCCGATTTCAGGCCTTTCCGTCCCTGGCGTTACGATACGCAAAAAGTCAAAGCCGACAACGTCATCGCGCCCCCGTACGACGTTATCTCGCCCGCGGAGCAGGAAGCCCTTTACGCGAAGTCTCCCTACAACTGCATCCGTCTCATCCTGAATAAAGTCGATGCGACGGATGATGAAAGCAACAGCCGTTACACCCGCGCCCGTGATTTCTTCGCTGCCTGGCGCAAAGACGGCGTGCTCGTCCAGGAAGAAGAACCCAGTTTTTATCTCTACCAGCAGAATTTTCGTGATCCTCGCGACGGCAAGCCGCGCAGCCGTTCGGCATTTCTCGGCGCAATTCATCTCGAACCCTTTGAGAAGCACATCGTCATTCCGCATGAAAAGACACTCGCCAAGCCCCGGGCCGACAGAAAGAAACTACTCGAGGCGACCCAGACGAACTTCTCGCCGATCTTCGGGCTCTACGAAGACACACAGAACCAGATCGTGCCTCTCATCAAGACTCTTGAGTCGGAACCCGTCCTGTTTTCTGCGGTCGATAAGGAAGGCGTCGAACATACGCTGCGCGCATTGAACGGTGAAGAAGCCGTCAACCTTATCCGGCAGAATCTTGCCGCGGAGCGGATCTATATCGCGGACGGACACCACCGCTATACGACGGCGCTCGAATACGCGCTCGAGAAAAAGAAGGACTCTTCTGACCAGCCTTCGGATTTTGTTTACATGGCGGTCGTCTGTTTTCACGATCCGGGCCTTGTTCTTTTTCCCACGCACCGTCTGATCAAGAACCTCGCGAGCTTTGAAGCGGAAAAAGTGCTCAGCGCGCTCGAGACTTATTTCTCGGTGGAAAAGACGGCGCCTGAAAAAATCATGCCGGTAATGAATGCGAATACTTCCGACCTGCCGTGGCTCGGGCTCGTGATCAAAAACGACGGCTACGTCCTGAAACTGAAAGACGCGGCAACGGCCCGCGCCGCCATGCTTCCGGCGAAACCGGATATCTGGTACAGCCTCGACGTCAACCTGTTCGCTCACCTCATCCTGAAGTCCGTCTTCGGGCTCACGGAAGAAACGTGGGAGGCCCATCTGGCTTTTACTCATTCCGACCGCGAAGCCCTCGAAGAGGCCCGGTCCGGCAAAGTCCAGGCCGCTTTCATGCTCAAGGCGCCAAATGTGACGGTCCTTCGCGAAATGGGCAAGGTACGCGAACTCATGCCGCAGAAATCAACTTACTTTTATCCGAAGCTCGCCAGCGGACTTCTGTTCTTTCACCATGGCGAGGGATCTATAGGTACAGGTCCTACTTAATCTAATTTGATTCAGTTCGGGCGGCTCGACGTCTAAGATAACCTCGTAAGCCGCCCGTCAGGTACGGGAGTTGCATTATTAAACCAGGATAAAGAGATTACTGTAAGTAAGCTGCGCCATAATGCTGATAAGAACTGGTACTTAATTAAGGAGACAAGCCTGGACATGAATTATCCCAACGAAGGCATGCCGAAGATTCCCAATTTTAAAGTCGCCCCCTGGATCGTGCCGTTTGTCATCTTCATGATGATCATTACCGCGACGGGCACTATTTTTTACCAGGTGGGCCCCGACGAAGTCGGCGTGATCCAGCGTTTCGGAAGATACATCCGCACTTCCGACCCGGGACTCCACGTCAAAATTCCCTTTGGCCTCGAGACCGTAAAAATGGTCAAGGTGACGCACGTCTATAAAGAAGAGTTCGGTTTTCGCACCGTAAGAAGCAGCATTCGTTCCAGTTATGAAGGTCCTGAGCAGGCCCAGCCGGGGCGCGCGGGACGCCAGTTCCGTTCGGGCGCGGGAGGCGGCGATCCTTTTATCGACGAATCGCTCATGCTGACGGGCGACCTTAATATCGCCGTCGTCGAATGGATCGTCCAGTATACGATCAAGGATCCGGTTCAATACCTGTTCAACATTCGCGACACGCGGGAAACAATGCGCAATATGTCGGAAGCCGTCATGCGCCTCGTAGTGGGCGACCACACGATCAACCAGGTCCTTACCGACCGCGTGGAAATTCAGAAGCAGGTGACGCCGCGGCTCCAGGAAATTCTCGACAGCTACGGCGCCGGTATCGTTATCCGGAATGTTATCCTGCAGGAAGTCACGCCTCCGGATGAAGTGAAGCCTTCGTTCAACCTCGTCAACGAAGCGCGCCAGGAGAAAGAACAGCTTATCAACGACGCGTGGAAGGAATACAACCGCGTTATTCCGCGGGCCAAGGGCGAAGCATTGCAGAAGGTCAGGGCCGCCGAAGGTTACGCGCTTCAGCGCGTCAACGTCGCACGGGGCGATGCCGAGCGTTTTATGCTCACCTGGCAGGCTTATAAAGGCGCCCCGGAAGTCACGAGAAAGCGGCTTTATCTGGAGACACTCGAAGCTCTACTGCCCGAGATCACCGATAAGCTCATCATCGACGAGACGCAAGGCAACCTTTTTCCTCTGCTTAACCTTAACAAGCAACAGACCGGAGTTCAGGAATCATGAAACAGGCCACGCTCGCGGCATTGCTCATTCTTTTTTCGGTAGGCGGGATTCTGCTCGTCAACAGCGCTTTCATCGTGGATGAAACCGAGCTGGTCGTCATTACCCAGTTCGGTCAGCCCGTGGACAGGCCCCTCACTGAACCGGGCCTGCACTGGAAGTCTCCCTTCGTTCAGGAGATCCACAAATTTGACAAGAGAATCCTGAATTGGGACGGATTCCCGTCAGAAGTCCCGACGCGCGATAAGAAATTTATCTGGGTCGACACGACGGGCCGCTGGAAGATCACCGACCCTCTTCTTTTTCTCCAGACCATGCGCAACGAGCGCAACGCGCAATCGCGGCTCGACGACATTATCGACGGTATCACCCGCAACAACATCACGCGCCACTCTCTCGTGGCGGTCGTCCGCAGTTCGAACGACATCCTGACCGCGAAAGACCAGGGCGAAGACGCTTTCAGTGACAGCGAACTTGAAAATATCGATATCGGACGAGAAGAGATCACGCGTGAGATTCTCGAAGAGGCGAAGAAGGTCGTGAAGGAATACGGCATCGAACTGATCGACCTCAGGATCAAGCGCATCAATTATATCGAGAGCGTGCAGCGGAAGGTTTTTGACCGGATGATCTCGGAGCGGAACCGCGCCGCCGAGCAGCTGCGTTCTGAAGGTTTCGGTATCCGCGCCGAAGTCGAGGGACAGAAAGAAAAAGAACTCGCCCGGATCACTTCCGAAGCCTATGAGGCGGCGCAGAAACTCAAAGGTAAAGCCGACGCCGATGCCACGAAGATTTACGGCGACGCGTATTCCCAGGATCCCGCGTTCTATTCTTTCGTGCGCACTCTCGAGGCTTATCCGAAGACGCTCAAAAGCAGCCGGCTCGTCCTTACGACCGACAACGAATTCATGAAGTACCTGAAGCAGGCCGAAGCGCGGCCGCAGGCCTGAAGTTAAAACACCCGATCTTTCAAGGGACAGGCGCCTGAACGCGCCTGTCCCTTTTTATTTGGTACCCGGTTAGGCTCCTCATGTTCATACCCGTCGTCGAAAAGCTCCAGTCATCCCGCACTCCCTGGCAGGTTTACCAAGCGCTCTATGCGGGCGCCGTTACTTCGCTCTTTCTCGACAGCGTACGGCGAAGCCGGCCTGACCCCTCCTACTCTTATCTCGCCTGTGATCCTTTTCTCGAAGTCAAAGTCCTGCTTAAAGAGGGCGTCCTGCGCGTTCAGGTGAGCGGTGAGGAAAACCGCACGGCTCCCGCGGGCGTGCTTTCGGCTGTTCTCCGGAAGATTCTCAAAAAATACTCCATCAAAGGGAATGAACGGTTTCCTTTCATGACGGGCGGCGCCGCCGGATATTGGACCTATGAGATGGCGGCTCTTTTCGACAATGTTCGTCTTCGTGCCGGGCCGGATTCCGGGCAGCCGTGGATGCACCTGGCTTTTTTCCGGGACCTTATCGTTTTTGATCACGCGCGCCGCGTCTACTTTCTCGTGACTCACGTTGAAAGCCCGCGGAGAGTCCGGGAAAACGCCGCGCCCGCACTCCTGAAGCTGAAAAGTTTTTTTGCAATGCGCCCGCTTCGAGGTGCAAGTGCTTTCCAGTGCCGGAAATTCCGGGCCGAAACTTCACGGCCCCGCTTCGAGAGCATGGTCCGGAAAGCGAAAACCTATATCCGGAACGGCGATATTTACCAGGCCAATCTCTCCCAGAAGTTTTCGTTCACCTGGGAAGGGTCGCCGATTTCCCTTTACGGCCGCTTGAGAAAAATAAACCCTTCGCCCTTCGCGTCTTTCCTGAAATTCGGCGCGCTCCACGTGGTCTCGAGCTCGCCCGAACGCCTCGTCTCCAAGCGCGGAAATCTCTGCGAGACGAAACCCATCGCCGGAACCCGTCCGAGAATCCGCGAAAAGAAAAGACAGTCGGCCCTGCGGAGGGAACTTCTCGCGAACGAAAAAGAAAGGGCCGAACATCTCATGCTCGTCGACCTCGAACGCAACGACCTTGGCCGCGTCTGCGAATGGAAAAGCGTGAAGGTCGAGGAGATGATGAAGATCGAGACGTACTCCCACGTCACCCACATCGTTTCGCGGATCACGGGCCGCCTGAAAAAAGACAGGGACGCGCTCGATCTCCTGCACGCCATGTTTCCCGGCGGCACCATCACGGGCTGTCCCAAGATCCGCTGCATGGAAATCATCGACAGCCTCGAGAAGCGCCCGCGGGGACTTTACACAGGGTCCCTCGGATACATCGATTTCCACGGCGACATGGACCTGAATATTCTGATCCGCACGATCGTACTCGAGCGCGGTAAGGGATCGTTCCAGGTAGGAGCGGGCATCGTGCACGATTCCAATCCCGGCCGCGAATACGAAGAGACCCTGCACAAGGGCGAGGCCATGGCTCAGGCGCTCCTGTCGCCTCGCCTGATGCGGCGGTGAAATAATATGACGTTCCAGCTCTATATAAAAGGCCGCAAAGTGAGCCCGGAGCTTTTAATAGGGGCTCTCGACCCGGATGAGACCGGGGTTTTCGAGAGCCTCCGCACTTATGGCGGGCGAATCTTCCGGGAAGAGGAACATCTCGTTCGCCTCGTCGAATCAGCCCGCACCATTGACCTCCGGTTACCTCGCCCGATTCGTGAAATCCGTTCCGAACTCCGGGCTGCCCTGCGCGCCTATCTTTTGGATTGCAGAAAGGCGGGGGAGATGATCGAGGGGGATCTTTTTATCAGGCTCAGTGTCTGGCGCGAACACATCTTCGTCATGGTCGGCCAGAAAAAACATTCCGATCACCTCTACAGCGAAGGCATCGTGCTCATGACGACGTGCGTCAGGCGCTCGCTCACCAACGCCGGCGCCCCCCAGGCAAAGACGGGCGCGTATCAGAACGGCGTACTCGCGGCCCTTGAGCCCGCGCCCGAAGCCTACGAACATCTCTTTCTCGATCCCGAAGGCTATGTCGCGGAAGTGAGCGTCGGAAATCTTTTTCTGGTGAAAAAACAGGGCCCCCGGTCCGCTCTTCTCACCCCTCCTGCGAGGGGAATCTTGAATGGCGTGACCCGTAGGTTTGTGATAGAATGCGCCGCTCAACAAGGCTACAAGGTCCTCGAAGAACCCCTGATGCGCCACGATGTATACAATGCTGACGAGGCATTCCTGACGAACACTTCCTGGGAGATTCTTCCCGTGCGGGAAGTCGACCGGCGCAGGATAGGGAAGACGGTTCCCGGACCCGAGACTCTAAAAATCCACCGCATTTTCAGAGAAAGGGCAGTTAGAGAATGTCGAAAATCAAAATCCGCCGCGCGTTAATCAGCGTTTCCGACAAATCAAACCTCATCGACTTCGTCCGCCTGCTCGAGAAATATAAAGTGGAAATCATTTCCACGGGAGGCACCCTGAAAGCGATTCAGGACGCCGGGGTGAAAGCGCTTCCGATCGACGACTTCACCGGTTTTCCCGAGATGCTCGACGGCCGCGTGAAAACGCTGCATCCCAAAGTCCACGGGGGGCTCCTCTACCGCCGCGATAAAAAGTCCCATGTCCAGCAGGCCTCCGACCACGGGATCGAACCGATCGACATGGTCATCGTGAATCTCTATCCGTTTGAGAAAGTCACGCAGAATCCGGACGTCGACCTCGAAACCGCGATCGAAAATATCGATATCGGCGGGCCGTCCATGCTGCGCTCCGCGGCAAAGAACGCGGACGCCGTGGCGGTGGTCTGCGACCCAGCCGACTACGCGGCACTCATGGAAGAAATGGAGAAAAACAAGGGAGCGGTTTCCGAAGAGACCCGTGTCCGTCTCGCTCTGAAGGTTTTCGAAAGGACGTCCTCTTACGACCACGCTATCGCCGCGTTCCTCAATAAAAAGCGGCCCGGAAAAAAAACCGAAAAACCCGAAGCGCTGCCGTCCTCCATCAGTTCTTTCTACGTCAAGATCCAGGACCTCCGATACGGCGAAAATCCGCACCAGCGTGCCGCACTCTACAAGGCGGGCGGCACGGCGATGCCGAAACATTTCGTCCAGCTTCACGGCAAAGAACTTTCGTACAACAACATTCTCGACATCGAAGCCACGCTCCATGTGATCCGGGAATTCAATAAACCCGCCGCCTGCGTGATAAAGCACACGAACCCCTGCGGCATCGCGCAGGGCGAGGATCTCGCCCAGGCTGTTTCTGACGCGGTCGACTGCGATCCGCTTTCCGCATTCGGGGGCATCCTAGCGGTAAACCGGAAATGCGACCTCAAGACCGCGAAAATGGTTTTCGCCAAACTCAACTTTTTCGAGATCATCGTCGCGCCTTCTTTTGACGCGAAGGCCCTCGAGTTTCTGAAAGAACGCAAAAACCTCCGCATCCTCGAAAATGAAGGTCTCGCCGCGTGCGCGGGCCTGGAATACCGTTTCCTGAAAAGCGGCGGGCTCCTCGTCCAGGATGACGACCCGGTTCTTATCGCGGCATATGAGAGTTTCAAGAAAGAGCTGACCTTCCCTACGAAGAAAAAACTTTCGGGCCGCGAGCTCGACGATCTCGCGTTCGCGTTTCAGTGCGTGAAAGTCGTGAAATCAAACGCCATCGTTCTCACCCAGGGCCAGAAGACAGTGGGAATCGGCGCGGGGCAGATGTCCCGGGTCGACTCAGTCGAGATCGCGTGCCGTAAAGCGGGAACGCGCACCGCCGGTTCGATTCTCGCAAGCGACGCGTTCTTTCCGATGCCTGACTCGATCGAACTCGCGCACAAGCATGGGATCACCGCGATCATTCAGCCCGGCGGTTCCATCAAGGACGACCTCGTGATCGAAGCCTGTGACCGCTTCGGCATTCCCATGGCGCTCACGGGAAAGCGGCATTTCAAACATTAAGCCTTAACCTGAGGCTGCAGAAACCCCGGACAGCTTCAAGCTTTTCCGTGGTCCCTGTCCTTATCCTTTATGAACTTTCAAGAATCTCTCAAATACCTGAATTCGTTTACCAATATGGAGCGTATCCTTTCTTCGCCCGCTGCCGGCGCTGCGCCCTTATGGAACACGGAACGGGTGAGTTACCTGCTCCGGATCTTCGGCCATCCTGAAAGGTGTTTCTTTCCTGTCCTGATTGCCGGAACGAAAGGGAAAGGCTCCACCGGTTTTTTCCTGGAAGCGATTCTGCGCCGCGCCGGAATTTCCACAGGATTCTATTCTTCTCCTCATCTCGAGACGCCGCTCGAAAGAATCCGGCTCGACGGCGGAACGATTTCACCCGAGCTCTGGACAAAGGGGCTTTCTGAAATCCGCTCAGCGCTGATTCGAAATCCCGTGCCCCGAAAGCTGGGACAGCTGACCTATTTTGAGCTGATGACCTTTCTTGCGATCTTTACGTTTGCCAAAAAGAAGGTCGGAGTAGGAATCTTCGAAGCGGGCATGGGCGGACGGCTCGACGCCACGAACGCTCTCGATGCACGGGTCGCGGTCATCACAACCATCGGACTCGACCACGAAGCGTTTCTCGGCAACACGATAGAAAAGATAGCGCGGGAGAAAGCAGGCATCATCAAGCAGGGAGCGGATGTGGTCACGGTTCCGAAACCTGAACCCGCTTTCAAGGTAGTCCGCGCCGAAGCCAAACGGAGGAAAGCCGCTCTTCACGGTCCGGCTCCCTTGCATGATGCGCCTCTTGGCCTCAAGGGGGAATTCCAGAAACTCAACGCGGGACTCGCGATCCGGGCCGCGTGCCTGCTCGCGGAAAAATATTCGTTCCCTGTGACCGATGCCGCGATCAGGGAGGGGCTGAAAGCCGGTGACTGGCCCGGAAGAATGGAAACTTTTCGCCGGAAATGCGATATCATGCTCGACGGCGCGCATAATCCGTCGTCGGCCGAAGCGTTGACACGTTCCCTGAAGAAAGAATTTCCGCGCAGGCACGCCGTGCTCGTCTTCGGCGCGGCTCGCGATAAAAATTCGAAAGAGATGCTGCGCGTTCTCTCCGGATATTTCCGGGAAATCGTTCTGACAAAAAGCGCCTCGGCGCGGTCTCAGGACCTGAACGTCCTTATTGAACAGGCCCGGGGATTGTTTCAACGGGTCTATCCAGAAGCTAATACGACGGAGGCAGTATCTCTCGCGGAAAGTCTTTCCCCTTCGGACGGTCTTGTGGTTGTGACGGGATCTTTTTACGTCCTGGGCGAAGTGCGGGCTGTTTTAAAAAATAAGAAAAGAAGCTAAGGCATGCCAAAGATCAACCTAGGTAGTATTTGTCATTCCGGGGAACGAAGTGACGAAGAATCTAAAGACGAGATCCTTACCAATGCTTCTGCATTAGTACTATCACGGCGCGGTTGAAGATGCCGCGTCCGGATTGTCACTTTGTTCAGGATGACAAACCCAATTTCAACAGAACCTATGTCAGCTTCGTACGCCGTGTCCCGAATACAGCCAGGTACGGTCAGAACTCATAAGGGACCTTTTCATCTGATTATGCCGAAGATCAACCTGGCCCCGCCGTCAGTACGGCGGGACTCGAAGCATCCCAAAGTTCGGCACTTTGGGATCTAGATGACACGATAGCCGTGCTCGCGCCAGTGCGCGAGCACGGCGGCGTCGAAGCTTATTGTCAGCTTCGTACGCCGTTTCCAAATACAGCCGATTACGGTTAGAACTCATAAGGGACCTTTCATCTGATTATGCCGAAGATTAACCTGGATGACACGATAGCCGCTGTTGCGACGCCGGCAGGAGAAGGCGGGATTTCCGTGATCAGGATCAGCGGACGCGGTGCTTTGGAAACGGCGGATATTGTCTTCCGCGGTAAAGGGAAAGTTTCCAGCTTCACCTCGCACACGGTCCATCTCGGCTATATCCACGCGCGGGACGGAGAGAAAATCGACCAGGTGCTTCTTACTGTTTTTCGAGCGCCAAATTCCTACACGGGGGAAGACGTGGTCGAAATCAGTTCCCACGGCGGTATGGCGGTGACGCGGACGGTGCTCGAACTCGTCATGCGCTCGGGAGCCCGGCCCGCGGACCCCGGCGAATTTACGAAACGCGCATTTCTCACAGGCAGGATCGATCTCACCCAGGCCGAGGCCGTACTCGATCTCATCCGCGCCAAGAGCGACCGTTCGGTCAAAGCCGCGATGAGCCAGCTCGAAGGCTCACTCTCCAGACGCTTCCGCGGTCTCCGGGACCGGCTCATGAAAGTGTACGCACACATGGAAGCTTACGTCGATTTTCCGGAAGAAGATATCGAGGTTTACGCCGACGAACGTTTTGTTTCCAGTTTCTGCGGGATAAAGGAAGAGATCTCGAAGCTGATCGCGGGTTTTTGCCGCGGCCAGCTCATGCGGGAAGGCCTTACCTGTGTGATCGCAGGCCGGCCGAACGCGGGAAAGTCCTCGCTTTTTAATTCTATTCTCGAACGGGACCGGGCGCTTGTTTCCGAAATCGCGGGAACGACCCGGGACATGCTTGAAGAGTCTATCGAAATCGACGGCGTTCATATCCGGCTTGTGGATACCGCGGGTCTCGGTCTTCACTCCTCGAACCCTCTCGACAATATAGGTATGGAGCGCACCCGTCAGGTTTTGCGCGAAGCCGGGATGATTATTTACCTCGTGGACGGTTCGAGCGAACTGAGCGAGCAGGACCGGAAGCTTTACCAGGAAATCAGCGGCACCGCGAAAGTTCTCACCGTGATCAATAAATCCGACCTCCCCATGAAAATGAATTTAGGCGCTCTCTCACGTATCACGGGTGAAGAAAATTTTGTCAGAATCTCGTCGATTTCACGGACAGGTTTTGAACAGCTCGAGCGCCTCATTTCCGAAAGCGTCCTCACGGGCCGACTTGAACAGGAAAGCGCCCAGATTACAAGACTTCGTCACAAGCAGGCGCTGGAAAACGCGCTGACGGCGCTCTCGCGCGCCGAAGAGGCCTTTCTGCGCCGGGAATCTCTCGATCTCGTGACGCTCGATATCAAGGAAGCTCTTGATTCACTCAGTGAATTAATAGGCGAAATTTATTCGGAAGACCTCCTGGACGTCATTTTCTCGGAGTTCTGCATTGGAAAGTAGACGCGGTTCAAGCAGGAGCGGCTTCAAGTCGTAAAAACTCTTATGAAAAAACCTCCGCTTCATATCGCGATTTTCATAGGCATGGCACTCGGTGCGGTCGTCGGACGCTTTTTCCCCGAATGCCTTCCCTTCGTCAATCCTGTCGGGGCCATTTTCCTGAAGCTGCTGAGACTTCTCGTGATACCGCTGATCTTCGTCTCGCTCGTGGACGGCATTGCCCGCGTCGGCAGCATGGAGAAACTCTCCAGGCTCGGACTCAGGACCGTCCTTTATTATCTGATGACGACGGGCCTCGCGGTTATGACGGGCCTCATCCTTGTCAACTGGATCCAGCCCGGTAAGGGCGTCAAGATTTTCGGTGAAGCATCGCCCGCGGCCGGCAAGAACATCGAGTTTCTCAACTTTATCCCCGATAATTTTTTTGCGGCGCTCGCCAAAGGCGACACGCTCCAGATTATCTTTGTCGCGCTTCTCGTCGGCGCGGGCATCGTTTCTCTCGGCTCGAAAGTGGACGGCATCCGGAAAGCCGTGGGCGAATTAAACGAACTCATGCTCAAGCTGACCTCGTTTGTGATCGCGCTCGCGCCCATCGGCGTTTTCGCGCTGATGGCAAAGATGGCAGCTACGCTCGATCTGACGGCCTTCATGGGCATTGCCAAATTCGCCCTCACCAATATTCTTGGCCTTCTCATTCACGGCGGCATAACCCTCACGATCCTTTTTAAACTGATGTCAAAGCGCCCTTTCCTTCCGTATCTCAAACACTCGCAGCCGGCTCTGATCACGGCTTTTTCCACTTCTTCGTCCTCGGCGACGCTCCCCGTGACCATGGAGTGCGTCGAAAAACGGGCCGGGATCTCAAAAGAAACGGCGGGGTTCGTGCTTCCCATAGGAGCGACGATCAATATGGACGGCACCGCGATTTATGAAGCGGCCGCCTGCCTTTTTATCGCGCAGGCAACGGGCGTCGATCTGACGCTCGGCCAGCAGGTCATCGTTTTTATCACGGCAAGCGTTGCTGCGATGGGCGCGGGCGCCATTCCGAGCGCAGGGCTCGTGACGCTCGCGATGGTCCTTTCGGCTGTGAATCTTCCGCTCGAAGGCATCGGTTTTCTTCTGGCTTTTGACCGCCCGCTCGACATGTCCCGGACGATTCTCAACGTCTGGGGAGACATGGTCGCATGCGCCATCCTCGACGAAAAAAAATAGCCCGTTTATCCGCGAAAGGGCAGCGCTCTCATAGATCCCGAAACTGCGTGGAGAATCATTGCTTTTAGCCCTTATTTCCCCATAGAATGCGGCTACTTTGATAACAGAGAGAAAGGTGGAGTCATGAAAGCGGTCCGAGTCAGGCAGTTCGGCGCACCCGAAGAAATGAAAGTTGAAGAAGTTCCGGAATTAAACCCGGGGCCCGGACAGGTCCTTATAAAAGTTTACGGGGCGGGCGTGAACCCGGTTGATGCTTATATCCGTTCAGGATCATATAAAGTGAAGCCGGAGCTTCCTTACACGCCCGGCTTTGACGCGGCGGGAATCGTTCAGGCGGTGGGCGGCGGCGTCAAGCGGTTCACGGAAGGCGACCGGGTTTATACGGCATCTACTCTGACCGGGGGCTACGCAGAAAAAGCACTCATCAACGAAAGCAATCTTCACCCGCTTCCCTGGAACCTTTCTTTCAGTGAAGGCGCGAGCCTCGGCATACCCTACGCCACGGCCTACCGGGCTCTCTGGCAGAAAGCATGCGCAAGACCCGGAGAGACGCTTCTCATTCACGGAGCGAGCGGCGGAGTCGGCATCGCGGCCGTCCAGATCGCCCGCGGATCGGGAATGAAAGTGATCGGGACCGCAGGAACCGAAAAAGGCCTCAAACTCGTAAAGGAACAGGGCGCGGACTACGTGTTCAATCATAAGGACGACGGATACTTCGAAAAAATTCGTGCAGCCTGCGGGGGCGGCCCCGACATCATCCTCGAGATGCTCGCAAACGTCAATCTGCAGAAAGACCTTGAGATCCTCGCCAAAGGGGGCCGGGTAATCGTGATCGGCTGCCGGGGTGAAATCCAGATCAATCCGAGGCTTATGATGAGCAATGACATTTCGGTTATCGGCATGACGCTTTTCAACGCGTCGAAAGAAGACCTTGACATGGTCCATGCCGGACTGCAGGGCGGCGGTAAAGCGGGTTTTTTGAAACCTGTCATCGGTACCGAGATGCCGCTTGCAGGCGCCGTAAAAGCCCATCATCAGGTGATGGAGGATTCCGCCCATGGAAAAATCATCCTCAAGCCCTGACAATCCCGTAAGGGGAAATTATAAAAAGGGCGGCAGCGGAGAGAAACGATAAGTTTCTCCCGATGAGTTACCAGCGCAATGGCGCAGGTGCAAGTCCTGACAACCCCGCAAGGGGGAATAATAAAGAAGGCGGCCCCGGAGAGAAGCGACAAGCTTCACCGGGGAGTACCAGCGCAATGGCGCAGGTGCAAGCCCACCTAAGGTAATGATGAATAAAGAAGGCGGCCCCGAAGGGTTGAATGACACAGGTGAGAGTACTGACCGCGTGAGTGCAGACTTTTTCGCAGGCGCCGACAGAGAACTCCTCAAAAAGCTCAGGGAGACTGCCGAGTTTCTTATTCCTCTTAACAAAAAACTCGCCGAAAAAATAACGGCTGCTGCCGACAAGGCCCAGAAGGACTTTTCGGACGGCAAGCCAGAAGCTTCACTCAAAACTCTGCACAGTCTCTTTTACGGGCCCTCAGGAATCGATTCCGTCTTCGTGAGCCATATTGTTAAGCGGGAAAAACTGGAATATCTAAAAAACGATCTCCGGTCTGTCTTTCCCAAAAGTATGGATTTAATAAAAGATAAAGGAGACCACGTGAAAACAATGTCGCAATGGATCGAACAGTGCCACCGGGGGGCCAAAGACAAAGGTTTCTGGGATAAAGACAGAAACGTGGGCGAGATGCTCATGCTGATCGTTTCCGAACTCGGAGAAGCCGTGGAGGCTCACCGCAAGGGACAGCACGGCCTCCTCAAAAAAGACACTTTCGAAGACGAGCTTGCCGACACCGTCATCCGTCTCTTCGACTTGTGCGGAGGACTCGGCATTGATCTCGAGAAACAGGTTGAATGGAAACTCGAATTCAATAAATCCCGGGCTGAGCGGCACGGCGCCAAGTATTAAGAGGACGGTCTTTCATGAAAAAATGTCCTTTCTGTGCAGAAGAAATACAAGACGAAGCGGTCAAATGCCGCTTCTGCGGGGAGTTTATAGAGAAGACGCTTCCGCCGCAAAAATGGTATTTCAAATCCGTGACGCTGATCGCCGGCATACTCTCGATCGGTCCGTTCGCCCTGCCTCTTCTCTGGTTTAATCCCCGTTATTCGCTTAGGGCAAAGATTCTGATCTCCGTCGCGGTCACGGCTGCGACATGGATGATTACCGTAATGACCGCGAACGCCTTAAACGTCTTAAAAGAATATTATTCCATGATGTCCGCTCAGTAATATCGGAAATTCCCGCGTTCCTCGACATTCCAATACGAAGCAGGATAGGAACATTTGAAAAATGATCGGGATATAAAAACATGTGTGAAGCAATACGGGTTGGGGTATTTCCGCGCCCTCTGCCCCCGCGCCAATGCGCAGGTACTGTCACGGCGCGGCTCAAGGACAGCCGCGTCTGTGAACGGGCTTCGGGAAGTGATTGTGGGTAGATTAAATATGGATGAGAAGATAAAAACTTGTCTGAAGAGATACTGGGGTTTTGATTCCCTGCGCCCTTTGCACCTGCGCCAATGCGCGGGCACTGTCACGGCGAGACTCAAGGACAGTCTCGTCAGTGAACGGCCTTCGGGAGCGATGACCGGGCTAGATATATGACGACCATAGATGACAACATTAAGACCTGTCTGAAGAAGTACTGGGGTTTTGATTCCCTGCGCCCTTTGCACCTGCGCCAATGCGCGGGTACTGTCACGGCGAGACTCATGGACAGTCTTGTCCGTGAACGGCCTTCGGGAAGTGATTGCCGTAAGTGGGCGGATTGAATATGGATGAGAAGATAAAAACTTGTCTGAAGAGATACTGGGGCTTTGATTCCCTTCGGCCTCTGCACCTGCGCCAATGTGCGGGTACTGTCACGGCGAGACTCATGGACAGTCTCGTCCGTGATCGGCCTTCGGGAGCTATGACCAGGGTGATGTATGACCGCAATTGATGAGAATATAAAAACATGTCTCAAGAAGTACTGGGGTTTCGATTCCCTTCGGCCTCTGCAAGGGGAAACGATTGAGTCGGTGCTGGGGGGACAGGATTCTTTGACCGTCATGCCGACTGGCGGCGGAAAATCGCTTTGTTTCCAGCTGCCCGCGTTGCTTATGGAGGGTATGGCCGTCGTACTCTCTCCCACGATTTCACTCATGAAAGACCAGGTGGACGCTTTGCAGGGGATGGGCATACCCGCCGCGTTCTGGAATTCCAGTCTGACAGCGATCGATGTTCGTAACGTCACGATGAAAGTGAGAGCGGGAGAAGTGAAGCTTCTCTACATTACTCCCGAACGCCTCTGTCTCGACGAGATGACGCAGTTCCTGAAGACGATCAAGGTCGCGTCTTTTGTGATCGACGAAGCCCACTGCATCAGTGAATGGGGCCATTCGTTTCGCGCGGATTACCGGCGCCTGGCAATCATCAAGACCCTCTTTCCCAAAGTGGGTGTTCACGCATTTACGGCGTCTGCCACGCCCGACGTCCAGCGCGATATCGTCCGCCAGCTCGGGCTTGTTGCTCCCGGCCTTCACACCGGAGGCGTCGACAGGCCGAATCTCACCTATCGCATACGCCCGCGCACCACGCTGCTGCCGCAGCTCGAAGGAATCCTGAGCATGCATAAAAAAGAACCGGGCATTATTTACTGCGCGAAGCGTGCGGACGTCGACAAGATCTCGGCCCATCTCAATGAGCGCGGTTGGAAAAACCTGCCCTATCACGCGGGGCTCTCGGACGAACAACGCACCGTCAACCAGACCCGCTTTGCGACAGAAGAAGTCGATATCATGGTGGCGACGCTTGCCTTTGGAATGGGCATCGACCGTTCCAATATCCGTTTCATCGTCCACGCCGCGATGCCGAAGAACATGGAGCAGTATTACCAGGAGACGGGCAGGGCCGGGCGAGACGGACTTCCCGCCTCATGCTATCTGCTCTTCGGTGCGGCGGATTACCGCACAGGCCTTTTCTTTATCGATCAGGAAGGCGCGCGGGATATTTTGAAACACAAGCTCGACCGGATGTACGGCATCTGCCTTCAGCCGCAGTGCCGCCACCTCGTGCTGTCGGAATATTTCGGACATACGTACGAAAACGCCTCATGCCGAGCCTGCGACTATTGCCTCGGCGAACTCGAGCTCGTGGAAGAGCCGCTCATTCTCGGCCAGAAAATCCTTTCTGCCGTCGCACGCTGCGCAAAAGCCGGAATGGGTTTCGGCGGCGGACACATCGCGGACGTCCTGATCGGAAAAAGGACGGACAAAGTCATCAAGTTCCGCCATGACGAACTCTCCGTCTTCAATCTTCTGCCGGACGAATCGGCCGTATTTCTGCGCTATATGATCGAGCAGCTGGAAGGCCAGGGTTTTCTCGTCCGCGAAACGGAGTATGGAACGTTGAGCGTAACAGAGAGGGGCCGTCTCCTTCTTAAAGGCGGCTGCACGGTGACGCTGGCAAAACCGCTGACCCTGACGGCGAGTAAAAAAGTCAGGCGTGAGAAACAGGCGCCTGAAGGAATGGGCCTCCTGCAGGAAGATAAAAAGCTTTTCGAGATTCTCCGTGAGCGCCGTTCGGAACTGGCCCGCGAGATGAACAAGCCTGCCTATATCATTTTCAGCGACAAAACGCTCTGGGACATGGCCGCGAAGAAACCGGTCTCTCGGGAAGAGTTCTTGAGAGTTTTCGGCGTGGGTGTGGAGAAACAGCAGGCATACGCCGATACGTTTACGACTGTGATACGCGACTATCTTGAGCAGGCGGAAACCCAAATCGAATGAGGTAATCCATGTGCGGAATCTGCGGATTTGCTTATAAGGACGCGGCGACACCGGTAGATTCTGTGCGCCTCACGAAAATGCGGGACGTCATGACTTACCGCGGTCCTGACGACGCAGGCAGCTATCTGGGCCAAGGGGCCGCGCTCGGTTCGCGGCGGCTTGCGGTCCTCGATCTCTCCGAACGCGGCCACATGCCGATGGCCTCGCGTGACGGCCGCTACCACATCGCCTACAACGGCGAAGTCTACAATTTCCGCGAAATCAGGGAAGACCTCGAAAGGAAAGGCCACGTCTTTACTTCCGGCACCGACACGGAAGTCGTGCTCTACGGCTACATTGAATACGGGCCCGCCATTCTCGACAGACTGGACGGTATGTTCGGTATTGCCATTTGGGACTCGCGGGACCGCAGGCTTTTTCTCGCGCGCGATCACGCGGGAATCAAGCCGGTTTATTATTATGAAGACGCGCACGGACTTTATTTTGGTTCGGAACAAAAGGTCCTTTTCGCCGGAGGCGTTCCGCTGGCGTGTGATCCCGAAATGTGGGAAGAGCTGCTCTGCTTTGGTTATACGGCGGGAGAGCGGACGCCATTCAAGGGCGTGAAGCGGCTTCCCGCCGGGCACTACCTCTTCTGGGATAAAGACAGGACCACGGTCACCCGATGGTGGAATCTTTCCGAACGGGCCCGGAAACTTCGCGACCGGATTCCAAAAGATCCTGTCGAGTGGCTGCGCGATACCTTCGACCGGTCTGTAAAATACCGCCTGATCAGCGACGTGCCGGTAGGCGTCCTTCTGAGTGGAGGCCTTGACTCGACGAGCGTCGCGGCTTCGATCGCGGAGCTGACGAACGCGGGCAAGCTCTCGAGCTTCACGGTCCGTTTCGCCGAGGACGGTTATGATGAAAGCGCCATCGCCCGGGGAAGCGCGGAAAAGTGGGGCCTCGATTACCACGATCTTTACGTCGACCCGAAAGACCTGCTCCCAAAACTCAGGCAGGCGAGCTGGATCAACGATGAGCCTTTGCTCCACGCGAGCACGCCGCATCTTCTTGCCATTTCCGAATACGCGAAACCCCGCGTCACCGTGCTTCTCTCGGGAGAAGGGTCGGACGAAATTCTCGGCGGTTATGACCGCCACCTGATCATGAACCCTCCTTTCATGATGCGCGCCGCGAAGTACCTCCCGGCTCAAGCGGGCAGACTTTCGCACAAGATAAAAAAATTACAGCGCTTTTCGAGCCTGAAAAAGATCGAAGACGTCCCGCTCTATAATTCGTGTGAGATCTTTCCCCGTGAACTTGCGTCGATCGGAGCCAAGGATCGGGGACAATTCCCCGAGCGTGAAAAAATAGCCGCTGAAGCGCGAGCCCTCTATCCCGGCGATTACTTCCGCCAGTCTCTCTATTACGATCAGCACACTTTTCTCGGCTCGATCCTCGACCGTAACGACCGTATGACGATGGGCGCTTCTATCGAATGCCGCGTCCCGTTCCTCGACAGCCATTTAATGGAAACGGCGGCAGCGATGCCGACCTCCACCCTTTTTTCATTTAAAGAAGGCAAGCATCTGCTTCGCAAGGCCGTCGGAGACCGTCTGCCTCAGGCCGTATTGCGTCACAAGAAGTGGGGTTTTGGGGTGCCCTGGCCGAAATACCTGAGGTCGCAGCCCGCCCTCATGGAGCGGCTCCTCGAAGTGCCCCGCCTCGAACCTGTCCGGTCAATCCTGTCAGCAGATCCCAAAAGCGTGAGCTCCATGATCGAGGCTTTTCTGAAAGGGGAAACCCGGCATGAAAAAATCATTTACCGTCTCTTCATGATTTCCATCTGGTACGAAGAATATTTTCCCCGTTTTTCCTGAGACATTCCCTTCCCTGTTACAATAGCCGCCTTGTTTCGACTCCCTGAAATGGTCGTTTTCCAGAGGCTATCCCATGTTCGGTAAACCCGTTAAACCCGGCAGCGTCGGCGAAGTTGTGGCGATCGCGCTTCCCATGGTCGTGTCCTACGCGTGCGATACGGTCATGATTTTTACCGATCGGCTCTTTCTTGCGAAACAGGGGCCCGTTTTCATGAACGCCGTCATGGGCGGGGGCCTCGGCGTCTTCATGATGATGTCTTTTGTGCTGGGTCTTACGGGATACACGACAGCTATCGCCGCGCAGTATCTGGGTGCGGAGCAGAAAGAAAAGTGTTCTGTCGTGACGACGCAGGCCCTGCTTCTCGTCCTCGCGTCTTATCCCGTGATTCTCGCGTGCCGGCCCCTCGCTCACGGCTTTTTTGAAATCATGGGAGTCTCTCCGGAGCAGCTCGGGCCCCAGAAAGAATATTTCGACCTCATGCTCTTTGGCGTGATCATCAGCCTTACGCGGCACACCCTGAGCAGTTTTTTTTCGGGGATAGGGAACACTGCCATCGTCATGGCCGCGTCGCTGACCGCGATGCTCGTTAACGTGCTGCTTTGTTACATCCTCATTCATGGCAAGCTCGGCTTTCCCGCGCTCGGGATCAAGGGGGCGGCCTACGCCACGATCGTGGGCGCTTTCTCGGGCGTTCTCGTCCTGGCGGCCCGTTATTTCAGCCGGGAAGTGGCAGCCGCTTACGGCGTCATGAAATCATTTCTCTATAACCGCGAGGTGATGTCAAAACTATGGAAGTTCGGCACGCCTGCCGGGTTCGAATTTTTTCTAAATATTCTGAGTTTCAACATCATGGTTTTTCTTTTCCATTCGGCGGGTCCGGTATCCGCCACGGCGACAACCATCGTATTCAATTGGGACATGGTGTCTTTCGTACCGCTTATCGGCCTCGAAGTCGCGGTGACAAGTCTGGTCGGCCGGAGCATGGGAGCGGGGAACCCCGCCATGGCGCATCGCTCGACCATGTCGGCGCTGAAATTCGGACTCGTTTATTCGAGCGTCATTTTTGTACTGTTCGTGCTGTTTCCGGGTCCTCTCGTCGGGGTCTTCAGCCCCGGTTCATATAACCCGCTCTTTACGGATGCCGTACCCATCGCCATAACGATGCTGCGATTGGCGTCTCTTTATGTTTTTCTGCAGGCCATGATGCTGTGTATGATTGGAGCCCTGCGAGGAGCGGGAGACACTCTCTGGGCGATGTGGATGACAGTCGGCGTCCACTGGACACTTGTCGTGGTCCTTTTTGTCATGCTCCGCATTCTGGGCCTTTCTCCCCAGCAGGGCTGGATCGCGCTCATTCTGGTCTTTTTCGTCTTCTCCTATGTCGTCTACCTGCGCTACTCCAGCGGTGCATGGAAGAAACTATCCATTCTTACAGAAGGGCCTCCGTAACCCCGAAGGTTCTCATTCTCCTAAGAGATACTATTTACACGAGACCGGAAATCCCCTGAGGCTCTCTAATGTGTTTACCCTAAAGTAACGGGCCTCGACTTCTGCGACAATTCCATCATGAAGTTGTGACCGGGTGAAAGCCTGGTCATGTAAACGGAGACTTATACTATGAAAATTCCCGGCCTAGGATTCCTCGTAATGCTCGCGGCGCTTTTTCCGGCCCCGCTTTGCGCGGACGTGATCAAGGGCGAGATCATCGCGGTCGGTGAAGACGCGCGGTCATTCGACCTGAAAGCGGACGAAGAATCCGGCCAAAAGGAAGACCTTAAAGTATGGCTTCTGACCGAGACCCGGTTCAAGGGCCTTAGCGCTCTTTCTGAATTAAAAAAAGGTGATGAAGTAGCCGTGCAGGCCCAACACAATACATCGAACAACCGCTGGGAAGCCGACGAAGTCGAGCTGACCAAAGTGTCGATCGGTGATCCGGGCGCAGAAGTGCCGGTTTCCCAGCAATTAGGGGAAGAGAAGGCGGATCGTCTTGAAACGGCTGAAACCGCCGCTGCAGTGGTGAGCCCGGTCGGCGCGGTTCAAGAGGGACCGAAGTAGATATTTCTTAGTCAACCATTGAAAGGAGGATGTCATGCTTAACTGGACCATTACGTTTCTAGTTGTTGCGATCATTGCCGGAGTTCTCGGTTTCGGGGGAGTTGCCTCCGTTTCCATGGATTTCGCAAAGATCCTTTTCTTCGTATTTCTCGTGCTTTTCGTAGTCTCCCTTGTAAAGGGCGGCTTTCGCAAACACGTTTAAAGTCAAGAACGCCTCCTGGCTGCGGCCCTGCGCCGCGCGCCAGGGGCGTTTGCAGTTCCCGCCTCTTCACCGCTGCTGATTCACCTCCCGATACTTTAATTAGAGCGAGGCGTCCTTCTGCTTCTGCCGATTGGAATTGCAGCGGGCCGCGGAATTTCATTTCTTCCATCGGCATCGCTCAATGCGTGCCGAGTGAGATAGGCGGGACCCTTCTAAGCGCTTGCCATGATTCAGCGGATTGGGAGAGACGTCCCGGGGTTTTGCTTTAACGCTAAGCCCCCGGCGAGAAATTAATCCGGAACGACAGGTTCAGCCGATTTCTGGACAGACGCGATAAGACGGAAGATCGAACCTTTCCCAGGAGCACTCTCGATCTCCATCCTGCCGCCCATCATGTCGAGCCGCCTTGCCGTGTGCCTCAAGCCCAGGCCCGATTTTTCCCGGCTCATTATTTCAGCGGGATCGAATCCGGCGCCCCTGTCTTCGATCGTGATGCAGAAGGAATCGGGGCCGTGAGAGCTGAACGTCATCCAGACTTCCGTGACGCCCGAATGCTTTACGGCGTTGAGAAAAAGTTCCTTCGAGGCTTGGAAGAGAAACACGTTCATTTCCTCTGAGGCGGTCACGTCTGTTTTTTCCACGTTCAAATGCACGGTCAGGCTGTATTTTTCTTTTGCCCAGCGCGTCAGCCACTGGAGCGCGGCGATGAGTCCCGCGTCGTAGAGAACCGGAGGGCTCAGTTCCACGGCGAGTGAGCGGGCCGATTCGGTCGCTTCGTTGATAAGCTGCTCCGTCTGCGCGAGAAACTTCCGGAATTCCTTCTGGTCCATACCCGGCTCGAGCCGGCAGAGGGTGAAGCGGGATGCGACGAGGAGCTGCTGGAGATGATCGTGCAGGACGAGCGAAAGCCGTTTTCTCTCTTTCTGCTCGGCCCGGCAGAGCTGCGATGAAAGCTCGCCGATCTGCGCAGTCCTCGCGATGACACGCTGCTCGAGCAGCTGATTGCTGCGGCGGAGTTCTTCCTGGGCGTGCTTGAGTTCGGTGATGTCAAACAGTATCAGCTTACAGGCATACGGAGCTTCTCCCCCGAGAGCGCCTTCGAGACGGGCATGAACAATGCTGCCGTCTTTCCTTCTCAGGCGTATCTCGAAGGATTTTTTCTGAAAGAGCATGAAGATTTCGCCAAGTTCGCCGTGAAAGAAAGCCAGGTCGTCTTTGTGGACGTAAGAAGAAAGTGTCTGCCTGACGAGACTCGTCCCGCCGGTGCCGAGCAATTCCTGGCTCCTGAGATTCGCTTCGGCAATCATCGTGTCTTTCAAAATCGTGAGATACGAAACGGGGGCGAAGTTATAAAGATGGTAATAATTATCGCGCGCGGCCTCCAGGCGGTTGTAGGCGTCCTGGAGTTCCGCGTTCTGGATCTGGAGCTCGACCTGATGGGTCCTGAGCTCGTAGAGGAGCCGTTGAATGTCTGCTTCTCCATCCCTATCGTAGGAGTCTTTGCGCTGGTCAGGACTCTGGGCAAGCCGGGCCTCGGCTTCCTTTTGCAGCTCCTCGAGAACATCTTTGCGCTTTCTTGCCATGCCGCTTCCTTTTTACTATCTGTTACGTCTTCGTCTCGGCCGTTTTACCGGCAGATTTAAGGACGGCGTACTTTCTTTGGGCTTGAGGTCCGTTTAAACTCACGGGGCCCGCGATGTAAAATCGGTGAAAGTCTGAGAGGAAGCCTTCCGCAGGTTCCGGAAAATAGACTCCCCTAGCGGCCCTCAGGAATAATTATATTCATAGTAACGGGTTGAATCTAATCTAATTTAGCCAAAAAACCCTACAAATCTGCGGGTAAATATAAGATAAATAGGACAGCACCAGCTCTCCCTGCATGATCTTTTTGGCGGCAGCGGAAGGTTTTTCTCTCTCCGCGGGACCGAAGGGCAATTTCTTCAGCCAGTTTTTTTAGGGTATAGAAGCGTATAAACGGCGAACCCGTGAAGCGTTTTTTAGCGGAACCAGTTTAGTCCAACAATAACTAGCATCCTCTAACGTTTCTTTCGCCTTTCGGGCCGCCGCGTTGACTCTGTACGGAAGTTGTGATACCTTTCCGCACTTCTTTCATTCTCAGGAAAGTGAGCGGTAACAATCATTGAACCAACCCCCGCACGGTGAAATGAACATCCATTTCAAGTCCCACGGCCGTATTTTCAACACGGCCGTGTCTTCGCTGACCGCGTCCCTTTTCTTTTTCCAATCGATAATGGCCTTTGCTCTGCCGGCCGCGCCTCTTCCCAAAGCCGCCGCTTCCCTGAACCTTTCGATTCCTGAAACGCTTGGAAAAATCGAGAGCCGAAGTCTCACCGGCGAAACCCCGCTCATTATTTACATCCAGGACGCGCACGCGCAGCCCGCGGCTCAGCGCAACATTCAGGCGCTTATCGAGCATCTGGCGGAGGGAAAGCACGCCACGCAGATTTTTGCCGAAGGCGCGTTTGACAAGCTCGATCCGTCAGTCCTTGAGCTGTTTCCTTCCAGAGAAAGAAACCGGGACCTGGCCGAATATCTTCTAGAACTTGGGGAACTGACAGGCGTGGAAATGTACGCCCTCGAGCACTCAGGTTCGGGCCTGCAGGTATACGGTGCCGAAGATGAAAGTGTTTACGCCGAGAGTTTCCAGCTTTTCAGGGAGCTGAAGGAATCGGGCGAAACCAACCGCTCCGATATCAAAGCCTACAGAAAGGTCCTCGAAGAGGCTTGTATCCGCGTCCTTGGCAGCGAGCTCGAAGCTTTCATGCTCGCCAGATCAGGGTGGCAGGAAGACCCGGGCGGCGCCGCCCGTTATTTTGAACTCATTTCCGGCTTTTCAAAGCGTCACCTTGAGCTCGATTTTTCTGACGGCCGTAATCAATTCGACTGGCCCGCTCTCACGCGCCTGAACAAACTCCATGCGGCGGAAGCAGGTTTTTCGATCGAAATCGTCCGCGCCGAGTGGGAACGGCTGGAAAGCCGCCTCGCCGCTTCCGCGAATAAAGAAACGGCCCGCTATTTTCTGGAAACGCTGTCTTCCTTCCTCGAACCGGGCTCCGAAGCCGCGAAGAACCGGGCATGGATCGGCGGGCGTTATCCCGCCGTGAATTCCCTCCGGACTTTCTTTGAATTTTTTTACCGTCAGGCGGGCAGGGACGGCATAGATCTTTCGTATTACCCGGAGTTGCTGCGTTTCGCGGGAATCGAAATATTGAAAGAGGAAATCGACTCCGGAGACCTATTTTCAGAAATTGAAATCATCGAAAACAAACTGGAAGAAAAGCTCGCCGCGTCTTCGGAAGAAAAAAATCTGATCGAACTCAGCGCTGACCTGGCTCTGATGGAAAAGCTGCTTTCGCTGACTCTCACCCGCGCGGGCTACGAACATTATCTCGCGCGCAGAGCCAAACTTTCTGCGGACATTATTAAAACGCGTTTTTCAGCGCTCGCGGCTGGCACCGGTGAAACTCTGCCGCTCTTTTCCGAAAGCGCTCTCTGGATGGCGCAGGAATTTTACCTGCTATCGCGTAAGCGCGATGAGATCATCCTCGAGAAGACTCTCCAGAAAACGGGGAAGGATAACGCGGGCGCGTCCGTCCTCGTCGCGGGCGGTTTTCACAGCGAGGGCATCAAAGAACTCATGAAAGAAAAAGGCGTCTCTTTTGTAGTCATCCGGCCGCACGTTCCGGAGCTTGATAAAAGCGGTCTCTACGAAAAAGCGATGATGGGGGCATACGCAGGAATCGAAGCTCAGGCGTCGACCCTCGTCAAACAGTTTCTGCTCCTGAGTGCAGGCGTCTACGAAAGAGGCCCGCTCGACCGCGATGACCAGAGAATCCGGGTTGCGCTCGCGCTGCAAGGGGCCGCGCGTAAATGGCTGGGCGTCAGCACCCCTGCGGAGATCTACGCCGTTCTTTCGGAAGCCATGGCCCGATCCGGTATGTTTGAAGGTTCTAAAGTCGTTTATGATGAGAACGCAGGCGCTCTTTATATGATCGTTCCCGTGGACGGCGGGCCGGTGCGTATCAACATTCTCGGGGAAGAGATCGCCGTGCCTGAAGCTGCGCGCTCTGAAATGAGAAGCGGCCAGACGCCGAAACCTCTGAAAGTTTCTATCCGCGGAATGAAGAACGGATTCTCGGGCGATAGGGAAAAAGCGTTTATCGTAAGCTACGAAGATTTCGGTGCGCGGCTCCCCATGATGCTGCATCAGGAAGCCCTTCAGCTCGCGCGCTCGGTCTACATTTATGTCAATGATCCGACGGCGGAGCAGAAAAAAAACCTGGCGGAATGGCGCGCCCGCTATCCGATCCGCGGCGTGATCGCAGGAAGGAAGCAGCATGATTACCTATGGGCAAGAAACTCCCTTGCCGTCGTCTCGTTTGATGCCAGACAGAGCGGCGCGGTGATCAGTACGGGAGCTCTCGCCTCGATCGACTGGAAAAAGAAAAAGATGGAACTGCTGCCCGCAGCCGCGAGTCCCAGAATTACAGAATGGCCGAGGACGAAGGTCGTTTATATCGGACAGCCGAACGAAAAGCTTCTTCGCGAAATCAAAATTTATGCAGACGTCGCCGCTATTACAAACAGCGAAGACGAGCGCGCTTATGATGACGTGTTCAATGATATCAACCAAGACAGACGTCCGGTTGCTCTGGTTTATAACGAAACTCATCACGAAGACCCTCAGTTGGACGCATTCCGTGCACGCCTGGGTGCGGCGGGCATCGCCTACAAAACGTATGCTTTTCCCGGCCATGATCTCAGAAGACTCGATTGGAGATTTGATATTGAAATGGCCGCGGCTTCAAATCTTGGGCGCATTCTTTTTCCCACAGCGGCCGCTCCTGAAGACAGCGCCTGGGTTGTCCATCGGTCCGAGCTGAGGGCCCCTCAGGAAACGGTGATTCACGAGCCGGCTTCGATTAACGTCTACAAAACCGGCGCCGAGATGGGCGCAGCCGCGGCGGACCGCGTAGTTGCAACGGCCCGGCAGTATCACGACCAGGGCGGTGCGGTGATCATCCTTCCCACAGGCTCGACCCCGACCGCCATGTACCGCAGTCTCCTCGAACTCTTCAGGCAGGACCCCGCAATCGATTTCTCGAACGTGAAATTTTTCAATCTCGATGAATATGTCAATCTCGAAGCGGGGCATCCCCTGAGCTATCAGTTTTACATGGACAAGATCTTTTACGAAAAGCTCGATGCCATTGATCCCGCCCGCGCGCCGAAAAAAGAAAACCGGAACGTCGTCTCGACGGAATTCCTCAGCGCCTACGCGGGCTACGATCCGGCTTCCGGCCCGGAAGAGGCGGCGCGCATTTATGAGCAGCGTCTTCAGGACGCGCTTCTCGCCCTCGGGCGCACGAAATCTCATTTGACGGTGCTGGGTATCGGCGGCGCCTATCCGGTCGAGATCGATGCGGATAACGATATCGGCCTCGCCGGAGGACACGTCGGTTTCAACGAACCGGGATCCACGGTCACGGACCGCACGCGCGTGATCCCGCTGACCGACAAGACAAAGAAAGATACGGGTTTCCGTTTTACGAACATCCGCTACCGTCCGGACGGAGCCCGTTTTTCGCCGCGTGTTCCCGACCAGGCGATCACGCTCGGTATCGCAAACATTCTGGAAAGCGATGAAATCCTTCTCCTCGCAAACGGCGAGGAAAAATCGCTTGTCATCAATGAAGCCTACAGACACGAACCGAACAAGAACTTTCCCGCGACATTCCTTAAATATCACCCCAACGTTCGCTGGATTCTCGACGAAGAGGCCGCCAGCCGGCTTCCGCACGTCCAGACACCCTGGGTCACGCAGCCTGATTTCGACTGGCAGCTTGAAAACGTCCGTCTCGCCGTCATGACCGCTCTCAAACGCACGCCGGGACTTATCATTTCAGCCCTCGCCGAGACGGACCTGAATGCGCTCGGAATGCCCGGGGACGTGATCGCGCGTTTCGGCGGTATCGACAAGATCAAGGAGGACGCTGCCGCGTTTCTTGCGCAGCATATCGTTCCCTTCGACGCCGCGGATTACGGAAAAACTTTTGACGATTCACTGCTTCCGCAGAATGAAAACATCGTTCTTATTTCTCCGCACCCGGACGACGACGTCATCACATCAGGCGCGATGATTCGAAAATTGCTCGACCGCGGCAATCAGGTGCACGTGATCTACATGGTCGGGGGCGAAAACGCCGTGCGCCCCGATGACGCCCGGGAAACTTTCGACCGTCTGCGCGCCGCTTCGCCCTCTACGCCGGAAGCCGAGCATTGGCAGGAAGCGAAGATCCTCGTCCGCGAAGGAGAAGCCCGCAAGGCGGTCGGCCATCTCGGCGTGCCCGCAGCGAACACCCATTTTCTCAGGCTCAATTATTATTACCGCCGCGGTTTCGTGGACCAGAAAGCCATCGGCGAAGACGATCTCCTGAAGGCCGTCGCGGAGCTGAATCTCATCGACCCGCAGCACCTTTTCTATTCCGCCGAGCAGGATCCCCACGGCGCCCACGGTATCGCGGCGGATGTGATACGGCTCGCACTCCAGCGCCCGGACTTCAAACCGTCGAAACCCGAAATAAAGATCTGGGGCTACCGCGGCGCGTACGAAGAATGGCCTCTGCAGGATTCCGCGAATCTCGTCGTTCTGCCTTTTGGTGATGAAATGATGAAACTCAAGGTAAAAGCCATTCTCGAGCACAAGTCGCAGATTAACCCGCTTTTTCCGAGCTTCGATAGACGAGAGTTCTGGGAGCGTGCCCGCGACCGCAACGGCGATTCAGGCAGACTGCTTCAGGCGCTCGGCTACGTGAAACCGGCGGAGCCGGCCTACGCCGAAGTGTTCCGCATTTTTACCCGCGCGGAGTTTACGGCCCAGAAACGCTCCGAACTGCGGACGGAAAGAAACCCTGAACGAGAGGCTTTCTATAGAAGAAACCACGAAGCGGGAATAGCCTTTCCCTATACTGCGGAGAGTCTCTCGCCTCTCCAGACGCGTCCCATCAGGACCAATGCGGTCTCAGAAAGCCGTTCAGTCGTCGCCAGCATTCCTAAAGAATCAGAGCTTTACTTTAACCTGCGGCGGTTTACCGAACGGCTGCGAAAAACGCGGGCAGCGCAGAATGGAAAAGTAATATTCAACATCGACAGTTCCGGCGATTTTAACCTGCATGTGACCTGGCTTTCAGCGGGCGCGTTCGAAAAGATCCGGGATGAAGAATTAATCCAGGAAACGCTTAAAGAGTCTGGTCCTGTGGAGATTGATTTTGCGGGCAGTTTTCTGAGCCCCGTCGACGGCGGTGCGAATGTCGCCGGATATGACGAAGAGGACAGGGTCCTCACTTTTCGCGAAGTGACCACGGGACAAAAGCCGGTACCTGTTGTGCACTCGACAATAGCGACCGTCGACCAGGCGCTTGACCCTGAAGAGCGCCAAGAGTGGAGAGCCGCAGTCAGAGAATTCGAAGACGAGGAATTCGGCAGGATAAGAATCGATGAACTTCATCTAGTCAGGCACTTCAACGATCTGCTGCGAGACGCCCAGAGCATCTCAGCCTACCCCTTAAAAAACCCTGAAATTGTAAGGGCCGTAAACCAGCTTGAAAAAAATTCCAGTCTACTTGTCTGGGAAAAAGCACTCGAGGTACTGAGACGGGAAGGACCCGCACAAATCATCGAAGTTGACGTGGTTCTCGCTCGGAATGTCCGTATGAAATTACCCCTCTACAGGCCGCTTTTCGATAAGCCGGAAACCCGTGAAGGAGTGTACCGCTATATCGCGGCCTGGACCTATGCGTCGGCGATTATTTACGGCACCGACTTCGCGGCCATTGGCAGCGAACGTGAAACCGGACTCATCGACATTGCCAGAATCGAATCCCTGCTCGCAGGCGATCTCGGAAATATTCGGGATTCTCTCGGCGAGATCAAACACAAACCTTTTGGAATCGGCGATTACGCGAACCGCGGTAAACCGGTCCGGATCATTCCTCTCGCAGAAGCTCCCGAGTCCGCGGAATCCCTCGCGCAATTCGGACAGGAGCTGAAAGACGCCGCTGTTTCGGGAACCGGCCGCTATCTCGGCATCGACGTCGGAGGTGGTTCCGCGAAATTCGGCGTTGTCGAACAGGGCAGGCTCATAGAACTCCCTGAAGAACTGCAAAAGATCCCGAGCGTTACCGCTGAACCCGAAGACGGTCTCGGTTTCGCACGAAGAATCGCGGCCCATGCGCGGGCTATTCAGGAAAAACTTGGAAAGATCGACGGCGTCGGAATCGTTACTCCGGGCGCGGCGGACATTCCAAACAACCGTATGGTGACGATCGGTCAGCTCACAAACGTAAAGAAATGGACGGACACGGACGTCGAAGCTTTCTACAATCTCGTACCCGAGGTTACGCAGGCGCTCGGCCTGCCGCCCGAAAGCGGGCTCGTCCGTAACGATATGGACGGCGTTCTCAAAGGCGTGCTCGCTATCCTGCCTTTCGCTAAAAAAGATTTTCTCGAAACGACGGCCGGCAACTTCCGGTTCGACTGGATGGGGACGGGCCACGGTTTCCAGTATTCCGTTGCCGGGAACCCGCTTCCTTCTCCGACCGAAGGCGGACATCTTTTCACGGATTTCGGAAAACCCGGAGCGCCGATTTACGATACCGAAGCTCATACCACGATCCCGAATCTGGTCGAGGTGGCAAAGAGTCATGGTTTCCCGGCCGTATCGAACGAGGTGAAACCCTTTGGCGATGCCGCGGCTGATCCTCTTCACCCGTATCATAAAGCGGCTGTTAAGGCCTTCGAAGAATTCGCGGCTTCCTACGCGCAGAACCTGGTCATGGGATTACTGATGACTCGCCGGACAGGAATCGGCGACGGGTCGAAGGTACTGCTGGGAGGCGGAATCACGCGCGGCAAGACGGGCGCCATTATCCGTGATCTGACTTATAACGAACTTGAACGTCTGGGATACAAGGACACAGTTAGAATCGAACTCATGGACGACGATGAAATTCTGGAAGCGCTCAGGAATTTCGGAAGCGGTTACATGGACGCTCTCGGTCCGCTGGGCGCGGCCTCGCTGATTCAGGGAGACATCCACCGCTCCGAAGTGCGCACGCCTGCTGTCGAAGCGGAGTCAGCGCTTTCTGTCTGGAAGAACGATTACGCCCGCGCGCGTCCCTATCTGGGTGATTACGAGGCGAGACGCTGGGTAGCGGTCCACGCGGCCTTCGGTATTTACGCTCTTATGCCCGCGGAGCTCGACGAGGCTCTTTCACTGGCGGTTCGGGGCTTCGTGAGCCGTGACCTTTTTTATTTCCCAGCTTCCAATCCTCTGGTGCAGGGCGGCGGGACAAACACGGGTTTAGTACCCGTAACGAACCGCCCGGTCGAAAGCGGCGCGGGACTCAGCATTTCAATCCTCAAAACGGTTCCCGAAGCGGAAACCCATTTTTTTGGCGTAGCACGGCTGCTTGCGCGCGAACCGGACGGCTACATACATGAGTTCGTACTCGACGGCGACGAAGCGGAAATCCGCCGTCTCGAAAGGACGTTTAAAAACGAATACGGCTACACGAATTTCGCGCAGCGATACAGGATTACCGCTGTATCAAGGAAGGATCTTCCAAAGAGGGTTCAGGACAGTATCAACGCCGTTTACAAACAGGCCCGGATAAAAAACAGCGTGAGGGGAGCTGCGGAGTTTGCAGCCGAAAACGTCACAGTGACGAGCGATGACCCCGTGCTCCTGGCGGATTCATTCACCGCCCAGGGCTGGCTTATTCACAACGATCTGGACTCGAATCCCGCCTTTCAGGCTTACCTGAGGGAGTACGAAGCTTATCTCGCACTCGGGATGCTCGACGCGGCGCTCATCAAGAAACTCGGCGGAATCAAATCGCTGCGCAAACTTATTTCTGCGGCCAACAGTCTCATGGCCGATGCAAACTGGAGCCTCGCCATGAAGATCTACCAGGAAGACCTCAACGCCCGGATTTTCTACCGTTCCGCCTAAAAAATCTTGCCGCTAATGCAATGTAACGAAGCTCAAACTGCAAAGGGTATCGGCCTGTGCGCATTTCAGACCTCGTACAGGACGTCATTAGTCCTGACGAGGCGGTGCCGAGCGCAAAGGCGCCGGTGCCGCTCCGCGCAGCGGCCACCGCGCTCAAAAATTTTCCACTCATCAATCCTGTAACGACCCCAACCATTTCCGGGCAGTGTCCACCGGCTTAAAAAACCTCGCCGCTCATTAACTGTATCGAGATTCTTCTCCGGAATAAACTTCTACTCTTTATAGATCCTTTTAAACAGCCCCGGATAATTAACCACAAGCCCGTCTTGATCAACTGTAATGTCTTTCTTGAAACTGCTGTCGAGAGATTCATAGCGGTAGGTTTCGGCTTCTTCGAGGCAGGTATATTTCTGCTTGTCGGTTTCCACAGCGAGATCGGGGAGGTTGATATACGCGGTTGTGATCCGGGCGGATTCGCCCGCTTTCAGCTTTAAACGCCTGATGGGAAGGGTATTGGTAAAAGGACTCGCCGATAAGTCGAGGTCCACTGCGCCCGCCAGAGTCCGCTTCACGGAGCCCGTGCTGTCGCGCCAGCTGCCTTCTCCGTCGTGAAACAGTTCCAGCAGTCTGTCTTCTCCGATAATTTCAACCCGTACGGTTTTGACCATCCAGCCTGCGTCACACGTAATACGGTATCGAAAGGCGAAAGGGTCGCGGCCCCGGCTCCAGACTGCAGTGCCGTCAGCTGAAATTCCCTGAGCGCTGATTTTCAACACGAGATGCTCGAGACTGTTTTCCGAGAGTCCCTGCCAGTTTACTCTTAGTGTTTGAGCCATGGGATTGTGGTTCTTCGGAGTTAGTTTTTTAAAAGGCCCGCGGCTAAAATTAGAAACCTCGAGCAGCGGCCAATCCTTGTACAAATGGCGGAGAGGGAGGGATTTGAACCCTCAAGACCTTTTGGGTCGCCGGTTTTCGAGACCGGTGCAATGCCATTATGCGACCTCTCCATTGATTTGTATGAAGGCAGACTGCCAAAGGGCGCGGAATAGAGAAGAATTGTACGGGCAAAAAAAGCTTTGGTCAATTTAACTTTGGGGGTGGTTATACGGTAACGAGAGTGAGGGTGTGTTGTGAATTTTATACCAGCGTCCTCGGGATCTCAGGAGCATGTCCAGCTGCTGCCTGACAAGGCGTCCGATCCAATGATCGGACACCGTGCCGTCACGACTCAAAGATAGTCGTGTACGGCATCGCAGCACCTAAGAAGTTGCCTTCTTAGGTGTGGCTCGGCACTTTTGCTAATGCAAAAGTATTGTGACGTCAGGGTTCAAGGACAACCCTGTACGGCAACGCAACGCCTAAGAAATTTGTTTCTTAGGCGTGGCTCTATACATATAAAACTTCTCGTAGCGGTAGCCGAAGACGAAGTAGGGCGTCATGTCGATCATGAGATTGTAGTGATATTTTTCCGTGTCGGGAACGAAGAGCTTGGTGTCGAGCATCACGAATACTTTTGTCATGTCGGGAAACGCTTCTTCGATCCGCTGCAGCGCTTCCGCATAACCCATTTCGTCGTCCGCTTTCAGGTCCATCGTATTGAGATAATAAGTCGCGAAATCTTTTTTCGCAGGGATCCAGAACCTGTGCCCCGGCAGATAGGGGAGTACTGATGCCGTCGTGACGTGCTTGTGCGTGGCGATGACGTACTGGCTCTTGTCCAGATTGAAATTCTGGTAAACGAGCCTGATCATTTCCGACATGTGTTTGCCGCCCGAGAACACGGCATGGTAGTCGAGTTTCCAGGCGAAGTAGCTGTACGGCATGGACAGAAGGAAACAGAGCGTAAGCGCGGCGAGCAGTCCGGTCTGTTCTTTTGAACGCATAGCCGTGATGCCTGTCGAATGCTCTTTTCTGAAACTGTCCTCGAGCCATGTGACGGCGAGGAGGATGAGCGGGACGAAGCCGAAATGCCGCAGATCGCCCATGTGCCTGAACTTAAAAATGAAAAAGAGCATTCCGAAGGAAGACAGAAGCACGAATAAAAGCTGCGGCCGCGCACGCAGCATCCAGAACGCGAAAACGATGATAACGGCTCCGGCGGCGTAGCTGACGCTCTCCGGTACATAATAGACAAATGGAAAAAAGCTGCGGCTCAGAAAATGCCACTCGGGGATGTATACGGGTCCTTTTCCATAGTCAATATGGTCAGGCGGAATATTGGCCCCCTGGAGAAAGACGAGAATGCCGCCCGCGATCATGAGAAGAAGGGCGAGACTTTGACTTCCGTTCCAATCTTTCTTTTTTAAAATTTCGAGCGCGAACAGAACGGTGAGCGCCGCGGGAAACCCGAGCGTAATGTATTCGCAGTTGAAAAGCAGAAACACTGCCGTTCCATAAAGCAGCGGGTGCCTGAGCCGTTTATCGAACAGCCAGACCGTCGTGAAGAGGAGCAGCATGGTGAGTCCGTAGCTTCTCGCGATCGCGGGATACTCGTAGACAAGATGATAGGAAAAAAGAAGAGGATATTTGAACCATCGCGGAAAAGGAGCCTTGAAAAGAATAAGCGCCGCGGCAGCGAGGACGAAGGCGAGATTTGCCGCCGCCATGCTGATATAGGGAAGCCCGAGCTTGTTCAGACCTGAAAGAACCAGGTACCAGAGACAGGGGTGCCGGTCGTAATTTTTGAAAAGCGCGCCAAGCAGCTGCGGCAGGTCGAGGTCACGGGCAAGAAGCCAGGGCTGGGCTTCGTCGCTCCAGGGTTCGTGGCGGAGCACCATGACGACGCCGAGTGCCGTATAGACAGCGAGAACGAACCAGTCCAGCCAGACGGCTTTAAAGAACCAGCCGGCGGGAAAAGGGTTTCTCAGCTTCGTTTGAATGGTTTTGAACATGCTGGAGGTCCGGTGCCGTGTGAGCTTTATATTTCGACATTCCGACCCTTAATCAGGAGATAAATCTATTGAAAACACAGGGGGCTTGGCGTATCTTGTCCTCCAGCCTGAATTTCTCACTGTTACCTGCTTCAATCGACCGGCTGTCCCAGGTCGTTAATCACCGGAGTTTCAATGGATTACGTCATTTTCGCGCGCAAATTCAGGCCCCAGACTTTTGATGAAGTGGTCGGCCAGGAAACGATCACGACCACGCTGAAAAACGCCATACGCCAGAACCGGATCCCGCAGAGTTTTCTTTTTTCGGGCCCGAGAGGCGTGGGAAAGACTTCGATCGCCCGTATCCTCGCCAAAGCGCTCGCCTGCGTGAACGGGCCCACCGATGAACCATGCGGCAAATGCGACAGCTGTAAAGATATCGCCCTTTCCTCCTCGCTTGATATTCTCGAGATCGACGGGGCTTCGAACCGCGGTATCGACGAGATCCGCAACCTCCGCGATACCGTGAAATTCAAGCCCTCGAGCGGCAAATATAAAATCTATATCATCGACGAAGTCCACATGCTCACGACCGAGGCCTTCAACGCGCTGCTCAAGACGCTCGAAGAACCCCCCCCCCATGTTAAGTTTATTTTCGCGACAACCGAGCCGCACAAAATGCCTCTCACGATTTTGTCGCGCTGCCAGCGGTTCAATTTCAAACGCATTTCGACAGGCGAGATCGTTTCAAAACTCGAAGACATCGCGAAAAAAGAAAAGATCAGCTGCGATAAAAAAGCTCTGTTTCAGATCGCGAAAGCGGCCGACGGAGGTCTGCGGGACGCGGAAAGCCTGCTCGACCAGCTTGCCAGTTTTTCGGGAGACAAGATCCGGGAAGAAGAGGTGCTCTTTCTTCTGGGGCTGGCTTCCGAGGAAGTGTATCTCCAGGTTATGGACGCGCTCGCGGCCAAAGACGCGGCGCGGATTTTCAGCCTCATCGAAGAACTTTATAACGGCGGGAAAGACCTTGTGCAGTTTGCGAAAGGGCTACTGGAGATTTTTCGTCACCTCCTTCTTTTTCAGTGCACGGACGAAGCCGGCAAGTTTATGGATGTTTCGCCTGAGTCCGTGATCGATCTGAAGGGGCGGAAAAACTCTTTTACGCGCGGCGGCCTGCTGCTCGGCCTCAGCATTCTCGGAAATCTCCAGGGCAATCTCCGCCGGAATATTGCGCCGGCCCGCCTGCTTGTCGAAACGACGCTCCTCAAGCTTTTGCATCTCGATGGTCTCCGTTCCGTAGACGAAGTATTGCAGGGAACGGGGCCAGGCTATCAGGCGCCGCCTTCTTCGGCGCCTTCCGTATCCGTTCCTGCGGTAGAAGTCCGCAGGCAGCCCGCCGCGCAAAGTCTCGCCGCAGCGCCTGTGAAGAAATTGCAGTCGGCTCCCGCATCCGTCAGCGAGGCTCCCGAAATACGGTCGGTGCCTTCCGAGCCCGCCGCTCCGCCGCCTGAGGCCGAGCCAAAGCCGCTGCCGAGAATTGGAGAAGGTTCTCTCTCTATCCGGGAGATTGAAGCCGCCTGGGGAAAAGTCGTTGAGATTGTGAAAACGAAGAGAATGTCGATCGGTATTTTTCTTTCGGAGTCCTCGCCCGTCGAGACCGAAGGCAATGTGGTGACGCTCGCGCTCCCTGCGGAATTCCAGTTTCACAAAGATACGCTCGAAAAAAATAACAACAAGAAGCTGGTCGAAGAGGCTTTCGAAACCGTGACGGGGAAGCGGGTCGGCGTGCAGTTTGTCATCACGAAAAAAGATGAAGCCCCCCCCTCCACGAAACCTGAGGAACCCGAGCCTGACGACGGCAAGCCTCTCCCCGATATCATCATGAATGCACTGGATATATTCGAGGGCGCCAAAATAGTCCGCAAAGATTGAGGAGTAGAGAATCGGATGATGCACAACCACAGGCATCGTACGGCGGTGACATTAACCGCCGACGAGGGAGTGTCCGCGCACAGGCGCGGATGCACTGGATATATTCGAGGGCGCTAAAATAGTCCGCAAAGATTGAGGAGTAGAGAATCGGATGACGCACAACCACAGGCATCGTACGGCGGTGACATTAACCGCCGGCGAGGGAGTGTCCGCGCACAGGCGCGGATGCACTGGATATATTCGAGGGCGCCAAAATAGTCCGCAAGGATTGATGCTCCCATGAAAGGCTATTCCGAGTGGATGGGACAATTGATCGAATCGCTGAACCGCCTTCCGGGCATAGGCCGGCGTTCGGCGGAACGTATTGTCTTTTATCTTCTGAAAGCCGATAAAGAAGAAGTCCGCAAACTGACCTCGCTGATCATGGCTGCGCGTGAGAATATTTCCTTCTGCCAGCTCTGCCACAATTTTGCCGATGGGAAAATCTGCGACATCTGCGCAAACCCCGGCCGCGACCACGGCATCATCTGTGTCGTGGAAGATCCCAAGGATGTCGTTGCGATCGAGAAAACCCAGAATTACGTGGGCGCTTACCACGTCCTGCTGGGCGCGCTTTCAGCGCTGGACGGGATCGGTCCCGGCGAAATTCTCATTCAGCACCTGCTCGAACGTGTGAAAAAAGGCGGGGTGCGTGAAGTTATTCTCGCGACCAACCCCAATACCGAAGGCGAAACGACCGCGCTCTATCTTGCCAAAGTCCTGAAACCCCTCAAGCTCAAAATCACGCGCATTGCCCGCGGCGTGCCTGTCGGAAGTAATATCGAGTTCGTCGACCAGGCCACTCTTTCCCGCGCCATGGAAGGCCGCGTCCCGGTGTGACGTTTTTCTCCGGATCTCCTAGCCCCGGTACCTAATGTACCGGGACATCCTGGGAGAAGCTCGGACGCTTCTCTCCGGATTTCCTAGCCCCTTTGCTTAATGTACCGGGACATCCTGGGAAAAGGCTTCGACGCCTTTCTCCGGACTTCCTAGAATAAAAGAGCAAGTTTGATCATCCTTTAGCAGAGTTGGGGGTGCTTTCAGCTCCGCGTTGACAGGCTTCCTCGCCTGTGTTTAACTTTATCCATCTTTCGAGGATCAGCCTCCCTTTTGCGAAGTCAAATCGTGTGGAATACTCTATATGTAGCCATTTTTCCACCAGCTTGCTAAAGGGTTTTGGAAAGGTCGATAAAGAATGAAAGTTCACCTTTGCGCGCGAAAGCCTACCCTATTCTTCCGGGTACTTACCTGGTTCGTTATTATTTCTTTCGCTTCGCAGGATTTATCTCTATTGGCCGCCGCGCCGATCCGGCTTTCTCCCGAAGTCCACACTGATACCGCAGCTTTCATCAAGAGCTTCAATATACCCGAGAGCTGGGGACGAATTGAAGACCGCTACCTTCCCGACGGCGCGCAAATTTCCGCGCAGCCCCTCATCTACATCCAGGACGCCCACGCACAGCCCGATGCTCAGCGCAAGATCCAATTGTTTCTGGAATATCTCGCGGCTGAAAAACTGGCTGACGGCGTTTTCGTAGAAGGCGCTTCAGGGAAACTTTCTCCGGCCATACTCGAACTTTTTCAGGACAGCACCCTCAACCTCTCCATGGCCGAGTATTTGCTCGATCTCGGTGAACTGAGCGGCGCCGAATATTACATGATGAAAAATGGCGGCGCGGGCATGCCTGTCCATGGTATCGAAAGTCCCCAGCTCTATAAGGCCAGTTTCGGAAGATTTCACGAAATCAAAGCCGGCAAGGACGGCGTGCGCGATGTGATGAAGCAGTACCGTCAGCTCCTCGAGAAACTCCAGATTCTGAATCTTTCAGCGGACCTCCAGGAATACGCGATCCGTAAAATGAGCTGGAAGTCGAGCCATGACGACCTCTCGCAATACATTAATGTCATCCGCCCTTTTGCTTCGAAACATCTGGGTCTGGATTTCAACGATCCGCGCCTGCAATTCGACTGGCCGGGCCTCGTACGTTTCAGCACGCTTGAAAAGATGGACCGCAAGACGCGCCCGGAAAAGGCCGCGGGCGAAGCTGAAAAAATTGCCGCCGCGCTGGAAACCGAAGCTTCGAACCCGGTGAACAAGGCCGCCGCTGCAAAACTGCGCGAAGTCTTCAGCCAAGGTTCGTTTCTTGCCGTCTCCTATCTCAAAGACCAAGCTCTTCCGGGCGTCGCAAGCTACCGTGAATTCTTCGAGCTCCTGAGGAAGGCGGCCAAAGCGGCCGGCATGGATCTTTTCATTTATCCTGACATCCTGCGGGCTGCGGAATCTTTGATCCTCCGAGAAGAACTGGAAAGTAAAATCCTCTTCGATGAAATAGAAAGCCTCGAAAAAGCCCTGGAAGAAAAACTCGTCTCGAATCCGAAAGAAGCCGAGATCCTCGCTCTGACATCGGACTTCCTGACGGCGGAAAAAATGCTCGGGCTTTCGCTCACAAGAAAAGAATACGACCTGTTTACGGGCCGGAAAGATTTGATTTCGCCTGACGGGCTTCGGACCCGGCTTGCGGAAGCCGCGGGGAATAATCAGCTGGAAGCCGATGTGCTCGGGAGAATCCCTGCGAAAATATGGCAGATGTCCGAAGAATTTTACGTGCTGTCGCTCAAGCGCGACCACGAACTTCTGGATAACACGCTTTCCCTTATCGGAAAAGACAGCGGGAAAAATGGCGTCAAGGCGAAAGTCCTTATCGCGGGCGGATTTCACAGTGATGGTCTGCGGCGGCTGCTGAAAGAAAAAAAGATCCCTCATATCATCGTGACGCCGCGTATTTCCAAGCTCAGCGAAAAAGAACTTTATGAGAAAGTCATGATGGGAGAGCATTCGCGGCTCGACTTTCTCGCGGAAGGAACCGCTCTGGCAAAAGTGGTCTTTTTCCAAATCGCCAAAACATACGCGGAATTAAGGCCCGACGCCGACTCCGGAGAGCAGGCTCGTCTCGTCTTCAAAGCTGTCCACGACCGCGCAGTACCCTTGCTGAGGGAAAGGGGGCTTTCCAATCGTGAAATTTTCAATCTCCTTTCAGGTGAAATCGCGCAGTCCAAACTCTTTCAGGGAACGCGTCTCAGCCTCCGGTATGACGCCGGCCGCGATCAAATTGTATTCGGAGAATTCGATCAGACAGGCGATGGTTCCGCGTCGCAGGTCCAGGGCCCCCGGGCCGTTTCAGCGGTTCGGGTGGACGGCCCGCAGACTGCGCCGAGAGAACCTTTTTTTGCACGCGCGTTCAAGACCGCAGTCGAGGGGCCAGCCGCATTCCCCGGATTATTGCGAGGATTAACTCCGACGGTGAGAGCGGTGGAAGACGCCTCCCGATCAGAACTTAGAATACCTCTGGCTACCAATGGTCTGACTCGGGAACAAGAACTCGAACTGCTCGTGAATTCCGTCCTTCCAGAACTGCATAAGGCTCAGAGGGGCGAGCACGCCGAGCTGCCCGTCGCCCAGACTTTTTCCGACATTCACGGCGGCATCGAACGTCTCGACCCCATACTTGTCGACAGGATGTTAGCCGTCGTTGATCGTCTCGACGAGGCGGAGAGAGCCCGGATCGCCGAAGCGGTTCTGAAAGTATTGCGCGCGGATCCTCTTGCTTCAATGCTGGACGCGATTGCTTCTCACGGAATCGATATCGACCGTGAAATAAGACCCAGAATGCAGTTTCAAAACCTCGGAGATCTCGTGGACCGGGGCCCCGACGGATTGAAAGTCATCCGCCGTTCCATAGAACTCGTCAACGCGGGACTTTCCAGTTTCGTCATAGGCAATCACGATCTGTACATGCTCATGAGTCTCCTCGGTTTTCACCTTCCCTGGTACGACGAGTTCGAGTTTTATGGTTACGAAGACCAGTACGGGTCTTTGAAGACCCTGATTGAGGAGAAGCACCGGGATTCTCCGGAGACAAAAGACAAGAACTGGTGGACCCGCCAGCTCGACGAATATATGAAGTACCAGAAGGCCCAGCAGAAAACAAAATGGGCGGCGATCGAAAAAAAGGTCAGCGACAAAGGCGGCTTATACGGAAGGGCGGCGGCCGTGGAGCTCGATGACGACCAGCAGAAAGCTTGGGACATGCTGCGCGGCTGGTATCTCGTGAAAATTTCCACGGGTGTTTCCGCGGCCGGTCTGATGTCGAATAAATGGTGGGAAGAATTGCTCGCCGGAAAAAAAGACGCTGCCAATGCGAAGGAAAATTTCAAGGGCTTCCGTGAACTCTATGCTGAACTCGAAACATCAGAAGGGTTCGACGCGGACTCCGATACGGCGAAGGCCTGGCGTGAAGCGATCGCGCTGATGGAAGACGATATCCTGAAACCCCTTCAGGAAGAATTCAAGACAAAAGTCGAAGGCGAAGGCAAATGGGCCTGGCGGGTTTTCGATGCAATTAATTATAAGAATTACGTTTCGCCCGAATGGTACGCGCTTGACTGGGTCACTCACGGTGATTCAAAAAAAGGCTGGGGCCCCAGGGTTCTCGCCGAGGGCAACGAGATCAACAAACTCAACGGCCGGCAGGTTCCGGAAATTACTCTTGCCAATTATCTTGAGGACAGCCCCGCGAATGAAGAGCTCATCCGCGCCCGCGAATTTCTCCTTGGCCGTTTCAATCTTCACCTTCGTACGATTTACCAGGGCGCGAGCATTCACGGTTTTATTCCTCTGCAGAAAGACGGGCCGTACGCCGGACGTTTTTATTACGAACACAAGGGCCAGATGTACATGGGTAACGGGGATACAGGCCACCCGTCGATATGGGAAGGGTTCGATCAGATTGCGCGCGAAGTCGTCAGCGCCACATCGATGAGAGAATATCACGCGGCTTTTACGACAGTCACGAGCTGGTACGCCGACAGGACCACGGAATCGAAACCCCATGATATTGCCTACGCTCTCAATACTTTCGGTCCCCATAAAATCGCCGAGCTCAACGTCGGCGGCTGGCTCACGACCGGCCACGTCCCCATTAAGTCCTTTGCCGAAATTCCCATGCAGGAACGCAAATGGGTAAATGGATTCCTGGCAGGTGAGCTTTTCGCTTTCTCTGACCGCTCCTGGGCGGCGCCTTACGGCAGGTGGGGCGGCGTAATCGAAAGCGATCCGAACAAGGGATTTCTTCTGCGCGGATACGAATCCGCTGCCTCTGATGAAATTGTAGACAACCCGAATACTTATCTGGTCCAGCCCGGGCCGGATGAGCAGGCGACCAAAGTCCTTCTTTTCGAGAACCCGGGGCTTTCCCAGAAACGATTTGCCGATATGGCCGTCCACGCCGTCGAAAACAGAATCCGTTTTCTGAAAGGGGAACAGCCACTACCGGGACCTGTGGAGCGTTCCGAACTCCGCGTTGCGGCTTTTGACGGAAACCCTCTTTCTAATCTAAGGCTGGACGACATTGGCCAAATGAGCGGCGTTGTTTCGTACTTGAGAAGCGCCGGACTTACGGCGGCGGTCGATGAAGAAGTCCAGTCCATCCGAGTCAGCACGCCTACAGGCCCCGCGGAAATCAGGCTCGATGCGGCTTTTGAAATCTATAACGGTGACCGCTACATCGGCTCGTTTGCTTTTCCCGATGAATTTTTTAAGGGAGCGATTATGAACGCGGCTCTGGGCTTTCGGTCAGGAATCGAAAGGGAAGTCAGTTTTTTTCTGAGAACGCTCGGTCTTTCCGCTGCCGCAGAAGATCTTGAAATCACGGTTTTTGAGCCGGCGGACAAAAAGATCCGGATCGGCCTTTCTTTCCGTGACAATTTCCGTGAAAATTTTTTGACTCTACGGTCTGCCGCCGGCAGAGATACATCCATCTGGGGCATGGGGCTTACTTTGAACATCGTGGCCGACCCCGCCACTCAGGTGGAATTTACGACTCATCCGCCTTATTCAGGCCATTGGAGAGTCACTGCTAAAGACGGGCAAGTATGGAGTCTCTTCTTGAATCATCCGGGGCTGGGACATTCAAATCTAGAAAATAACGATCTGACCGTTTCCCGGAATAATACCTCGGCGACAATCCCGGCGTGGGACGCCGCTCACTCTTCATTATATAGAGAACTGCTTAACCGCGTTCTTTCCGCCGAAAGCGGAACCGCCGGGGCAGGGCAGGCTGAAGGCGGCGTCCGCTCTGAGCTGAGGACGGCCACGAATGCAGAAGAATTTCTGGACCAGAGCCCGGCTTATTTTTCGGACCTCTGGAATGCTAACCAGGTAAAAAACAAACCCACTCTCGTCGCTGTCTCAGGAAGCGAGGCCAGCGGGAAAACGATGCTCACGCACCAGATTGCCGTTAAGACCGCCGAAGCGGTGGAAAGAAAAGGCGGTCATGTGAGGGTCCTTTCTCTCGACCGTTTTTTTCTCGACCGGCACCGGAGGAATCCCGGAAACACCGCGAGGGACAATTTTTTTAACAAGTGGGAAATCGAAGCAGATAGCGATAGGTCAAAAGCAACTGCTTCGGGCCCCACAGTGAAATTTGTTCTCGAGGCTTTAAAGAACGGCCGCACCGCGTACATTCCTTTTTTTCTGAATCATATCAAACAGCGGCTTCGGATTTCGCCGAGCGGCCAGTATACGGATGCCGCGACGGGAAATATGAAAAGCGGCCAGGATCAGCGGCTTCTTAACGGTGACATCCAAAGGGATCTTGCGCTTCTCGAAGCACATGCGATCTCACCCGTCGTCGAAGACGGCGGCCGCCGTTTCCTCAAACTTTTTGATGCTGGGTTCCCGGGCCTGGACCCCCCCCTTCAATGGAATTTCAAACCGGCCTCCAATGATCAAAGAATGACACTCCTGCTCGAGCATGTCCGGGCGGGAGCGGCTTCCCTCGGGGAAGAAGAAAACAACCAGTTTACTATTTCGGACCTTTACGTCGACCTGGAAACGGGAGATATCGTGGAACGTTTTAACCCCAGTAAGGACCTGATTTTCGTGGAAGGGGTCATCAGTCTCCTGGATGAAGCCGTGCCCAATGTCGATCGTTTCTACGATTCTACGGTATGGTTCGGCATCGGTAACCAGGAAGTGCCTCCCGACGAAGAACAAGCGCGGCTGATCCGTAAGATCGAACATTGGCGTTATCTTATGCGGAGGACAGAAGAAGGGCGGCTTCAGTCGGCCGGTGAAGCGCTCGCGTCTTTTAACGAACGTCGGCTGAATGAGTCCCCCCTTATCGCGCGCGGGAAAACTCATGCCATGTATGTCGTCGATACCACGAGGCCCCAGGAAAGTGAATGGATAGAAAAACTCGAAAACACAAAACCGGTCATCCTGGCCTTTGATGTCGGGGGCGGCCGCATCGGGTTTGCCCATCAGCCTTTCGAACTCACCGAAGACGGCATCACTTTTCGTCTGGAAGGAGATCTGCAGCAGGAGATTTTCGAAAAAACGCGCTCGCGCGAAGGCCCTAACAACCTGGGCAAAGATACGGTGCTCGGAGAAATCGCGCTTATGGCGCTCGAACGGCTTCGGACTTTGAAAGCTAGTTATCCCGGTAAGCAGATTCAACCGATTATCGCTATCGGGGCGCCGGGCAATCGCGGGCATCCCTCTACTAACGGTACCATCGCGCCGCATTCCGCCGACAATCTGGGCGTCGATTTCAGCGGAATCAATCCTGTCGAGGAACTCGAAGAGATCTTTTTTCAATGGGCGGGGATCCGTCCCGTCATCGTCTGGAACAACGACTCTCTGGCGCAGGCCTACGCCGCGGTGAGGGAACTCCTTCCTTTTCACGCCGAATACAAAAAGGACACCGTGCTCTTTCTCAGCCTCGGAACCGGCCTCGGTATGGGAGTCGTCAAGGTAGACGGGGAAGGTAAATTTTCAACCATCGGCGATTCACACAATTTCGACCTCGATTTCACAGACCGGTTCGATCTTACGACGCATCCCGAATACGGGAACGAAGTCTTCACCGTGAACATTCCGCAGGAATATTATGACGAGGGAATCCAGGAAATGATTACGCGTAACCACGAAGTTTACGTGCCTACATCGGTTCCCGAAAAAGTGCGTTCGGAAGATGTGGCTTCCGGACGGGGCCTGAGCCAGATTTTTTCAGCTTTCGAGCGTGACGCCATGCTGCGCGCCGCAAGCGCGGGGAGCGAAGAAGCTCTTCCCCTCCTGCAGCGCCCGTTTTTCATCCGTGCGGCGAGTGTCCTTTTCAGCCATATGTCCGATGAGGAAAAAAGCGATTATATGAAGGAGTTCGCAATCACGAACCCCGTATACAAAAAGCTCATCGAGCGGGGCTACGAATCGTTAAACGCCGAGGAAAGGGAGCAGCTTCCGGAACTGCTTGCGCACGATTCGGGCACGATCGCAACGGTCTGGCTCTTGAACGAACTTGCCGCGAAACATAATCAGTCCGGCTACCCCGATCTCGCGCCATACAGCGCGCAGGTCGAATTCTGGGTCACCTGGGCGGCCGAATTTCTTGCCGCACAAGTCCTTGAAGTCATCGTTCGCACACGCGGCGGAAGAATGGACAAAGTAAACGGCAGCACGACCTGGCCTGAAGAATGGCGTGAGCAGCTGCGTCAGTTGAACATTCATCACGTTGTTGTGGGTTCGACCGTGGCCACCAAAGGGGATCTTGGCACATTGTTCAGGAGCACTTTAAAAAGAAGTCTTAAAGAGCTCGAAAAAAAAGCCGTGCCAGGCAGCATCCCGGCGGCTTTCACCCTTAACGAAGTTTCATCCGATACGAAAAGGGCGGCCATCAGAGGCGCGCGGGATTTTCCAAGCCCCTCGGATGTTCAGCAAAAAGTAATGCTGGGAATTAAAGGCAGTGAGCCTGTCGCGGTGCCGCCGTCACTTCAATACAGTGCGATGACCGTTGACCGGGGAGCTCAATTGGAGAGAGCTTTCAAGCAAGTCCGGGGCGCCGTATTTCTCGATCTCGGGGATGTCGTGGTTTCGAAATATTTGACTGAGGGCATTATCAGGAAAATTACGGAGGCTAGAACGCCGAGAAATCTGACTCTGGAAGCAATGAGCGAGATGACCGCCGAACAGAAACGACGGGAATTCAAAGTCCCTCCCGAGTCGGTCGACGCTTACGTTTCTTTTGAGCAGATCAAACGAATTCTCGCCAGGCTGATTGAAAAAGGAGTTCCCGTCGGTGTCGCTACGGGGAAACCTCTCAGCGAAGTCACCGATCTGTTCGGCAAAGAGCTGGCCGGCCGTATTTATATTTACGCGCTCAATGGAAATATGCTGCATCCGCCCGGATCCATGCAAAGGTTTCGGCCAGGAGGCGGCCTCTATTTTGAGGCCTCCGATAAAGCGGCGATCAATGCTTTGATCAAAGACCTCGGCCGATACGGCTTTGGCCCGGCCCGTGTTTATACGGACAAGTCCGATTTGGGAACCTACACGTCTCAGCTCCGCACCTACGAACCGGCCCAGTCGCCCGGGTCCCAGATCAACGTGACCTCCATTCTCGGTGATAATCCCCGCAATCCGAATAATCAGCACCGTGGGAGCGGCACGGAATACCGCCTGATCACCGCGGAGATTCTTAACCATCTATTAAGACAGCGGGGGATTACGGCTAAAGCAGCCTATGCCGGAAGAATCGGAATCGATATTGTCTACCATGATAAAGGCGATGCGATGAGAGATTTTCAGCTGAGAATCGAAGAGGCGCTGCAGCCGTCCACCGTCGCCGCGCTTCATGACGACGACAGGAAGCGGGACCTGGGGCCGGCGCCAAAGCATAGAGCTGTCAACCTCCGCCACATCCTGCGCATCGGGGACAGCTATGCGAAAGGTTTGGGGCAGGACGCGCCCTTGATAGGCCGTGACCCCTCGGACGAAAACGACACGGCGTTCAGTGTCGGACGCACAGACGAGCCGGATGCTTTTGATATGCTGGGCCCTGTCACGCTCGGCGGCGGCCCACAGAAAACGGCCGAGACGCTTTCCAAAATACGCTTTACGGATTCTCAAGGCAGGATATTTCACGTGGATATCGAAGGAAACGCTGTTAATGAAGAAGCTCCCGCCGTCGGAATAAGATCATTAAACCTTATTTCCTCGACCGACGCCCGCCGGATCGGCGAGTATGAAAAGAGCATCGACCTCCTTCGCAGCCGGCATCTGGTTGTCGCGCCTGATGGTTCGCAGTCAAAGGGTGCGACAGGTGAAACGGCGACGGGCTGGGTTTTTGCGCCTGTGGAAGCGCGCTTACGGGTCGCAAGAGTAAAAAAATTCATGAGTGAGGTTGCCCCCCATTATCGCAGGGCCGTGATCATTGGTATGGGCGGGCCTGGAAACGCTGCAGGTATGCCGATTCGGATATTCGATGCGCAAAAAGGAGTCTTGCTCGACCATCCGTCACCGCAGGCGTTAAAGGCCGTCGAGGGCGATCTCAAAAAAACTCTCTTTGTGGTACTTTCCAAGTCCGGAACTACTCCAGAAATCGTCGCCATGATGCATTTTTTCATGAGGAAAGTCCGAGCTGCCGGACTGAACCCGAACGATCATTTTACGGTCGTAACGGACAAACAATCGCCCCTGGCTTCCATGTTTCCGGCTGACCGGACGTTCATCAACGATACGGACCGCGACAGTATTGGTGATGTCGGCGGCCGCTTCTCGCTGCCTACTTATTTCGGACTTTTCCCGGCCGCGCTGGCCGGAGTCGACATTGATTATCTGGTGCAGGGAATGGCCAGGGCCGCCCACGACTACCAGACTACCGAAAGTACGGCACGTTTACTCGGCGTCCAGATTGCTGACGCAATTATTCAGGCAAAAGCCCTCGGGCGCGATAAAGTGACGCTGGTCATACCGCCTCTCCTTTCGCCCTATGCGGATTTTGTCGAACAACTGTTTAACGAGAGTCTCGGAAAGGGCGCGGATCCGATCGTATTGATCGCAAACGAACCTTTTTCAAAAAATCCTGCCGTCTATGGCCGTGACCGGGTCTTTCTGCGCATCGATTTTGATTACCAGAATTCTTTCAGCGTCACCGAGCAGAACGGAGCGCCTTTCATAGATATACGAACTGTTTATGAAGCCGGCCTCGGCTACCTGGCCTATCACTCGATGATGGCGGCTGCATTGATCGGTCTACAGACGAAAATCAATCCGTTCGACCAGCCGGGAGTGGAAGCAAGCAAGAGGATGACGAAACAATATCTCGACAGTGCCGTCGCCGGAAAAAGTGTGGAAGAAGTCGAACGAGAAATTTCCGGAGGCCGGATTGTCCAGGGGGAAGGCGTGTATGACACGCCGATCTTCCTTTCCAAAGCGCTTACGGAGGCAGGCGGGATTCTCGCGGACGAGGAAGCGGGGGTCTATCCAAACAATGCCATCCAGACAGCCCTCGATACCGTCGGAGAAAAGGAATACGTCAGCGTCCTTCTTGCGACTCATAAAGGACAGGATGTGAGTGAGCTGCTTGCCGGCCTGAGAACGAAAATCCGGGACAGGCATCCTCATCACCCGGCCACGATGGCGGGGATCATTCCTATTGATAATCATTCTAATCTTCAGCTCTATTCTGCGGCGGGAAACGACAATGGCGTCGTGATCATCTTGACTTTCGACACGCCAACCCAGGACGATGTAAAAATTCCGCGCGAAGCGCTGATCCAGCTGGGATATCCTGAAACGGTCGCGGAAAGCCTTACCTTTGGAGACCTTACCCGGCTTATCGCGGCTGGAGAATTCGAAGCGTTGAATAAAGATGGAAAACGAGTCCTCCGAATTCATCTGCCAGCCACTTACCGCACTAATCTTGCCTGGATTGACGAAACTTTTGACGATGCCCTGAGTTCAATAGAAGGGGCATCTGGAGCCGAGGGCCGCTCGGAACTCCGTTCTACGGACGGCAGGAGGACCGACGATGCACGCCGGATCATGGAACGCTGGGAACTTGTCAAAAAGAAAACGTTTCATGCCGAAATCGCGGACGTTGACGGCAACCTGACGCCGCTTCAGGACGTCAAAGCCAAGGAAGTTCCGCCTGATGTCATCGAAATCATGAAGGGAAGAGTGCTCCGAGGCGTTCCCATGGCGCTCGCAAGCGTGCGTTCGGAAGACGCGGTACGCGGCCTGAAAGAAATCGAGGATCAGGTCCTGAAAGGCGTTCCTGAGGATAAGCAGCATCTGTTTTTCCTCTTTCCCGAAAATGGTACCTTTGCCAGCTGGAGTGAAATCTCGCCTCTGTCGAACAAACTCGTGCGCCGCCGCGTTGATCTCGCCAAATATTTCAAGCTTGTTCCCAGGGATTACGTGATGCTGGAAGAGGAAAGGCAGAGACTTTTTCAAATCGTCCGCACTCAAGTCGGTGGCGAAGAAGCGGGACTTCTGAGCTACCACGAGTCAAAAACCTACGGGTTCCAGATTAAAGTCGACCGGGAACCTGGAATGATTGATCAGGATTATGAGCAGCGCGTGACTCGTTTCACCGAAGCAACGAGAAATTTTCTTACCAGCAGTGAAGATCCGGATCTGAACCGTTTCGACGTCGTCAAGACGCGCACCTCACTGCTTATTCTGCCGCGAGGCGTCAACAAAAGCCTTTCCATCCGTTATTTCGCCGACCGTTTCGGCATCAAGCATGGGGAGATCATCGGGACGGACGATCAAGGGGAACGCGAAGGCAATGGCTGGTATCTTACGAGCCACTCCGGCGGATTCAGTACTTATGGATACAATCCTCGAAGCAACCGCCAGCTTCCCCTGACTGTGATTACAAAAGAGGAAACAGGGACCGCTCTTGCGGGTGTCGATGCCTGGCGCTATCTGAACGATCATATCAAAATGGAAGCTCCGGAGCCGCTCAGCGCGCGATCGGGACGGCCCCGGCTGGCGGAACAGCTTTTTCTTCTCGAGATGGAATACACTAAGACCTTGCAGGGGATCACTGCCTCTGAAATGCTGAAGCAGGTAGCTAATGGAATGATTATCTTAAAAGGCGAAGACGTGGACATTATTTATGTGACCGCGGAAGGCGAGGAAGCCGTTGCCGGGGCCGTGGACCGCAATGTCGCGGAAGCGTTCGGGCTTCTCCACCGGACCTCGAACGCATTTATCAAGACTCCGGAAGGGAAGTTTCTGATCCAGCGCCGGGCTCATAATAAGTCCCAGCCGCTTAAGCTCTCTATCTTCGGCGGCCACGCTGCGCCGGGCCAGAATTATTTTGAAACCATCCAGAAAGAGATCAAGGAAGAACTCGGCCTTCCACCCGGCTGGGTACTCGAAGGCACCTTCAAACTCGTGGGACAGGAAGGCGGCTTCAATTCACCGGCCGCAGATCTGAAAAACCGCGAGAGAAGATCCTTGTATATCTACAACGCGACCGAACGCGAACTCGAGGTCGTGCGCGAACTGAAAGCAAGGCTCGAGACAAAGCTTGCCGAACTCGGCGATGAAGGGTATCGCGATTGGCTCGAGGATGAAGCCCAGACAGGCGCGGGCACGGGGGAGATCTGGGCGCTCCAGGAATTGACCCTCCCGGAAATGACCGCGCTCCCGGAAGAGAATTTGACGAGCGATCTGCTCGCTCCTCTTCTGAAGGGCAAAGATGCAGATTTAATCCTTGCAGCGCTCGAAGGCCGCGGCAATTCAGGCCGTTCCGAATTGCGTCTAGCCGGAGAGGCTACCGGAGATACGGCTGATCCTAATATGTCTTCAGAAGAAGTAAGGGCCGCGAGAACGCTGCTTGGGCATCTTTCGGGAAGTGCCGAACTTCCGACGGAAGTGAACGCCGACCACGTACTGGCCGTTCTCGGCAATCCCTACGGTTTTTATCCTGCTCTTGCCGCACGCGCTGCGGAGAAGCTGAATTCTAAAGCGGTTCTCGTCGTGGGAAAGGGTGCTTTCCCGGTACCTGAAGCGGAACGCATCAGCGAAGCGATGAAGAAAGCCGCGCCGGGCCTTGCGGAAAAAATTATCTATAATCCCGAAGACGTATCGATGCACACGGGCATGAATGTTGAAGAAGTTGTGAAATTGTTCAAGCAGCGCGGCCTGACGACGGCGAATCTTGTCCTGATGCAGATACCCACCGGCATGCTGCTTTCGCGCAGAATTTTCGAGAAGCAATGGATTGCCGCCGCGGCGAAGCACGGGCTCGATCAGGCACCGCCTGCGATTCACATGTTCGCGGCGGAAGCCCCTTACACTATTACAGAGGCCGGAACGGCGGATCTTTCTACTCTCTTTTCTCTCGAACACGCTCTCGGCCAGATTCAGAGGCTCCGCGATTGGCCAGGCAGAGCGCAGCCACCGATCGACCGCCGTGCGGAAGATCTGCCTGAAGCCGTAGTTCAGGCGGCGGACCTTATCCGGGCTTTTCTGGACAGGCGCGGCAGAATCGACAACGAAGCTAAAGCTCCGGGCCTGACGATCGACGGCAAGCGTGTTTATACGCCCATTACGACCGAGTTGAGTATTGACGATATTTTTAAATTAAGCGGTCTTACAACAGCCAGAGTCGAAAGTGTCACCATCACGGGCGGCCCCAATAATATTCCGGTCTATGCGGCGGATAAAGAAGCGGGACGCTGGGGTTCGACCGCGGACCTCACGAGACGACTTCTCGAAATAGAAACCGTGAAACCGTCAGAAGCCCGTTCCGAGATCCGCGCGGCGCGGCCCGGCGTGCTCGACGAAATGAAGGCTCTTTACGCGCAGTCGGCGGACGTCCTTGGAGATTATGAAACCCGGAGATGGGTCGCGGTCCATATCGCGGGCGGTATTTTCGCTGTGCTTCCGCCTGGTCTTTCGGCGGAACAAAAAGAGGCGGTCACTGGTTTTCTGAAACGGGATCTCTTTTATATGGATTACGCGGGGAATTTTTCAATCGCGGGCGATGGAGCTTTCAGCTCACCGTCCTCTTCCGGAAGAGAAAGCCAGGCCGCGCTCGACATTTCGGTTATCGCAGGTATCAAGGATCCCCCGGCTCATTTTCTCGGAGTGGCCCACGCCCTGCAGAACCATCCGCAGGGACGCATTTTTGAATTCGTCCTCGACGGTAATCCCGAGGAGATCGCCCGGCTCAACCAGATTTTTCAGGATGAATACGGATATTCGAAACTTGCTGGCCGCTATCGGCTGGAGGCGGTCAGCCGAAAAGACCTGTACAGGCGGGCGCGTGAGGCCGTGAAAAAGACTTTCAACGAGGTCCGGGCAGCCTCAGGATTTGCGAATATCGCGGAGTTTCAGGAACACGTCACATTCTCGAGTCCTGAAGAAAGTATCCTGCTTGAAGGACTGGCGCAGGCGGGCTGGCTGATTGTTAACGATCTTGTCGGTCATCCCGGCGTCCAATCGTTTTTCAAGGAGCGTTCGCTGAAACTCAGCGCCGGCCGCCTCGAAGCGGAATTGATCAAGAAACTGCAAAAGATTCTCAAAGAGAAAAACGTCATTTTCGCTTCCCGCGACGTTCTTGCTGACGTGGACCCCGTCTACCTGGTCAATATGTGGGATAGTTACAACCGCGACAGGCTCATCGGGCGTTCCGCCTAAGGTAAGCCGTGGCTTACGCCGGTGCGGTGCCTGCACAAAGGTGAAGGTGCCGCATAATACGGCGCTTAACCCTACTAATATTAGATTCGGAATTTTTAAAACTCCTCCGCGCCTTTTCAATTCCTCTCCTGCCCTTTACTATTTGACAAAATTACCGTTACTAAAAGGGGAGACACCACATATGCGCAGAAAAACACTGCTTCTCGAAGAACCGAAAGGGCCCTGGGCGGCCTTTCTTCAGGAATTTTTCGAGGATACGGATTCCACGCTGGAAGTGCATAATCTCGCTTCCCAGGCGAAAACTTCGTTTGACCGCCACCACCACGATGTTCTTTTTGTTGATCCCAGACTTATGCCGATGAATTTCGTCCAGGGAATCAAGGCCTCCAAACAAACTTACTCGGAGCTGAAGGTTATTGCTATCGGCCCGGCTTCGCTTGGCGAACGCCGGTTTCCGTGCGATGATTTTTTCCCCGAACTCCTGGGCTGCGGCGATTTCCAGCGCAAGTTCCTGAAACGTTTCGAGTTTCCCGATTCACTCGAAGTCCTCGTCGTGGACGACGAGAAAGACATCGGTGAAATGGTGCGCGATTTTCTGGAAAGCCGAAAGAACCCTTCTTTCTCGGTCCGATACGCGGAGAACGGTATGAGAGGGCTCGAGGAACTAGAGAAAAAAAAGCCCGACGTGCTTGTCCTCGATATCAAGATGCCGCTCAAGGACGGCCGGGAAGTTTACCGGGAATCCAGAGAAAAGAATATTGTAGTGCCCACGATTGTCTTTTTCGACGCTATCTCGGGCGATGAAATTTCAGACGTGAGAAGCCATGGCAAAGCCGCCGTCATCGAAAAAGGCTCCCCCCAGAGCGCCCTTCCCGACCTCATGGAACTCATCAAAAAAATGTACTGCTTTTCCTAAATTTCAAAGCGTCAGGCTTTGAAATGCCATGAGTCAGGGCGCAAAAGCGCCGTGGCTAAATTTCAAAGCGTCAGGCTTTGAAATGCCCTTAGTCGGCGCAAAGGCGGCGGGACTAAGTTGTAGTGTCTTTTTCATTCTGAGTAAAACGACTGAGTCCCCGCAGAGAAGCTTCTCGCAGGGAGTACCGGCACATTTTTGCCGGTAAGAATCTCCGGCCATTCATGAGATCCTTCACTTCATTCAGGATGACAATATCCAAAACACTAGTGTTCATCTGCTGAGGGCGAAGCAGGCCTTTCCGACTGACTCGATGTCTCCTATAATAGGTCTCTAAACCTCTCTCCGTAAGGCATAATTGAAGAGGGTACTTATGGGCCGGCTGAGACAGCTTTATTTTGTGTTTCTTTTTACCATTCCACTTCTTCCTGGATGCGCGACACTTGTGCGCGTTTCTCCGGGCGGCGAAGCGGCTGCGCAGCCTCAAGTGCCTTCCTACCGCGGTGTTTTTCACGTCCATACGGTTTATTCTCACGATTCGAAGGTCGGTCTCGAAGGCATTCGCACGTCGGCCAGAAAAGCGGACCTCGATTTCGTGGTGATCACGGACCACAATTCGAGAGATGCGGCCGCGGATAACGAAACTAAAAATGCGGACCCGCCTCTTCTCATCATCGGCGAAGAGATCTCGACGGGGGACGGCCATCTCATTGCGATCGGGACAGACGAAAAGGCGCCGGGAGAGATGGGCTCGAACGATCTTATCCAATGGATTCACTCGCGGGGCGGTTACGCTTTTCTCGCGCATCCAACTGGTCCGCGCAACCGCTGGCGCAACCCTTTGGCGGAAGATTATGACGGTCTCGAAGTTTATAACTTCGCCAACTCCATTTATAACGCGCCCGTCTGGAAGCTTGCGTTCGCTGGCGCCTTCTATACGCCGGGCGCTTTCCTGAGAACTTTTCAGCAGGAGCCGCCGTTCTCGGGGCTTGAGATGTGGGACCGTCAGCTTTCTCGGCGTCCTTCTGCCGCCGTCGGCGCGGTGGATTCTCATATTCATGCGCGGCTGCTGGGTTTCGCGCCGGAGAGCCTGCTTCTGATGTTTCGCGCCGTGACGGTTCACGTTTATTCGGACGCGCTCGAAACCGGCGCGATTGTGGACGCCCTGGGGAAAGGAAGATCTTTTATGGTCTTTGAAACCAAGGGCCGCGCCGATCATTTTCTGTTTCAAGGAAAGGCAAATGGCACTTCCTATCTTCCGGGCGATACAGTCTCTTCCGGCCCCGTCTCTTTTGAAATCAACGCGCCTGAAGACGCCTACATCCGTCTCATCCACAACGGCGCTCGTGCGGCTGAAACTCATGGGAAGAGCCTGCGTTTTCAGTCAGCGGGTCCCGGTTATTACCGGGTAGAGGTCTATAAGGAGGACGCACCGTGGATCATTTCAAATCCCATTTACCTGGAAAATTAATCCGCTGCTTTCCGGGAGCTGTCAGGCTATCCGCGGCGGGATTCCTTTTGATCAGCTTCTCAGGCTGCGCCGTGTGGTCGCCGCTCACGGGAAAAAAGTCCGAACCTCGCCGGGTACAGACCGAATTCCTCACAGCTTATTACGAATATCCTGCCTCGGCGTTTTCGGGAACAGTCGTCGAGACGGAAGAAAAGCGAAGCTACGTACGCCGGCAGATCGAAGTTCCTCTTTCTTTTCCGCCCGCGCTTGTCCTTGAGAATCTGGAGGAATTGAAAAAGGAAGTTGCGGAGATCGAAAAAAACGACCGGAAGAAAGCGAGGGATATGAAACTCCGCTACACGAACCGGATCGATTTTTACGTACCAAAAGATATCCCCGCGGGCGAAAAGCGCCCTTTTATTCTTATTTCACCGATCCTCGGCGGAAATATGGTCGTCGACCGGTTCGCCGCCTATTATGCGGGCCGCGGCTACATCGCGGCGATCGTCCATAGAAAGAAACCCTATCTCAGCGAGACGCCGGGAGATCTTTCAGGGATCGAAGATTATATGCGCACGTCCGTCCTCCGGCTGAGACAGGCGATCGACTGGGCCGTACAGCAGCCCGAAGTCGACCCTGAGCGAATAGGCGCCTTCGGCATCAGTTACGGGGCGATCCTTCACACGGTGCTCGCCGCCGTCGAACCGCGCGTCAAATATCATATCCTCGCCATGCCCGCGGGCGGCATCGCCGAGATTATTATGGAAGTGCCGGAAAAACCCATTCAGAAACTTGTGCGTCAGACGAGAGAAGAATTCGGCTGGTCCGATGAGAAAATCTACTCGGAACTGAAAGCGCATATCCAGACCGACCCTCTCTATTTTGCGCCCTTTGCGGACAGAAACCGGGTGGAGGTCTACGTCGCGCTTTTTGACCAGGTCGTGGGCGCGGGAAATACGTGGGAACTCTGGCGTGAGTTGGGGAGGCCCTCTCTGAAGATTCTACCGTTCGGACATTACGGCGGTGTGCTTGTGTTTCCGTTTCTGCAGACCCAGTCTTATCTGTCTTTCAAAAAGCATCTAAACTCAAAGTAATCAGGCCAGCCATTATTCCCGCCAGTTTTCAAGCACCCTGAAATCGAAACGATGATAGGTGGAATCGACGGCGCGTTTATCGCCTTCTGCATTGGCGGCGAGAAACTCAGGGAAAGCGTAAACCACGCTCTGTATGTTGGATTTCGGGGCGACTTCGCGGGCAATTTCACCCGCCTTTTGAGGCGTCAGCCGGCCATAATTTTCGAGGACAAGCTTTCCGTGTTTCAGGTAGCGGACTTCGTAGGCGCCACCCACAGGAGGTTCGATTCCAGACCTGTCCGGTTCACCGCCGGACGCCGTCTGAAGTTCACGGATTGCGGGCGAGAGAGCGGGATCGCCGCGAAAGACAGCGTCTTCGACACGCAGCGCGTAGGAAACACCGGCTTCTTTCGGATCGTTCGCTTCGAAGAATTCGAGTTTACTTTTTGTGGCTTCTGCGACGAAGGCTTTCTTTTCTTCCGCGTCGGCGATGACGTAATTGTAACCCCGCGTCAGTTCGCTGCGTTCGAATACCGCCTTCGCGTCATGAAGATCGTGCGACTCTTCCAGAATCCGCTTCAAAAGATAAGGCATGGGGACGCCTTTCATGGTTTCGTCGGAAGAGGAAGCTCCGATCTGTCCGACGGAAATACCTTCTTCATTGATTCCCGAAAGAACGCCCGCGAAACCTCCATAGCCGATATTGACGTAAGCCAAGCCGCCGTGGTCCGCATGGTATTTGACGGCGGCGAATTTCTGCACACCCATTTCCCGGTTCCAGTCGAGGTTTCGGATAGCGATGAGATTTCCATTCTGTGTCGCCCGGTTCCAGTAAGCGCCGTTCGAGCAGAGCGCCGGAAAAAGTTCGGGCATGGCGTGCAGCCTTTCAATCTTCTTTAGTGAAATTCCTGAACCCGCGGCGATGCCGCGCAGCTGTTCGTATTCGTGATAAGAAATATAGGGACTCATTTGCTTCCAGGCCCTGCTGCCGATCGTGTTGATAATCAAGCGGCCGGCAAGCGGCACTTTCAGTTCATCCCTGAAATAGCGAAAGATTCCGTCCACGCCGGAACGTATCTCGTCTTTCATCAGCCGGCCTTCTTCAAAACCGCGATGGTAAGAAGTTCCGTAAAGTTTGAGAACGGCGAGGCCCTGGTCGTCTTTCCGCAGGCCTGGCCGATTCACACGGTCGAGTTCAGCTTTTTCGAGAGTTTTCACGGCGAGATCGTCAAAGAGACGGAGAACAAACCCGTCCATTTCGCGTCCGTAAAAACTGACCTCGGATTCGTATTCGTCTTTCAAGTCGTAATGGCGGCGCGAGATGACGTATCCGATGTAATCGTTCGCGTAGCCTGCGACGAGCGGGGTGAGACCGTAAGCCCGGTGGGACCGCTCTAGTTCGCGCCCGAGTTCGCTCGCAAGTTCGCCGGGAAAGGCACTGAGAATAAGGGAACCCATGCGCAGCGTCTGAAAGTGCGCCCTCGTCGGGAATACGCGGTTACCGAGGAGAGAAGGGAAAGAAAACCATCCCGCCCGGGCTTTTACCTTCGGGAGTTTGCGTTCCTCGAGAATCGCTTCCCAGCGGCCGGAAAGATCTGCTTTTTCAAATTTGATTTGCTGGATTCGTTTCGCGATCTCGAGGCCGTAGTTCGTCATCGCCAAGAGTTTGTCGTCGCCTTTTTTTGGCGGCCGGAGATCCGCGGCGGCTCCGTTTACAAAAACGGCGCTCGAGTCAGGATATTGCTCTTCCAGATGTTTTGTGAGAGAGCCCGGAAAATCAGCCGAAAAGCTCATCTGGTCTTTTGCCGGGAACATCGTAGGGTGCGCCGCCATGAATACCATATGAGCTGTGATATTTCCTTTGAGGTCGATAAATCTCATGACTTTCAGGGTATCCGGATAGTTCAATTTCGGACTCATGCGGTTCTCTATCATTTCGTCGATCGTCGTTTCACCGTATTCGATTGTGACGGGTTCCATGGATTCGAGCGCTGATTTGCCCGCCTCCGCCGCGCCGTCTACAATGAGCCGGAAGACGCGTTCATCAAACTTTCCCATAATAAAACGGTGCCAGAAACAGCCTCCGATGGCGCCGGAGCCGGAATGAGTATGCGTGGCCGTAAGAACGAGAGCGGACGGGTCGAGATCAAAGCGAGTCCGGATTTTTTCGAGAACGGCGCTGCGAAGAGTCTTGTCGATCAGACAAAGATCGAGTGATAGAAAAAGAAAAGCTTTTGAACCGTTCGAAAGGGCTGCGGCTCGCGCGTAGATCGGGTCGTGAATCCCACGGGTAGGTTTGCCCCGGAGCTTTCCGTATCCTGAAAGAGGGGTTCCTTGAGGCGGGGTGATATCCGCTTTAGCCGAACCGCCGGAGTAGACGGCGGCCGGGTTTTCATTCGCTGAAGAATATGCCGAGCCTGAGCATATCAGGAGCAAACCAAGGCACACAAAGCCATTTTTTTTCATGAGAAGGGCCGCCTTGCCCTCTATGAGTATGCCACACCCGGGTGGATCCGCCCGGCCCTGAAAAAGCCTACTTAAGCCTTGCGCGGGCGCGGGATGGAATCTATTATTAGTAGATAATAACTGGAATACAAGCCTATATATTAAGGGCCTCGATTGAGACCTCCAGGACTGTAGGGTAAAATCAAATTCATGCTGATTTCCTTTAAGAACCTACGCGCCTTTGGCCTTTCGCTATTGATTACGTTATTTTTAACAGGCCTCTCACCCTCACCCCTCAGTGCCCAGATAGAAGCCGGCCTCCCAGACGAGGAGCTGCTCGAGTTGATTTCCCGTAAGGCCTTCGATTATTTTGTCATGGAGGCGGACCGCGGGACGGGTCTCGTGCAGGATAAAGCGCATAATTTTAAAAGAAAGGGCCTGAAAGCGGGGGCCAGCATCGCCGCAACGGGCTTCGGCTTGACGGCACTTGGCGTAGGCGTCGAACGCAGCTGGATCGATTACGCGAGTGCGAGCGAACGGGTCCGGCGAACCCTGCAGTTCTTTTTGCGCGATGCGCCTCAGGAGCACGGGTTCTTTTACCATTTCCTGGATCCAAAGACAGGCAAACGCTACGGCAAATCCGAACTTTCTCCCATCGATACCGCGCTTCTTCTCGCGGGCGCTCTTTTTGCCGCGGAATATTTTGAAGACGCGGAAATCCGCAAGCTGGCGGAGCAGATCTATGAAAGAGTGGACTGGCCGTGGATGCTTCACGATGGAATCCATTTGGCGCTTGCCTGGTCGCCCGAAGAAGGGTTCAACCGCAGGCGGTGGGACCATTACGACGAGTCCATGATTCTTTATCTGCTCGCCATCGGCTCTCCGTCGCATCCCATACCTGCGGAAAGCTGGAAAGAAATGCTGCGGCCCGTGGGAAGCTACGGAGAGTATAAGGTCATCCAGATGCCGCCGCTCTTTACCCACCAGTATTCGCATGCGTGGATCGATTTTCGCGATAAGAACGACGGCTTTGCGGATTATTTTCAGAACTCCGTCAACGCGACGCTCGCGAACAAAAAGTTTTGCCTGGACGAGTCGCGGCGATTTTCTACTTACGGACCTGATTCATGGGGACTTTCAGCGTCGGACGGACCCTTCGGTTACCGCGCCTACGGCGCCCCGCCGGGCTGGGCCGTGCACGACGGTACTGTGGCGCCAACGGCCTGCGGAGGGTCTATCGTATTCACTCCCGATGAATCTATTGCGTGCCTGAGAAATTTTTACGAGACCCATGGCGAAAAACTCTGGGGACTGTACGGATTCTCCGACGCCTTTAATCTGGACAAGGATTGGTTCTCACAGGAAGCGATCGGTATCAATCAGGGCGCGCTTCTCTTGATGATCGAAAATTACAGGTCCGGGTTAATCTGGAAAAAGATGAGCCAGAGCATCGTCTTGAATGACGCCATGCAAAAGGTGGGATTTATTCCGGGAACCAAAGAAATACCGTGGGCCGAAGTTCCCGTCTACGAGGCGCCTTTTGTCCGGGAGGGCATCAAGGTCGACAGTTACCTTAAAGACTGGCTCTCGCCCGACTTCATTCTTCTCAATAAAAAGCATCTCGAATCGGGTCATATCCAGGATGGTAAAGATCTTCAGGGGCAGGTCCGTTTCGCATGGAGCCGGGAGGCCCTCTATTTTTCCGTAATCGTAAAAGATGAAAGCATACTGTTACGTTCTGCGGGCAAGCACATTTACCGTGACGATATTGTCGAACTTTATATTGATCCCCAGGGCGACGGGCTTTTCTGGGAAAACCGGTCTGATTTTCAGATCGGCTTCCGGCCTAATGAAGACAGTGAAAGCGTTTCCGTTCAATCATGGTTCCAGGGCTCGGAAGACTCAGCCAGGAATATGATCGCGGCGCGCGGTTACATCCACAAAGACGGTTATGTTATTGAAGGAGGAATACGCTGGAGTTATTTGGGCGTCGATCCTGTCGATATCAAGCGGCTCAAGGTATCACTCGCGATCCATGATATTGATAAGGACCGAAGCGAAGGAAAGGTGCACTGGTTTTTCCGTAGTGAAGACGGGGCAGGCCGGTTCAACCTTGGGGAAATTATTCTGAAGAGAGGCGATAAACCATGAAAAAAGCGGAAAAGAAATCTCTTTACGAAACAGTGGCCGAGTCTGCGAAAGAAGCCATGGATCAGACCATGAAACAGGGGCAGATCAATATTCCCCATGTTGTCCGAACTCTTCGGCTGAGTAAACAGCTTTCAGGTGTTGAAATGTGCCGGAGAGCAGGAGACCTTGATCCAAAGACGTTGACGGCGCTGGAAAAAGGAAGGATAAAAAACCCTTCCATAAAAACGCTCGAATCCGTTGCCAGGGGGCTGGGTGTTGCCGTAAGTGATCTCTTTCGGACAGCCGAACTGGGGGTGGAACGCAATCTCTGGATCGGCTCTCAAAAAGGAACTCTTTTTATAGATTTTCCACAAAAAGGAGTTAAGATAGTCTCTTTTACCCCGCTGGTAAGAGATTTTTTTTGCGGGAAGCTCATTCTGGGACCCCGTGTAACAGTCAGCGATACTCTTTTAGACCACTCCGTCCCGGTTTATCTTTCGGTTCTCGTCGGGAGGATTGAGATTAATGTGGAAGACCAGAAGATTCCACTGCGCGAAGGGGAGAATATCTTCTTTAATGGGGTCCTGAACCATTCATTTCAAAATCCTTTGCACAAAGAAACCTCTTTATTAATCGTCATGGCCCCGTCCTTTTTAAGGCGATAAATGCTATAAAAAGATAACGTTTGATAATTTTTGGAAATAAAAGATCTCAGTATTGTGACCCAATAAGAAAGATGCTATTCTTAAGTCGTTTGATGGACCGGTCGATATAAAGGAAAGTCTCAAACCTAGCATTTTTCTGTCTAACCTGTTTAATCAGAAGCGTTTAGATGAAGCCACAGACATTAGCCCTTCTGTTCGGTGTGTACTGCGTATTTTCTCCTTTCGCCTATTGCGCTGAAGAAAGCGTCGTTGCGGCATCCGGCCAGGAACCCCTTCCCCCTTTTACGTACGAGCATCAAGAAATCGCTCAACCCAATATAAGCATGTCGAAAGATGCGACGACGAAGGAATCGATCCGCGAGCAGGTTCGCGCCATGCGTCGTGAGCGGGCCGATACGATGCCATACCTCGACCGCGGCTATATTCGCGAAGCTATTGACTCAGAAAGAGTTACGAAGGGTGTGAGCTTTGCCAGCGGTGAACAAAAGAACCTTCAGCAGCTGATTGACCGGGCCATCGAAGTCAATACGCCAACGAAAGCTGCTGTGGAGAGAACTTCTCTCGCTCAGCGGCGGCTCTTTATTGCGATCAGAGAATTGTTTCCGGAAGCATCTTTTGAATATCAGGATCGAGAGGGTATTCTTTCCACAGGGGATTTTAACGCGCGCGCGTACACTTTCGAACTTCGCCAGCCTATTTTTCGAGGCGGAACCTTGTGGAATACGATGCTCCAGGAACGAGCCGAGGTGAAAGCGTCCCAGAAAGAATACGACAGGCTTCTGGGAGATATGGTCCGGGATGTTTCTGAGGCGTATTTCGAATATAACCGGACCCTCCAGGTTTCAGAAGACCAACTTGACGTTCTCGAGCGCATGAAACGTTATGCGGCGATTTCACAGCAGAAATTTAAAGAAGAACTGATTTCGGAAATCGAGCATCTCAACACTGAGTCTTTATACAGTCAGCTCAAGTACGATTACGAAACAGCCAAACAGGAGCTCGAATTGTCCCGGCTTGAAATGCAGAGTTTTCTCGATTTGCTCAACGATCAGGAGATAGCCGTGGCGCCGCTCTATAACGTCGAATCTCTGCTCGCAGAAGGAAGGCAATCGGACGACCCTTCTATTTTCCTAGAGGCCGATGGGGGGGAAATCGATAAGGCTCAAGGCCTTCCGCCTCTTCCCGACCTTGTGGAGCTGGCTTATAAAAACCGGCCCGAACTCCAGGTGGAATCTGCGAGACTCACGGCGGCTCGGCTCAGAGAGCGTGCCCAGTGGGGCGAGCTCCTGCCCCATGCGGACATCGTGCTCGAAGGCGGGGGGCTCGGTGAATCACTCGACATTATCGACGTTCATCCGAAGCTGAGAAAAGAGTATCAGCTGTCGCTCGAGTTTACATGGAACATGTGGGGCAATACGGTCGAATACAATTACGAGAACGATCAGAACGCGCCTTCTGTTACTCAGTTTCAATCCTCCGGCGGAGAGGGTACTGAAACCAGAACCAATACTTTCAAGGTCAATCTCCTGGATGGCCTGGATGCGCTCGCCCAGATAAAAGAAGCAGAGGCGGAAAAGCTGGAACAGATCTCGGAACTCGAAGAAGCCGAAAAGGAAGTGATCCAGGAGCTCAAGCAGGCTTTTTTCGAATACCAGAAAGCGCTTATTCAGGTGAAATCGGCTTTGAAGAGACTCGATTACCGCGAACGTCTGGTTGAACTTTCGAAACACCGGCTCGGTCAGAACGAGGTCGAAGTTTCCGAATATATCCAGGCGGAAATCGATTTAATGTCGGAGAAACTCGAGCTTCACAAAGCACTGAAAGATTATTTTACCGCCAAAGCCTCGCTCAACCGGGCCGTAGGCATCGCCAATTTCTTGCCAATAGAGGAGTTTTATGGAGCACGATAATGAAAATCCTGACGAGCCGCTGACGCCCCCGCCTCCTCCGAAAAAAAATCCTGTACAGAAACTAATTCATTTAATTGTGCAACTCGTGATGTTTCCGCTTCATCTGGCCGGGTGGATTGCCGGGAGGTTCAAACGAAAAAAATCTCTCGATGAAGTCGAAAAAAACTCCCTGTCGGCGATGATTATTGAAGAGCCGCTACATAAAAAGAAGAGCAAGAAAAAACTCATCATTGTTGTTCTTCTTATCGCAGGCATTGCTTTTGGAGCCTGGAAGTTTTTTACTCGCGGGGATGGTCAGGCGGCTAAAACGCTGGAAGAAACGATGTCGCAGGCTGTGGCCCCCAAAGAGCAGAAAATTCCCGTCAAAGCTTTCAAGGTTGCCCGCTTCAATTACGAAGACTCACTCAACGTGCTGGGTACCATTCAAGGCGCTCTCGAGTTCAAGCTGAGTTTTGAAGTGCCGGGAGTCGTCAGCTCCATCAATTATCGCGAAGGCGAGCGGTATGAGGAAGGCGCGCTTTTGATATCGCTCAGGCAGGATGACATTCTGCTTCGTTTGAAGAGAGCTCAGGCCGAACTTAATAAGTCGGAAACGCAGGTGTCGATCGCGAGCGATAAGGTCTCCGAACACGAAAAGCTTTTTGCCATGGGAGCCATTCCCAAACAGACCCTCGATAAGGTTAAGCTCGAGCTTGAAGGTTCGAAATACGAATCCGAAGCCGCGAGGCTCGAAGCCAAAGCTCACGAGTCGATGCTCGAAAAGTCGAACCTTTATGCGCCCACCGCCGGTATGATCGGAGAACTCAAAATCGAGGAAGGGGAAACCATCACGCAGAATACGCTTCTCGGCACGCATATCATGACCGAATACGTCTATGCGGAATATGGCGTCGTAGAACGCGACGTCAACAAGATCGCTCTCGGGCAGAAGGCCCGCGTTTTCATCGACGCCTATCCCGACAAAACCTTTGAAGGCGTCATTGAAAATATCGCGCCCGTCGTAGGCGGAACGAGCAGAACGGCAACGGCACGAGTCAGAATCGAAAACCCGGAACGTCTTCTTTTGCCGGGCATGTTCGCACGCATTAGAATTCTTCTCTACAGCAAGAAAAATACACTCGTCATTCCGACCGACTCTCTCCAGGGCAGTGAAGGAAGCCAATTTGCTTTTGTCATTCACCCCGAAGAGGAAGTGGTTGAAAAGAGGGCGTTGAGCGTCGGCTATACCCGTCCGGATTATTCCCAGATCGATGCGGGTATCTCTGAAGGTGAAATGGTTGCTGTGTCTGGCCTGGAACGCCTCGAAGACGGTATTAAGGTACGTGTTCTCGAAGTCCAGGAAGCAGAAACCTAAGCATGAGTTTACCATCATTTGCCATTCACAAGAGAGTGACCATTGTCATGTTCACTCTCGGCATGATATTGATGGGTATCATTTCATTCAACCGCATTCCGCAGGAACTGTTTCCCCCGCTTGTATTTCCTCAGGTGACTGTCGTCACCGATTACGCTAACGCTGCCCCCGAAGAAATTGAAACGCTCATCACCAAACCTGTCGAAGAGGCGCTTGGATCCGTCTCGGGTCTGAAAAGACTGGAGTCAATTTCGAGGGAAGGGCGCAGCACCGTTATGATTTCCTTCGACTGGGGCCAGGACGTCGACTTCGCGGCGCTAGCTGTACGCGAAAAAATCGATCTCGTCAAGGAAAGGCTCCCCAAGGAAGCGGAGGATCCCGTTGTTCTGAAGTTTGACCCGCTCTCGCGCCCCGTCATGATCCTGTCTGTAGCCGCTGAGAATAATGCCATGGACCCGGTGCGGCTCAAGTCACTTTCCGAGAAGGTGCTCAAAGATAATCTGGAAAAAGTAGAAGGCGTGGCATCGGCGAGTCTTTCAGGCGGCATCAATCGAGAAATCCTGGTAGAGATCGACCAGGCGCGGCTTCAGGCCAATCACCTGTCGCTCCTCGAAGTGATCGAATCTATCGAGAAAGCCAATGTCACTTACCCGGCCGGCAGCATCAAGAAGGGCCTTTATGAATACCTGATCCGTACGGTTGGCGAGTTCAGAAGTGTAAAAGAAATCGGTTATGCCGTGGCCGGGGTCGATCTTGTCGACGACGTGCGTAGGGAGGACACGAGTTTTCTTGAAAAAGGGGAACGAGGTCCCCGCGAGACGCTCGATACGTTCCGTGAAGAAGTGAAAAAAGGAGTCGCTGAAAAGAGACTTGTCCTCATCCGGGACATTTCAAATGTCATTGACGGTACGGCGGAGAAGACGAGCATTTCCCGTTATAACGGAAAAGAAAACATTTCGATTGCGATTCAGAAGCAGGCCAGCGAGAACACTATTCAACTCGTGGACAGACTCCGCAAGGTGCTGGCTGAACTGGAACCGGATATTGAAGCAAAAGGTCTCAAAGCCGAAATTATTTATGACCATTCGACCTTCATCAGAAATTCACTGGAGAATCTGGGCAGTGACGCGCTGGTAGGCGCCGTCCTTGCGTTTCTTGTTCTGTTCAGTTTTCTCCGGGCATTTCTGCCCTCTCTGCTTGTGACGCTTTCTATTCCCCTTACCGTTATAGGCGTCTTCATTATGATGAGCGCGACGGGGATCACGATTAACATTATGTCGCTGGGTGGTTTGGCTCTGGGTACGGGTATGATTGTGGATACTTCTATTGTCGTACTGGAAAACGTGTTCCGCCGGCGGCAGCTCGGCGAAGGCGCCGAAGAGGCCGCAATCAAAGGTACGGAAGAAGTCGTCTGGCCGGTCGTATCTTCAAATATGACGACGATCGCGGTGTTTTTCCCCTTGATCATTTTTGTTCCCGGCATCCCGGGGCAATTATTTAAAGATTTGTCATGGACTATTATTTATTCACAGATCCTCTCCACCCTTATTCCTTTGACTGTGGTTGCCATGATTTCCACTACCCTGAAAGTAAAGCCGATCGCAACGGCAGGATCGGCCGCCTGGACCAAAATTCTCGACCGTAAGCTGCTCGATCCGAAAAAATCCAATTTTTCTCGGAATATGTTTCTGGGGCAAATCCTTTTGATGGGCGTTTGCTTCTTTCTGGCTTCCTTCTTCATTCTTCCGCGGCTGGATAAAGAAGTGCTTCCAAAGGTTGATCAGGGCCAGTTTATTATCAAGGCGACCCTTCCGGTGGGCACAAGGCTTGAAGTCACGGATGGGGTTTCGATAGCCGTCGAAAATATTCTTGCGGAATTAAAAGAAGTCAAAGACGTTTCAGTGACCATCGGCGCCGAGAAGAGCCGTAAAGGCAATGTGCAGGTCGATACGCTGAGAGCTTCTCAGGCGCTCATTCTCGTCACTCTGGACGAAGACAGAAAACGCTCTTCCGCGGATATCGTCGCCGAAGTGCGTGAAAAAACGAAAAACGTCAATTTAAAAGGCGGAACCATGGAGTTCGTCCTGCAGGAAAGCGAATTTTCCTTTGCGGAAGGCGGCGTGAATCCGATCCTTATCGAAGTCAAGGGTTACGAAATGATCGAAATGACCAAGCTTATGGGAGACCTTGAGCGGGATCTCGCGAAAGTTCCCGGCGTCATAAACATAAAGAATGACCTGGCTCAATCGTCTCCTGAAACGAAACTCAACATCGATAAAAAAAGAGCGGCTCTTTACGGTATTTCGGCGCTGGATATCTCGCTGGTAGCGAAGGCGGCTCTTGACGGCGTCGTGGCGACCCAATACCGGGAAGCAGGAAAAGAATTCGACATCCGTGTCCGCTTGAGCGACGCTGACCGCAATGACCTGCAAAATCTGGGTAATATGCTTCTCTATTCCCAGGTTCTCGACGCGCTCATTCCTCTGAAAGAAGTTGCCTCGATCGAAAAAGGGGAAGGTCCGAGCGAAATCAGGCGCGCGAATCAGGAACGTACCATTCTTATTTCCGCCGATATCGACAAGGCTTATCAAAGTAAAGACGTTCTCGTCAACGTGCAGCAGATGCTCGGCAATTTTGAAGTTCCTTCCGACTTTCAGGTCATGCTTTCTGGTAAAGCCCGGGAAGTTAAAGAAAATTTCGCGAAAGTAACTTTCGCATTTGTTCTTTCGATCATGCTGGTTTACATGATTATGGCTTCGCAGTTTGAATCGTTTATCCAGCCAATGATCATCATGGTGACGGTCCCGCTCGCTCTCTTTGGCGTATCGATTGCGCTGTGGGTCACCGGGACATCGCTCAATGTCATCTCGCTCCTCGGCGTCGTCATTCTCGGCGGCGTTGTCGTCAATAACGGGATCATGCTCATTGAATACATCAATCAGCGGAGAGACGACGGCCTGGACACGATTCCTGCCGCCATTGAAGCGGCAAGAGTAAGGACCCGTCCTATTTTGATGAGCGCCACGACTTCCGTATTCGGTCTCATTCCGCTTGCTCTTGGTCTGGGTGAAGGCGCTGAACTGCGGCAGCCGATGGCTATTGCGGTCATGGGCGGGTTGATCTCATCCACGTTCCTGACCCTGGTCGTCATACCGGCTCTCTATATTGTCGTAACACGCATCACCGAACGTTTTTCGTTCGAGAGTGATAACGAAGACGATTTCGTCGATACGGAAGCGGAAACGGTCGAAGAACCGTAGGTCCGAAGCTAGAGAAATCAACGGTGATATATGGGCTTGCCAACTTTTTCAATCAAAAGACCGGTGCTTACGGCGATGATTTTCGTAAGCATCGTTCTTTTGGGTATCATCTCTCTGCTCCGCCTGCAGGTCGAGCTTTATCAGGGCATGAATCAGGGGATCGTCAGCATCATCGTCCGCGCCCGCGGAGGATTGCCGCCCGCTGACGTTGAAAAAAATATTACCAAGCCCACAGAAGAAGCCATGGCTACCGTGGCCCGCCTGAAAAATCTTTATTCGTCGTCCCGCGAAGCGGAATCCCGAGTCACCATGGAGTTCGAACCCGGCACTAATATGAATTTTGCGGCGTTGGAAATCCGCGAAAAATTTTCCCGCGTCAGGCCGCTTCTTCCCAAGGAAATCGAAAAGCCTGTCATTGCTAACTACGATGATGCGCAGGCCGCCGTGCTTATTTTCGCCCTCACGTCGGATTCCATGTCCCCAGAAGACATTCGACAAATGGTTGAAGCCGAACTTAAACCTGTGATTTCGCGTGTCGATGGCGTTGCGAGCGTCGAAATTTACGGAGGCCGGGAACGCAAAATTCTAATCGAGCTCGACCGCGACAAGATGGTGGCTTACAACATTTCGGTTGAAAAAATCATGGATGTGATCGGGCAGAGTAATGTGAATCTGCTCGCCGGTAACGTAGACAAAGGCCAGTACGAGTTTGCGGTAAGAAGCATGGGCGCGTTCGAGAGCGTCGAGGAAATAGGCGATATCGGGGTTCATGCCACCAGGCAGGGCTCCATTATTCCTCTGAAGGAATTAGCCACTGTCAAAGACGCTTACATGGAAGCGAATGACTACGCTCGCCTGAACCTCGAGCAGAACGTTACGGTTTACGTCAAGAAAACGGCCCTTTCCAATACGATTCCAGTGGTGAAATCAGCCCAGCTCGTGATCAGGGAATTTGAGGAGGCGCATGACGAACAAATTGATATTGTCGTCGTTTCTGACAAGGCCGAAACAATTAACAATGCGATCGGAGAAGTTAAGACCTCTCTGCTCATCGGCCTGGCTCTGACAGTGATCATCATTTATGTATTCCTGCGGAATCTCGTTCTTGCGATGATTATTTTGATCGCGATTCCTTGCTCGGTTATCGGCGCTTTTCTCGCGATGGCAAGCGCCGGTGTGAGTATTAATATTATGAGTATGAGCGGTCTTGCTCTAGCCATCGGGATCATGGTCGACAGTGCCGTTGTGATCATAGAAAACATTTTTGTGAAGAAGGAAAAAGGATATTCCGACATGCGCGCCATACGTGAAGGTTCGGAAGAAGTTTTCATGCCATTGGTTGCTTCAATGGTTACGTCGCTGATCGTCTTCGTCCCAATTCTTCTCATTGATAAAAAAATTCAAATGCAATACTTCGGTTTTGCCTACACCGTATCTGCGGCGCTTATTTTTTCTCTTTTCGTAGCGTTGATGCTGATCCCGGTTCTCATGGCACAATTTGCCAGAGGAAAAATGCCGTCCGGGAGCACCGGTTCGACTTCAAAATGGCAGGAGAAGATGAGAAGTGCTTACGGCTTTCTGGTGCGGCAGACATTGAAATTCCGATATATTGTTGTCGTGGTTTTGTCGGTTGTTTTTGTTTATACCACCATAGGAATTTTGAACAAGGATATCGATTTTCCAACGGCGCTTGAAGAGAATGAATTTGCGGTGGTTATATTTCCTCTGGCTGGTGCGCGCCTCGAAGCAAATGATGACGCCGTTAAAAAAGTGGAAGATATGTTAAGCAAGATCCCGGATGTAAGCATGTCCTCGTCGACGGTCAGGAAAGACGACGTGAGAATTTTTGTCCGCCTCAAACCTACCAAGGAAAGACAATATTCCAAAGAAGAAATCATGCAGCTTCTGGACGAGAAGGGGAATGAAGCCATTAAGGAAATTCACGATGATTATAGTCTTATCCTTGATGAAGGCGCTTCTTCTTCAGAAGGAAAGAAACTGGTTGTTAACATTTTCGGGCACGAGAATGAAGTGCTAGAGAAGCTGGCGCGCGAATTTGCTCAGCGGATGGGCAAGATTCCCGGCCTCACGAACATCGTCATGACAGATCTGCGTAAACGTCCGGAGTATTCGCTTGTTGTGGATAAGGGGCGCGCGGCGATTTACGGACTCGATGTCCAAAAGGTTGCCGACTCAATTCATGCTCAGGTGCGAGGCATGCGGCCGACTAAATTTCGCGAAATCAGCAAGGGCGAAGAAATCGAGACGATTACACGGCTGCAGGCAATCTACAGACAGAAAATTGAGGATCTAAAATACATTCCGATACAGACAAAATACGGAACTCAAATACCGCTTGGGGAAATCGGAAATTTTTATCCTTCTACGGGACCTCAGACGATTGACCGTAAAGACAAGTACCGTTACGTCTTCGTGAAAGGTGATGCGAAAATAGCGCTGGAAACATTGGCCAAAGAAGTGGAAAAGACGCTCAGGGAAGTTCCCCTCCCGGACGACTACTACTTTCGGTTTGGAGGTAATTACGAAGATTTGATCGCTGGCAAAGCCCAAATGCAAACGGCTCTTCTTCTGACGGTTTTTCTTGTCTACATGGTTCTTGCCTGTATGTTTCAGAGCTATCTGCAGCCGGTTCTTGTGATGATGTCCGTTCCAATGGCAAGTATCGGCATCTATCTTGCGCTCGAAATAGGCCATAAACCTCTGAGCCAGCCCGTGTTCATCGGCATGATCTTGCTAGCCGGATACGTAGTAAATGCATCCATTATTTTGATTGATCATTTGAATGGTCTTCTCAGGGAAGGTGTCGAATTTACGGACGCGTTAATTCGCGCGGGAATTGACCGTTTGAGGCCTATTCTTATGACGACATGTTCGACTGTGTGCGGCTTTATTCCAATGACGCTGGACACGGGGCAGTCAAGCGATCTCTGGTCACCTCTTGCGACGACTGTTATCGGTGGATTGCTCAGCTCTACCATTCTCACGCTCTTTGTACTTCCCGTTTTTCTCTATATTGCTGAAGAAGTAAAACGCAAAATCAAAGAGCTCAAGCTTTATTTTTCCCGCGTACGACCTGGCGGTGAGCCTGTCGCAGGAGCTCCGCCAGCATAATATTAAGCAGGGGTTACAGATAATTTTCCAAATGCCGTATGACTAAGGAGACTCGAATGGATAAGGAACCCGATACAAAAGCACCATCGCAAAATCTCTCCCTCAGACCGCATAAGCGATCTGCTCGCAATCTTTTTATTCATAAGCCCATGCAGCGGGAATTTACTTTTGTAATGATCTCGCTGCTGATGGTATCCACGCTTGCAATCGGTTTTATCATCCATGAGACTATCCGAGAAGCCGCATTCGGTGGAGGCTTTCAGTTCGGAAAGATTAATCCCTACGAAATACTTTCTGAAATCAGCTATCAGTTAATTATGAGGGTCAGCGCGATACTTTTTGTGACCCTTGTTATCATAGGAATTTTTGGAATTTTCTTTCTTCACAGGGTGGCCGGACCAGTCTATCGTTTTCGGCAGATTTTTATACGTATCAATGACGGAGAATTTCCCAAGTTTATACGGTTGCGCGAAGGCGATTTCTTCAGTGAAACAGCAGCTGAAATCAATAGACTTGTCTCCAAGCTTCGCTTTGAATATGAAAAAAATCAGAAGCTAAAAAGTAAATTAGAAAACGTAATCACTCTCGCTGATCCTTCCCAGCCCTTATATGCTGAATTAATTGAGCTGCAGGGCCTTCTCTTACGGGAAGTTGAAGATGTTGCGGTTAAAAAAAATGGTTCCACGTGATTTTATAGTATTCAATAGCAAAAACCGCCTATGTTATTGAGAGGCATTTAGCCAATATATATTCTTCGTTGACACAATAAGCATTTAAAAGTAAACTCCGTTTACCATTTCCGCAGCATTGTCGTAGTTCTCAAAAAGCACTTGACAGTTCTTAGGGTCTGTGTAAAATCTCCGTCTACTCACATGGTAAGACCGTCTTTTTTTTTATTTGCTTTAACTATTCATTTCACTTCAGCGGTATGCTGGGGTAGCTCAGTTGGTAGAGCACGTCCTTGGTAAGGACGAGGTCACGGGTTCAAGCCCCGTTCCCAGCTGATATTTAACTATCCCAAATTCGCGGAATAATCTCAATCTGGCAAACTCCAAGTTGACCAGGCGATGTCGATAAACCAAAGGTAATAGCGAGGAGAGCGGTATGGCAAAAGAAAAATTTGAAAGAACAAAACCTCACGTAAACGTTGGTACAATCGGACACGTCGACCATGGGAAAACTACTCTTACGTGTGCGCTGACTAAAGTGCTAGCGGAGAAGGGTATGGCGACAATTAAAGAATACGCTGAAATTGCCAAGGGCGGCACGGTTCGCGACGAATCAAAAATCGTTACTATTGCGGTTTCTCACGTGGAGTATGAATCGGAGAAACGCCATTATGCGCATGTGGACTGCCCTGGTCACGCCGACTACATTAAAAACATGATTACGGGTGCTGCTCAGATGGACGGGGCGATCCTAGTTGTTTCTGCTGTGGATGGTCCGATGCCTCAAACTCGAGAACATATCCTTCTTGCCCGTCAGGTTGGTGTTCCGGCTGTTGTGGTGTTCCTTAATAAGTGTGATCTTGTGGATGATCCTGAACTTCTTGAGCTTGTCGAGCTTGAGGTTCGTGAGCTTCTCACGAAATATCAGTTTCCTGGTAATGATACACCCGTGATTCGGGGCGCCAGCTATCCTGCCGCTACCAATCCAAAGGATGAGAAAGCGGCAAAATGTATTTGGGATCTCGTGAAAGCCTTGGATGATTTTATTCCTGAGCCTAAGCGCGAAATTGATAAGCCCTTTCTCATGCCTATTGAAGATGTTTTTTCAATCTCCGGTCGCGGAACGGTGGGTACTGGGCGCATAGAGCGCGGTATTATCAAAGTTGGCGAGGAAATTGAAATTGTCGGTCTCCAGGCAGAAAACAAAACGATGAAGTCCACTGTCACGGGCGTAGAAATGTTCCGCAAGCTTCTTGATCAGGGGCAGGCCGGGGATAACGTCGGTCTTCTTCTTCGTGGAGTTGAAAAAGAACAGCTTGAGCGCGGTATGGTTCTTGCGAAGACCGGGACCGTGAAACCCCACAGAAGATTTAAGGCTCAAGTCTATATTCTAAGCAAAGAAGAGGGTGGTCGGCACACCCCGTTCTTTAATGGGTATCGCCCACAGTTTTATTTTCGAACAACTGACGTTACTGGCATCATGAAGCTCCCTGCGGGTACCGAGATGGTCATGCCGGGCGATAACGTAGCAATTGAGGGTGAGTTGATTATTTCTGTTGCGATGGAAAAGGAATTGCGTTTTGCTATCCGTGAAGGTGGTAAGACGGTGGGTGCGGGTGTCGTGAGTGAGATTCTCGAATAATCGGTAAGTGGATTTTACATCGGCGAGCAATTCTTGTCCGGAGTGTTCACCTCGCGTGAGAAGCTCCTTAAGCCACAAGCATAATGCGAAACCAACAATTTTTTTCAGGCGTTGGTCTAGCTAGCAGAAGGTCTGGTATGGTCTTCCTTGAGTTCTAATAAAACCCTCGGAGGCCTGTAGCTCCAACTGGCTAGAGCGGCGGTCTCCAAAACCGCATGTTGCAGGTTCGAATCCTGCCAGGCCTGCCAGAATTACACTGCCATTTTAAATTGTATAGTTACCCGGGATCTCTCGAAATGTTAGGTAGGGTCGGATCTTTTCTCACTGAAACAAAGCAAGAGCTAAATAAAGTAACCTGGCCGACGAAGGATGAAGTCTGGCAGGCTACTATCGTCGTTATTTTTACCACTTTTTTAATGGCTCTTTATATTGGAGTCATTGACTTCTTTTTGTCAGGCTTCATGAGGCTTCTAATTGGATGAAGACTATGGGACAAGCTAAATGGTATGTGGTGCATACTCAAACGGGTGTCGAAGCGCGAGTGAAGGCTAATCTAGAATCCAGAGCTGAAAATGCGGGCTTGAAGAGCCAGATTCAGCAGGTGTTAATTCCCACGGAGAAGGTTAGTGAGGTTAAAGAGGGAAAGAAAAGAATTAGCGAGCGTAAATTTTTTCCCGGCTATATTTTGATCCAGATGGAGCTCAACGACGATACTTGGTATTTAGTTCGCAACACCCCCGGTATTTCTGGTTTTGTCGGTTCAGGGAAAACGCCCATTCCTCTAACTGAGGAAGATGTAAATCAAATTCTTCAGCAACAGGAAGAGAAAACATCTAAGCCTAAGCCCAAAGTTGAATTTTCTGTTGGCGAAAACGTACGCGTTAAGGAAGGCTCCTTCGCTAATTTTAACGGTACGATCGAAGAGATTAATCCGAATCGCGGCAAGCTTCGAGTTATGGTCAATATTTTCGGGCGGGCAACCCCTGTGGAACTCGAATATTGGCAGGTTGAAAAAATCTAAACTTAATTATTGATAGAAGCGGGAAGGTTTTATGGCAAAAGAAATTGTCACGCAGATTAAATTGCAAGTCCCGGGAGCGCAGGCTAACCCTGCCCCTCCGATTGGTCCAGCTCTTGGACAGCACGGTGTAAATATCATGGAGTTTTGTAAGCAATTCAATGAAAAAACAAAAGATAGACCCGGGACGGTTCTTCCAGTTGTTATTTCAGTTTACAAAGATAAATCATTTACGTTTATTTTAAAGCAGCCGCCTGTGGCTAATGCCTTGAAGAAGGCTGCTGGGCTTGCAAAGGCATCTTCTGAGCCGGGGCGAAATTTAATTGGTAAGGTAACGAAAGAGCAAGTTCAAGAAATTGCGAAAAATAAGATGAACGACTTAAATACCACCAATATGGAATCTGCCATGCGTATTGTAGCGGGTACAGCCCGTAGCATGGGCATCCAAGTGGTAGATGCTTAAGTAAGGAAGGTTATCAAGTGGCAACGAAAAGCAGCAAGCGATACAATCAAAGACGTTCTAATCTGGATAGCCTCAAAGTCTATACGCTGGACGAGGCTGTATCCATTTTTGAAAAATGTAAGCCAACTGCCAAATATGATGAAACCGTTACTCTGAATTTTCAGCTGGGTATCAAGCCGGACCAGGCTGACCAGCTTGTGAGGGGTGCTGTCAGTCTTCCTCACGGCAGCGGCAAGACGGTTCGAGTAGTTTGCTTCTCTAAAGGTGAAGAGGCGAAGCAAGCTCAGGCTGCCGGCGCAGATTTTATTGGAGCTGAAGAATTGGTCCAGAAGGTTCTTCAGGGGTGGTTGGATTTTGATGCGGTCGTAGCGCATCCGGATATGATGCGTGAGGTGAGCAAGCTTGGGCGTGTTTTGGGTCCCCGGGGTCTTATGCCTACGCCTAAAACAGGAACCGTCACGCCTGATGTCGGCAAGGCTGTTAAAGAATTGAAAGCTGGTCGTGTAGAGTACAAGAATGACAAGACGGCTGGGGTTCATGTGGTTTGCGGCAAGGCATCCTTTGATTCTGAAAAGCTTAAAGAAAATGTCCGGGTTGTTGCTAAAGCAATTCGGGATTCAAAGCCCGCTTCTAGTAAGGGTGATTATTTCAAGCAGATTGTGCTTTCAATGACTCAGGGCCCTGGGGTTCGTCTCCAGCCGAGTTCTCTGTGAGGTTATAAAAATGCCCTCTATCGTTAAAGAAATAATGTATAAAGAAATCAAAGACAGCTTGGAAAATAGTCAGTATGCCTTCATTTCCAGTTTTGATAAATGTACTGTTAAAGAGCTTTCCGATATGCGCCGTGCGTTGGAAAAGGTTTCCAAGCGGTCCCTTGTGGTAAAGCAGGCCCTTGCCAGAAAAGTTTTGACGGAGTTGAACCTGGAGGACGCGGGGGAATATTTTGATAAGCAGGTTGTCATTACTTTTGGTGACCGCGATCCTCAGAATATCTCAAAAGCTATAGTTGAGTATGCGAAAACTAATAAAAAAATTACGCCAAACGGTGTCCTTTTTGAAAAGAAGGCTTTTGATAAAGTGTTTGTCCAGAGACTCTCGCAGCTGCCGTCGCGAGAGGAGCTTTTGACTCAGGTTGTGATCAGGATTAAGTCACCTATTACGGGATTTGTTCTGACGCTCGGCCAGCTTTTACGCGGTCTTGTTACGGTTCTTAATGAAGTTAAAAAGCAAAAAGAGACCGGTTCAGTAGCGGCATAAAATACATTCTATCCAGGAGGAATTATCATGTCTGATCAAACAGCAGTTGATGAAACGAAAACTGAAACGAAAATAGAAAAGAAAGAGGGTAAAAACGTGTCCGAAAAGCTACAGGGTATTCTTAAAACGATTGAAGAACTCTCTGTTCTAGAGCTTGCGGATCTCGTTAAAGCTCTCGAGGACAGATTTGGCGTAAGTGCTGCGTCTGTTGCTGTTGCCGCGCCGGGTGCGGGTGGCGGCGGTGCTGCTGCGGCTGCTCCTGTTGAGGAGAAAGATTCTTTCGATGTAATACTTGTGGAAGCTGGCGCAAAAAAAATTCAGGTTATTAAGGAAATACGCGCCTTGACCAATCTTGGTCTTAAGGAAGCGAAAGATCTCGTTGAAGGCGCTCCTAAGCTTGTTAAGGAAGGCGTCAAGAAAGACGAAGCCGAGAAAATCAAAAAGATTCTTGAAGAGCAGGGAGCCAAAGTCCAGCTTAAGTAAGATTTGTTAAGCTGTTGTTTTTTACGCCTGGAGACAGGCATCCAACAATTTTGGAGGCGGGCTCTTTATGATTCCAGTAACGGTACGCAAAAATTTTACAAAAATTCACGACACTATGGAAATACCAAATCTTGTAGAGATTCAGGTAAATTCCTATGAGAAGTTCCTTCAGTCTGACGGACCTACGCGCAAGCGCAAGAGACAAGGCTTGGAGGCTGCCTTTCGGGAGTGTTTCCCAATTGAAAGTGTCGATGGAACGTGCCGTCTCGAGTACACTGGTTATGCCTTGGGGAAGCCCAAGTATTCAATTCCTGAGTGCCACAAGCGCGGAATGACCTATGCTGCGCCGCTCAAAGTCAAGCTCAGGCTCGTCCGTAATGGTGTTGCGAAAGAGCAGGAAGTTTATATCGGCGAGCTTCCGCTGATGACTGAAACAGGTACCTTCGTTATTAACGGTGCCGAGCGTGTCGTGGTCAGTCAGCTTCACCGGTCTCCGGGTGTCTCTCTCGAAGAGGGGTTGCATGCGAGCGGCAAGAAAATTCACAGCGTGAGAATTATTCCTTATCGCGGCGCCTGGATCGAATTTGAATCGGACATTAACGACGTGCTTTACGCATATATTGACCGCCGCCGAAAAATCCTTGCCACGACCTTGCTTCGAGCTCTTGGATACTCGGCCACTTTGGATATTCTTAAAGAACTTTTCCCGACTGAAAAAGTTGTTTTAAGTGAGAGATCTGCCGCAAAGAAGCTAGAGGGTTCTTATCTTGCGGACGATGTCATTCATCCAGAAACCAAGGAAGCCATTGTTCTTGCTGGAACAAAACTCACTAAAGATCTACTAAGTGTCATCACGACAAATAATGTCAACACAGTCCTTGTTGCGCGCCCTACGGGCGATGACGCGGCTATTTTCAATACTATTGACCGCGATCCCTATCGCACGACGAAAGAGGCTCAGGTTGCAATCTACCGTCGAATTCGCCCGGGTGATCCGCCTACCGAAGCCAGCGCTCGCGATCTCATACAAAAACTTTTCTTTGACGCTCAGCGTTATGATCTTGGGAAAGTCGGTCGTTTCATGCTGAACCGTAAGCTTGGTATGGAAAACGAGACTGAAGATACGACCCTGCGTCCTAAAGACGTCATGAAGGTGATTGTGATGCTCTTGAAGCTTCGTTCTGGCGAAGTCCGCAAGGATGACATTGATCACCTTGGAAACCGCCGTGTTCGTTCTGTGGGGGAGCTTCTGGAGAATCAATTCCGTGTAGGTCTTGTGCGTATGAAGCGCTCCTGCTTGGAAAGAATGTCGATCTATGATCTTGATGCTGCAATGCCGCACAATCTAATTAATCCTAAGTTGATTTCAGCTGCGATCAAGGATTTCTTCGGAAGAAGTCAGCTTTCGCAGTTCATGGATCAAACCAATCCGCTTGCCGAATTGACGCACAAGCGCCGTATGTCCGCCCTTGGTCCGGGCGGTTTGTCCCGTGAACACGCCGGTTTCGAAGTTCGCGACGTTCATCCATCGCACTATGGACGCATCTGCCCGATTGAAACGCCGGAAGGGCCCAATATTGGTCTCATTGCGTCGTTAAGCACGTTTGCTCGCGTTAACGAAATTGGGTTCCTTGAAAGCCCCTATCGCAAAGTTGAAAAAGGGCGCGTTACCGAGAAAGTTGATTTTGTAACGGCAGATATTGAAGACCGTCATATTATCGCCCAGGCTAATGCCCGAATCGGTGATAAAGGCAATTTCATTGACGATCAAATTTCCTGCCGCTTTAAAGGTGATTTTCCTAAGAAGAAACCAGAAGACATTGACTATATGGACGTTTCGCCGCGTCAGCTTGTCAGTGTTGCTGCAGCGTTGATCCCATTCCTTGAGCATGACGATGCCAACCGTGCCCTGATGGGTTCGAACATGCAGCGGCAGGCTGTTCCGCTTCTTGTTACGGATTCTCCGCTCGTGGGAACAGGGATGGAGCTTCAGGTCGCTCGCGATTCCGGTGCGATCATTCTATCTAAGTCACGCGGTACGGTAAAAGCCGTCAGTGGCAATGAAATCGTGGTCGATGATTTTGTGTACAAGCTTAAGAAGTTTGAGCGTTCCAATGCTGGAACCTGCATTAATCAACGTCCATTGGTTGTTCCGGGTGATAAAGTCAAGCGCGGCGATGTGCTTGCTGACGGCGCTGCAACTCAAGCCGGAGAGCTTGCGCTCGGCCGCAATGTGCTTGTGTCTTTCATGCCTTGGCGCGGCTACAACTTCGAGGACGCTATCATCATCAGCGAAAAACTCTGTAAAGATGATGTTTATACTTCTCTTCATATTGAGGAATTTGAAATTGAAGCTAGAGACACGAAGCTGGGCAACGAAGAAATCACCCGTGATATTCCAAACGTCGGCGAAGATGCCCTCAAAGACCTTGATGAGGAAGGTATTATTCGCATCGGGGCAGAAGTAAAGCACGGTGATATATTGGTCGGGAAAATCAGCCCTAAGTCTGAAACCGAGTTGTCGCCTGAAGAGAAACTTCTTCGCGCAATCTTTGGTGAAAAGGCGGGCGATGTAAGAGACGCTTCCTTGACTGTGCCTCCAGGTGTCGAGGGTATCGTTGTAGATGTCAAGGTTTTCGCCCGCAAAGAATCCAAAGCGAAGTCCCGCGAAGAGCGCCGCCAGGAAAATAAAGAGATCGAGGAAATAAAGGGCCGGTATCAAGAGCGCATTGATACCTTAAAGCGCGAACGCCTTAATAAGATATCAGGCATGATTATGGGCAAGAATCTTGCTGAGGATCTTGTCGATGACATTCTTGGTGAGGTTCTTCTTAAGTCAGGCCACGTCGTCAGCAAGAATGATATTAAGAAGCTGGAAAGTTGCGATTGGGAATCTCTCAGGCTGGATGACGAAGGAGAGCTTGAAGAAAACGTCCGTAAAATTGCGCGCGTTTGGGGCGATGAAATCGACGAGCTTATAGGAGAAAGAACCCGCGAAGTTGACCGGATAAAAAAAGGCGACGAATTGCCTCCGGGTGTTATCAAGAAAGTCGTAGTTTACTGCTGCTCGAAAAGAAAAATTTCTGTGGGCGATAAAATGGCCGGCCGACACGGCAACAAAGGGGTTATTGCAAAGATTCTTCCTCAGGAAGATATGCCTTATCTTCCGAATGGGACGCCTGTTGAAATCGTGTTGAATCCGCTGGGCGTTCCGTCCCGCATGAACGTTGGTCAGATTCTCGAAACCCATCTTGGGTGGGCTGCTAAAGCACTCGGAGTGAAATGCATGACGCCCGTATTTAGTGGCTGCACAGAATCGGAAATTAAACAGATGTTGCGTGAAGCCAAGCTTCCCGAAGATGGCAAGACTGTCCTTTTCGACGGTCGTACCGGGGAGTTTTTCGATGAGCGCGTGACGGTTGGGTACATCTATATGTTGAAACTTGCCCACTTGGCAGATGATAAAATTCACGCCCGCTCGATAGGCCCGTACTCGCTTGTTACGCAGCAGCCTCTTGGCGGTAAAGCGCAGTTCGGTGGTCAGCGGTTTGGAGAAATGGAAGTGTGGGCTCTCGAAGCTTATGGAGCTGCTTTTACACTTCAGGAGCTTTTAACGGTTAAGAGTGACGACGTTGTGGGTCGTACGCGTGTATATGAAGCTATTGTCAAAGGGGAGCCGGCGCTGCATGCAGGCACTCCAGAATCTTTTAACGTTCTTGTGAAAGAATTGCAATCCCTGGCCCTGGATATTATTCCAGAAAAAAGTATCACCGACAAAACCGATGCTCCCTTTGGTCTCAAGCAGAATGACAAGGGAGATGAGGGCCGCAAAGAGAAGGCTAAGGAGAAACTAAAGGTATGAACTACGACATCAATACTTTTGACTCGGTCCTAATCCGCATAGCTTCCCCTGATGTTATCCGCAGCTGGTCACGCGGTGAGGTGAAAAAGCCGGAGACAATCAATTACCGCACATTAAAGCCTGAAAAAGACGGGTTGTTTTGCGAACGTATTTTTGGCCCCACCAGAGATTACGAGTGTGCGTGCGGAAAATACAAGCGAATCAAGCATAAAGGGATAGTCTGCGATCGCTGCGGCGTTGAAGTAACGCAGTCAAAGGTCCGTCGTGATCGTATGGGGCATATTGAACTCGTGACGCCTGTTTCGCATATCTGGTTCTTCAAGACCATGCCTTCGCGTATAGGTAATCTTCTGGATCTTAGCGTTCGCGCTCTCGAAAAAGTACTCTATTATGAGGAATATATCGTTATCGATCCGAAAGAAACACCGCTTAAAAAGCGGCAGCTTTTGACGGAGGAAGAATACATTAAAGCGCAGGAACAGTATGGATCGGGAAGTTTCTCTGCCGGTATGGGTGCCGATGCCATCCGCGTTCTTCTGAAGGAACTTGAGCTAGAAAAGATTGCTGTTAAATTTCAGCGTCAGGTCAAAACATCAAAGTCAAAACAGGCCCGTGCACGCGCGGTTAAAATTTTAAAAATCGTCGATGCTTTTCGTAAATCTGGAAATGATTCAGCCTGGATGATTCTCGAGTGTATTCCAGTTATTCCACCTGATCTGCGGCCTCTTGTTGCTCTCGATGGCGGACGTTTTGCTACAAGCGATCTCAACGATCTTTATCGTCGAGTGATCAATCGTAACAATCGTTTGAAAAAGCTTCTTGATTTAAAAGCGCCCGATGTGATTATTCGCAATGAAAAACGAATGTTGCAGGAAGCTGTGGATGCGCTTTTTGATAACGGCCGACACGGCAGACCGGTGCTTGGTACTGGAAACCGACCCCTAAAATCACTCAGCGATATGTTGAAAGGAAAACAGGGACGATTCCGCCAGAATCTTCTAGGTAAGCGAGTGGACTACTCGGGGCGCTCTGTAATCGTGATCGGTCCCGAAATGAAAATTTATCAGTGTGGTCTCCCGAAGAAGATGGCGCTCGAACTTTTCGAACCCTTCATTATTCGTAAGCTCAAAGAGCGAGGGCATGTCCACACAATCCGCTCGGCAAAAAAAATGGTCGAACGTGTTAAGCCAGAAGTCTGGGATATTCTTGAAGAAGTTATTCATGAGCATCCTGTGATGCTGAACCGCGCACCGACCCTCCACCGTCTCGGTATTCAAGCGTTTGAGCCGCTGCTTATTGAGGGGAAAGCCATCCGCATTCATCCGCTCGTCTGCGCCGCTTTCAATGCTGACTTTGATGGTGATCAAATGGCCGTACACATTCCTCTTTCGATGGAAGCTCAGATGGAAGCGAGAATTCTGATGCTTTCAGCTAATAACATTTTCTCTCCATCTAACGGGCAACCGATTGCTTCGCCGTCGCAAGACATCGTTCTGGGAATCTACTACCTTACAAAAATCCGCGATAAAGTTAAGGGTGATGGCACCTTCTTTTCGAGCCCTGCCGAAGCAATTCTGGCGTATTACGATAATGAAGTTCATAAGCATGCACGAGTCAAGCTGCGTCTCCCGTCTGGCGAAACAGTCGAGACGACTCCCGGCCGTATGCTTTTGAATCAAGTTCTTCCGCGTGGATTCAGGTATGTGAACGACATTATCAACAAGTCGAAGCTTTCCAAGATTATTGCCGAGTGTTATCGCCAGTTTGGGCATAACGAGGTCATTCATCTTCTCGACCGGCTAAAAACCCTCGGCTTTGAGGAAGCGACCCGTTCGGGAGTTTCTATCGGCATGGACGATATCCGGATTCCTGAAACAAAAGGGAACCTTCTTGCTGAAGCCCGTGAAAGTGTTCACGCAATTGAAGTGCAGTACAAAAATGGTCTCATTACAGACGGTGAGCGTTACAACAAAGTGATCGACATTTGGACCCATACAACGGATCGTGTGTCTGACCGTATGTTCGAGGATTTTGATGCTTTTAATCCGATTTTCATGATGGCAGATTCAGGTGCGCGCGGCTCGAAACAGCAGATTCGTCAGCTTGCCGGTATGCGCGGTCTTATGGCTAAACCGTCAGGTGAAATTATCGAAAATCCGATTACCGCAAACTTTCGTGAAGGTTTGACCGTTCTTGAATATTTTATTTCGACCCACGGTGCGCGCAAAGGTCTGGCTGATACAGCTCTTAAAACTGCCGACTCAGGTTACTTGACCCGTCGTCTAGTAGACGTGGCTCAAGACGTGATTATCAACGAAATCGACTGCGGCACGGTTCAAGGAACTTTTGTTGAAGCTATATATGAAGGTGAGGAAGAAATTGTTCCGCTGACCGACAGGATTATCGGCAGGGTCGCCCTAGATAATATCGTCGACGTTGTTACAGATCATCAGATTGTTAAATCAGGCGAAATAATCAATGAAGCAGTTGCTGAGAGACTTGAAGAAGTAGGTATAGAAAAGATACGCGTCAGATCCGTGCTTACGTGCGAATCCAGAAAAGGAATCTGCGCTAAATGTTACGGAAGAGATTTAGCGACTGGACGGCTCGCTGAATTGGGAACTGCAACGGGCATTATCGCGGCTCAGTCTATCGGTGAACCCGGAACGCAGCTTACTATGCGTACCTTCCATATCGGTGGTACGGCGTCCCGCGTCGTCGAGCAGTCATACTTTCGCGCTCGTAACGACGGCGTCCTGCAGTATCACAATCTTAAAACGGTTATTACGAAGACAGGTGAAATTGTTGTAATCAATCGTAACGGGTCGCTTTCAATTCATGACTCTGTGGGCCGTGAGCTTGAAAGATACGTGATTCCGACTGGTGCTATTATCGCGCAAAAAGCCGGCGATAAAGTTAAGAAAAGCGAAATCTTCGTAAAATGGGATCCTTACACGGTTCCGATTCTGACGGAAGTTTCAGGGCGCGTACGTTACGAGGACATTAAAGCCGGGATCACGATGAATGAAGAAATGGATGCGACAACGGGTATGACGGAGCGCGTCATTATCGAGCACAAAGAAGAGATGCATCCTCAGCTTCTTATCGTTGGAGCTAAAGATGAAATTATTGGTTTCTACCCGATTCCAACAGGCGCCCACGTTGTTGTGCCTGATGGCGGTGAGATTACGCAAGGTACTCTTCTTGCGAAGACACCCAGAAAGATTGCAAAAACGCGCGATATTACAGGTGGTCTGCCGCGTGTCGCTGAACTTTTCGAAGCGCGCAAACCTAAGAACCCGGCCGTTATTTCAGAAATTGATGGCATTGTGGAAATCGGCGACGTTGTGAAAGGTCAGCGCAAAATTATCGTCAAGAGCGGTACGGGAATGACTAAAGAGTATCTTGTTCCCCATGGTAAGCACTTGAACGTCTATAAGGGTGACAAGGTGTTGGCAGGCCAACAGCTCGTGGATGGGCCTGTCGTTCCCCAGGATATTCTCAGGGTTTCAGGTGAGCGCAGTCTTCAGGAGTACCTTGTCAATGAGGTGCAGGAAGTCTATCGTCTCCAGGGTGTGAAGGTTAATGACAAGCACGTTGAAACGATCGTGCGGCAAATGCTTCGTAAAGTCAGAATCGAAGATGGCGGAGATACTGACTTTATTCCGGGTTCCCATATCGACAAGCTTCGTTTCCGCGATGAGAATGAAAAGATGGAGAAGAAAGGCAAGGCGCTGGCGACGGCAACTCCTATTCTCCTTGGTATCACGAAAGCATCGTTGACGACGGAAAGTTTTATCTCGGCGGCAAGCTTCCAGGAAACGACCCGAGTCCTTACTGAGGCAGCTTCCGCTGGTAAGAGAGATTTCCTCGTGGGTCTGAAAGAAAACGTTATTATGGGGCACCTAATTCCGGCAGGAACAGGATTTCCCATCCACCAGTCAATTGAGATGGTAAAAGATGTGGCAGACCTGCTTCCCGGCCATGAAGCGCTGGCTCCAGTTGAAGAAGCAGCCAAACCTAATGGGGAGAAGTGATAATGGCTCCAACGATTAACCAACTAATTAAAAATGGTAGAACGAAATATAAACCAAAAACTAAATCGCCAGCTTTGAGTGGATGTCCTTTTCGTAAGGGAGTATGTCTCAACGTTCGTACACAAACACCCAAAAAGCCCAATTCGGCTTTGAGGAAAATTGCACGCGTTCGCCTCACTAATGGGCAGGAAGTAACCGCTTATATTCCGGGTGAGGGACACAACCTTCAAGAGCACTCTATCGTTCTTGTCAGAGGCGGCCGAGTAAAAGATCTTCCAGGCGTCCGTTACCATATTGTGCGCGGAAAGCTTGATACGCAGGGCGTTGCCAACAGAAATCGTTCCCGCTCGAAGTACGGGGCAAAAACACCTAAAGCGAAGTAATAGAGGAAGATCATGAGGCGCAGAAAAGCTCCAAAAAGAAAGATTAATGCAGATCCGATTTACAACGACCTAGTTGTTGCAAAAATGATCAATATGGTCATGATTTGCGGCAAGAAATCAATAGCGGAAGCAATCGTCTACGGTTCGTTTGATATCATTAGCAAAAAAATAGCAAAAGAACCACTTGATGTTTTCAAGCAGGCCATAGATAATGTTCGTCCTCTGCTTGAGACAAAATCCCGCCGAGTAGGAGGCGCCACTTATCAAGTCCCTGTGAGCGTTCCGCCGGATAGAGGTATTTCGCTCGCCATGCGTTGGATTCGGAACTATGCAAGGGATCGGAAGGGCAAGCCTATGAAAATCAAGTTGGCCGAAGAAATTATAGACAGTTTTAATAAGACGGGAACTTCCGTGAAAAAGAAGGAAGATACTCATAAAATGGCAGAGTCCAACAGGGCTTTTGCTCATTACAGGTGGTAACAAGAAATGGCTGAGCAGGAAAAGAAAACTCATTATACGCTGGATAAGATTCGCAATATCGGAATTGCTGCCCATATAGACGCAGGAAAAACGACAACATCCGAGCGAATTCTGTATTATACCGGCCGCACTTATAAAATCGGCGAAGTCCATGAAGGTACTGCCGTCATGGACTGGATGGAGCAGGAGCAGGAGCGGGGTATTACAATCACATCCGCTGCCACGACTTGTTTTTGGAAGGATTGCCGCATTAATCTTATCGATACTCCTGGGCACGTCGACTTTACTATAGAGGTAGAGCGCTCTTTGCGCGTTCTTGATGGGTGCGTCGCTGTCTTCGGCGCCGTAGAAGGTGTCGAGCCGCAGTCAGAAACAGTATGGCGTCAGGCTGACCGGTATCAGGTTCCACGGATTGCTTTCATTAATAAAATGGATCGTACGGGTGCTAAATTTCAAGAGAATCTGGAGCAGATGAAGAATCAGCTTGGTGCAAACGCGGTTCCAATTCACATGCCCATGGGCTTTGAAGAGAATTTTAAGGGTCTCATCGATCTAGTGGAAATGAAAGCTTATGTTTTTAATGACGATTCTTTGGGAGCAAAATTCGAAACAACTGAGATTCCCGCAGAGTTTATGGACGAAGCCAAGCGTCGCCGGGATTTCATGGTGGAAAAAGTTTCAGAGCACGATGACGCGATGATGGATAAGTATCTCGAAGGTAAAGAAATATCCATTGAAGAAATTCGCAAGGCAATTCGTTCTGCCACTATATCTTTAAAAATCACTCCCGTGATCGTCGGAAGTGCCCTCAAGAATAAGGGTGTGCAGCAACTTCTCGATTCAGTTATTTATTATCTTCCTTCGCCTCAAGAAGTCAAAAGCATTAAGGGGATCAATCCTGTGGATGATTCCGAAACAACCCGAGAGCATTCCGAGACTGACTCGCTTACTTCATTCGCTTTCAAGATCGCAAGTGATAAGTTCGTGGGTTCTCTGACTTTTCTACGTATCTATTCAGGAATTATTAAATCTGGAACGTATGTTTATAATCCCAGGACTCAGCGCAAAGAGCGTATAGGTCGTTTGATGCTCATGCACGCTAACAAACGTGAAGAAATAGAAGAGGCTGGTGCGGGAAATATCGTGGCCGCGGTTGGTCTCAAGGACGTTAAGACTGGGGATACTCTGTGTGATGAGAATAAAGCGATTATTCTGGAAAACCTTTTTATTCCTGAAGCTGTGATTTGGATGGCAGTCGAGCCAAGGACCAAAGCCGACCGAGATAAGATGTCTGACGCACTGCAGCGCTTAATGTCAGAAGACCCCACCTTTAACGTTAGAACAGATCCGGAAACCCTTCAAACCTTGATCGGGGGAATGGGCGAGCTTCACTTGGATATTAAAGTTGATATCATGCGCCGTGAATATGGAGTTGAGGTCAATATTGGTAAACCTCAGGTGGCTTATCGTGAAACGATCACAACGACTGCCGAAGCGGAAGGGAAATTCATTAAGCAGACAGGCGGTCGCGGGCAATATGGACACTGTTTTCTGCGTATTGAGCCTGCTGAAAAGGGCGAGGGCATCGTATTTGAAAATGAATGCGTCGGTGGGTCTATTCCTAGAGAGTACATTGGCCCTATTGAAGACGGGGTTCGCGATGCCTGTCAAAACGGGGTTCTTGCAGGGTATCCGATTAACGATGTCAAGGCGTTTGTCACAGACGGAAGCTTTCATGAAGTTGACTCCTCTGAAATTGCTTTTAAGATGGCGGGCATTCTTGCCTTTAAGGAAGCATTCAGAAGAGCGAAACCATGTCTTCTCGAGCCGGTGATGTCTGTTGAGGTTGTTGTTCCTGAGGACTATATGGGAGATGTCATCGGTGACCTTAATTCCCGCCGCTGTATCATTCAGGAAATGGCCAATAGAGGTCATCTTAAGACTGTTAGAGGGCTTGTTCCTTTGGCGGAGATGTTTGGATACGCGACCGCTGTCCGCTCTTTGTCACAGGGGCGCGCTACATATTCGATGGAACCGCATAGCTATGCTGAGATACCTAGAAATCTTGCCGAAAAGATCATGGCCGAGTAAATAACAAAAACAAGTCGAGTCAGAAAATGAGCAAAGAAAAAATTCGAATTAAATTAAGAGCTTACGATCACAGGATTCTCGATCAATCCGTGCAGGAAATTGTAGATACGGCCAAAAGGACTGGAGCTCGTGTGATAGGTCCGATTCCTCTTCCGACACATATTTGGAAGACAACTGTATTAAAGGGGCCGACTATCGACAAAAAAGCGAGAAATCAGTTTGAAGTTAGAACGCATAAGCGGCTAATTGATTTAGAAGAACCGACGTCCAGGACAGTTGATGCTCTCATGAAGCTTGATCTTCCTGCGGGCGTTGATGTCGAAATAAAACTTTGACGAAAAGATGGTGTTGAGATGATTGGTTTAATTGGCAAAAAAATAGGAATGACGCAAATTTTTGACGAGGAAGGTCGGCAGATTGGCGTGACCGTCGTTCAAGTCGGACCCTGCTATGTCACCGAAGTTCGCACTCCTGAAAAGGACGGCTATTCAGCGGTCCAGCTCGGCTATGGAGCGATGAAAGAGAAAAACGCGACCAGACCTCACAAGGTTCGCCTTGCGAAAGTTGGAGCTCCACCGCTTCGTTGGCTACGTGAAATCCGCACTGAAAACGTCACGGGGCTGGCCGCCGGTCAGCAGTTGAGGGTTGAGAACTTTGAAGCTGGGGATTGGATCGATGTCCAGGGCGTATCGATTGGTAAAGGTTTTCAAGGTGTGGTGAAAAGACACGACTTTAAAGGCGCACAGACCATGAGTCATGGTACAAAAATGGGACGCGAACCTGGTTCTGTGGGTTCGAAAGCAGGGGGGCGCGGCTGTCGTAAAAAAACTCAGAAGGGCAAAAAAATGCCTGGGCACATGGGCGCAGAAATTGTCACTACGCAGAATTTGAAAGTCGTACGCGTTGACGATGCCAACAACCTTCTGATTATCAGAGGGTCAGTCCCGGGCCCTGAAAATCAATGCCTTGTGATACGCACTTCTTTAAAAAAACCTGTGACCCGTAACTGGAAGGTTCCAGTCACATCAGAAGCCGCAACAAGTGTTGCCTCCGAGCACCAGCTGTCAGCAGAAAATAAATCCTCCTCGCCGGAAGCCGGTTCCGAAAAATCCTGATTATATAAAGAATAGTGAGCACAAAAAAATGAAAGCACCATTGTATTCTCTAAAAGGCGTTAAGACAGAGGATGTCGAACTCAACGACGCGATTTATAACGCCCGGGTGAACGAAAGACTTCTGGAACTAATCAAGAATGCCTATGCGGCTAATCTTCGAAGAGGCACAGCTTCAACGAAAGGCCGAGCGGAAGTTCGTGGGGGTGGTAAAAAACCCTGGAAACAGAAGGGTACTGGACGCGCTCGTGCTTCTTCAATTAGATCCCCTCTCTGGAGAGGTGGTGGAACGGTGTTCGGTCCGAAGCCCCGAAGTTATTTCGTCGCTTTGCCGTCTACGATGCGCCGGAGTGCTTTGATATCCGCTCTGAGTAAAAAGGTGAGTCTAAATAAATTGCTTCTTGTGGAAGAGATCGCTCTCAAGGATTCCAAGACCAAAGGACTTATGGTGGTGGTCAATGCATTGCCGCTCGAAAAGAAAAAAACACTTTGCGTTGTGAAGAATTTGGAACCAAATCTTGAAAGAGCCTCTAATAATATTAAGGGGTTTGTGGAATTCCGCAAAGCTTCGGATGTGAATGCTTATCATGTCATTCAGCGCGAAAGACTGATCATAGAAATAGATGCTCTTCCTGTCCTCGAGGAAAGACTCACTGCCAAGAGAAGCAGAAAAAAGATTGCTGAAGAGGGGGCATAACATGAAGCTTCACATATATGACATTCTCAGAGAACCTATGATTACCGAAAAAGTTTCAGTAGCTGCCGAGAAGTTTGGCAAATATGCGTTCAAGGTCCACCCGGAAGCCAACAAGAAACAGATCAAGTCGGCGATTGAAAAGGTGTTTAATGTTCACGTTGTAAAGGTGAATACTTCGAATCATATCGGAAAAGTTAGACGAGTGCGCTTTCAGCCTGGTTTGACGCCTGGTTGGAAGAAGGCGATCGTTACGCTCAAGACTGGCGAGAAAATTGATATTACTGCGTGAAGCGGATATTAAGGAGCTGAAATGGCGTTAATTAAATTTAAACCAACTACACCTGGCCGAAGATTCGGAACTAATACGGATTTCGCAGAGCTGACCACGAAAAAACCGTATAAGCCGTTGACTCGTGAATTGCGTAGCTCAGGCGGTCGTAATTCACACGGCCACATAACATCCCGCGGGATGGGCGGAGGGCACAAAAGGCGCTATCGCATTATCGATTTTCGCAGGAACCGCTTTAACGAACCCGCAACGGTCTTAACCGTGGAGTACGATCCCAATCGTAGTGCAAGAATCTCTTTAATAGAATACAAGGACGGGCAGAAGAGCTATATTCTCTCCCCCGATGGTTTGAAGGTTGGTCAGATCGTCACGAGCGGAGACAAGGCTGAAGTTCAGGTTGGCAATCATCTTCCGCTTAAGAATATTCCCGAAGGTACCCCTGTTCATAATATAGAACTACTTCCCGGACTCGGTGCAAAGCTTGTTCGTTCCGCCGGTACCGTTGCGATGATCTTGTCGAAGGAAAGTGAGTATGCTCACATTAAGCTCCCTTCTGGAGAGGTTCGGATGATAAAGCTCGCATCGTACGCCACGGTCGGGCAGTGTTCCAATTTGGAGCATGAAAAAATTATCTTGGGGAAGGCTGGGAGGCACCGTTGGCTCGGCAGGCGTCCGGTTACTCGAGGAACAGCTCGTAATCCTGTCGACCATCCTATGGGTGGCGGCGAGGGTAAGTCAAAGGGCGGTAATCATCCTCAGAGTCCATGGGGTCAGAAGTCAAAAGGATTAAAAACTCGCAAACTCAAAAAGCAGAGCACGAAGTACATAGTGAAGGACCGCAGAAAATGAGCCGTTCCGCTAAAAAAGGCATATACGTAGACGAAAGACTTCTATCAAAGGTTCAGACTGCACAGCGCACGAAAGACCGGCGTCCAATTAAAACGTGGGCCCGCCGTTCGACCGTCACGCAAGATTTTGTAGGGGTGACCCTCGCTGTTCATACCGGTAAAAGCTTCCAAAATGTATTCATGACGGAGAATATGGTCGGTCATAAAGTCGGTGAATTTGCATTGACTCGCACTTTCCGGAAGCATAGCGCATCCAACGATAAGTCTAAGGCTGTAGCTAAGGGCGCTAAGGTCTAATAACGTTGTAATTCCTTGAGAGATCCATGAAAATGAAAAAGATGGTAAAAAAAACAGACAAAAATAAAATTCAGAAATCAGAAGTTTTGGCGTCGGCCGCCCCTTCTGAAAAGTCGGGACGCGCCGTATTGAAGTGGCTACGCTCTTCCCCGCGGAAAGTTCGTCCTGTTCTCGACGCTATCCGCAAGAAGCCCGTCGGCAGTGCGTGGATTATTCTGGGAACGATTAATAAAAAAGCAGCAAGGCTTGCTGAGAAAGCTTTGAAAAGTGCGGTAGCTAATGCAAAAGTGCTTGAATTAGACGAGGATCGCCTCTATATTTCGGATGCACGTGCTGATGGTGGACCTACCTTGAAGCGATTTCAACCCCGTTCCATGGGGCGCGCTGATCGGATCCTCAAAAGAACGACCCATATCACTCTTGTCGTGAAAGAAAACATCAAGAAACTTCAGTCATCATTTCAGGAGACCGGTGAGGCCGAACAGCTGGGCGAGGCCAAATCGAAGGCTCCTAAGAAAAAAGTACTGCATAAAAAGAAAGCAGCTTCGGCAGGTTCGAAGTAATTCAGGAGGAATATCTTGGGTCAAAAAACACATCCTTACGGTCTTAGACTTGGTTATATTAAACCTTGGAGAGCCAAATGGTTTGCGAGACGGGGTTTGGATGTACTTCTTCATGAAGACCTCAAGATGCGGGATTATGTTGTAAAAAAGCTTGGCTTTGCTGGTATTTCCAATATCGAAATTGAGCGTTCTGCAAAAAAAGTTCGTGTCCGCATTTATACGGCTCGCCCTGGAGTTATCATAGGTCGGCGCGGTCAGGAAATTGATAAAATTAAAGAAGATTTGGGTGCTCTCACAACGAGCGAGCTCTTTGTGGATATTAAAGAAGTCAAAGTGCCGCAGGCAGATGCTCAACTGATTTCTGACAACATCGCGGGCCAGCTTGAAAAGAGAATTGGCTTTCGCCGCGCCATGAAAAAAGCGATTCAAGTTGCCATGCAGAAGGGTGCTTTAGGAATTAAGGTGCAATGCAAGGGGCGTCTCGGAGGTGCTGAAATAGCACGCGAAGAAAAATATCATGAAGGAAAGATTCCCTTAAATACTTTGCGAGCGGACGTTGATTACGGGTTCAAGGAAGCTTTCACGACCTACGGCAGTATCGGTATCAAAGTCTGGGTTTATAAAGGCGATATTCTTGTGAAAAAAGAAGAGGCTTCTAAGAGACTTGAGCGTGAAAAACGCCAGGCTGAGAAATGGAAAGAAGAAGAAGCTGCGCGTGCTTCTAAAGAAAGTTCAGGCGCTCAGCAGAAAGCCGAACCTTTTCAGGGAAAAAAGATGGAAGAAAAAACCGAAGGTCCGTCTGAAAAGCCGAATGCTGGAATTGGGGAGATTTAGTTATGCCGTTGATGCCGAAGAGAGTTAAGTTCAGAAAACAGCAGCGTGGTTGGCTGAAGGGCATTGCTACCCGCGGGAGTACGCTCTCCTTCGGAGATTATGGACTGAAGGCAATCGATCGTGGCTGGCTCACAGCTATTCAAATTGAAGCGGCCCGTGTTGCGTTGACTCGCCATGTTAAGCGCGGTGGAAAAATCTGGATGCGAGTGTTTCCAGATAAATCATATTCCAAGAAGCCCGCTGAAACCCGAATGGGTAAAGGAAAGGGCGCGCCTGAGTATTATGTAGCGGTCATTAAACCGGGAAGAATTATTTTTGAGATGGGCGGCATTCCTGAAGCAATGGCAAAGGCTGCTATGAGGCTTTGTGCTCATAAGATTCCAATTAGAACTAAATTCGTAAAGAGAGCAGGGCATTAATATGATTAAGGTTAGCGAACTTCGCAATCTCAGTTCTGAAGAGCTTAGGGAGAAGGCCGACAAATTGAAAAAGGACCTCATGCAGGCTCGCTTTCAGGCCAAAACGGGAAAACTCGAGCGTCAGTCGGTGATAAAAGAGACAAGAAGAGACATAGCCAGAGTGATGACCGTCCTGAGTGAGACAACCAATAAAAGCGAGGGTAAGTCGTGAGCACTGAAACACCAAACGAGCCAGAGGCCCAGGATAGAGGCGCTCGGCGCACCAGAGAAGGCATTGTTATCAAGGACAAGATGAATAAAACCATCATTGTCGAAGTTACCCGTATGTTGCAGCACCCTGAATTTGATAAGGTTGTCCGCAGAAGAATTAAGTACGCTACTCATGATGAAAAAAATGAGGCGAAGGTGGGTAACAAAGTCAGAATTCTTCAAACTCGTCCGCTTTCCAAGACGAAACGGTGGACTTTACTGCGGGTACTCGAACAATGATTCAGATTAGAAGTATCTTGGAGATAGCAGATAACAGCGGAGCAAAGAAAGCGTCTATGATAGGCGTGATAGGCCGCCACGGGAAGCTTTCAGCCGAAATTGGGGATATTATTACGGCTAGCGTTAAAGAAGCCATCCCTCACGGCAATGTTAAAAAAGGTGAAGTGGTTAAAGCTGTTCTTGTAAGAACTCGCTCTCCCATCAAGCGCAAAGACGGTACCGTGGTCAAATTTTCATCTAACGCTATCGTCCTGATCGATAATAACAAGAATCCCCGTGGCACGCGTATCTTTGGTCCAGTTGCCAGAGAGCTAAGGGACCGATCTTTCATGAAGATTATATCGCTCGCTCCAGAGGTTGTCTGACATGAAAATCATGAAGGGTGACAACGTTATTGTTATGACAGGCAAAGACAAGGGTAAAAAAGGAAAAGTCATGCGAGCTTTCCCTAAAGAGCAAATGGTTCTTATCGAAAGCGTTAATTACCGTACTGTCTATATGCGCCGGAGTCAGCAGAATCCAAAAGGCGGCATCGCGAAAGTTGAACACAAGATTCATGTCTCGAATGTGAAATTAATTGACCCGAGAACGAACAAACCCTCCAGGGTTGGCTATTCGATTCTCGCTGATGGCACAAAACATCGCATCAGCAAGAAATCAGGCGAAATACTTTCTAAAGGATAACAGGAAATGGCAACGCAACGCCCAAGATTATTACAAAAATACCGTGATGAAATAACGCCTAAGCTAAAAGAGGAGTTCCGCTACAGCAACGTTATGCAGGTGCCGAGACTCGAGAAAGTCGTCATCAATATGGGGATCAAGGAAGGTGCCAGTGATATCAAGGTTCTTGAGCATCTTGCCGGTGAGTTGACGCGTATTGCGGGTCAAAAACCTGTCACGACTCGCTCGAAAAAATCGATCTCTGGTTTTAAACTTCGAGAGAATGCTCCGATTGGTCTCAAGGTGACATTACGACGTGCCCGCATGTATGAATTTGTCGACCGTCTTTTTAATGTCGCGATGCCGCGCATCCGGGACTTCCGGGGTTTCTCAGATAAGAGCTTTGACGATACCGCTAATTATTCGCTGGGTCTTCAAGAACAAATTATTTTTCCTGAGATTGAATTTGATAAAGTAAAGAAAATTCAAGGCATGGATGTAACGTTTGTGATGAAAGCGAAGACAAAGGAAGAAAGTAAAAGGCTTCTCGAACTAATGGGTTTGCCTTTCATAAAAAAATAATCAAGGGATCTTATGGCAAAGACATGTCTTGTTGTTAAACAAAGGCGCGAGCCGAAATTTCGAGTGAGAAAATATCATCGTTGTCAGCGCTGCGGCCGCCCGAGAGGGTATATACGGAAATACGCGCTCTGCCGTATTTGCTTCAGAGAACTCGCTCTCCAGGGAATTATCCCCGGCGTAACGAAATCCAGCTGGTGAGTAAGGAGAGATTATGCCACGTACAGATTTTATTGCTGATTTTCTTACAATGATACGTAATGCGGGTAAAGCCCGTAAAGATGCGGTTACTATTCCTGCTTCGAACATGACGCTTCGCATTGCCGAGCTTTTGAAAGAAGAGGGTTTTGTTAAAGAAGTGAAACCTTTTAACGAAGGCAATAAGCGTTTCGTTCGTGTCCACTTGAAATTTTTAAAGGACGGCCGCCCCGCGATTCAGGGACTTACCCGTATGTCTACTCCGGGCCGAAGAAGATATCTCGGCTGGGAAGATGTTCCGCGCGTTCAGAGCGGGTTGGGTGTTGCATTAGTTTCCACTTCAAAGGGTGTTATTACCGACCGCGAGGCCCGGCAGTCAAGGGTCGGCGGCGAGTTAATCTGCAAGGTTTGGTGAGGATAATATGTCGCGCATAGGTAGAAAAGCAGTAGTAATTCCCAGTGGTGTGAAAGTCGACTTTAAGGATCACAGTCTCAATGTTCAGGGTCCAAAAGGAAAACTTGACATGGATGTACATCCTCGAATTTCTGTTTCAGTTAAAGACGATAAAATTCAAGTTGAACGTCCTACGGATATTCGCACCGATCGAGCGCTTCACGGGCTGGTGCGCAGTTTGATTCAGAATATGGTAGTGGGCGTAACACAGGGATACCAAAAAGAACTAGAGGTCGTAGGTGTAGGTTTTAAGGCTGCTGTTAAAGGTAAAAGTCTTAATCTTGCTCTGGGTTATACTCATCCGATCGATTATGACATACCTGAGGGTGTTCTCGTTGTATGCCCTAACCCGACGCGCATCGCGGTATCGGGCTGTGATAAACAAAAAGTTGGTCAAGTGGCCGCTGACATAAGAGCTTTCCACAAGCCTGAGCCTTATAAGGGCAAAGGTATTCACTATGTTGGAGAGCACATCCGAAGAAAACAAGGTAAGGCGGTAGGATAAACATATGCTGCATAAAGAGTATCGACGCATAAAAAGACACGGGCGAATTAGAAAAAAGATTCATGGAACGGCGGAACGTCCAAGATTGTGCATACATCGTTCTCTCAACAATTTGTATGTTCAGATAATTAACGATGATGAATCGAGAACGCTTCTCTCGTTTTCAACTAGGGATAAAGAGTTTGGTAAAACTGTCGGCACAGCTGCTAAAACTGAAACTTCCGAGAAACTTGGAAATTTCTTCGCGGGACGCATGAAAGAAAAGGGAATCATTAAGGTTTCGTTTGACCGCGGCGGATACAAATATCACGGACGCATTAAAGCGCTGGCAGATTCACTTAGAAAATCGGGGATCGAATTATGACGGCTGAGAGAAAAGAAAAGAAAAAAGAATTTTCCGCTACGCCCAAACCTGGTAAAGCGCCAGTTAAAAAGTTTGGCTCTCCTGAAGTCGAAGCCGATTCCTCGGCAGGTGATTCGTTTGAAAAGATCATCCAGGTTAACCGGTGTGCCAAAGTTGTCAAGGGCGGGCGACGTTTCTCGTTTAGTGCCTTGGTCGTTATAGGTAACGGAGCCGGTGAGGTCGGATACGCCTTAGGTAAAGCTAACGAAGTCGCGGATGCGATAAAAAAAGCTCTTCTGCACGCCAAGAAGAACAAAATTCATATCAAGCTGAAGGGAACTACGATCCCTCACGAGGTGATTGGTCGTTTTGGAGCGGCGCGAGTCATGCTCAAGCCAGCTGCTCCCGGTACTGGAATTATTGCAGGTGGTTCTGTGCGAGCTGTGTGCGAATCTTGCGGTATTAAGGATATTCTCTCAAAAAATCTTGGCAGCGATAATGCAATTAACGTGCTCAAAGCGACATTGAATGGCCTGACATCGCTTGTATCCTACAAAGTTCGTAATGACATCGTCTTGGCTGAGGCTGCATCATGATATCTAAAAGACCTTATAAGAAAAGAAAGAAAAGAGTAGGCTGCGGAACGGGTTCCGGACACGGTAAAACTTCCACTAGGGGACACAAAGGGCAGCTTGCTCGTTCTGGGGGCAGCACTCGTCTCGGCTTTGAAGGTGGTCAAAATCCTCTCTACCGAAGATTGCCTAAGCGTGGTTTCAATCGCGCTGCGCTGCAAAGTCATTATCGCGTGATCAATGTAGATCTGCTCGCGACTTTGGATGTAAATGACATAACCCCCGACACATTGATATCAAAAGGGATTATTAAAAGTATCAGAGACGGCCTTAAGGTCCTCGGCAAGGGTGAAATCACAAAGCCATTGCAGGTGCAGGCGCATTGGTTCAGCAAATCGGCCAAAGAAAAAATAGAAAAAGCTGGCGGTCGGGCCATTGTTATCGAAAAGAAGTTAACTAAGCCAACGGTCAAATGTTAAAAGCGTACGGCAATATTTTCAAGATTCCGGAACTCAGGAATAAGGTCCTTTTCACCCTTTTTATCATTCTTGTATACCGGCTTGGCGCCTACATACCGACGCCGGGTATTGACGGTTCCGCACTTGCTCGTTTTTTTGCCAGCGTATCGAGAAGTGCCGGAGGACAGCTCTTCGGCATCATGGGAATGTTTTCGGGTGGAGCGTTGCAGAAAGCAACCATTTTTGCTTTAGGAATCATGCCATATATCTCGGCGTCTATTATCCTTCAGCTTTTAACGGTAGTAATACCTTCTTTGGAAAAGCTGGCAAAGGAAGGCGAAGAAGGCCGAAAGAAAATTATTCAATATACGCGTTACGGCACAATCGTGCTTGCTTTGATTCAGACGTTTTTTATCTCGTTGTGGTTGGAAAATCCTAACGCCTTTCAGGGAACTGTTATCGTTCCAAATCCTGGATGGGGATTCCGCCTAATGACGATGCTCACCCTCACTACGGGAACGGCATTCATTATGTGGCTTGGCGAACAGATAGATGAATACGGCATCGGGAACGGAATGTCTGTCATTATCACTGCCGGCATTATCGAATCTATTCCCACAGCAGTTTGGCAGACTTGGATTCTGCTGTCACCGCTGGATCCTTCACGACAGCAGCTGGCATGGTGGAAATTTATTCTGATGATATTTCTTTTTATCGGCACTGTTGTTGGCGTTATCTTGATCATACAGGGGCAGAGAAAAATTCCAGTTCAGTACGCGAAGCAGATACGGGGACACCGTATGTATGGGGGCCAGAGTACGTATTTGCCCATGAAGGTAAACCAGGCAGGCGTTATACCGATTATTTTTGCTCAGTCAGTTATCTTATTTCCAGCGACTCTTGCGGGTTTTTTTCCTAACGCTGGTCCTTTGACGACAGTCGCTCAGTCCCTGTCGCACGGTACGATCTTATATTCGAGTATTTATGCCCTGATGATTTTCTTTTTCACGTTCTTTTATACGGCTATTACGTTTAATCCTATCGAAGTGAGCGATAATCTTCAAAAATTCGGTGGCTTCATTCCTGGAATTCGTCCCGGAAAAAATACTGCTGAACATCTTGATTATGTGATGACGAGAATTGCTGCAAGCGGTGCTGTGTTTCTGGCAATAATCGCTTTGTTTCCAGATTTCGTTTCTTCGCCGCGTGTCTTGAATATTCCGTTTCTCATCGCCAGTTTTTTTGGCGGAACTGGTCTTTTAATCATTGTCGGGGTTGTTCTTGATACAATGAAGCAGATCGAATCTCAGTTGCTTATGAGGCATTACGAAGGTTTTGTCAAAAAGGGAAAATTAAAGGCCAGACGATGAGAGTTGTATTTTTGGGTCCTCCGGGCGCGGGAAAAGGCACTCATGCAAAAGTCCTCGCTGAGAAGTTCCATCTGGCTCATCTTGCTGCCGGTGATATTTTACGCAGGCATATCCGGAGAGAAACCAAGTTGGGCATGAAGGCTAAGGACGTCATCGCTAAAGGTGAGCTGGTTTCCGACAATATTGTCAATGAGATGATGGAAGAGGAGATTTGGCGCTCCCGGAGTATGTATCGTGGTTTTATTCTCGACGGGTACCCTAGGACCATTAAGCAGGCTGAGGCTCTTGACAAATACTGCAAAAAAGAAAAAATGGCTCTTCATGGAGTGATTAACTTTACGACCTCCGAACCGGTGATTATTGACCGACTTGGCGGCCGCTTGAGTTGCGTTCAATGCGGCGGTAACTTTCATACAAGGAATATGCCGCCGAAAAAAGCCGGCGTCTGCGATAAATGCGGCGGCGAATTGAAACAACGCGCCGATGATACGCCTGAAACGATTAAAAACAGACTTGATATTTATTATAAGGAAACATCGCCGCTTATTGATTATTATAAGAAAAAGTCGCTTATTCATGAGGCTAACAGCAATCTAGACATGGTACAGCTTCAGCCTGAGCTGGAAGCAATCTTTGAAAGTCTTAAATCACCGAAATGATCTCGCTTAAATCAAAACGTGAGATCGAGATAATGGCCGAGGCAGGTCAGATGCTTAAGGCGGTTTTTGAAAAGGTTGCTCCTGAAATTCATCCGGGTATCACGACGCAGGAACTTGACGTAATTTCCGAAATGACGATTAGAAATGCTGGAGGCGCCCCGGCATTCAAGGGCTATCGCGGTTTCCCGGGCACATCTTGCATTTCCGTTAACGAAGAAGTTGTTCATGGAATTCCTGGCAAGCGTGTGTTGCTGGACGGCGATATCGTCTCGGTGGACTGTGGGGTTGGACTTAGCGGCTATTTTGTGGATGCGGCTCGGACTTGGGGAGTCGGCAAAATATCAACTTCTAAGCAGCGTTTGATAGATGCGTCAAAAGGGGCTTTTTTTGCAGGAGTCCAGCATTATAAATCTGGTCATCGTATCGGCGATCTCTCAGAAGCGATACAAAAGTATATCGAAAGTTTAGGCTATCAGGTAGTTCGTGACTTTGTTGGGCATGGGATCGGACGGGCAATTCATGAAGATCCGCAAGTGCCTAATTATGGGAAATCCGGCCGGGGACCCAAGATTCAAGAGGGCTTATGCCTCGCGATAGAGCCTATGGTGACTGAAGGCGATTACGCGGTAAAAATACTTGAGGACGGTTGGACGGTTGTCACGCTCGACGGAAGTCTCTCGAGTCACTATGAGGATACCATCGCGTTTGTCGAGGACAGATATATTAATTTAACTGGAAGTTGAGAGTGCTGTCTAGGCAAGATCAGAGTGAAGTTGAAGGCGTTGTCGTGGAAAGCTTTCAAAAGGCCATGTTTAGGGTTGATCTAGAGAATGAGTTATATCCGGATTCTTCCCAAAGATAAAGTTAAGGTCTGAACTTTCACCTTATGATTTATGAAGAGCCGTATTACTTACAGGATTAAATAAGCAGACATCGGGGATCTTATGAAAGTCAGAAGCTCGGTCAGAAGAATTTGTGAGAGTTGTAAAATTGTCAAACGAAGACGAGTTGTTTATGTCATCTGCACAAATCCTAAACATAAGCAGCGCCAAGGTTAATTTTTCGAAATCTGGAATAAGGAGCAGTTATGCCGCGTATATTGGGTATTGACGTACCGAGGGACAAAGTAAGCTGGGTGGCCCTCACTTACGTTTATGGGGTCGGGCCGGCTCTTTCCAAGAAAATTTTAAAGCAGGCTAATATTGATCCAATCAAACGTGCAAAAGATTTGACCGAGCAGGAAGTCGCCATGATCACCACGCTTCTTCAAACCGGACACAAGGTAGAAGGCGATCTCCGCAGAGATGTTCAACAGAACATCAAACGTCTCATGGACATTCGCGCTTATCGCGGAATCAGACATATCAAGGGCCTCCCGTGCCGCGGGCAGAGGACACATACTAATTCAAGAACGAAGAAGGGGCCCCGTCGTGCAGTAGGAGGCGTTAATAAGAAACCGCCTTCTCCCAAATAATGGTTAGATAGAGGAATCTATGTCAAAAAAGAAAAAGTTTAAAAATGTAGTCAAGGGGCAGGCTCATATTAACGCCAGCTTTAATAATACGTTTGTTACTATTACGGACCTTCAGGGAAATGCTGTCTGCTGGTCGTCCTCGGGAGCAGCGGGTTTTAAAGGATCGAAGAAATCCACTCCATTTGCCGCACAGGTCGCATCTGAACAGGCGGCTCGCAAAGCGCTTGAAGCAGGAGTAAAAGAAGTGGAAGTTTACGTCAAAGGACCCGGTGCCGGCCGTGAATCGGCGATCCGAGCATTACAAGCTACGGGACTTAATGTCAGTGCTATCCATGACGTTACCCCGATACCGCATAACGGCTGCCGGCCGCCGAAGAGAAGGAGAGTTTAATTTATGGGCAAGTATACTGGGCCAAGTGTAAGGCTTTCGCGCCGTGAAGGCGTGAATTTGATGCTGAAGGGAAGCCGCCGTTCTGATGACAAGGTGGCTAAAAGACTGACGCAGCCTCCCGGCATGCATGGAGCTCGGAGAGGAAAACTCTCAGACTACGGTGCTCAGCTCCGCGAAAAGCAGAAGCTGAAGCGCATTTATGGAATGATGGAACGGCAATTCCGTAATTTTTTCAAAAAAGCTTCGAGCACAAAAGGTGTAACTGGTGAGATTCTCATTCAGTTGCTGGAAAGAAGACTGGATAACACGGTTTACCGGCTTTGCTGGGCAGCGACACGAAAAGAATCAAGACAGATGGTGAATCACGGCCACATTCTGGTAAACGGCCGTTGCGTCGACATTCCGTCGTACCAGATAAAGGCTGGCGACAAAATTTCTCCAAAGAATAAAGAAGCAACCGCCAACCGGGTCAAGGCAAGTCTTGAAGTGTTGACCGACTACCCAATCCCGGAATGGCTCTCCCTCGATAGGAACACTCTTGAGGGGCAAGTATTGAGGCTCCCTACAAAGGCAGATGCACAACTGCCTGTGGAAGAATCTTTCATCGTTGAATTGTATTCAAAATAAGACGGAGACTGGCAGGCATCTCCCGCCTGAAAAGAATGTGGGAGAGAAACATTCGTGCAACGCAGATGCAATTCGGAATTATTTAGCCTGATGAAGTGAGACCTATTAAGGAGGAAGACGATGGGAATCCGCTGGAAAACCTTCGAAATGCCGAAACGGCTCGAAGCTGACAAGGGAACGTTAACACCGACTTACGGCAAATTTTTTGCCGAGCCTTTTGAACGGGGATATGGCACGACGATTGGTAATTCCCTGAGGCGCGTACTGATTTCTTCAATTGAGGGCGCCGCAGCAACTAATATTAAAATTGATGGGATGCTTCATGAATTTTCAGCACTCGAAGGAGTCTTGGAAGACGGCTCTCAGATTGTTCTCAATGTGAAGCAGATTGTTATGCGTTATCAAGGCAAGGGCCCTAAGACCGTCGTGATCGATGTTACGAAAACCGGTCCCGTTACGGCCGCAGATATTCATTCTGATGAATCCCTGGAAATCGTAAATCCCGATCTCGTCATCTGCACGCTGACAAAAGAAACTCATTTCCGCATGGAAATGGAAATCGGCCGCGGCCGCGGTTATGTACCCGCTGAAAAGAACAAACAGGAAAACGCTTCAATCGGAGTTATTCCCATTGATTCAATCTTTTCACCGATTACCAAAGTCAATTTTATGGTGGAAGACACGCGTGTCGGCCAGATTACGGACTATGATCGCTTGATCCTGGAAATTTGGACCAATGGGGCCATGGGACCGGAAGAAGCCATGCTTTATGCCTCTAATATTCTTCAGCGCCATTTGGACATTTTTGTGAATTATGGCGAACTCCCGGAAGAAGAGGAAGAAGAGGAAGAGGAAGAAGACACGGCCTTCAAGGAAATGATTAACAAGCCCATCAGCGAGCTCGAACTTTCTGTTCGAAGTGCTAATTGCCTTGAAGCCGCCAATATCAAAACGATCGGCGATCTCGTGCAGAAAACCGAAGCGCAAATGTTGAAATATAAAAATTTCGGCAAGAAGTCTCTGTCAGAAATCACGGCGATCTTGAATGGTATGAGTCTCCATCTCGGCATGAATATCGAGGAGCGCTTGAAAAAGACTCCCGTCAAGCAGAACGCCTGAGGAGGAATAGAAATCTATGCGGCACAGGAATTTGAGGAGAAAACTCGGACGTACCTCAGCACATCGAACAGCGCTTTTGCGGAATCTTGTCAGAAGCCTTGTGCTCTACAAGCGTATAGAGACAACCGATGCGAAGGCGAAAGAAGCCAGTTCTTTTTCGGATAACATGGTCGAACTGGCCAAAAAAAATACACTCCATGCGCGTCGGCTGATGATTTCAAAGCTGCGCTCCGTGGAAGCCGTCGACATGCTTATCAAAGACATCGCCCCTCATTTCAAGGAGCGCAGCGGTGGCTATACCCGTGTTCTAAAGCTCGGTAAAGTAAGAGGCGGCGATAACGCTCCCAAGTCGATTCTGGAGTTCACCGTTCCCTTTGAAACGCCGGCCGACAAGATTGAAAAGGCGCGCGCGGCAAAAAAGAAAAAAGCGGCGAAGAAATCTGACAAGGAAAAAGTTGAAAAGCCAGTGAAGTCAGCAAAGGCTGCTGAAGAAGTAAAAGAGACAAAAAAGCCTAAAAGTAAAAAAGCCGCAGAAACAGAAGAAAAGAAACCTGCTGCGGAAATTCCTGAAAAATCAGCTGACGAGAAAAAAGATAACGAGAAAAAAGGCGGCTTCATCGGCAAGCTGAGAAAGTTCCTCAAGGGCGATGAGTAGAATGGGAATTGACTCCAGCACCTTGATGGAGTTATGCAAGAGAGTTTCGGCGCTCGAACCTTCCGCAACGCTCGCTATAGCTGCCAAAGCCAAAGAGCTGAAGCAGAAAGGTATCGACGTCGTCTCTCTCGGCGCCGGTGAGCCGGATTTCGACACACCCGGTTTTATCAAGGAAGCCGCAATAGCTGCCTTGAATAAGGGCGACACGAAATACACACCCGCTACAGGCACGATTGAACTCCGACAGGCGATTGCTGAAAAGCTGGAGCGAGATCAGCAGCTGAAATATCCGCTGGACCAGATCATTGTTTCTTCAGGAGCGAAACACTCCCTTTACAATGTGTTTTTCTCCCTCATAAATGAAGGCGATGAAGTTCTCATTCCTGCTCCTTTCTGGCTCAGCTATCCCGCGATGGTTACTCTTGCCGGCGGTAAATCAGTCATCATTGACACAAATGAAAGCACCGATTTCAAAATCACCCCCGATCTTCTCCGCCGCCAGATCACGGCTAAAACGAAGATTCTGGTCCTGAACTCGCCGTCCAATCCTACGGGTGCTGTTTACAGCGAAGCCGAATTGCGTGCTCTTGCCGATGTTTTGCTTCAGCACCCGAGGATCGTCATCGTGAGTGATGAAATTTACGAGAAGCTCCTTTTCGATGACGCCAAGCATTTCTCCATTGCCCAAGCAGGAGAAGAAATGTATCAGAGAACTGTTATCGTGAATGGGCACAGCAAGGCCTATGCAATGACAGGATGGCGTCTTGGTTACGCTGCGTGCCCCGGAGCGGCGCTTGCCAAAGCAATTGAAACATTTCAGAGCCACTCGACTTCGAATCCGACTTCCTTTGCGCAGGCTGGCGGCGTTGCGGCTCTTCGCCACGGCGACAGTGAAGCAAGGAAGATGTGCGAAACTTATCAGCGCCGCCGCGATAGTTTTATGGCCGCCCTTTCCGGCATCCAACAGCTGAAAGTGTTTAAACCTCAAGGCGCTTTTTACCTTTTCGCCAACATCAAAGAGACCGGTCTCTCTTCTCTTGTTTTGACCCAGCGGCTTCTCGAAGAAGCGCATGTAGCTGTGGTTCCGGGCCAGCCGTTCGGAAGTGATGATTACATACGCATGAGTTTCGCTACATCGGAAAGCCAGCTTGACCAGGCTGCGTCCCGCCTGAGCGACTGGTTCAGCCTGCTACGTTAAGCTCGCGCACATACCGGCTTTTCGCCCCCCTTTTTTCGCCAGCATTATAACTCGACGCCGACTCTCCAGCTCCACTCCCAAGATATGTTAAAATAAGATCTTTGAGGATAATCTGACATGATAAGGCACAATTCGCTTAAAACCGGTCAGTCAATCACCCGCGATGAACTTGAATCGATGCTGCGTTCTCTCAATTATGAGAAAAGAGAGTTCGTGAGGCATCCAGGAGAGTTTTCCGCGCGGGGCGCCATGTTTGATATTTATCCTTTTACTTACCGATCGCCTGTCCGCATCCAGTTCGAACTCGATAGCATCGCTTCAATCCGGGATTTTTCGCCTGCCGATGGTAAAACTCTCACTGAGTTCGAAGAAGTGTTCATTGTTCCCATTGATGATGACCAGAAAAAACGCGTTTCTCGTCTCAGAGAAAGATATGAGGCTTTTGAATCTCTAACGGAAGCCCGGGACCTCGAGCGCGGCGATTATGTCGTGCACTTTAAATACGGCATAGGCAAATTTCTGGGAACGAAACGGATCCAGATGCAGGGTGAGAAAAAAAAGTGCTTGGCCATTGAGTACGCTGACAAGGAAATTCTGTACGTGGACAGTGAAGATCCCGTGGAACGCTATATCGGCGGCGAGGGAGCAACGCCAAGACTGACCCGGCTGAATACCAAGGATTGGGAAAGAGTCAAAGAAAAGACGCGCGTCGCGATTAAGAGCATGGCCCGCGATATGCTGGGGCTTCAGGCTAAAAGAAGCCTTGTAAGAGGACATAGCTTTCCGCTGGACGTTCCCTGGCAAAAAGAGTTTGAGGCGGAATTTCAGTTTGAGGAAACTCCGGATCAGGCGAATGCGATCGAGGAAGTAAAACGAGATATGGAAAGTCATCATCCCATGGACCGCCTGCTTTGCGGAGACGTAGGATACGGAAAGACGGAAGTCGCCATGAGAGCCGCTTTCAAGGCCGTCATGGGCGGGAAACAGGCCGCTATTCTTGTTCCCACGACAGTGCTTGCCGAGCAGCATTATGTCGTCCTGACAAGACGGGTGAAAAATTATCCCGTAACTGTCGAGGTCCTCTCCCGGTACAGGAGCCCTGCTTACCAGAAATCAATCATCGAGTCAGTCAAGGCCGGTAAGACAGACATTGTCATCGGCACCCACCGCCTTCTTTCAAAAGACGTTCATTTTAAAGACCTGGGAATCGTCATTATTGATGAAGAACAACGTTTCGGCGTACGCCATAAAGAGAAGTTGAAGGAGCTGCGGCATCTCGTGGACATACTTTCGTTGACAGCGACGCCTATTCCCAGGACGCTTTACATGTCTCTCATGGGTGTCCGCGATATGTCCATTATCAATACGCCTCCAAAAAACAGGATGCCCGTGGAAACGTATGTGCAGCCCTATGATGACCGGAAAGTCTGCGAGGCTATCGAGCGGGAGCTTGCGCGGGGAGGTCAGGTTTACTTTGTACACAACCGGGTCCTTTCGATAGAAAAGATTTACGAGAAGCTTAAGGGACTGATGCCCCACGTCTGTTTTGATATTGCCCATGGACAAATGGAAGCGGCAGTTCTCGAGAACGTCATGCAGCAGTTTCTCGATAAACGGATCGACTGCCTTATTTCAACGAGCATCATCGAATCGGGGATCGACATACCGAACGTTAATACGATCATCGTGAACCGCGCGGACCAATTCGGTCTCGCCGATCTCTATCAGCTCCGTGGAAGGGTCGGCCGGTACCACGAGAAGAGACAGGCGTACGCGTATTTCTTTGTGCCGAAAAACTCGGTCCTTACTTCAGACGCGGAAAAAAGACTCAACGCCATCGCGCGGTTCACCGACCTCGGTTCTGGCTTTAAAATAGCGATCGAAGACTTATCAATAAGAGGCGCGGGCAATCTCCTTGGACACGAGCAGAGCGGTTTCATTCATGCTGTAGGGTTTGACCTTTACTGCCGTATGCTGCGCAAGGCCGTGGAAGAACTGAAAAAGGAAGACGGAAACGGAAAAAACCCTCATTCGCTCCTCGCGGGTTGAGCCAGTCTTATTGAATGTGCAGCCTCAGGTATGATATAAAGAAAGGGTCTATGAAAGCCGTCAGATGGATTTTTATTATTACCTTACTAGCTGCGTTTCCTGCTCATTTATCGGCCTCCCGAGAGCTGCTCGATCAAGTCATCGCCGTTGTCAATGACGAGCCGATCACCCAAAGCGAACTCGACCTTCTTTTGAAACCAGTTTACGATCAGTTCCGTCAGGAGTATCACGGAGAGGATCTCATTGTTAAACTTAACGAAGCGCGCCGTAAACTTCTCAATCAACTTATTGAAGACCGCCTTGTTCATCAAGAGGCCGTAGCAAAAGGTATGGAAGTCGATTATCCGGAAATCGATGAAAAAATGGAGCAGTTCCAGGCCCAGTTTCCGAACGAACTGGCGATGGAAGAGGTCCTCGATGCTCAGGGTATGACTTTGAAAGACGTGAGAGACCGTCTGACCAGGCAGTCGCTGATTCGAAAGCTTCACGACAGGGAAATTCGCGCAAAGATCGTCGTCTCGCCCATGGAAATCGAGAAATATTATTCTGAAAACGAGGCGAAGTTCGCGGAAGAAGAAAGAATCAAAGTCCGCTCCATCACTTTGAAAAAAAACTATGATGCCCGCGAAAAGGGTTTAAAGGATGAAGACGCCTACACCCGCGTCACCGAACTCCGCAAGAAAATTCTCACCGGCCAGGACTTTGCAAAACTTGCCAAGGAAAGCTCTGAAGACGTGCAGGCTGAAAGTGGCGGTTTGAGCGACTGGATCCGGCGAGGAGCCATGATCCCCGTGATCAATGACGCGATCTTCTCGCTCGATATCGGTCAGGCATCCGAAATTATCGAAACACCCATGGGTTATCATATTTTCAGGGTGGAAGAAAAAGAGACCGCGTCCAAGCAGAGCCTGGAAGAAGTGCGAGACCAGATTCATCAGGAACTTTATACAAAGAAAACAGAAGATCGTTTTTACGAGTGGATGCAGGAATTGAAAAGAGAAGCTTATATCTCCATCCGTTAAAGGTTGAAGAGCGGGCTCAAGCGGGGGAGACATGTCGTCCGGTGAAATCGTCGCCATTACAATGGGAGACCCCGGCGGGATCGGGCCGGAGATTATCGACAAGGCGCTCGCCGACCCGGAGCTGCTCCGGAACCTACGCCCTCTCGTTATCGGCACGCCAGAAGCTTTTAAACGTCTCACATCAGGTGGATTTACGCCCGCTGTAGTTAAATCAGATGATCTCAATCTTAAACCCGGCCGCGTGCACTTCCTAAATATTGAGAAAGATGCGAAGGCGCTTCTCAGGAAATACGACAAGCCGTACATACCCGGCACTTTTGATATCGGAAAAATCTCCCCCACAAACGCAGCTCTTTCTCTCGCATCCATTCAGTCGGCGGTGACTCTCGCACTCAGCGGAAAAGTGAAGGCAATCGTAACGGCGCCGGTCAACAAGACCGCCATACGGCTGCTCGATCCTACATTTCAGGGACATACGGAACTGCTTGCCGAAGCTTCGGGAGTTTCCAGGTATGCCATGATGTTTGTCGGTCCACGATTCCACGTAACGCTCGTGACGGTCCACGTCCCTCTGAAGGAAGTGAGCGGCTGTCTCAGCCAGAGCCTGATCGTGGAGAAGATCGCGCTCACGGACCATTTTTTAAAAAATGAGCTAGGCATCGAACGCCCGAAGATCGCTGTCTGCGCGCTTAATCCTCACGGCGAGGAAACGGGAACGGAAGAACGCGAAATGATCGCGCCCGCGGTCGAGGAGGCAAGGAACGCAGGCGCGAATGTCACGGGCCCTCTACCGGCCGATCAACTTTTCTATGAGGCTTACAACGGACGTTACGACGCGCTTATCAGTATGTATCACGACCAGGGACTCGCACCTTTTAAAATGACGGCTTTCCACGACGGCGTGAATGTGACTCTCGGACTACCCTTTATCCGCACCAGTCCGGATCATGGAACGGCTTTCGACATCGCGTTCCAGAATAAAGCCGACGCTTCTTCCATGAAATCATCGATCTCACTAGCCGCCCGCCTGATACACCGTAAAGGGAAGCAGAAGGCATGAAAACCCAGATCGACCTCCTGAAACAGTACAAAATCCCCGTGCGCGGGCATCTCGGCCAGCATCTTCTCATCGATCCCAACGTCCAGAAAAAAATCGTCGACCTTCTAGACCTCAAACCGAACGAATGGGTGTTTGAAATCGGCCCGGGTCTAGGCGCCCTTACAGGAGAGATTTTTAAGAGAGGCGGCTGCGTATCGGCTGTCGAAAAAGACCGGAGATTTTGTGGAGTTCTCCGGGAAAACTTTGCGGCTGAGATTGAGGAAGGACGTTTTTTCCTCAATGAAGGAGATATTCTGAAAACAGAGATCCGGGAGCGCATGCGTGAAAAGCCGCACATCAAAATAAGAAAAGTCGTGAGCAACCTGCCTTATTACATTACGGGTCCTGCGATGTTCAAGGTTTTCTCCGCGCACGACCTTCTTGATATGGCAGTATTCATGATGCAGCTGGAAGTCGCTGAGCGCGTGTTCGCCGAGCCGGGGTCGAAAATTTACGGCAGGCTTTCCATCTCGGTCCGATTGTACGCGGATGCGAAGCATGCTTTCGACGTCTCGCGAAACTGTTTCACGCCGCCGCCGGAAGTCCGCTCAGCCGTCGTGAAATTCGCATTCCACCATAAACTGGAAAAAGTTCTCAAAGACATCCCCGAAGCCCTCATGTTGGGCGTTATCCAGACCGCATTCAGCCACCGCCGGAAAAAGATGATCACGATCTTGAGCGGCCACGAACCTTATGGCCTTTCCCGGAAGGAGTGGGAAGCTGTGTTTGAGAAGTATCAAATTCCGCCTGCAGCCCGGCCGGAAGAGCTCATGTTCAAAGACTTCGTGACCATCGCCGGAGAGCTCGCCCGTACGGGGGATGTGGTTTGACATACCCCGGAGACGCGTGCTACCATCGGCTTCCTCTTTACAGGAGAATTCCCTATGAGTTTTAATATCGACCAGGTTGCCAAGCTCGCTCGCATCCGGCTTAAACCGGAAGAAAAAGAGCGTCTTTCCAAAGATCTCGAATCCATTCTGAAGTACGTCGAACAGCTCAAACAGGTAGACACCCGCAATGTCGCGGAGACGAGCCACGTTCTTGATCTGACGAATGTTTTCCGCAAGGACGAAGCCAAGCCTTCTCAGGTCAGGGATGAAGTTCTGAAACACGCCCCTGAGCGCGAAGGCAATTTTTTTAAAGTGCCCAAGGTTGTCGAAAGATAAGGATCTTTTAAGCACCCATGCCTGAAACTCTCCACCATTTTACGCTCAAGCAGGCTCTGGATTTTATTTCCAAGGAAGGCCCCGCACCCCTCTATAAAGAGCTTTCCCAGAGAATCCAGGAGCACAACCCTCAGATCAACGCCATTCTGAGATTTAATCTCGAGGATTATGAATCTGTAGAAAAACACGGCGGGAAAGGCAAATACGCGCTCGTCCCTGTCGCCGTAAAAGACAATATCTGTATTCGCGGCCGCGAGACATCTTGCGCTTCGAAGATTCTCTCGAAACATGTCCCGCCTTATGACGCTACAGTCGTCACGAAATTGAAAGACTCCGGTGTTTCAATCTTTGCCCAATGCAATATGGATGAATTCGCATTCGGCTCGTCGAGTGAAACTTCCGCGTACGGAATCATTCGTAATCCCTGGGATCTTGAACGGGTACCCGGCGGATCGAGCGGCGGTTCCGCCGCAGCGGTTGCCGCGGGTATGGCCATTGCGGCTCTCGGGTCAGATACGGGTGGCTCCATCCGCCAGCCGGCAGCATTTTGCGGCGTCGTAGGCCTCAAGCCGACCTATGGACGCATCTCACGCTATGGACTCATTGCTTTCGGGTCAAGCTTTGACCAGATCGGCCCCATCACAAAAACCGTTGAAGACACCGCGCTTCTGCTCGGCCTCATGGCGGGCCACGACCCAAGAGATTCCACCTCCGCACGAGAAGCTGTGCCCGACTACACAAAGGCGCTCAGGCGTGATGTGAAAGGTCTTAGAATAGGACTTCCCGAAGAATACTTTGTCGAAGGGATGGATCCGGAAGTTGAAAAAAGCGTCCGGGCTGCTGCTGAACTTCTTAAAAAAATGGGCGCTGAAGTGAAGTCCGTAAAACTACCGCACACGCGTTACGCTGTCGCCGTTTATTATATTGTCGCTGTCGCGGAAGCGAGCTCCAATCTGGGGCGTTTTGACGGAGTGGCCTACGGTATGCGCGTGTCAAAAGACAATCTTCAGGAGATGTATTTTGAAACACGCAGCGAGGGATTTGGCGCGGAAGCGAAACGACGCATTTTGCTTGGAACGTTCGTGTTGTCCGCGGGCTATTACGACGCCTACTACCGGCAGGGACAGAAAGTCCGCACCCTGATGCGTGAAGATTTTTCAAATGCTTTCAAGGAAGTGGATGTCCTTCTTTCCGCTACCGCCCCAACGGCGGCTTTTAAAATAGGCGAAAAATCAACCGATCCTCTTGCGATGTATCTGTCGGATATTCTTACGATTCCCGCGAACCTGGCAGGGATTCCGGCAATCTCCCTGCCGTGCGGGTTTACGAAAAGCGGATTGCCCATCGGTTTGCAGCTTATGGGGCGTCCGTTTGATGAAGAGACGCTTCTCAGGACTGCCTATACTTTTGAACAGGCAGTTGAAGTCTATAAACAGCGACCGAAACTCTGAGAAATTCATGACTGCTATCAATGATTACGAATCGGTTATCGGCCTGGAAGTCCACGTACAGCTGGACACGGCGTCCAAGATCTTCTGCGGTTGCCCAACGGTTTTTGGTACGGAGCCCAACCGGAATAGCTGTCCCGTTTGTCTTGGCATGCCCGGATCCCTTCCGGTTCTCAATGAAAGGGTGCTCGAGCTCGGCATCAGGGTAGGGCACGCGCTCGATTGCCAGATATCCGAACGCGTCAAGTTCGACCGCAAGAACTACTTTTATCCCGACCTTCCCAAAGCTTACCAGATCAGCCAGTATGATATGCCGGTCAACGGGCCGGGTTTTCTCACCATCGAATTGAAAGATGCCGACGGTCAGATGATCGAGAGAAAAATCAGAATCCTGCGAGCGCATCTTGAGGAAGACGCAGGCAAGCTTTTGCATGAAGGTATAGAAGGTGCGACTCTCGTCGATTATAACCGCGCCGGAATTCCGTTGCTCGAGATCGTGTCCGAACCCGATCTGAGATCTGCCGACGAAGCGTATGCCTACCTTATTTCGCTGAAGGCCATCCTGCAGTATCTCGAAGTAAGCGATTGTAATATGGAAGAGGGCAGCCTGCGCTGCGATGCAAACGTTTCCGTGCGCAAAAAAGGGGAGACCCGGCTGGGTACGAAAGCCGAGATCAAAAACCTCAATTCCTTCAAAGCTGTTCATAAATCAATCCAATACGAAATAGAACGTCAAGTCAACCTCGTCGAGAATCAGGAAAAGGTAATTCAGGAAACCCGCCTCTGGAACGACGTCAAGGGCCAGACCTTCACGATGCGCTCCAAGGAAGAGGCCCATGATTACCGCTATTTTCCGGAACCTGATCTGGTGCCTTTTACTATCTCGAATGAAATGAAAGAGAAGCTGCGTTCGACCCTGCCCGAACTTCCGAGACAACGCTCAAAACGGTTTCAGGAAAAGTTTGGACTCAGTGCGTACGACGCGGCAGTGCTCGTCCAGGAAAAAATGACCGCGGATTATTTCGAGGAATGTCTGAAAGCGGGAGTTCCGGCGAAGCTTACGAGCAACTGGCTCCAGAGCGAACTCATGGCTCTGCTCAACGAAAAGAAGACTACGCTTAAAAAATCTCCTGTGGGTCCGGCCGCTCTAGCGGGACTTGTGAGCCTGATAGATAAGCAGACGATCAGCGGGAAAATCGCGAAGGATGTGCTTCCGATCATGTTTGAAACGGGGAAATCCGCGGAAGCAATCGTGAAGGAAAAGGGTCTTGTGCAGGTAACAGATACAAAGCAGATAGAAGAAGTCGTCGAACGAGTCATCGCGGCCAATCCGAAATCTGTCGAAGATTTTCGAAGCGGGAAAACGCAGGCCTTAAGCTTTCTCGTCGGCCAGATTATGAAAGAAACCAAAGGTAAAGCCAATCCTCAGCTCGCCAACCAGATCCTCGAGCAAAAGCTGAAGTAATCTCTTCGCAGCCTATTTATGATTACACTCGGTATCGAAACATCCTGCGACGAAACATCCTGCGCCGTTCTTCGCGGCAAAGACGAGATTTTGTCGAACGTCGTCTCTTCAAGTCTCTTCCGCCACAAGCCTTTCGGCGGCGTAGTCCCCGAAATTGCTTCGCGGCACAGCCTGGAACAAATCGACGTCGTGTATCAGGAGGCCCTATCCCAGGCCGGGATACGGGCCGATGAAATCGACCTCGTTGCTGTGACTCGAGGCCCCGGGCTGATAGGCTCGCTCTTTGTCGGGCTTTGTTTCGGAAAGGCCCTTAGTTATCAGTTGGGAAAGCCGCTGGTCGGTGTCAATCATCTTGAAGCGCATATTGCGGCAAATTTTATTGGGCGCGAAGAACCGGCCAAATACATCGGATTGCTCGTCTCCGGCGGCCACACGAGCATTACCTATCATACGAAAGGGAAAGTTAAAATCCTCGGCGAAACCGTGGACGATGCCTGCGGTGAAGCTTTCGATAAAGTAGCTAAACTTTTAGGGTTAGGATTTCCGGGAGGCCCGATAATCGATAAGCTGGCCCGGCGGGGAAATCCCAAAGCTTACTCTTTTACGCTTCCAAAGCAAGACAACCCTCTCGACTTTAGTTTCAGCGGCGTCAAGACCGCGGTTCTGCATCTTGTGCAAAAGCAGACAAGTATCACTCCCGATTTCCAGCAGGACGTCGCCGCCAGCTTTCAAACCGCCGCGGTCAACTGGCTGATAAAAAAGACGCTTAAAGCAGCCGCCCTTAAGGCTGTGAAGGTTATCGTGGTTGGCGGCGGGGTAAGCGCCAATTCCTTTCTTCGTGAAGAACTCACCAAGCTTTCTGGCGAAGAGAATAAGGAAGTCTGGTTTCCGGCTATGCCGCTTACCGGCGATAATGGAGCGATGATCGCGCGCAGGGGGATTGACTTGTACCAAAAAGGCTTCAAAAGTGATCTCAAGCTGGGTGCCGATCCCAATCTCACAGTAAACTAAAAGACGGATCTGCAGCTTTCTTAGTTGAAGGGGTCTTTCTATTGTTGGCGCTTTCCCATTTTAGTGCTTGAGCTATAGTGTAGGAAAGTCCGGCCTCTGGACTATCCGATGGCTATGACGGGATCTGTTCTAGGTAGGCTTCCAGAAAAATAGGGATTCCTCCGTGGTTGGCCCAGACTCGAAAATTTCAAATTTCGCACTTTGGAATCCAGATACCAGTTGTTGACACTCCAAGTCCAAACCATTACAATTCACGAACCTATGACCCAGAGCAGTAATCAAAAACTGAAAATTGCTCTCCCAAAAGGGAGCCTCGAAGAGGCAACTTACCGGTTGTTTAACAAGGCCGGATTCAAAGTTAGCGTTAGTTCAAGATCCTATTTCCCGTCAGTAGATGATCCCGACCTCGAAGTCGTTTTGCTGCGCCCGCAGGAAATGCCGCGATATATCCAAGACGGAGTCGTGGATTGCGGACTTACGGGATACGACTGGATTTGCGAGAATGAAGCTAAGGTCGTCGAACTTTGTGAACTGCAGTATTCGAAAAGAACGAAAAATCCCATTCGCTGGGTACTTGCAGTCCATAACGATTCACCTTTTAAGAAACTGAAGGACCTCGAAGGAAAAAAAATTGCTACCGAGCTCGTGAACGTTACCAAAAAATATTTCAAAAAACATAACGTGAAAGCCGAAGTCGAATTTTCCTGGGGTGCAACTGAGGTAAAACCTCCTCGTCTGGCTGACGCGATTGTGGAAGCGACAGAGACAGGATCCAGTCTTCGAGCCAATAACCTCCGAATCATTGAAACGCTTATTACTTCCGTGCCGAAGTTCATATCTAATAAAGATAGCTACAAGAATGAATGGAAGCGGAGAAAAATGGAAAATATTGTTATGCTTCTGGAAGGCGCTATTCGCGCTGAGGAAAAAGTCGGACTGAAGATGAACGTAGAAGAAGCTTGTCTTCCCGATGTGTTGAAAATCCTTCCTGCGCTGAAGAAACCCACGATTTCTACACTTTCTACAGAAGGCTGGTATGATGTCGATACAATTATCGACGAAGCTGTTGTGAGGGAGATTATTCCGGCCCTGAAAAAAGCGGGCGCCTCCGGTATTATCGAATACCCTCTGAATAAAGTCATACCCTGATAAAGGCAAGTAAAGGAGATTCTGAATGCCTTGGGCAAGAAAGCAACGCCGTAAGAAAATGAACAAGCATAAGCGGAAGAAGAAGCTTAGAAAAAACCGCCACAAAAAGAAGTCTTGGTCTTAAGCACAGACTTGCTTGTTCGGGGCGGCATCCTCTTCCGCCTAAAACGGAAACAATCCTAAACTTACCCCATAGTTCAGACGGGAAAGAGCGTTTCTTCCTGCCATGAAAAGTCTTACTGTCGCTAGTCCGGCTAAGCTAAATCTTTTCCTCCGTGTTATGGGACGTAGAGCAGACGGTTATCATGATTTGATAACCGTTTTTCATAGGATTTCTCTTTGCGATAAGCTCCAAATCCGGCGCACGGCGTCAGGATTTGGGTTGACCTGCGATGACCCTTCTATTCCCGTGGATGAAAGAAACCTCGTTTGGAAGGCCTATGATTTAATGCGCAGCCGCTTTTCCCAGATTCAGGGGGTAAGAGTCAAGCTTATCAAGCGCATACCAGCCGGCGGCGGGCTGGGGGGCGGGTCTTCGAATGCGGCCTCTTTCATGCTAGCTCTCGATCGATTGTATGATTTAAAAGCGTCTCGCCGTGTCTTATTGAAATTGGGTGCTCAGCTGGGCGCCGACGTCCCCTTTTTTCTTCATGATGTAAATCAGGCGGTCGCTTCCGGCCGTGGAGATCATATCCGGCCTTGTCCATCGAAGCGCCGGTATAATTTTTTATTACTAATTGACAGCAAAGAACTTAGCACAACATCAGTTTACCAGAATTTCTCGGTCGGAAGTCCGGCACCTTCCTTGACAAGAGTAAATGATACAGTTAGAATGCTTTGCGCATTTTTAGACCTAGAAAAGTGGCCTGACATTATAGGTTTATTGCGGAACGACTTGGAGAAACCGGCTTTTCGGTTACGGCCGCCAATCAAACGACGGATGGAAGTGCTGGTAAGGCATGGATTTGAGGCCGTCAGGATGTCCGGGAGCGGGCCAACGGTTTTTATCATGCTTCCTTGTGGGAACAAAGTAGAGGTCGGCCGTCGCGCTGCAAGAGCGAGGAACCTTTTTCCATCGAGCCGAATCGAAATTGCGGGCACTTGTTAACTGTTCTTCCCGGACAGTGAGGTGTCCTATGAAGATTACCGAGGTAAGAGTTTTCCCGCGGAGAGATGGAGACAAGAAACTTAAGGCTTTTGTAACTATAACGATCGATGATTGTTTTGTTATACGAGATTTAAAAGTTATTGAAGGAAGTAAGGGCCTTTTCGTTGCAATGCCCTCTCGCAAGATTGAAAAAAAAGAGGGTGAAATGGGAATAGAAATTGTTAAGGCGGATCACCGGGATATAGCCCACCCTATTACTTCCGATTGCCGGGAATACATTCAGAAAACAGTTTTGGACGCTTATTATTCTCAGCGAGCAGGGGCGGATGATTCGGCCGTAGAGCGAGCAGAAGGAGCCTGATTATTTGATCGCTTCCTTCTTTAAATTAACAATGATGACTCTGGAAATTTCCAGCTTTATTAGCGGAAGGTGAATACCGGGTTCGAAACTTCCTGGGGTCTCTTACAGCATTAGCGATATCTTGGCTCAGCATTTCATTGCCCGGTGGTGAAATGGTATCACACTGCCCTTTGGAGGCAAGGTTCGAGGTTCGAGCCCTCGCCGGGCAGTAAAACAAAAATTAAAACTTCGAAGGTTCCTATGGCAAACGTTTCTGAACGTTGTTCTTTCTGCGGCCGAGATAAACGTAAAGATGTGCGAAAAATTTTTGCCGGGCCAGGTGTTTATATTTGCGATATCTGCATCCGCATTTGTGGTGATATTCTAGACAAGGATAAGACCCGCGCGACTAAGCCGCATGACATGACAAATCAACTTGTCGTGCCTAAGCCTCGTGAAATCAAAGAAAAATTAGATCATTACATTATTGGCCAGGATAAAGCGAAAAAGCAGTTGTCCGTCGGCGTTCACGCGCACTACAAGCGGGTCAAAGACGCAGGCCTTGCGCCGACAGACGTTGAGCTTGAGAAAAGCAATATCCTCATGATCGGTCCAACAGGGTCAGGCAAAACGCTTTTCGCAAGGACTCTCGCAAAGCTTCTGGACGTGCCCCTGGCCATTACCGATGCCACTTCACTAACCGAGGCAGGCTACGTCGGTGAAGATGTTGAGAACGTTCTGTTAAGACTCATTCAGGCGGCTAATTTTGATGTGAAGCGCGCAGAGGTCGGCATCATTTATATCGATGAAATCGATAAAATTGCTCGAACATCCGAAAACGTATCGATTACGCGCGACGTTTCAGGGGAAGGAGTTCAGCAGGCTCTTTTAAAAATTCTTGAAGGAACCGTTGCTAACGTTCCTCCTCAGGGCGGCCGCAAGCATCCGCAGCAAGAATATATTCAGATCAACACAAAAAATATTCTCTTCATTTGCGGCGGTTCTTTTGCGCATCTGGATCAGATCATCAGGCGCAGAATAACGCATAAATCGATGGGGTTTGGAGCTGCTTCGTCTGGAAAGCAGGATGTCCTGAGTGTTGGGGAAGTTCTGGAAAAAGTCGAAACCGAAGATCTTCTCAAATTTGGAATGATTCCGGAATTCATCGGCCGTTTTCCTATCCTCACGACTCTCCACGGTCTTTCGGAATTCGATCTTGTGAAAGTTTTGACCGAACCCCACAATGCTCTTGTGAAACAGTATGAAAAACTTTTCAAAATGGAAAATGTAGATTTGAAATTTACGCCTGATTCTTTGGAAGAGGTGGCGCGGAAGGCAATAAAGAAGGGGACGGGTGCCCGAGCTTTGCGCTCGGTTCTCGAAACGGTAATGCTGGATATCATGTACGACATTCCTTCACAGACCAACATATCAGAATGCATCATTAACAAGGATGTGATCGAGGGCAAGAAAACACCTATCCTCATCCGCCACAATGATGAATTGATGTCTGCTTAACCCGGGCGCAGAGGATTTGGATGAAAGCTAGAACGAAAGAGATTATCGCGGCATATGGATTCCTATTGCCTAATTTAATAGGCTTTATGCTTTTTACCTCGATTCCGGTGTTCGCTTCGCTTTTTCTCAGTTTTGTCGAATGGGATCTTTTCTCGCCCCCGCGTTTCGTTGGGCTGGATAATTTTGTCGAGCTTTTTCGCGATCCCTTTTTCTGGAAGTATTGCTGGAACACTATTTATCTCATGCTGGCAATTCCGCTTTCTATGGGCGGTTCATTAATTCTTGCCCTCGCAATGAATCAGAAGCTCAAAGGAATTGTTTTCTTCCGCACGGTCTATTTCCTGCCGACTCTTTGCGCGGGCGTTGCGATTTATATGTTGTGGCGTCTTATCTACAATCCTGAATTCGGAATTTTAAATTCCATAATTGCGAAGATCGGTGAAATTCTCCATATCCCTCTAAAGGGACCTTATTGGCTGACTGACGAAACATGGGCCAAGCCAGCTCTTATTCTCATGAGCGTCTGGCAGACCGTAGGCGGGTACAACATGATTCTTTATCTGGCGGCTTTGCAGGGCGTGCCGCGAGATCTATACGACGCGGCGGAAGTCGACGGAGCCAGCTCCTGGCAGAAATTTTGGGCTGTTACATGGCCTCAAATTTCTCCAACTACTTTTTTTATCGCGATTATGAGTATTATTGGAGGCTTTCAGGCGGGTTTTGACCCAGCTTATATTATGACCGGCGGCGGACCTAACGGATCGACAACGACGATCATTTACTACATTTTTAACAACGCATTTGAGTGGCATAAAATGGGATATGCCGCCGCGATTGCGTGGGTTCTATTTGTTATTGTTTTGCTTATTACTTTGATGCAATGGCGCATTTTCGGCAAGCAAGTACATTACTACTAACCTGAGAAAATGCCCATTGGGGGCGGTGAACAGTATGAGCCAGGATTTTAGTTCCAGCGGACCTATAAAAAATGCCAAAACTGCTCTTGTTGCGGGTGTAGGTGCCGTCTCCGCCGCTCCAGCGGGTATAAACTATAAGCAGAAGAAGGGAATTAAGAATTTCTGGCTCAAGGTTTTTTTATATATTTTTTTGAGCATAGGCGCTTTGACAATGGTTGGTCCTTTTTTGTGGATGGTCACCACCTCTCTTAAAGATTCCAGCCAGGTTTTTTCTTTTCAGAAAAACTGGTGGGAAGAATGGATCCCCACCTCATTCGTCTGGCAAAACTATATGAAACCTTGGCAAGTGGTACCTTTCGCCCGATTTTATCTGAATTCCATCTTTGTTTCGCTTTGTGTGACGGCTGCGCAGGTTGGAACGAGTGCGATGGCGGCGTACTCTTTTGCACGCTTGCAATTCCCCGGCCGCGACAGGATTTTCTTCGGTTATCTAGCCACTATGATGGTGCCCGGCGCGGTGACCATGATCCCTGTTTTTATTCTTCTTCGATATCTCGGCTGGATCGATTCTTACAAGGCTTTGATTCTGCCGGCAGCTTTCACGGCGTACGGGACTTTTATGCTGAGGCAGTTTTTTTTGACCATGCCTAAAGACCTCGAGGATGCGGCAAAGATCGACGGCTGTTCTTACTTGGGTATCTTCTGGAGAATTATCATTCCGCTTTCCAAGCCGGCTTTGGCGACCCTGACCACTTTTACGTTCATGGGCACTTGGATGAATTTCATGTGGCCGCTCATCGTTTTGAACTCTCATGAGAAATTTACTCTTCCTGTCGGCTTGGCTTATTTTCAAAGTCTCCATCATACCGATTGGACATTACTCATGTCAGCTTCCGTTATGATGATAGTTCCGATCCTTCTCGTTTTTATATTTAATCAGCGGTTCTTCGTTGAAGGAATCAAGCTAACCGGCATCAAGGGATAGCGTCATGCAGGCAGTCGTCTTAGCCGCCGGCAAGGGAACGCGGATGCGTTCCGATAAGCCGAAAGTACTCCACGAGGTCCTTGGTAAACCCATTCTCGGATATGCTCTCGAGACGCTCGCGCTGCTTGGCATAAAAAAACCGGTAGTTGTTGTCGGCTCCGGCGCAGAGCAGGTTAAGAATTATCTCGGTGATCGTGCAACTCCGGTGCTTCAGGCGCAGCAGCATGGCACCGGGCATGCCGTAATGATGGCCAGCAAGGCGCTTTCTGGTTATTCTGGAAATCTTTTGATCTGGCCTGGCGATATGCCGCTCGTGAAAATCGAGACGCTGCGTCGGTTTATCGCTAGGCATAAGTCTTCGCGGGCAGATGTCAGCGTTCTCTCGTCGGTTCTGGAGAAACCCGCAGGTTATGGGCGCATTCTTCGAGACGGAGATTTGTTTTGCGGGATCAGGGAAGAGCTGGACGCTTCAGAGTCTGAACGGGCAATCCAGGAAGTGAATACCGGCATTTACCTGTTTCAATGCCCTTTGCTGTTTGCGACGTTGGAAAAGATCAAACCCCAAAACAAGAAGAACGAATATTATTTAACAGATACAATTGAAATTCTTTCAGGTAACAGTAAAAAACTTGCTGCTTTTCCTCTGGCGTCTTCCTCAGAAGGTCATGGGATTAATTCGAGACAGGATCTCGCAAAAGCGACTCAGATTATGAGCGAGCGCAATATCCACGATTTGCAGACGAGAGGAGTGACGTTTGTTTCCCCTTCGCAGACGTTTGTTGCTTCAGGAGTGAAAATAGGTCATGACTCGACAGTCTATCCGTGGACGTATCTTGAAGAGAATGTAAGAATCGGACGACGCTGCCAGATTGGACCTTTTGCAAAAATCCGCAGCGGCAGCGTTGTCGGCGATGATTCTATCATCGGAAGTTTTGTTGAGATCAACCGTTCGAAGCTCGGAAAGAAAGTTTCTGCCAAGCATCTCTCTTATTTGGGAGACGCATTAATCGGAGATGAAACGAACATCGGAGCTGGAACCATTACGGCCAATTTTGACGGAATGAATAAACATCAGACGCGCATTGGCAAAAGAGTTCTCGTAGGATCCGACACTGTTTTTGTAGCGCCTGTTACAGTCCATGACGGTGCGCAAACCGGAGCGGGTTCGGTTCTAACCGCAGACAGTATCGTTCGCAGAGGAGAGATCGTGGCGGGCGTTCCCGCGCGGCTTCTCAAAAAAGGGAGAAAGTAACATGCTGGTGCATGAACAGCTCAACGAGCAGGAGAACTCTATGGCGGGTTCAATCATATCGAAAAAGAACGGGATTGATAAAACTCTCGTAATCCTGGGAGGTAACTCCAATCCCGCGCTGACAAAGGAAATCGCAGATCTCCTCGGTTCTCATCCCGCCGACGTTTTGTGCGGGCGTTTTCCCGAAGGGGAAATTCAGATTCAAATCCGGGATAATATACGGGGTAAGGACATATTCGTCATACAGTCGACCTGTACACCGCCTAATGAAAATCTGATGGAGCTTCTCATTTTGATCGATGCGGCGAAAAGAGCTTCCGCTAAAAGAGTGACAGCGGTGCTGCCTTTTTATGGTTATGCCCGCCAGGACCGCAAGGACAAACCCCGCGTACCGATCACCGCCAAGCTTGTAGCCAACCTGCTCACAAAGGCTGGTGCTGACCGCGTTCTGTCCATGGATTTGCACGCTGGACAGATTCAAGGTTTTTTCGACATTCCCGTCGATCATCTTTACTCGATAAACGTCATGTGTGATTATTTAGAGAAAAAAGCTCTCACCAATCTCGTTGTTGTGTCACCGGATATCGGCGGAATCCGTATGGCACGAGCTTATGCAAACAGACTGCAGTGTCCCATCGCTATTGTGGACAAGCGCAGGGAAGATGCGACCAAGACCCACGTTATGAATCTGATCGGCTCGGTTGAAGGTAAAAACGTAGTTATTACCGACGATCTCATATCGACGGGCGGTTCACTTGTATCAGCCGCCCGCGCGTTAAAAGAGGCCGGCGCTCTGGATGTATACGCAGCCGTGGTCCATCCGATTCTGGCCGGACCGGCAATCGAAAAACTTCAAAATTCGGATTTGAAGGAACTCATCGTAACAAACTCAATTCCGCTTTCGGAAGAGAAAAGAATACCTATAATTCGACAACTCTCCGTCGCCGGGCTTTTGGCCGAGGCGATCTACAGGATTCACCACAACGAATCCATAAGCTCATTATTTTCCAAAATCGGCGTAGAAGCATAATTAGATTCTCAGGAGGAACTTAAAATGCAAAAAGCAGTTGAATTAGGAGTAACAGTACGGACTCAAAGCGGGTCGAGTTATGCCCGCAATCTTCGCCGCGGCGGACGCGTGCCCGCAATTCTCTACGGCCACGGCATGCAGCCGCTCACGCTCGAGGTTAATACGCGGGAACTTAATAAAGCCTTGAATACGAAGGCCGGTGAAAACGTTATTCTCCAGCTCAAAGCTGAGGGTGCGAACCTGAAAGAATCCACGTGCGTTATAAAAGAAATTCAGCATGATCCTGTAACGGAAGCGATCCAGCATGTTGATTTCACTGTCGTGTCTCTTACGGAAAAGATTGAAGTCAACGTGCCGCTTATCATTAAAAATTCGGATGATTCCGCCGGGGTAAAAGCAGGCGGTATTCTCGACGTTGTACACCACGAAATCGCCGTGATCTGTACTCCTCTCAATATTCCGGAAGCATTCACGATTGATGTCAAAAACCTAAATATGAATGACGCGATTTATGTTAAAGACCTTAAGATTCCGGAAGGTGTAGAGATCAACTTGGACGAGCTTGAACTCGACGATGTTGTCGTTGCGGTTCATCCGCCCAAAATGGAAAAAACAGAGACCGAAGAAGAAACGGGAACTCAGCCCGAAGTCATCGAGAAGGGCAAGAAGCCAGCGGAAGGTGAAGAAGCCGCGGTAAGCGAAAAGAAGCCCGAAGCTAAGAAAGAACAGAAGTAAAATAAACCGTCTGTTCCAGGAAATGCGGTTGAGGCCTGATGAAAATCATTGTCGGGTTGGGAAATCCCGGAGCGCGTTATGCGGGCACACGGCATAACGCCGGCAGAATGTTGATTGAATACATGACCGTTAAGAGAGGGATTTCTTGCAGCTATAAGAAATCTCTAAAGTGTTTTCTTGCTCACGCAATCTGGGAAAATACGCCGGTTATACTTGCGTATCCAGATGTGTTCATGAATCTTTCCGGGGAAGCGCTTGCTCCGCTTTCTAATTACTACCAGATCGATAGTGCCCGAGATCTTCTTGTCATTGTAGATGATCTAAGTTTGCCATTCGGACAATGGAGATTAAGGTCCGCTGGTAGTGCCGGAGGTCATAACGGTCTTAAGTCCATCGCGTTGAGTTTGGGATCTTCCGCTTTCGCGCGTCTTCGACTGGGGGTAGGACACCCCAAGGACCTGGAAGAAGGCAGAGAAGTCAGCGATTATGTTCTCTCTCTATTCTTTCCAGAGGAGCGACGTAAGCTCCCGGAATGTTTTGGTGAAGGTGAAAAAGCATGCCTGTTATGGGCCGCTGATTCGCCCGAGAAGGCAATGAATGCTGTAAATGTGCGTAAGACAAAGAGTTAGAAAGGAAATCTGGGCTTGCCATATCGCATCGTTTGTGATAAATTGACCGTTCACTTAGCCGCCTGTCTGCATTAATTTGTGAGGCGTGGTCACGCACCGCAGGAGTTCGCTCATTTATTTTGACGCAGTGTTGGTAAACGAAATGGCCCTCCTTTTAATGGTCTATTACCAATAGAGAATGGTTTCAAATCCACCTCCGAATGCGGAGGACTTCTTTAAAACCTAATTGTGAGGAGAGTTTGTACATGAGAGTATATGAAAACCTTTTAGCTTTTTCTCCCTCAGTATCCCCGGAGGACCGCAAAGTCCACGAGAAGGAGCTGGAGAAAATTATCGATAAACATTCAGGAAAAATTCTGAACAAAAACGAGCTCGGTCAGAAATATCTTGGATATGAAGTTAAAAAACACCGCGAAGCGTATCTCGTTGTTTGGGATGTTCAGATGGATCCGAGCCGTGCTATGGAATATCGAAGGGCTCTTCAGCTCTATCCCAATATAATAAAATATATGGTGACTCACAAATTGCCCAAGAAACCAGCTCCTCCTCGTAAGCCAAGAAAAATAAAGCCGGAATCAGAGACTGAATCCAGGGGCCCGTCCGTAACAAGGATTTAGGATTCACACTAACTCGAAGGAATATCTTATGGCGGCAAGTTTAAACAAAGTACTTCTTATGGGTAATCTGACTCGAGATCCCGAACTGCGCTATTTGCCTTCCGGGCAACCCGTCACATCCTTCACTGTGGCCGTCAACCGGACGTATGTGGCTCAAAGCGGTGAGAAAAAAGAGGAAGTGAGTTTTATTAAGGTCGTTGTCTGGGCGCGGCGCGCTGAGGTCTGCAACGAGTATTTAAAAAAGGGGAGCCCGGTTTTTGTGGAAGGAAGACTCCAGAGCCGGAGTTGGGAAGCTCAGGACGGTACGAAAAGATCCACGCTCGAAGTAGTAGCTCAGAATGTTCAGTTTCTCTCAAAGGGCCGCGGCGGCGAGGGCGGATCTTCTGACGCGGAGTCCGGCGGAGATGATGGAGTTTTTGATGAGCCCGAGGCTCCACGCGCGGCGGGAAAAAGCGGCGTGCCCGTTTCTGACTCTGAAATGCGTCCCGATGATGAGATCCCTTTTTAGTTTTATCTACGAGTAAAATCACACACATGTATTTAATAAAATTTAAAGGAGTAATTTGATGGCCTTCGTTAAAAGGGAAAGAAAGTTTCCGGCTGGCGGCGGGAGCCGCGATGACCGTGGCGGTAGTGGCGGCGGGGGTGACTTCGGCGGCAGGAGAGATAGAGGACCTCGGGGTCCGCGGATGAATAGGAAAAAGCAGAATCGCTTCCATATAATCTTTCCCCAGGGCGAATCTGAAGTCGACTATAAAGACATCGATAAACTTTCCAAGTTTTTAACGGAAAAAGGTAAGATTATTCCCCGGCGAATTACGGGACTGACAGCGAAGCAGCAGAGGATCCTTGCCGGCGCGATCAAGCGGGCCCGCCATTCCGGCCTAGTAGCTTTCCAGATCGACTAATCTTCTTTTATTCCAGAAAAGTAGCATTATCAAGGAGCCGATTTATGGAGTTGATTCTTTTGCAGGATGTCGAAGACCTCGGACGCAAAGGCGAGGTTGTTAAAGTTAAAGCTGGGTTCGGAAGAAATTTCCTTTTGCCGCAGAATTTTGCACTGGTGGCGACACAGGCAAACAAAAAATTTGTCGATGATTTGAAAGCCCGGTCCGAAAAGAAACTCGCTTTGGAAAAAACTGAGGCCGAGGGCTTGGCGAAAAAAGTAAATGGGGTCAAGATTCTGATCGAGAGAGCAGTTGGAGAACAGGGAAAGCTTTTCGGCTCTGTCACGGCTGATGATATTTGCGAAGAGCTGGGCAAGCAAAATTTTTCTTTCAAAAAGAAACAGATCCAGCTTAAAGAACCTATCCGTTCCGCGGGTGTATTTCCTGTCAACGTCGAAGTATTTCCTCAAGTCAAAGCGGCTATTTCGGTCGAGGTAGTTGCGAAATCCTGATCCCCTGATCCTCTGATCAAGGAAGCCCGTGCCTAACACCGAAACAATTCAAAATCTCTTTGAAAAGCTGCCGCCGCAAAGCCGTGAGGCCGAAGTGAGCGTTCTGGGGGCCATGCTTTTCGAAGTGGACGCTCTTTTACGTGCCATGCAGCTTCTTCGACCTGAGTTCTTTTATGAAGAAAACCACCGCAAAATCTTTGCCGCGATGCAGTCGCTTTTTACAAAAAACCAGCCCGTAGACCTCATCACTATTTCGGAAGAACTTAAAAAGACAAGCGACCTCGAATCAATAGGTGGAATTTCCTACCTGACGGAACTGACAAATCTCGTTCCCACCGCGGCCCATGTCGAGCACTATGCGCGAATTGTCCGCGATAAAGCCCTCACCCGCGGTCTCATCCAAAATGCTACGAGAATCGTGCAGCGTTGCTTCGAGCCAGGGCGCGAATCCCGAGAACTGCTAGACGAAGCCGAGAAGATGATTTTTGATATATCGCAAAACCATATTGACGGACGGTTTTATGCTCTTAAAGATATTATTCACGACAGCATGGAAAATATCGACCGCCTTTATCAACGTAAAGAGCATGTGACGGGTCTTGCAACAGGCATGCATGAATTTGATATTAAGACCGCGGGACTGCAGCCTTCCGATCTCATTATTGCAGCTGGCAGACCATCAATGGGAAAATCAGCCTGGGTTTCAAATGTCTGTGAACATGTCGGTGTCATCACTAAAAAACCGGTGGCTTTTTTCTCGCTCGAAATGAGCAAGGAGCAGCTAATCCAGAGAATGCTCTGTTCACATGCCCGCGTAGATGCCCAGAAAGTCAGGACTGGCTATCTGTCCCATCAGGACTGGCCTAAACTGACGAGCGCTGCAGGAAAATTGTCGGAATCGCCTATTTTTATTGACGATACCCCCGGACAATCCGTCATCGAAATCAGGGCGAAGGCCAGACGCATGAAAATGCAGCACGACATTCAATTGATTGTTGTCGACTATCTCCAACTCATACGAGGATCCGGAAGAATAGAGAGCCGGCAGCAGGAAATTTCCGAAATCTCGCGCTCTCTCAAGGAACTCGCACGCGAGCTGCGAGTTCCTGTCATAGCCATCAGTCAGCTGTCGCGCGCCGTAGAAAACCGTACAGGCAATCGACCTATGTTGTCAGATTTGCGCGAATCCGGCGCTATCGAGCAGGACGCTGACCTCGTACTTTTTCTTTTCAGAGAGGAATACTACAATCCCACTGAAGAAAACAAAAATAAGGCTGAAGTCATTATCGCAAAGCAGCGTAACGGCCCCGTTGGTACGGTCGAGCTTGTGTTTCTCAAGGAGTGGACCCGATTCGATAATCCTGAATTTGAACGCACCGGGGAGGCAAGTCTGTGAGAAAATTTTATTTCTTGTTTTTGGCAGCTTTCACGTGCGTTCTGTTTTATGCGCCGCTGTCTGAGGCACAGGGTACTGCAGCCGAAGAACAAGCAAAGGTTCCTGAAGATGAAGATCTCGACGCCCTGAAAAAAGACCTCGATGAGTTGCCGGAATCACAAACGCCCGCTTCCGATTCTACGGTTGCTCAGCAGCCCTCGGAACAGAGTTCCCGCCCGAATCAGGTGCTTGATGTCCAGACTAAAGGAAATCAAGTTGTAAGCACGAATACGATCCTTGGCAAGATCAAGACACAGAAAGGTGAACCGCTGCGTCAGGAAACGGTCAATGACGACATTAAGCGATTGTACGCCACAGGTTTTTTCGAAGATATCAAGATGGAGATCGAAGAAGCTGCTGAGGGGTATGTTCTCGTTGTCTCTGTCATTGAAAAGCCGATCGTTAAAGAAATCCGTGTGGAAGGTGCGACGGAAATCAAAGAAGACAAGATCCGTAAAGAATTGAAAGTGATCGAAGGGCAGATTCTAGACCGCAAAGTAATTAAAGAAGGCATCGAGGCTGTGCGTCTTCTTTACTCGAACAAAGGATTTAAGTTCGTGGATATCGATTCGGAAGTAGATATCAATGAAGAGACAAAAGAAGCGACGATCGTCGTAAGAATCACGGAGGGTGATAAGTACAAGATCAAGGACCTCCGCTTTGAAGGCGTGCAGGCTTTCAAATTGAAAAAGCTGAAGAAGCTGATGAAGACAAAGCCTGACAACTGGTTTAGATCAGGAGTTTTCAAGGAAGAAAATTTTGATCAGGATCTGGAAAGGCTTCGTTTTTATTACCAGCAGGAAGGCTATCTGGACGTCAAGCTCCAACCCGACTTCGACTATGACCGCCAGAACAAGAAAATGGTCATCATCATCCGAGTCGAGGAAGGACAGCATTACGTCACGGGAAATGTCAAAATCGAAGGTAACAGACTGTTTCCAGAATCAGAAATCTGGCAGCAGCTCGAAATGCTTCCCGGCCTAACGTACTCCCAATATTATCTTTCACAGGATATCGAGCGCATCCGGGAATATTACAATGATCAGGGATACATTAACGCACGGGTTGTTCCCGACATCCAGTTGAACCGGGATAACGGGAAAGTCGACGTGACATATCGCCTTGAGGAGGGTGACATGTTCTTTGTGGATAAGGTTCTTATCCGCGGAAATACTAAGACCCGCGATATTGTAATCCGCCGCGAACTTCGCATTCGCCCTGGCGAAAAATTTGACGGTGAAAAAATAAGAAAGTCCAAGCAGCGGCTTGAAAATCTGGGTTTCTTCGAAGAGGTCACCTACGACACGCAGCCTGCCGAAGAAGCCACCAACCGGCGCGATCTCATTTTCCGAGTCAAGGAAAAGAGAACCGGTGAACTGTCTTTTGGCGGCGGTATCAGTTCGATCGATAACCTCGTAGGTTTCGCTGAAATAAGTCAGCGCAACTTTGATATTTTCAACTTTCCGCGCTTTACGGGCGACGGTCAGTCGCTTTCTGTCAGAGCTCGCGTCGGTTCCATCAGCCAGGACTATAACATCAGTTTTGTAGAGCCCTATCTTTTCAACAAACCGATTTCTTTCGGGACCGACCTTTTCAACATCAGAAGAGACAATAGAAACGTTGACTTCGACGAAGAACGCACGGGCGCCAGTCTGACTCTCTCCAGATTGTTCAAAGATCTCTTCCGTATCGGAGGAGGCTACACTCTCGAAAAAGTGACACTCGATGAGATTTCCGACGATGCTCCCCGCACAGTCCGCAATTTCGCTGGAGAAAACTGGCTTTCACGTTTGCGGTTCCTCAGTTCCTATGACAGCCGTGACAATGTGTTCAATCCCTCCAAGGGCTCACTTGCGTCATTTAACGGAGATCTGGTGGGAAGTTTCCTCGGCGGCGATCAGGACTACTATATTCTTCAGTCCAGTTACAGTAAATACTGGGGCTTTCTCAAATATCACGTCATCGAATTCAGGACCCGTGTCGGGGTCGCGAAAGAGTTCGGAGACTCAATCGAAGTTCCGGTTTTCGACAGGTTTTATGCCGGTGGTCTCGGTACGGTGCGAGGGTATAATTACAGGCGCGTCGGTCCGCTCGAATCCGGAGACGCGGTCGGCGGTCAATCACTCGGAATCGTTAACCTGGAATATACTTTCGCTGTTCCGAAACTGGACGCTTTTCGCGGAGCGGCCTTTGTTGACGCAGGTTTCGTAAATGAAGACTCTTATGATTTTGGTATCAGTAACATGGCCGTGAGCGTGGGGCCGGGCGTTAAAATCAAGACCCCCATCGGCCCCGTTGCTCTTTATTATGGACTTCCCATCGCAAACCGGGATTCCGAAGATGAAAATGGTCGCTTTGAATTCAGTCTCAGCAGAGGATTTTAACAAAGGAGAAATTGTTCATGAAGACGCGTTTTGTAAACACAGCATTGATAACCGCCCTTTTAATTTTCGCCGTGTCGATGTTCTCTGGTGCACGCGCTTTCGCCGAACAGCTCGGTTATGTGGACGTTGCTATTTTGTTTGATGAATATGAAAAAACCAAACAAAATGATGCGGAACTGAAGAAAATCGGCGAGGGGAAAGAGCAGGACCGGGAAAAAATTGTTAAGGAAATCCGCTCTTTAAAAGATGAACTGGTGCTTTTGACGGATTCCGCGAAAACAGAAAAGCAGGACGCTCTAGATGGTAAAATCCGCGAACTGCAAGATTTTGATACCGCAGCAAAAAGAGATCTCGGCGAAAGAAGAAACAAGCTTGTCCGCGAAATTTTTAAGGACATCGATGAAGCGGTGCAGCGTTTTGGCGAAAGAAAAGGACTGGATATGATTTTGAACGAAAGAGCGCTTCTTTATCACAACAATAAATATGACGTGACACAGGAAGTTCTCAAAGAACTCAATGGCAGTTATAAGAAGCCATAAGATTTTCATCTGGAAGGTTAAGCATGGGCGAAGCAGCTATTAAGCAAAAAACACTCAGGCAGTCGATCTCGTTTCAGGGGCGCGGACTTCACACTGGTCAGGAATCGCGATTTACCGTTCACCCTTCTCCGGAAAATTCAGGCATTCTTTTCTGCCGTCCGGATCTGGCACCTGAACTCAAGGTCAAGGCATGCGTGGAAAATGTGCGCAGTGATGAACTGCGCCAAACAGTGCTAGTCGTAGGCAAGGGAGTCGTGCGCACGATAGAGCACTTAATGGCGTCTTTCCACGGTCTTGGCATCGACAATGCCCTAGTAGAAGTAGAAGGTGAGGAGATTCCTGCCATGGACGGAAGCGCGCGGGATTTTACCGAAGCGTTTCTTCAAATAGGTTTTGATGAACAGAACGCGCCTCGCAAGTTCATCGAAATAAAGGAACCTGTTTTCATAGATCAAGGGGATCAAAGCCTGATTCTTCTACCCGGCCGGGGGTTGTCGCTCTCCTACACGCTCAGCTATCGGCACGAAGATTTGAAGGACCAATATCTTTCAATGGCGATTCTTCCCGAAATTTTCGAAAGAGAATTAGCGCCGGCCCGTACTTTTTGCCTGAAACAGGAAGCTCAGTACCTGCTTGCGCAGGGCTTCGGTAAAGGCGCTAATGTGGAAAATACGCTGGTATTCGAAAGGAATAGCCCGATCGACAATACTTTACGCTTTGAGAATGAGGCCTGCCGTCATAAAATGATGGATCTGCTGGGAGATTTATACTTGGCAGGAGCCTTCATCCGCGGCCACGTCGTGGCGATGCGCAGCGGTCATACACTCAATCTGGAACTGGTAAGGAAATTGACTATGTCTACCCGGGAACAGGAATGGGAAATGCCTTCAACTCTGAGCGTTGAACAAATCCAGAAGATTATTCCGCACAGATATCCTTTTATCTTTGTGGACCGTATCGAAGAATTTCAGCCTGGTATCAGAGCTGTGGGTTTCAAACAAGTCAGCATGAATGACTATTTTTTTCAGGGCCATTTTCCCGGTCATCCCGTCCTGCCCGGCGTCATTATCATTGAGGCAATGGCGCAGGTGGGTGGGGTAATCATGCTCAGCAAACCCGAAAATAGAAACAAAATCGCTTATTTTATGAGTATCGACGAAGCCAAATTTCGCGCTCCTGTACTTCCGGGGGATGAATTGAGAATGGAAGTCGAAGTCGGAAAAATCCGCGCGCGGACCGGTCAATGCACCGGCAAGGCGTATGTAAGGGGGAAGCTCGTATGCGAAGCTCAGGTGAAGTTCGCAGTCGTGGACCGGTAGTCATTCATCCGACGGCCATCGTGCATCCGGAAGCGGAGCTCGGCGAAGGTGTCGAAGTCGGTCCTTTTTCTATCATAGCGGGATCCGTCAAAGTGGGAGACCGTACGCGTATCGGAGCTCGCGTAACGCTCGAGGGAAATACCACGATAGGAGCCGATAACGAACTTTTTACAGGGGCCGTCATCGGCAGCATTACCCAGGATAAAAAGTATGACGGGGGCATGAGTTTTCTGATGATCGGGGATGGAAATAAAATCCGCGAGTATGTGACGATAAATCCCGGAACCAAGGAAGGCACTCATACGACGATAGGAAGTAATAACCTCCTCATGGCTTACAGCCACGTCGCCCACGATTGCGTTATCGGTGACAGCGCAGTTCTTGCCAACCAGGCAACTCTTGCCGGACATGTCATTGTCGAAGATCGTGCTATCATCGGCGGTCTCAGCGCGGTTCATCAGTTTGTAAGAATCGGTCAGCTTTCCATAATTGGAGGTTGTTCCAAAGTTGTTCAGGACGTCCCGCCTTTTATGATGGTCGACGGTCACCCCGCGCGAGCCTACGGAATCAACTCGGTCGGCATGGACCGGGCGAGCCTATCGAAAGACGAGAAGGCGCTCATGAAGAAAGCCTTCCGCATTATCTTCAAGTCGCGGCTTATCTTAAAAAACTCAATGGTTCGTCTACAGGAAGAACTTTCCCCCAGTCCCTGCCTTGATATCTTGCTGGAGTTCTTGAAAAAGTCCGAGCGCGGCATTTGCCGATAACGTATTTCCAGAGCAAACAGCCATGAAGACAATCGGGATCATAGCCGGCAACGGCCGATTTCCTTTTCTTGCGGCCGGAAAAGCGCTCAAGGAAGGTTACAAGGTCGTAGTCTGCGGGATTGAAAAGGAAGCAGATCCTTCCCTCGAAACCATTGCAAGTGCCTTCCAGTGGGTGAAGATCGGCCAGCTAAAAAAAATGAAAAGTTTTTTCCAGGATCAGGGCGTAAGTGAAGCCATCATGGCCGGGAAAATCGAGAAGATCAGGCTTTTTCAGGAAAATGTGAGCCCGGACTTCGATATGATGAAAGTCATCATGAAAGTGCGGGATTTCAAGGACGATTCTCTTTTAGGGGCAATTGCGGCTTATCTTTCTGAGGCGGGTATTATCCTTCAGGATTCGACTCTTTTCAGTAAAGACGACATGCCTCCTGCCGGAGTTCTCGGCAAAAAAAAGCCTTCCGAGGAAATGATGGAAGACATCCGCTTTGGCTTTAATATGGCGAAGTCGATCGCGGGTCTGGATATCGGGCAGACCGTCATCGTGAAAAAAAAAGCGGTGCTGGCTGTCGAGGCGATTGAAGGCACGGACGAGGCGATCAGGCGGGGCTCGGCCCTGGGCAGAGAAGGAATCATAGTCGTAAAAGTTTCAAAACCTGGGCAGGATATGCGTTTCGACGTACCAGCCGTCGGTCTTCGTACCATGGAAGAACTTATCACGGCAAAAGCTAAAGCGTTTGCTTTCGAAGCCAGCATGACTCTATTTCTGGAAAAAGAAAAAGTGGTAGAAGCCGCCGATCGCCACGGCATCGTGCTTATCGGAATCAACGGAGAGAATTTGAATGGCACCTGAAGTCGGAAAAAAACATGACAATTTTCTTCAGAAGCTGCAGCGTGAGGTCGAAGGTCTGCAGGCTCTCTATGAAATCTCAAAAGCCATAACCTCTTCGCTCGATCTCGAAGCGGTTATGAATCGAGTCCTGCCGACTCTGCACGAGAAAATGGGAATGGAGCGCGGGACGCTGACTCTCCTTGATTCACAGACGGGCGATCTCATGATCGAAGTCGGCCACGGCCTTCAAAAGGAACAGATCGATCGAGGACGCTACCGGGTGGGAGAAGGGATTACGGGCAAAGTCGTCGCGGCAGGCGAACCCATCGTCGTGCCCAATGTGGGTAAAGAACCGCTTTTTCTCAACAGGACCGGCGCTCGCGAAGATATTGACCGCAATAACATCGCTTTTATCTGCGTGCCCATTAAGCTGGACCTTAAGACAATCGGCGCGCTGAGCGTGGACCGCCTTTTCGAAGAAAATACGGACTTCGAAGAAGACGTCCGCCTGCTCACGATCATCGCTTCCATGGTCGCCCAAGGTGTGCGCATTCAGCAGATGGTACAGAAAGCCAAAGAAAAACTCACGAGCGAAAACATCCTTCTCAAGAGTCAGCTTAAGAAAAAATTTCATCCGGCCAGTCTCGTGGGTGAAAGCAAAAGGATGTCCGACGTTTACGCATCGATCGAACTTGTCAGCCAGACAAAAGCCACTGTTTTACTGCGCGGTGAAAGCGGAACGGGAAAAGAGCGCATCGCGCATTCGATCCATTACAACAGCGATCGCGTCGACGGCCCATTTATCCGAGTCTCTTGCGCCGCGCTTCCCGACACTCTCCTGGAAAGCGAACTTTTTGGATATGAGAAAGGCGCTTTTACGGGCGCGAATGCGACAAAGAAAGGCCGTTTCGAGCTTGCTCACGGCGGAACTCTTTTCCTTGATGAGATCGGCGATATTCCCGCGACGACTCAGATTAAACTCCTGCGCGTTCTTCAGGAAAAAGAATTCGAGAGACTGGGAGGCACGCAGACGATTCGCGTGGACATACGCTTGATAACCGCGACGAACAAGAACCTCGAGCAGGACGTCCAGGCGGGAACATTCAGGCAGGATCTTTATTACCGTCTCAATGTCATCCCCATATTCCTTCCGTCGCTGCGCGAGAGAAAAGAAGATATCCCGCTCCTGGTGGATCATTTTTTGTCCAAATCAAACGATGAGAACGGAAAGAACGTAAAATACGTTTCGGATGAAGCCATGAAGTATCTCATGGAATATTCGTGGCCCGGTAACGTCCGGGAACTCGAGAACGCTATTGAACGCGCGGTTGTTCTCTGCAAATCGGACATTCTTTCTCCTGACCTCTTTCCGATTCCCGGCACGAAAACTCATCCGGTGCTGACGGGGATGAAGCCTCCCGAACCTTTCAAGGACATTGAAACTCTGGAGAAGGAGTCTTCACTTACCGACGCAGTTTCCGAATTGGAAAAAAAACTAATCATCAAAGCCATGGATCAGACCAAGGGCAATCAACGCATGGCGGCGAAAGTTCTTGGCATTACGGATCGAATCCTGGGTTATAAACTCAAGAGTTACGGGCTTAAATCTTAAGCCGCACTTTATCGAATTAGGAGATGCTTTATGTCGACGCTGGTATCATCGCGGGATTCTCAGGAAGACGCATTTGAGGCTTCCCGGCCTAAAACGCCCACGGACGTTCAACGCTATATCAAGAAACACAATATCCAGGTTGTGGATTTCAAGTTCAATGATCTGCCCGGGCGCTGGCAGCATTTTTCAATACCCGCTTCTGAAATACTAAGCATTGAAAAGCCGGAAAAATCGATTTGGACGGAAGGGATCGGATTTGACGGTTCGAGCATTCGCGGTTTCAAGAAAATCCAGGAAAGCGACATGCTGCTGATCCCCGATCCCACGACGGCGGTCCTTGACCCTGTTTGCCAGATTCCCACGCTCAGCATCGTTTGTGATATCTATGACCCTATTACGAAAGAGCCCTACACGCGAGACCCCAGGTTTATCGCGAGAAAAGCGGAAGACTATTTGAAAAAGTCAGGCTTCGCCGACACAAGTTACTGGGGACCCGAAGCTGAATTTTTCGTCTTCGACAGCATCCGGTTTGACCAGGCGGAGAATTATGGCTATTACTTCATTGACTCGGTCGAAGGCAACTGGAACACGGGTAAGGAAGAAAACCCGAACCTCGGCTATAAGCCGCGCCACAAAGAGGGGTATTTTCCCGTGCCTCCTCAGGATACGCTGCAGGATTTCCGCTCCGAAATTATGTTGACTCTGCGAAACATCGGAGTGCCTGTCGAAGTGCATCACCATGAAGTTGCGAGCGGCGGTCAGTGTGAGATCGATATACGATATTCGACGCTCACGAAAATGGGCGATCATCTTCTCATGTATAAGTACGTGATCAAAAATATTGCCCGCAAATACAACAAGACTGTCACTTTCATGCCGAAACCGCTTTTAAATGATAATGGCTCAGGGATGCACGTCCATTCGAGTCTTTGGAAAGACGGTAAGCCTCTCTTTTACGACGTGAAGGGCTACGGCATGATTAGCGATATCTGCAAGTGGTACATCGGCGGTATCCTCAAGCATACGCGGGCTATTCTCGCATTCGCCGCGCCGACGACGAATTCTTACCGTCGTCTCGTGCCAGGATATGAAGCCCCTGTCCATCTTTGCTACTCGGCCCGGAACCGTTCCGCCGTGTGCCGCATTCCCATGTACTCTGCTTCGCCGGAATCAAAACGTGTCGAGTTCCGTGCACCTGATTCGAGCGCTAATCCATACCTTGCTTTTTCCACGGTTTTGATGGCAGGCCTTGACGGCATACGAAATAAAATCGATCCCGGTCCTCCCATTGACAAGAACATCTATGATCTGCCAGAAGCTGAAAAGTCTGGGATATGCACTGTGCCCAGCTCTTTGGAAGAAGCTCTGGATGCACTTGAACACGATCATCAATTTCTTTTGGAGGGCGGAGTTTTCACCAAGGACGTAATCGAAACCTGGATTCAATATAAAAGAGAAGTCGAGATTGATGATTTGAGGAAGCGCCCGCACCCCCATGAATTTTACATGTATTTTGATATCTAGAAGGGCCGAGCTTTGGAATGTTCCGGGCCGCGGGGGATTGGCAGAATGCCTGAAATGTGCCGTCCCTTAACCAAATATAGAAATAGATTTTCCGGTGAGGCCCGTGCTAACATGACATTTATGAAAAAGATTTCACTTTTTCTATTAGTCCTTTTGCTGGCCGTAAGTTATGCCCCGGCTGCTTTCTCACAGGAAGCCCGGCTGGAACCGCCTTTTTCTCCCCTCAGAAAACTTCAGCGTGGGGGCCTCAATATCGCGCTCTCGCCCATGGAGATCGCTCACTGGCTTTCTCAGGAAAAGACAAGCCCCAGTTTTATACCTACTTGGCTGACCAATAGTATGAAAGGTTCTGCTTTCGCGGTGGGACGCGCTTTGACGGGCGTGTACGAGGTGGTGACGTTTCCTTTGCCTCTGCCGGCTGCTTACGAACCTGTCGTGTATCCTGAGTTCTTGTGGGAGCATTTCGAGGAGTGTTCTGAGGAGCTCGGCGCCTGCTGAACAACATTCGAGTCTTGGAGCATAGACCTCTCCGAGACTAGACGCTTTTTTTCCTGCCCGACATGAAATCGAGGACCTGTTGAGCGGCGCGCTTACTCGCCCCTTCTTTCCCCAGTTTATCCCTGATTTTCAGGAATTCCTCTTTCATGTTTTTATAAAGCTCGGGATTTTTCATCAGAACTTCCGCTTCATGCGCGATTGTCTCGGGCTTCGCAAATTCCTGAATGAACTCCGGCACAATGCGTTTCTCCGCAAGAAGATTAACCAGCCCCAGATAAGGCACGCGAATCAGTCGTTTCCCGAGAAAATAAGTCGACCAGCTCGCCTTGTAGAGCAGGAAAAAGGGCGTTCCTAGAAGAGCGGTTTCCAGCGTTGCCGTACCCGACGTAACGAGAGCGAAATCCACGGAGTGGGCAAGGTCCTGAAAGTTCATTGCGGGTTCTGAAAGAGGAAGTGACGGGAATGCCGTGAGCGCGTCCTCATAAAATGATGCGTCTACGTTATGGCGTCGGAGATAAAAGAAGCGGAGTTCAGGCATTTTTTTGTGAAGGATGGAAGCGCTTTCGATCATGATAGGAAATATTCGGCGGACTTCTTTTTCCCGTGAGCCTGCGAGAAGAGCCACGGCTTTTTCATTCGGTTTGAGGCCCAGCTTTTCCCTGAGATGTTCACGCGTATCCGAGATCTGCATTTGATCGAGAAGGGGATGCCCGGCGAAAGAGCAGTCGATGCCGGCTTTTTTATAAAGGTCTTCCTCAAAGGGAAGGATAACGATCATTTTTGAAATATGACGCTTGATGACAGCGATACGACGCATTCCCCACGCCCAGATCTGAGGCGAGATGTAATAGATGATGGGAAATTCACCGGAGATTTTTTTTGCGAGTCTGAGATTGAAAGCGGGAGAATCAATGACGATGACGGCGTCGGGCTTCCATGATTTGATCTTTTCGATCGTATGATTGAATATGCGAAGATATGTGAAGTACTGCCGTATGACGTCGCCGAAGCCGAGGGCGGAGATTTTCGTCATGTCTTGATGGAGGAGGACGCCCTCCCCGTTCATTTTTGGGCCGCCGATACCCTGAAACCCTGCCTCGGGCATGAGCGCGCGTATTTCCTTGGCGAGATGGGCCCCGTGAGAATCTCCGGAGGCTTCACAGGCTACAATGAAAAATCTGTATGCCATGCTGGAAAGCTTTCTTTAGAAGCCGGGGATGGCTTGCTTCGAGTTGTTCTGTTTTATTGCGGTTACGATGTCGAGCGCGAAGGCGAGTGCATCGCGGGCGGCCTGATCGGGGCGGCCGATGCTTTCGCCCGATTCGATACCCGAAAGGAAAAATTTCAATTCCTCTTTGAGCGGTTCGGCTTTCTGAACGTCCACGTTCTCTTGCGTGATTTTATTTTCGAGTTTCCGGAAAATTTTACCGCTTTGCGCTTCGTAATCGAGTGACATATAAGCGTCTTGCTGGAAAATCCGGATTTTCCGCTGTTTCTCGGGCGTCAGGCGGGAGGCCGTGAGGTCAGCGACGGCTCCGTTTCGAAAGCGGATCCGGACATTGGCGATATCTTCAAAAGGAGTGAGGACGTTGATCCCGACGGCGTCAAAACTCTCAACTTCGCTTTTGACCAGGCCCAGCACAATATCGAGATCGTGGATCATGAGGTCGAGAACCACGCCGCAGTCACTGATTCGTCCAGTGAACGGACCGAGCCGGTGAATCTCGAAAAACCGTATGTTATGCGCTATTTCACCCACTCTCTTGAAGGCAGGATTATGGCGCTCGACGTGTCCGACTTGCAGGGCACAGTGATGTTTTTTTGACAAATCAATAAGCCGGTCCGCTTCGTCGAGTTCGAGTGTAATAGGTTTTTCGATTAGAGTATGAATCCCAGCCGCGAGAAACTCTTTAGCGACTTCGTAGTGGCGGGAGGTCGGCGTTGCGACACTGACGGCATCGACTTTCCCTATCAGCTCGCGGAAGTTGGAAAAAAAGGGTACGCCGAGCTCATCGGCTTTTTGTTTTTTGGAAGGATCTACGTCACACAGGGCGACAAGGTTCGATTGGGGCAGTTCGCGGTAGATCCTGGCATGTTCTTTCCCGAGATGGCCTACTCCAATTACTGCGGTTCTGATGAGCATTCGAGCGTAAGTCCTTTTAATATATTAGGATACATTCGGCGTGTAAGGCTTCATGCTAGCAAATGGTCTTGAGAGGTGTCAATCAATATGTTAGATTCTCGGGACTTGCATGGAAGCTGAGGTTTCTCTTCAGCAATGCCTGCAGGCTGTATTCAGCAGCCTCGGTGCCTTCCGATTTTTTCTATCCTGCAAAACGGTTTTCCTACAATCACTGGCGGAGTGTTAATGGGTACTTATCGAAGACTACTGACTTACCTGCGGCCTCACAGGGGACGTATGATCCTGGCGCTGCTCGCTTCCCAGGGCTTTGCTCTTTCCACTGCTCTAGTTTCGGCAACTCTCTACATCGTTATTAATGGTCTCTCGAATAAAAAAGAAGTCGTGATCAATAACATTCCCCACGTGCCTTTTTTGATGAATTTCAGTTTTCCTGCGAACTGGATCCCGTTTCTCATCGTGGGAGTTTTTGTAATCAGAAGCTTTTTTGAATATATATCCCATTATGAAATGGCAAGTGTGGGAATCCGGGTCATAAAAAAAGTCCGGGAAGATCTCTTCCGGCATCTGGTTTATCTCTCGAATGATTATTACTCAAAAGGGAGAACCGGGGATTTTATGAGCCGGATCATGAATGACGTCGGCCAGATCCAGGGATCCATTACGGATGTGGTCAACGATCTCATCAAGCAGCCTTTTATCATTCTCTATAACATCCCCATGGTCTTTCTTTGGGGGGGACCCTATGCGATCTCGGCCGTCCTGATTTTCCCCGTCGTTGCTATTCCTATCGTGTTGCTCGGGCGTACTCTTCGGAAGACCAGCAAAAAAATGCAGGAGCGTTCTGCCGATATCACTGCGTTTATCGGTGAAACCCTGGCAGGCATTAATGTGGTCAAAGCTTACAACCGGGAAGAAGCGGAGATTTCCAAGTTTGAACGGATCAACAAAGCCGTGTTCGATTTCTTTAAAAGAACGATCAAGATCACTATGATCCAGCGGCCTCTGATCGAAGTGATGGGCGCTGTCGGGGCTGCTGTCGCTGTATGGTTCGCGCTCGATCATCTCCCCCCCGACCGCTTCGGCGCATTTGTGATTTCTCTTTTTGTTTTCTACGAGCCTTTAAAAAAATTGAGTAAGGTAAACAGCACGATCCAGCAATCGGTTGCTTCAGGCGCGCGGATTTTCGAAATCCTCGACGCGGCGCCGTCCGTAGTAGAAGATTCCAATGCACATGCTTTTAATGAATCGCTTCAGACCATACGTTTCCGCGACGTGTCATTCTCTTATGATCCCGAAAAACAGATCCTGTTTGGTATCGATCTTAACGTGACGCACGGTCAGGTCCTCGCTCTGGTCGGCCCCAGCGGGTCGGGCAAGTCAACAATGGTGAGCCTTCTTTTGCGTTTTTACGATCCCACCGCGGGGGCCATTGAACTTAACGGGCAGGACATTCGCAGATTAACTCTGAAATCTTTGCGGGACCATATCGGTATCGTTGCGCAGGATACCATCCTTTTTAATATGTCCATTGCAGATAATATCGCGTATGGCCGGCCCGACGCGTCGCGTGAAGATGTCATAAAGGCAGCCATGGCGGCGCATTCCCACGAGTTTATAGAATTGATGCCGTCCGGTTACGATACGATGATGGGGGAGCGGGGCCTCAAGCTTTCAGGGGGGCAGAGACAGCGGATCTCAATCGCCCGCGCGATATTGAAAAACGCTCCGATTCTTGTACTCGATGAAGCGACGTCGCATCTGGATACGGAAAGTGAGCGGGCGGTCCAGGAGGCCCTTGAAACCCTGATGGAAGGAAAAACTGTTTTTGTCATCGCGCACCGCCTGTCCACGGTACAGCGAGCTGACCAAATTCTTGTTCTCGACAGGGGCCGCATTGCCCAGAAGGGCACGAACGAAGCCCTGTTAAAAGAAGGGGGCACATACAAGAAGCTCTATGATTTACAATTTAATCTGTAGTAAGAACACTTACGGGAAAACCAGATTATTTCTCAGGTTCCCGGGATTTTCACTGTAATCTTAGTAGTGTCACCAGAGTTTACTTCAGGTTCTTTTACTTCAAAGTTATCAACGTCTACCTGGCCTAAAGTAGCTGCCTTTACCGACCCTTTGACTGTTTTATCCAGCACCACGCCTGTACCTCTGCGCGCGCCTTCGATCGTCCCGGGTACGGGGCCTTCTTCCTGAGTCGCTTGAGATGTTTCATTGTTGAAGCCGGTCGTCGAGTCGACGGTTGCGGTCTTCACCCCCTGGTCGATGCCGCTTGCGGGATTTTCCAGGTGCCTTTCTTTTTTTGTCATTTTTTCCGCTTCCCTGGCCTCAACGTCATATTGATTATTATTTCTACCCATTCCAGTATTAAAAGCTGTGAATACTAAGAGAAAACTACTAATGGTGATGAGATTCGACCGCATTGAAGGAAGCCTCCATTTTTAGCTGAGCCTTGGAAAACGCCAGTATAGCGGCAGAGTTGAACGGACACCAAAGGATTTTCAAGCCGGCAGCAGGACATTTCAGAGCCGTCTCCTGACTCGTTGATTTTTATAAGGAGCTCGGATATACTGAAAATCCTTTTTGACGGTATTTTCATCTCGGCTGACTTTTTTGACGGTGATTGAAGATCTGAGGGCGTTTCCTCGAATCCGCAGGCGCAATCCTGCCTTTAACCAGGCTGAACAGCGGCTCCAAATACATCTATGAAAAAAATAAGAATTGGTTTGCTCGGACTGGGTGAGATCGGCTCAGGCGTCTATTCTATTCTGACCCAGAAAAAAGATTATTTCGCCAAGGAAATAGGGGTCGATTGTGAGTTCGCTAAAATTGCCGTGCGGAACCGCTCTAAAAAGCGCAAAGTTCAGGTCCCGTCTTCTTTAATTACCACAGACTCTCGCTCCGTGGTTGAAGACCCGTCTGTCGACGTCGTTGTCGAATTGATCGGCGGCACGAAAGAAGCCTATCAACTCGTGACCCAGGCCTTGAAGTCAGGAAAGCACGTCGTCACGGCGAATAAAGCCCTTCTGGCGGAAAAAGGCGACGAAATTTTCGAGCTTGCGGCGCGCATGAAGAAATGGGTCTTTTTTGAAGCGAGTGTCGGGGGCGGAATTCCGGTGGTGAAGACGCTTCGCGAGGGGCTGGTGGCCAACGAACTGACGTCTCTTTTCGCCATCATAAACGGAACGAGCAATTACATTTTGACGAAGATGACCACCGAAGGTACCGATTTCAAGGATGCACTCAAGAAAGCTCAGGAAAAGGGCTACGCCGAATCTGATCCCACGCTTGATTTGAACGGAATGGATGCGGCCCACAAGCTCGCAATTCTGATCCGCTTTGGTTTTCGCGGCAAGGTTAAACTCGATGACATTTATTGCGAAGGTATCCAGCGGATCTCAAGCGAAGATATCGCGTTTGCGAACGAATTTGGTTACAGGATCAAGCTTCTGGCCATTGCGAAAAAAACTCCGGGTGGAATAGACGCGAGAGTTCAGCCCACGCTTCTTCCCAAGGATCACATTCTTGCGAACGTCAACGGTTCGTTTAACGCAGTACTGATGCACGGCGACAGAGTCGGGGATATCCTTCTATACGGTCGGGGAGCCGGGTCCTATCCCACTGCGAGCGCTGTCGTAAGTGACATTGTCGACATTGCGAAACGCTACAAAAGACTCGAAGAAGAGAGCGTCATCACGATGGCCGCAAGCAGGAGACGGCTCAAGATCCAGGGTATTTCATCTATCCTCGCGCGCTATTACCTGCGTCTGCACGTAATCGACAGACCGGGCGTACTCGCCAAGATTTTTCAGGTGCTTGGGAGCCACAAAATCAGCGTTTCGGATTGTATGCAGCAGGAACGAAGAAACGGAAGCGCGGTGCCGCTGATCATTCTCACTCATGGTGTCAATGAAAGAGCGATTCGGAAAGCGGTAAATGCTCTCGACAGGCTTCCGGTGGTGAGCGGCAAAACTCAGGTCATCCGGATCGAAGAAAACGGCGGCGAATAAAGTTCTACTTGAGAAGAGAGGGAATGTGAAAACACGTAAGTTCGCGGTAAAAAAAATTGGCATTATCGAGCGATACCAGGAATTCATGCCGGTTACGGACAAAACTCCTATCATTTCGCTTAACGAAGGAAATACGCCGCTAATTCTCGCTGAGGCTCTGCCGCAGTTTTTAAATCTGAAGAATGTGCGCATGTACTATAAGTTCGAGGGACTTAACCCGACCGGTTCTTTCAAGGACCGAGGGATGACGCTTGCGATTTCGAAGGCCATGGAAGAGAAATCCCGCGCCGTGATATGCGCTTCCACGGGAAACACCTCGGCTTCGGCCGCTGCCTACGCGTCTCGCTGCGGCATGAAGTGTTTCGTTCTGATTCCGGAAGGGAAGATTGCCAAAGGAAAACTCTTGCAGGCTTACCGCTACGGCGCAAAGGTCATCGTGATCCGCGGCAATTTTGATCAGGCGCTCGAGCTCGTGAAAAAAGTCGCTGAGAACTCTCCCATCACGCTGGTCAATTCGGTCAATCCTTACAGAATAGAAGGGCAGAAAAGCGGAGCTTTCGAAATTGTCGACGATCTAGGCGACGCTCCGGAATATCATGCGATCCCCGTTGGCAACGCGGGCAATATTACCGCTTACTGGAAAGGTTACAAGGAATACAAGCGGGCAGGGAAGTCTGAATTCCTGCCGAAAATGCTGGGATTCCAGGCTGCCGGGGCTGCTCCGATCGTTCATGGGAAACCCATCGAAAAACCTGAGACGATAGCTACGGCAATCCGGATCGGAAACCCCGCCAGCTGGAAAGGGGCGACGGATGCAAGAGATGAATCGGGAGGCCTGATCGAAGCGGTGACCGACGAAGAAATCACCTTTGCGTATAAATTTATCGCCGAAAAAGAAGGGGTCTTTGCAGAACCAGCATCCGCTGCGGCCGTGGCGGGCGTGATCAAGCTCGCCCAACGCGGTTATTTTAATGATGAGGACACAAGAATCGTTATGACTCTCACGGGTTCCGGGCTGAAGGATCCTGATTTCGCGCTCAGCTTTTCGGATCAGATGGATACTGTGGATCCGGACTTTGGCGCCGTTAGAAAGGTTATAGGAATATGAAATTTCTCATGGTTTGTATCGCTGGAGCCGCGGATCAGCCCATCGAATTGCTGGACGGGAAAACGCCTCTCGAAGTGGCCAAAGTCCCCAATATGCACTATTTTGCAAAACTCGGCAGGTGCGGGACCGTTAAGCTTGCTTCCGAGCGGCTCGAACCTTCCGCAGATTCCAGCTTCGTCAATCTTCTTGGGTATAACGCGGATAAGCAATACACGGGCAGAGGCCCTCTCGAGGCGGCCGATATGGGTCTCGTGCTTGAAGAAAACGAAATCCCTTTCAGAATGAACTTCATCACGGAATCGGGAGGAAAGCTGGCCGATCCGCGCGGCGGCGGCATATCTTCGAAGGAAGCGAAAGCCCTCATCAATTTTCTGAATAAAAAAATCTCGAGCGGTTTCGTCCGGTTTTTTGCCGGGCACGAGCATCGTCACATCGCGGTCATCAAGGATTCACACGGCTATGACGCACTGTCAGCCAAAACGTTTTGTCCCGACAATATCGTGGGCGAACGCATCGACGATAATCTCCCGAAAGGGCCGGGAGAAGAGTTGTTAAAGAAGCTTATGTATGACGCGAAGCTGCTTTTGCAGGACCACGAGATCAACCAGGTACGCGTCGATCTTCAGGAAAATCCCGCCAACATGATCTGGTTATGGGGCCAGGGCAGAAAGCCGCAGCTCGAACGTTTCAGCGACCGTTTCGGAATGTCTGGCGCCGTGGTTTCAAGCGTGGAGTACGCTCGCGGCGCCGCGCGGCACGCCGGGCTCGCTGTCGTCGACGTTCCTGAGCTGACGGGGCATTACGAGACGGACCTCGAACGGAAAGCAAAGACCGCTATCGAAGCCTTGAAAGACAAGGATTTCGTATGTATCTATCTCGATGAAAATGACGAAGCGTCGCGGCTCGGCGATCTCAAGGGTAAAGTCACCGCGCTCGAGGCGACGGATTATTTTCTTCTTTCCTGGATCCGGGAATATATGGAAGAAAATAAGGATACCCGCGTTCTGATAACTCCCGGTATCGTGACGCCGTGCAAGACCAAACGCTCACTCCGGGAGATCGTTCCTTTTTCCGTTTCCGGCGCGGGCATCATGCCGGACGAAGTGACCCGGTTCACGGAACTCGCGGCCAAATCGTCGGAGTTTAAAATGGCAAGCGGCAAGGAATTAGTAGAAGCTTTTTTTAACCAGTAATTGCTAAGGGAAAAGTATGGCTTTGATCGTCCAGAAATACGGCGGCTCTTCGGTAGGAAATGTCGAGCGCATCAAAAACGTCGCACGTCGCATCGTGAAAAAAAAGAAGCAGGGCAATAAGCTCGTCGTCGTCGTTTCAGCCATGGGCGATACGACGGATGAATTAATCAACCTCGCGGAGCAGATTACAAATAAGCCCAATGAGCGGGAGATGGATATGCTCCTGTCCACAGGGGAGCAGATTTCGGTCGCGCTTTTGGCGATAGCCATCAATCAGCTCGGAATCAGGGCCGTCTCTTTTACGGGACCCCAAGTTGGCATTATCACCGACTCGTTTCATATGAAGGCCCGGATTCTCGGGGTCAATGCGGACCGTATCAAAAAAGCCATTTCGGAAGACAGCGTCGTCATCGTCGCCGGATTTCAGGGTAAAACGGTTTCTGAGGAAATCACGACCCTGGGCCGCGGCGGATCCGATCTTACGGCGGTTGCCCTCGCGCACGCGCTCCAAGCTGATTTGTGCGAGATTTACACCGATGTCGACGGGATTTATACGGCCGACCCGAGGATCGTTCCTGACGCCCGAAAAATCGAGCAGATCAGTTATGATGAGATCCTTGAGCTCGCGTCTCTCGGCGCTAAAGTCATGCACTCCCGCTCGGTAGAAGTAGGGAAGAAATTCTCCGTCCCGATATATGTGCGCAATTCTGGAAATAACAATGAAGGTACTTTGATTACAAAGGAGAGCAAGAAAATGGAAAATATCGTTGTCAGCGGTGTGGCGCTCACCGAAGACGAGGCTAAAATCACTCTCTTTGGTGTCCCGGATCGTCCCGGTATCGCGGCGAAGATATTCGCGACTCTCGCCGAATCAAACATTAACATCGACATGATCATTCAGAACAAGACGAGCACGAAAACGACGGATATCTCTTTCACCGTCTTCAAAAACGAATTGAATAAAACCATGGACGTGGTCAAGCGTTCGGCCAAGCAGATGGGTTTTGCGGAGATCGACTGTGACAAGAACATCGCCAAAGTAAGCGTGGTCGGTGTAGGCATGCGGTCTCATTCAGGCGTCGCTTCGAGAATGTTCGGCTGCCTGGCCCGAAAGAAAATTAACATCGATATGATTTCGACTTCGGAAATCAAAATCTCGTGCGTGGTCGACGGGCGCAAGGGACGTGAAGCCGTGCGCGCCATTCACGCGGAATTTGATCTAGGTGACAAAAAGAAAAAGCTGCAGAAGAAGGCAAAACAATTCAAAAAGACCGCTGAAAAAGTCGGTGTCTGACACCGGGAGCTGGTGAAAATCATGAGCGCTAACGCAAAAAAAATTCTTGTCTATGATACTACGCTGCGGGATGGCACGCAGATGGAGGGTATCAGCCTTTCCCTTCAGGACAAGCTTGCGATTGCGAAGCGTCTCGACCAGTTCGGGGTTCATTACATCGAAGGCGGCTGGCCCGGCTCCAATCCCAAAGATCTCGCTTTTTTCAAAGAAATAGGCAAGGTCGGGATCCGAAACGCGAAGATCGCCGCTTTCGGTTCGACCCGCCGTATGAATACCAAGGTTCAGGCAGACACGAACGTCAGGGCCCTGCTCGATTCGAAAACGAAAGTCGTCACGATCTTCGGCAAGTCATGGGATTTTCATGTGACAGAGGTTTTCCGGACGACGCTCAAGGAAAACCTCGCCATGATTCATGATACGGTGGCGTTTCTTAAATCGAAGAAGAAGGAAGTCGTCTACGACGCGGAACATTTTTTTGACGGGTTCAAAGCCAATCCCGAGTACGCTCTGAAAACCATCCAGACGGCGGCACGCGCCGGAGCGGATAATATTTCGCTGTGCGACACGAACGGCGGCACGATGCCGCACGAAATACGGCACGCCATTCTGCGTGTCCGGCGTTCCTTAAAGACGCCCCTCGGTATTCACTGCCATAATGATTCGGAGCTTGCGGCGGCCAACTCTGTCGCGGCCGTAGGGGAAGGGTGCGTACTCGTGCAAGGGACAGTGAATGGTATCGGGGAACGCTGTGGCAACGCCAATCTGATGAGTATCATCCCGATTCTCCAGTACAAGATGGGGAACCGGATTTTCTCCGATAAAAAAATGAAAGAGATGACGCAGCTCTCTCATTATGTGTCAGAGATCTGCAATCTGCCCCTTCAGTTAAACCAGCCTTATGTCGGCCGCGCCTCTTTTGCCCACAAGGGCGGCGTCCATATCAACGCCATGGTGAAAAACCCTCAGACTTATGAGCATATGAACCCCGCGCTCATCGGTAACAGCCGCAAGTACCTGGTTTCAGAACTCGGCGGGAAGACGAACATCATGGTGAAGGCGAAGGAGCTGGAACTCGATCTCGATAAAGAATCTCCCGAAGCCCGCCATATCCTGACCGAGATCCAAAGACTCGAAAACGAAGGTTATCAATTCGAAGCGGCCGAGGCCAGTTTCGAACTGCTCGTGAAGAAAATGACGGGTAAATACAAGGACTTCTTCGACGTCAACAAGGTGGCCGTTCGCGCTGAAAATATAGGTGATGCGCGGACAACCTCCGTTGCGGAAGTAAAAATCACTTCGAAAGGGAAAGAGTATTATGAAGTCGCGGACGGCGACGGTCCGGTGAACGCTCTTGATAAGGCTCTCCGAAAGGCCTTGAGACGCTCTTATCCCGTGATCGATGAAACGCATCTTACCGATTACAAAGTCCGCGTCGTCAACTCCCAGGCCGGTACGGCGGCGAAAGTCCGCGTTTTTATCGAATTCCGTGACAAGGACAAAAGCTGGACCACTGTCGGCGTAAATGAGAACATTATCGAAGCCAGCTGGAAGGCTCTCGTCGACGCCATTCAATATAAGCTTCTGAAGGGGTGATCCGTGGCGGAGCTCGATAAACGCTACAACTCAAAAGATGTTGAATCCCGCTGGTACCCGTTCTGGGAATCCAAGGGATTCTTCAAGCCCCATAGCGACCGCTTGGGCAAAAAGCCGGCAGACAAACCTTACGTCATCGTTATCCCACCCCCCAACGTGACGGGCATTCTCCACATGGGCCACGCCCTTAATATCACGATTCAGGATATCCTCACGCGCTGGAACCGGATGAAGGGGCGGGACACTCTCTGGATTCCCGGCGTCGATCACGCAGGGATTGCTACCCAGAACGTGGTGGAAAAGAAACTGGCAAAAGAAAAGAAAAGCCGGCACGAGCTCGGCCGGGACAAGTTTCTCGCAGAGGTCTGGAAATGGAAAGAAGAGCATGGGAACACGATCACGCGGCAGCTTAGACGGCTTGGGGCCTCGTGCGATTGGTCGCGGGAACGATTTACGATGGACGCAGGGCTGTCACGCGCCGTCCGCGAATGTTTCGTACGGCTTTATGAAAAAAATCTGATTTATCAGGGGCATTACATTATTAACTGGTGTCCCCGCTGCCAGACAGCGCTTTCAGACGAAGAAGCCGCCCACAAAGAAGTCCAGGGCGGCCTCTACCACATCAAATATCCGATATCGGGAAAGCTCGGACCCTATGAAAAAATTGGCGAAGACCACATCGTCGTAGCTACCACTCGTCCTGAAACAATGCTCGGGGACACCGCCGTTGCGGTTCATCCCGACGACATTCGCTATCAGCATTTAATAGGAAAGACAGTGGTTCTTCCTCTTCTGAACCGCGAGATACCCGTTATCCAGGATCCTTTCGTTGATCCTGAATTCGGAACGGGAATGGTGAAAGTTACGCCTGCTCATGATCCAAACGACTTCGAAATGGGCCAGCGTCATAATCTGCCCCAGATCAACGTGATGCATCCGGATGCGAAGATGAATGACAACGCGGGACGGTATTCCGGCCTTGACCGTTTTGAAGCCCGTAAGCGTGTCATCGCCGATCTGGAAAACAAAGGCCTTTTTCTCCGCCGCGATTCGCATCTGCACTCCGTCGGCCACTGCTACCGCTGCGATACCATCATAGAACCTTACCTATCGAAACAGTGGTTTGTAAAAATGCGTCCGCTGGCCGATCAGGCTCTTGAAGCGTATCGTGCCGGCAAGACCGTTTTTTATCCTGACCGCTGGACGAAGGTTTACACCAACTGGCTGGAAGGGATCAGAGACTGGTGCATATCCCGCCAGATCTGGTGGGGACATCAGATCCCCGTCTGGTATTGCGACCATTGCATTAAAAAAGAGGGAGAGGAGGCGGGAATCATAGCCGCCCGGGAAACGCCGCTGAAATGCCCTTCGTGCGGAAACGCTAATCTCAGGCAGGATCCGGACGTTCTCGACACCTGGTTTTCCTCATGGCTCTGGCCTTTTTCCACGCTCGGCTGGCCTGATAATACCGAAGACCTCCGGCATTTTTATCCGACGACGGATCTCGTGACGGCCTCGGAAATTATTTTTTTCTGGGTCGCGCGCATGATCATGGCCGGGCTCGATTTCATGGGCGAAGTGCCCTATCACCGGATTTACATCCACGGCACCGTCCGCGATGATATCGGCCGCAAGATGTCAAAATCGCTCGGTAACTCGATTGACCCGCTCGAGGTGATCGACGAAACAGGAGCGGACGCGCTGCGCTTCAGTCTGATTATGCTTTCATCCCAGGATGTTTATCTGTCCCGCGAAAAATTCGAAATGGGCAGAAATTTTACCAACAAGTTCTGGAACGCGTCGCGGTTCGTACTCATGAATCTCGAGGGCTTTGAGAACGGGCGTCTTGAACTTGAGGTGAAACGGGAAGCGCTTCCTGTCGCAAGCCGTTGGATTCTCTCCCGGCTTGAACGAAAAACGGCAGACATCGAAAAGCGTCTTGGCGAGTTTGGACTATCACAGGCGGCCGAAGACGTTTACCACCTTGTATGGAATGATTACTGTGATTGGTTCATCGAACTTGCAAAACCGGCTCTTATGGGTGATTCAGAAGCCGGTAAAAAAGAAACCCAGTCGATCCTGTTTTTCGCACTCGAGCGGATTTGCCGCCTGCTTCATCCCTTCATGCCTTTTGTCACGGAAGAAGTATGGTCTAAATTAAAGTCGATCGCCGCAGACGCCGCGAAATGGCCCGAATCCGTTATGCTCGCTGCCTGGCCTTACACAGACAACGCCCGTTTTGCGGATGAAGACGCCGAGAAAAGCATCGATGTGCTTCAGCGCGCCGTGACCGGTATGCGCGACCTCAGGGCCAATCTCAATATTCCCCCCGCTCAAAAACTTGAGGCGGTTATTCATTGCAGGGAAATTTCGGCGATGGTCTCGCTGTGTACTTTCGAAAAGGAATTGACCAGCCTCGCCCGCCTGTCGAAATTGCGTATCCTGGAGGAATTCGAGAAGGACCAGTCGTTTGTCGGGAATTCGTTCCCTGAGTTTGATGTGTATGTTTCTACGTCGGGGCTCGTAGACGTCGCGAAAGAACGTGAACGAATCGAAAAGAAGATCCGGGAGAAAGAAGCTTACGTAGCGGGTATGGAAAAAAAGTTATCCAATGAAAACTTCGTCCGGAACGCGCCCTCGGAAGTGGTCGAGGGGGAAAAGCAAAAGCTCGAAGAAGCCCGTAAAGTCCTTCAGTCCTACCGTGACCACCTCGCCATTTTGAAATAATCTTTTTTGAGGAATTTGCGCTAATCATGATCCTCGCATCACTTTGTTATGTCAAAAGAGCCGGTAAGACGCTGATGATGCATCGCATCCGCAGAGAAGGCGATATGCACAGGGGAAAATGGAATGGCCTCGGCGGCAAGATGATGGAGGGGGAAACTCCCGAAGAATGCGTGATCAGGGAAGTTTATGAAGAGGCCGGCATCAAAATCATAAACCCGCGGCTTCGCGGCATCCTGACCTTCCCTGAATTCAACAGGGGCGTGAACTGGTATGCTTTTGTTTTCACGGCAGGTGAATTCAGCGGCGAACCTGTTGGGGAATGCGACGAAGGCGTGCTCGAATGGATATCTGATCCTGAAGTGACCGCACTGAATTTATGGGAAGGTGACAAATACTTTCTCCGGTGGATCGAAGACGAGCGTTTTTTTTCCGGCAAGTTCTGCTACAACGAAGGGCGGCTTTTGAGCCACGAAGTTACTTTTTACGAAGATCGGGCGCCTGGGGTAGTTTGAGCGCGCTTATAAATTATTTGATTTTAATTCGCAGGCGCGGCTATAATTCATGTCAGGTTTCTGTTCGGTACTATTTCGAGTACGTTCTATCTCAAAGGTGCGATGAAAAAAATACTCGTCGTCGATGACGAACCCGACATTCGAAAATATCTTCTTCTGAGACTTCAGAAAAGAGGCTTTTCCACGGTCTCAGCAAAAGACGGAATGGAAGCTCTGGAGCTTTTGCGCCAGGATCCCCCTCACCTTGTACTTCTTGATATCAAAATGCCGCGGCTCTCCGGCTACGATGTTCTCCGCGAAATGAGAAAAGACGAAAAGCTCATGCATATCCCCGTGATCTTTGTCACGGCACACGCCGATACCCGTTCCGAACAGGAAAACGATATCGAAGCGAATGACCTGCTACTCAAGCCTTTCGAAACGGAAGATCTCTTCGTGAAGATTCAGAAGCATATTCTATAGAAAGTCTGCCTGCGGGATTATTTCTGGAGGAAAGACTTCAGGATAGCCGGCAGAGGGGATTTGAATTCGACGCCAAACCGGCTCACGTTTCCCAGCGACCTATGGGCAATTTTCCCTTCCACATCGATTCCGTCTCCCATCGGAGGCTCCCCTAGATACAGGGTCGCTCGAATAGTCGCGGACTCCGAGAGGCCGCTTTCCTTTAAAAAAGATTTCTGGAATTGAAATAACATTCCATTATCGCTGACATTGATCACGGCCCCGTGCCCGATCCAGACATCATTTTCAAAAAACACGACCGCATATCCTGGAATGAGACAGTCAAATCGGGAAGTCGCACGGCGGTTACCACGGCCGTTGTCGGCTTTTGAATCGATATTTTCGCCCATTGAGTAATCGTCCGAAATAATGTCGGGCAGTATTTCCAGGGCGCGAGGCGGGAGAGACGGCGCAGGCAGTGGATTGAGAGAGATTTCGCTAATTTTTTTGAGAGCGTCGCTGAATTTACGCACTGGGATCCCTTGTTAACTCTAACAAAACATAGCATGCGGTTTTTCATTAAGCAAACTAGGCAGGAAAACGAAAGGCGAGGGAGGCTATTATAACAGGGTACGAGGATACCTGTAGCCTCAGACAGGTATAGATTTAAGGATGCTGCAGGCGGCGGCTAATCGAACAGGGCGGCCGTATTCAATTTCTGATTATTCAGTGCGCAGAAGAAACACAGAAAATCGTCGTGATCTTCCTGCACTGTGGGACCGAACGAGAAAGTGCCGCATGAAACACAAAAATATTCGTTCATAACGCCCTCCTGTTATATGTAAGGATTATGCCAAAGGCTGGAAATCTCAGCCTAAGGTTATTCGGTATTAGACTTTCGGGCGGGCGCTGATTCCTCTCAGGGTTTTTCTCATATAAAAGATACGGGTTTCCCTTTAACGGAGAATGTTAAATTGGCCGCGATCTATACTCGTAACTCATTGAAAGGTTCTATGAACGCTAAGCTGCTTATCTGCCTGTTTTCAATAGGTCTTTATACGGTAACGATGAAGTGTCCGCTTGCGATTGCGGAGCGTTCCCTTCCTCAGGATTACATTAAATACCCTGTACTCGTCGCTCTGGACAGCGGCAAGACAGCGAGCGGTTTTTATATCAATAATGAAAAAGGAGATGCTTACTTTGTGACGGCAAAGCATCTTTTTTTTCAAAACGGGGAAGGGGGCGGCCAAGTTTTAAAAGGCAGCAAAGCACTTCTCATGTCCTATCCACGAGAAGAAAATTTGAAAGAACCTATTCTTGTCCAGCTCGACCTCGCTGAATTGTTTTCATTCGGATATTTAAGGGCGCATCCGGAAAAAGACGTGACCGTTGTAAAAATTGGTTCTATATCGGGACCGGAAGGGATGCAGTCGCTTCAGTTTTATCCCGGGGTGCATCTTGCTGCTAGAGTAGGTGAGCCTGTGTCCAGCGGAAGTCTGGTAGGCGCTCACGGAGACGTCATCCGCAATTACGAACATGTCGCCGTGGGAAACGACGCCTTTATATTCGGCTATCCCGTATCACTCGGCATTGAAGATTACCCTCAAATCGACTTTTCACGGCCGCTCCTTAGAAAAGGTGTCATTTCAGGTAAGAACAGTGAAAAAATGTCCATCATCCTCGATTGCCCGGTGCATTATGGAAACAGCGGCGGCCCGGTGGTCGAAGTGGAAAAATTCGGCATTACGGAGACGCGTTATTTCATCATCGGAATGGTAAGCGAGTTCATCCCCTTTGACGATAAATGGTACGGTATCGAGAATCCCCTGGAACCTCAGCGCATTGAAAATTCAGGCTATTCCGTCGTTATCCCCATGGACACGATTCTGGATCTGATCCAAAGCACCGATTCGACTATCCCTTCAAAAAGCGAAGCATAAGGATTTTTTCGGGTAAAGGATCTCGTCATGAAAATCACAACCCGGCTCGTGCTCATGTGCTTTCTTCTCGTTTTTATGACGGTAGGCGCGACCTACGCCGTCATGACGTATCAAGTCACGCAGGCGCTCAGTTCCTATCTTCTCGCAGATCTCGGCACCTCTGCCAAACGCGCCGAAATTCGCCTGCTCGCAATCATCCAGCATAATCTCGACAGGTTGTCCCTTCTCACGGATAAGTCATCCTACGCCGAACTCATAAACGAATACCTGCAGAACGGCGATGAAACAGTAAAAGAAAATATCCGGCTGCGCTTCGACCAAGTGCGGGCCTCGGTACCCGAGTTCGATCAACTCGCCGTTCTCGATGCTTCCGGAAAAGTTCTCGTCAGTACGGATGAGTTTATGGACAATCGACCGTCCTTTCTGGCTTATTTCGCGCCGCTTTCTAAGAGACCGGCGATTGGAATTTTTCCCGATTTCGCCGGCAATGCCTCCATGTTTATGACAGCCCCGCTCATCGCTGACGGAGAAACCAGGGCCTATATCTGCATCGTCGCTTCGGCTCAGAGCCTTAGTCTCGTGCTTCCAAACGAACAATATCTCGGGGCGAACGCTGAAATCCTTCTTGCTTACCGGCCCGGACGCAGCGAAGACACGCTTATCACCTCGCTTAAAAACGGGAGGGAATACGGTATCAAAACTTATTTTTACGAGAAGGAGGAAGGCGCTGCCCCTGCGGTTGTAACGGCACTCCGCGCTAAACAGTCAGGGCTTCTCACAGGGGCGGACATCGATGGCTCCGACTCGATCGCGGTGGCTCACTATGTGAAATCTCTCGATTGGGCCCTTGTCGTCAAAGTGAACCGGAGCGAGGCTTTTCTCCTGGTCAATACCATCCGCCAGCAGGGGATACTCCTCATCATAGGCCTGTCCCTGATTGCTGTCGTTATCGGCCTCTTTCTCTCGAAGACTATTACCGGCCCGCTTGTGAAACTGTCCGCCCAGTGCCGGGATTTTATGGCTGGCAAAACGGAGGCCGCTTTTGAGAACGGGCCGACGGGGGGCAGCGACGAGATCACCATACTGCAGAGAACTTTTAACCACATGCTCCGGAATGTTAAAGACAATATGGAAAGAATGGGGTCTCAGCAGAAAGTTCTTATCGAAATGATGCAGGAAACCGAGACCGCGAGAAAGAAGGCAGAGTTCGCGGAGCAGCAGTTCCGACGATTAATAGAAGCGGCGCCGGCCGCCATGATCATGCTGAATTCCAACCGCCGGATCATCCTGGTAAATGAGGAAGCGCAGAAACTTTTCGGATACGGGGCCGAGGACCTGCTGGGCCGCCGGGTCGACGATCTTCTGCCGGGAGAATCCACTTACCCGGAACTCGCCGAGGCGTTATTTTCTCCCGGTTCCGAAATGGCGGGTGAAAAGAAACTTCACGAGATAACGGGCGTTCGTAAGGACGGCCGGGAAATACCGCTCGAAGTGGCTCTCAATCCGATTCAGATGCAGACTGGTTTATTCATCCTGGCTGCGCTGGTTGATCTTTCGGAACGCAGAAAAGCTGAGGAAAACCGTTCATTTCTTGCCGCGATCGTGAGTTCCTCCGAAGACGCCATTATCGGCAAAACTCAGGGGGGAGTGATCACAAGCTGGAACGAAGGCGCTGAAAAACTTTCCGGATATTCAGCGGCCGAGAGTCTGGGGCGCCCCTTTTCAATTCTTTTTTCCTCTTTAGAGGATGAAAATAAAGGATGGGATGCGCTGCAAAAGGCAGGACAGGGAAACCTCGAAAGATTTGATGCGATATGGAAAACAAAAGCGGGTAGAGTCGTGGACGTTTCCCTTACTCTTTCCGCCGTAAAAGACGCAACAGGGCGGATCATAGGAATCTCTACTATCGCAAGGAACGTGACGGAACGCAAAAGGTACGAGCAGCGGCTGGCTGAGCGGAACCGGGAACTCGAAAAGGCGAATCTCGAGCTGGATAGTTTTGCCTATATTGCCAGCCATGATTTGCGGGCGCCCTTGCGGGCTATATCGTCTTTCGCATCTTTTCTGGAAGAGGATTACAGCGGCAAGCTCGATGACCAGGGCAGGGATTTCCTCAACGAAATAAGAAAGGGAGCGGATCGTCTCAGCCGGCTGATCGAAGATCTCCTGACGCTGTCACGGATTTCCCGTATTAAAAACCCCTATGAAAATGTGAACATGAACGGGCTCCTGAAATCCGTTGTCGAAAGACTCCGATATGATATCGAAGCAAACGACGTCGACCTTGTATTTCAGCACGACCTGCCGCCCGTATACTGTGACCGGATAAAGATGACCGAGGTTTTCGTGAATCTTGTCAATAACGCGATTAAATTCTCATCTAAAGATAATCTGGAACGGCCAGCTGTGGAGGTGGGTTATTCAGATAAAGGTCCAGAGCATCTATTTTATGTGCGTGACAATGGAATCGGCCTCGATCCCCGTTACGAGAAACAGATATTCCAACTTTTTAAAAGGCTGCATTCCGGTGAGAAATATGAAGGTTCAGGGGCCGGACTCAGTATCGTTAAGAGGATCGTGGACGATCATGGAGGCCGAATATGGGTGGAATCAGGCCCGGGAAAAGGCGCGACCTTTTATCTCACGATTCCGAAGGATCTGAAAAGTGTTCCAGAAAACGACGAAGCAGGAAAAACTGCTGACCGAGGCAATGATTTTATCCCAGGATAAAAAGGCGGGATCAATCCCGAAGACCTTGCGCGTTGATATAAAGAGTTCGTAAAACTTGTAGAAGGATTGATTTTTTACTGGCACAGTACTATCAGATTACCAGGGGTGCAAACGCGTGAAGATTCTTATTGTCGAAGACAACGATCAGGACAGGAAGCTCATGCTGAGGTTTCTGTCAAAAGCGGGTTACACCGAGCTCTCCTTCGCGGCTGCGGGCTGGGAAGGGATCGAGTGCGCCGTCCGCACCCAGCCCGGCATCGTTATCATCGACACGATTCTTCCCGACATGCAGGGTTTCGAAGTTTGCCGGGCTGTCAAGCAGTCCTGCGCAGCGTCTGCGAAAATCATCGTCATGACCGGATGCATCGACGCCGTAGATGCCGGAAAAGCGCGCAAAGCGGGTGCCGACGATTATGTTGTGAAAACATCTGACTTCTTTCCTCTGATAGAAGCTGTGCGTGCAATGGTTCAAGAAAAGGAAACCATCTAAAATGGTTCTGGCGGCATCTTAATTATGGAAGATGTGAAAGAAATTCGTGATCTGGAGCAGGCGCACGCCGAGATCGAGCGCCTTCGCAAGGAACTTGCGGACAAGGACTGGGCAGCGAAGAAAACGAATAACGGAATCCGGCTGCTTTACAAAGAACTCGAGCAAAAAACAGATCAGCTGCGTTTGAAAGGCGAAGAGCTCGAACGGTCAAATCAAGATCTCGAGCAGTTTGCTTACGCAGCGTCTCACGATCTGCAGTCGCCGCTCGCCAGCATGTCCATGCATGCTGAGTTGCTTCTCGAGGAAAAGCAGGGCCGGCTCGACGAAGAATCGGTCCGGATTCTCGAAGGAATCGTCAAGAACTCGAAAAAACTCATTATGCTGGTCCGCGATACTCTGCAGTACGCCCGCCTTGGATTGAAAAAAACCGCGCCCGAAGTAGTGGACTTCGAAATAGTCTTGAGAAGTGTCCTCGAAAATATAGAAGGACTCATCCGGGCCAAAGAAGCTGACATCACTTCAGGACCCCTTCCTTCACTGCCCGTGCTGCCGCATATGATCAAAAGCCTTTTTCAAAACCTGTTTGATAATGCCCTGAAATATTCCAGGAAGGAAATCAGGCCTGAAATAAATGTTTCGGCAGAGCTTGCCGGCGGGGAATGGGTTTTTTCGGTCCGGGACAATGGAGTGGGCCTGGATAGTACTGAAAAAATTTTCGAAATGTTCCAGCGTGCTCATGAAGATTCCGAATACCCGGGTACCGGCCTGGGCCTTGCGCTCTGCAAAAAAATCGTCCAGATCCATGGCGGAAGAATCTGGGCCGAATCCCACAAGGGCCGCGGAACTACTTTTTTCTTCACGATTCCAGCTGTTTGCACGTTTAGTTAGCGGTCGATCCCCGGTCTTTTCGCCGCTCTTTCTCTGTGCTATGATGATCGCCTCACACGCGGAGGACGAGTGGAAAAGCCAGCTAAAAACAAGAACGCGGAAACGAAAATCGTCATCTATCAAAAGCCTTCCTGCACGACATGCCGCAAGGTCCACGAAGTCCTGGTCCAGAGCGGCGTTGATTTCGAAGCCGTGAATTATTATCTCGACCCCATCCCCCAAGCCAAACTCAAGGAACTCATTTCCAAAATGGGGATTTCCGCGAAAGATCTTTTCCGGAAGAAAGAAGAAATCTACAAGGAACTCAAACTGTCATCCCGGGAAGTCTCGGACGCCGAAGCCATTGAACTCATGGCGAAGCACCCCGATTTGATCGAACGTCCAATCGTCGAAAAGGGTTCGAAAGCAATTCTTGCCCGTCCGGCCGAACGCATCCAGGAAATACTCTGATCTTATGACGAAAACAGCCTCGCTCGCCCAAAGAAAAATCAGGCCACTCACAGGTGTTTTTTCTGAACAAACCCGTATGTTTATTAAAGCCGCACTTGCCGAAGACGTCGGCCGGGGCGACGCGACCTCCGAGCTCGTCATTCCCCGCGGCGCCCGCGGTACCGCTGAGATTTTTTCCCGGGAGAACGGGATCTTTTGCGGAGGCCCCGTTCTGGAAGATGTTTTTCGACTCGCTGATTCCGGGCTCGAAGTAGAATTGTTGTGCGCTGAAGGAGCCCATTTCAAAGCTAATGCGCGGATCGTACGTATCAAGGGCGCGGTGAGAGGTATCCTGAAAGGCGAAAGAACTGCGCTCAATTTTATGGCCCGCCTCGCGGGTATTGCGACAATGACGGCAGAGTACGTCGACGCCGTCAGCAAACATCATGTTCTGATCCTCGACACGCGCAAAACGACACCCCTTTGGAGAGAACTCGAAAAGTATGCCGTCAAGACGGGCGGCGGCAAAAACCACCGGATGGGACTTTACGACGCTGTTTTTATCAAAGAAAATCACAGGCCTTACGGCGATCTCTCGAAGCTGAAGAATGCAAAAGGCTCCGTTGAAATCGAAGTGAGAAATCAGGCGGAATTGCGGGAGGCTCTTAAACTCAAGCCGAGAGTCATCTTATTTGATAATTTCTCGCCGGCCAGGCTCAAGGAAGGTGTTCAGAAAGCGCGCAAATACAGCCCGGGTACTATCCTCGAAGCTTCGGGAGGGATCACTCTCGAGAATGTTGCTCATTATGCAGCAATGGGTGTCGACTGGATTTCAGTCGGGGCATTGACTCACTCCGTCCGGTCTTTGAACTTTTCCATGCTGCTGAAGTAACCGCGTATTCCTCTGCAACATTTGGGCGTTGCCTGCATCAAATAATGGACACCTCGGCTAAACGTGTGTTTATCGGAGAACGGGATGAAATTATTCAAATTGACCTCAGACATGAAACCTCAGGGCGATCAGCCGGGCGCGATCATGAAGCTTGTGGCCGGGTTCCGTGCGGGAAAGAAGGAGCAGGTTCTCGTCGGGGTGACAGGTTCCGGCAAAACTTTCACCATGGCGAACGTCATAGCGGAACTCGAAAAGCCAGTTCTTGTAATGTCACATAACAAGACACTCGCGGCGCAGCTTTATTCCGAATTCAAAGAATTTTTCCCCGAGAGCGCTGTCGAATATTTCGTTTCTTACTATGATTATTATCAGCCCGAAGCGTACATACCTCACTCCGACACGTATATCGAAAAAGACGCTTCCATCAATGATGATCTCGACCGCCTTAGGCTATCGGCTACAAGTTCCATTCTCTCCCGAAGGGATACGATTATCGTTTCGAGCGTTTCCTGCATTTACGGCCTGGGCTCGCCGGAAGACTGGCAGGGAATGCTGATCCAGCTCGAAACAAATACGATTAAAGACAGGGACCAGTTCATCGCTGAACTCGTGGCGATCCAGTATCACCGGGTGGACGTCCAGCTTGACCGAAGCAGCTTCCGTGTGAGAGGAAACCGGGTCGATATTTTTCCCGCGTACGGGCAAAACCCGATCAGGGTGGAATTTGACGGGGACCGCATCGCAAAAATAGAATTGCTCGATAAGATCCATTTCAAGGTCATCAAGGAGTTTGACCGGCTTGCCGTCTATCCCGCTAAGCATTTCGTGACGACTTCCGACAAGAGGGAAGACGCGATCAGGTCTATCGACCGCGAAATGATCGACCGCGTCCGCGAACTCATAAGCCAGGGGAAGGACCTCGAGGCCAAGCGTCTCGAATCACGGGTCCGCTATGACATGGAAATGCTGCGCGAAGTCGGCTATTGTTCCGGAGTCGAAAATTATTCTCGCCACTTGAGCGGCAGGCTTCCCGGCTCCACTCCCTATACGCTGCTCGATTATTTTCCGAAAGATTTCCTGACGATCATTGACGAATCTCACGCGAGCGTTCCTCAGGTACGCGGTATGTTTGCCGGCGACCTCTCGCGAAAACAAGTCCTCGTCGAACACGGTTTCCGGCTCCCGTCAGCGCTGGATAACAGACCCTTGAGATTTGAAGAGTTTGAAAAAAAGATCTCGCAGGTCCTTTATGTCTCCGCAACGCCGGGAGCATATGAAAAACCGCGGGCCGATCAGCACGTAGAACAGATCATCCGCCCGACGGGACTTCTGGATCCCGAAATTGAAGTCCGGCCGAGCAAAGGACAGATCGACGACCTGATCGGGGAAATCAAGCTGCGGGTCAAGAAACTGGAGCGGGTCCTGATTACGACGCTTACTAAGAAAATGGCGGAAGATCTCAGCCGGTATCTCAAGGAGCTTGCGATCAAGGTTAACTATATTCACTCCGACTTCGACGCGTTTGAAAGAGTTGAAATCCTCCGGGATCTGAGGCTTAACAAGTATGATTGCATCATCGGCGTCAATCTGCTTCGCGAAGGTCTCGATTTGCCGGAGGTATCTCTGGTGATCATTCTCGACGCCGACAAGGAAGGTTTTCTCCGTAATGAAGTGTCCCTGATTCAGACCGCCGGCCGCGCCGCCCGGAATATCAATGGGCGGGTCATCATGTACGCGGATCGCATGACGGATTCCATGAAAAAGGCAATAGACGAGACCAAACGGCGCCGTGAGATCCAGGGCGAATACAATCGCAAGCACAAGATTACGCCCGTCTCGATCCGCAAGGAAATCAAAGAGGGAATCGAGAAATGGAAAGCGGCTGAACAGCTCGTTTCCGATGTCGTCGGCGAAAATCAAAAAGAGTACGAGACTAAAACCTATCTTTCCCAGCTCAAACGCCGAATGGAAGCCTCGGCTCGCGCGCTCGAGTTCGATAAAGCCGCTCATTATCGGGACGAAATCCGCAGGATCGAAGAAAAGGAAGGCGTTAAAGACAGCGTTTTGAAGCCAGGCCATTAACTTTCTCCATTGCATTCCGACAGCCCCAGTTTTTAGTTTTTCCAGCCCTTTTTGTTTGACACTCCCTCTGGGCTCGTCCTATAATCGCGCCCCATATGGAAAAAATAGGTTCGATTCCATAAAACGGTCAAAAAAAGCAGCCTGGTAAGTCTCTCCTTCCAGCTGCTTCCCTAGAGCTAATCTAAGTATTCGGGTTAACTCCGATATATTAATAATTACCGATTTTTCAGGTCTGCTTTGTTTTGAAAGCGAAATCAGGTTAATGAGAACAATTTGCCTTGATTGACAAGGTAAGCGATCGCTATAATAAACCTTGTTATTCCATAGGGTTACGAAAAAACAGCACTTTTGGAGCGATTCGCAAAACACGACACCGGCCTTGCACCAAAAGACTTCGACGGAGCTAGTTTGAGAAATTCCTCTCTAAGAGCATTTCTTTCTATCATAATGTTTCTCTCGGCTGCGGGAGGCGTTTGCGGTATTTCCATTGCGGATACTTTTTTCGGAGAGAGCCCGACGGGTCTTATAGAATTAAAAAATTACCGGTACCCGGTTTATTTGTATGTGCCGCAGAACTATAAACCGGACCGGACGTATCCCTTGATCGTTAGCATTCCTAAGGCGGGGGAGTCTCCGGAAAAAAATATTCAGTACTGGACGAACCTCGCCAAGCGGCGGAGCATGCTGGTGGTGAGTGCAGAAAATCTGCGGCCCGAAGATGTCCCTTATGCCATGGATGAGTGGCTTTTAGGCATTCTCAAGGATATCAAAGGAAGATACCGCATCGACGAAGGCAAGGTTTTTCTCGCTGGCCGTGAAGGCGGCGCGCATTATGCGGCCTATCTTGCGACGAATTACCCAGCTTACTTTTCAGCGGCTGTTCTGATGGACGGATCGTGGTCGGGGCCTTACGAAGCGCTCCTCAATCCTAAAAACCGAGCTGTTAAGCAGGTTCCGTTTCTCGTTGTCGCCCATGGCGACGATAACGAATTGACCCAGATTGAGAAGAAGGCGCTGAAGTTCGAAGAGAAGGGTTACCTGGTATCCCTTCTGCGCGTACCCGAAAAGGGTACCTACGACAGCGATGATTTCAAAAAAAAGATACTCGAATGGCTCACTGAAAAAAGCGACGTTTGGCAAGGAGTCGTGAAAGACAGCCAGAAAAGTTTTAAAGAAAAAACCTATGCGTGGTTCGAAAACTTTTTCAGAGTTCAATAATTCAGAGAAGAGAGGATAAATTTTTATGAAGATGACCGGCGCACAGATTTTAATTAAATCATTGGAAATGGAAGGTGTGGAAGCCGTTTTCGGTCTTCCGGGCGGAGCGATATTACCCACCTTTGATGCCCTTCACGATTCCAAGAAGATCAAATTTTATCTTGTGAGGCACGAACAGGGCGCTTCCCACATGGCCGATGGTTATGGCCGCGCCACGGGAAAACCGGGCGTCTGCATCGTCACTTCCGGCCCGGCCGCGACCAATACGGTGACAGGACTTGCGACGGCTTTCATGGATTCCGCGCCGATGGTCTGTATCACCGGCCAGGTCGCGACGACCGTTATCGGCAGCGATGCGTTTCAGGAAGCAGACGTCTGCGGCATCACGCGCCCCGTGACGAAGCATAATTATCTCGTCCGAGACGCGCGAGACATTACGCGTATCGTGAGAGAGGCGTTTTATCTAGCCCGGACCGGAAGACCCGGCCCCGTGCTTATTGATTTCCCGGTTGACGTGAGCCGTCAGGTCGTCGAATTCGAATGGCCGGAAGAAGTGCATATCCGCGGTTATGAAATTCCGAGTATGGGTGATCCTTCGGCGGTTGCACAAGCCGTTCAGATGATAAAAGAATGCAAGAAGCCCGTCCTTTATGTCGGCGGCGGAGCTGTCGTTTCGGGAGCCTACAAAGAAGTCCTCGAACTCGTTGAAAAGACAGGCATTCCCATTACGACCACGGTCCTGGGTCTCGGGGCTTTCCCTGAAGACCATCCGCTTTCTCTCCGGATGCTAGGAATGCACGGAACGGTTTACGCCAATTACGCGGTGCAGAATTCCGATCTCCTGATAGCGGTCGGAGCGAGATTTGACGACCGGGTGACGGGAAAGATCGACAAGTTTTGCCCGCACGCCAAAATCATCCACATCGATATCGATCCGGCTTCAATTTCGAAAACGGTGAAAGTCCATTGCTCCATTGTCGGGGACGTGAAACCTGTTCTCAAACAGTTGAACAAGGTGGTTCCTAATAAACGTAAGGACATCAAGGCCTGGACTGATCAGATCGAAGCCTGGAAGAAAAAACACCCGCTGAAATTCAAGGATGACGGTGAGCTTATTCGCCAGGAATATGTGATTTCCCGCATTGGCGACCTCACAAAGCACAAAGCTGTCGTGACCACGGGTGTCGGGCAGCACCAAATGTGGACCGCTCAGTGGTATCAGTTCCATGCGCCCCGCAGCATGCTGACGTCGGGCGGTCTCGGAACGATGGGATACGGACTTCCAGCCGCGATCGGTGCTCAACTCGGCCGTCCGAATGAAACCGTCGTCTGCGTGGACGGCGACGGATCGATCCAGATGACGATGTGCGAGCTCACGACCGCGTCTCATTACAACATTCCCGTGAAGCTTTTTATCATGGATAATTCATTTCACGGAATGGTCAGACAGTGGCAGCAGCTTTTTTACAACGAGCGCTTTGCCGGGTCGGAACTCGGCCCGTCGAACCCCGATTTCCTGAAAATCGCCGAAGCTCACCACGTTCTTGGCCTTCGCGTCGAGAAAAAATCAGAAGTTGACGCCGTGATCAAGAAAGCCCTTGCTCACAAAGGTCCGGTACTCGTTCACTGCGTCGTTGCAAAACAGGACAATGTTTACCCGATGGTTCCTACCGGCGCAGCTCTCGATCAAGTCATGGACATGGCATAGTCAACAACGGTTTGCTTACATCCAAAAAGGAGTCAGTATGAAACATGTTATTTCCGCTCTTGTGGAAAACCATTCCGGCGTTCTCGCACGGGTCACGACTTTGATCTCAGGGCGCGGCTTCAACATTGATTCTCTGGCCGTCGGCGAGACGCATGATCCTGAAGTGTCACGCATGACTATCGTCATTGTCGGAAACGACCGCGTACTCGAACAGGTCATCAAGCAGCTTTTGAAACTTATCGACGTGATAAAAATTGAGGATATTCAGGAAGACGACAAGATAGACCGAGAGCTGATGCTCGTGAAAATCGAGGCCGATTCCCGCTCAAGGCTGGACGTCATGCAGATCGTGAACACGTTTCGCGCCAAGATTGTCGATGTGAATCCCAAGTCGCTCATCATCGAAGTGACGGGAAACGAAAGCAAGGTCGACGCCATGCTGGAACTTCTCATTCCGTTCGGCGTCAAGGAAGTGGTCCGCACCGGCCTTGTTGCCATGTCTCGGCGTAACAGTCTGGTCATCCCTCCGAAGAAAAAACTCAAGGTTAAAAAATTAAAGGTTTCCAAAAACGAACTCGCACAGGAAGAAAAGAAGGCCGCCGCCCGCAAGGGTAAGAGAGCTATGGCTAAAGACGGAATGTAGTTCCTCGTCACTCTAATACGACTCTGAAACAATTCAAGGAAGGGATTTATGGCAAAGATTTACTATGAGAAAGACGCAGATCTCAATGTTTTAAAGGGCAAAAAAGTTGCCATCGTCGGCTACGGTATACAGGGACGAGGCCAGGGCCTTAATCTTCGTGACTCTGGCGTTGACGTTATCATCGCCCAGAGGAAGGGCGGCAAGAATTATGATCAGGCTTTAGAAGACGGTTTTCAGCCGGTCGAGGCAGATGCCGCGGCCCAGCAGGCTGATATTCTTCAGATTCTGACCCAGGACCACTTGCAGGGTGAAATTTACGCCAAGAGCATTGCGCCCCACCTGAAGAAAGGGAAAGCGCTTCTTTTCTCGCATGGGTTCAATATCCATTTCGGATACATCAAGCCTCCTGCCGAAATCGACGTTTACATGGTCGCGCCAAAGGGGCCAGGAGCTCTGGTGCGTACCCAGTTTCTGGAAGGCGGCGGCGTCCCGTGTCTCGTTGCGATTCATCAGGACGCGTCGGGCAAAGCAATGCAGCACGCTCTCGCATATGCGAAAGCGATCGGCGGAACGCGTGCCGGCGTCATCGAAACCAATTTCAAGGAAGAAACCGAGACGGACCTTTTCGGAGAACAGACGGTTCTTTGCGGCGGCTTGAGCGAACTCATCCGCGCTGGTTACGAAACTCTCGTAGAAGCCGGTTATGCGCCCGAAATGGCCTACTTCGAATGTCTTCACGAAGTGAAACTGATCACGGACGCAATCTTTGCCGAAGGCATCAGCGGAATGCACCGCCGGGTTTCGGATACGGCAGAGTACGGAGACTATTCCCGCGGTAAGCGCATCATCGGCAAGGAAGCCCGCACGGCGATGAAGCAGATCCTGGAAGAAATCCGCAGCGGAAAATTTGCCAAGGAATGGATCGACGAGAATAAGAACGGCCGCCCCAACTACAACAAGATGCGCCAGGAATGCGACAATCATCCCATCGAAAAAGTCGGGTCCGACCTGCGCGGCATGATGCACTGGATTAAAGGTTCCGTTGCTGCGAAGCCGGTCAAGGCGAAAGTCTGATCCGAACCTTTCAGGTAATTTCATGACAGCGGACAATAAAGGGCGCAAAATCTTTATCTTTGATACGACACTGCGCGATGGCGAGCAGTCTCCGGGAGCTTCCATGACCCCGGAGGAAAAACTCAAAGTCGCGCGCCAGCTCGAGCAGCTGAATGTGGATGTCATCGAAGCCGGATTTCCCGCTTCATCGCCTGGCGAAGAGCACGCTGTCAACCTGATCGCGAAAGAAATCCGCAAGCCGGTTATCTGCGGCCTCGCGAGGATGGTTGAGCGGGATATTGACGCCTGCAGGCGGGCGCTTGAACCGGCCCGCAAAAAACGCCTCCATGTCTTTCTTGCCACGTCTCAAATCCACAGGGAATTCAAGCTGAAGAAGGACAAGACGGAAATCCTGCGGCTCATTTCACAGAATATCAAGGCGGCCAGCAAGGATTTCGACGAGCTCGAGTTTTCTCCGGAAGATGCCTCCCGCACCGAGCCTCAGTTTCTGTCTCAGGTCGTGCGCGCGGCGATCGACGCGGGAGCTACTTCCATCAACGTACCTGATACGGTCGGCTATACCATCCCGATGGAATTCCACACTGTGATCAAACAATTGATCAGCGATAACCCCGAGCTTGGAAAGAAAGTCGTCCTTTCGGTTCATTGCCACAACGATCTCGGGCTTGCCGTTGCGAATTCTCTAGCGGCGATTATGGCCGGCGCCAATCAGGTCGAGTGTACGGTCAACGGTATTGGGGAACGGGCAGGAAACGCGGCGATGGAAGAAATCGTCATGGCGCTCGATACCCGAAAGGACATCATCGGCTGTTACACAGACATCTGCCTTAGTGAAATTTCGAAAGCCTCGCGGCTGGTTTCATCTCTGACCGGGATGGTTGTGCAGCCAAACAAAGCGATTGTAGGTAGAAACGCCTTTTGGCACGAATCGGGTATTCATCAGGATGGGGTGCTGAAGAAAAGGCAAACCTACGAAATCATGGACCCCAAGCGCATTGGCCTTTCGGGCAGTCAGCTCATGCTCGGCAAACTTTCGGGAAGACATGCGTTTAATGAACGAGTCGAGAAACTCGGATTTAAACTGAGTGAAGAAGGTCTGGGTAAAGCTTTTGACAATTTCAAGAAGCTCGCGGATAAAAAAAAATACGTCTTCGATGAAGATATCGAAATGCTGCTCGAAGAAGATGGCGTTGATCTTCCGGAAGTATGGAAACTGGAATACATGAAAGTCGCGAGCGAAAGCTCCAAACCTGCTCACGCTGAAATACATCTGAGTCATGAGGGGAAAACGCAAAAAGCTTCCTCCACCGGCGACGGCCCCGTCGACGCGTGCTACAAGGCGATCGAGAGTATTGTGAAATCCGGCGCGACCCTCTCTCATTACGCCATTCAGTCGGTGACGAGCGGTAAAGACGCCCTCGGCGAAGTGGTGGTTAAGCTCAATCTCAGCTCCAGAGAAGTAACAGGACGTGGAGCCAGCACGGATATCATAGAAGCCAGTGTGAAGGCTTATCTCTTTGCTCTCAACAAGATATACTCCCAACGGATCGCCACTGGTGAATCCGCTCAATTCTTGCCTTCATTATAAGCGGTTCGTGCCGTTGACCGGCTTTAACGATCGTGGAGTCTGACCGCGTGACAAAACAAAATACATTCGAGCTATACGGCATCTTTGGTTATCCGCTCAAACATACTTTGTCTCCCGCAATGCAAGAAAAAGCCTTCTCTCACATAGGTCGTAAAGTTTTTTATGTCGCCTTGGAATTGCGGGAGGCTGCGTGCCGCCGCGTTTTCCGAGAAATCCGTCAAAGCTGTCTTTCAGGTTTCAATGTCACCGTTCCCTATAAGGAGAACATCTCGTCGAGCCTCGATAAACTCACTCCTGAAGCGAAAAGCGTAGGCGCGGTCAATACCGTTTATCGCAAAGGAAGATCGTGGATTGGTACGAACACCGATGTCTATGGTTTTGTCAGATCCCTTGAAAAAGACGCGCGTTTCAGTTTGAAGGAAAAAAACGTCCTCGTTCTCGGTGCCGGCGGCGCGGCGCGGGCCGTTGTATTCGGCTGTGTGTCGCAGCAGGGGGGCCTGGTGACGGTGCTGAACAGACATAAAGACAGGGCAAAGAAACTTGCCAGTTTTTTCCGCAGAATGAAAAAATGCCGGATTGAGGGAGACGGTCTTGACGAAACTCATTTCAAGGATGCCGTTGAAAAGTGCGATATTGTAATCAATGCGACCTCTGTCGGCCTGAATGTTTCCGACCCGCACATCATCCCCGCGAAGTGGATGCCGGAGGCACACAAATCCGGCAAACGGCTTTTTTATGATTTAATCTACAGGCCCGCGGAGACGGTTTTTCTCCGCTCCGCACGCTTAAAAGGGCACCGTACCTTAAATGGTGCCGGGATGCTGGTTTATCAGGGCGCGCGCGCCTTCGAACTCTGGACGGGACAGCCTGCGCCCGAATCTGTGATGCGGAAGGAACTTATGGATCAGCTCAAAGCGGAGGCTAAGCGATGAACTTCGATTTTACAGGGTTTCTCTTTTTTGTGTTCGGGGCGGTCTTCGGAAGTTTTCTCAATGTTTGTATCCACCGCTTTCCCCGCGGGGAGTCGATCGTTAGTCCCGGATCTCATTGTCCTCATTGCTCAGCCCCGGTTCATTGGTTCGACAATATCCCGCTCGTAAGTTATCTCTTTCTTATCGGCCGGTGCCGGAAATGCCGCGCGGGTATTTCGCCGCGGTATTTCATGGTCGAAATGGCGACAGCCCTGATCTGGCTCTTTTTTTATATTTTTTACGGAGTGACAGCGACTTCGGTAGTTGGAATTTACCTTTTTACGGTTTTGCTTGCTGTGACCTGTACGGATTTCGAAACGGGATACATACCCGATAAATTTACGCTTCCATCGATTGTCGCGGGTTTGGTGCTCAGCTGTATTTATCCTGAAATCCAGGATAAGACCTCATGGTATATGGCACTCCTGAATTCCTTTGGGGGGTTCCTGATCGGAGGCGGCATTCTGCTAGTGACAGGCATGATCGGAAATATTCTTTTTAAAAAGGAAAGTATGGGCGGCGGCGATATTAAACTGCTTGCGATGCTCGGCGCATTTCTCGGCGTTAAAAAAATCATTCTCGTTTTCCTGATTGCGCCTATCATGGCGCTGCCCCTGGCACTTTATGCCAAGTATTATAAAAGGCATGAAACCATCCCTTTCGGGCCATTTATCGCGATGGCAGGCGCCTGGATGTTTCTTTACGGAAACCGGATCTGGGAGCAGTTTTTTTCAATTCAATAAGAGAACCTTTTTCTACAGCAATCTGAAACGGGCGGAGAAATTATGTTGAGTTACACGACGACGGGCGAATCGCACGGGCAATATCTCGCCACTATCCTGGAAGGAATGCCTAGCGGCCTTCGGGTGGATATGGATTATATTAATGAAAGAATGCGGGAACGCCAGCTAGGTTATGGCCGGGGCGGCCGCCAGAAAATCGAGCAGGACAGGGTCGAGATTCTCGGGGGAGTCGTCAAGGGAATTACGACGGGCGCTCCGGTCGGATTTCTTCTCGTGAACAAGGATTTTAAGATCGAACAGATGCCGGAACTTTTTCGGCCAAGGCCCGGGCACGCCGATCTTGTCGGGTCCCTTAAATATGCCCAGGGCATCCGGCCCATCCTCGAGCGCGCGAGCGCGCGCGAAACCGCCATGCGCGTCGCGGCGGGAAGTCTCTGCCGTCTTTTCCTTAAAGAGTTCGGCATTGAACTCGAGCCGCACGTCATTCAGATCGGCAGAGTCAGTATCGACGTCCCCGATGAACTGACTGCCCTCGACATACGCCGCATGACAGAAGGCTCCGATGTGCGCTGTATCGCCAGAGACAGGGAAAAGGAAATGACGAAGGCGATCGATGAAGCCCGGCGCCGTAAAGATACCCTTGGAGGGCGATATGAAATCCGCGTTTCAGGCGTACCGATCGGTCTTGGATCGCACGTTCATTTCGAACGTAAACTCGACGGCCGCATCGCACAGCACCTCATGAGCATGCAATCTATCAAGGCTGTGGAAATCGGTCTCGGCACGGAAGTCGGAGGGCGGTTTGGCTCGGAATCCCACGACGAAATATTTTTCGAACATTCGAAAGGTTACTATCACAAGACCAATCGCGCAGGCGGTATCGAGGGTGGCACTTCGAACGGCGCCGATATCGTCGTGCGCGCTACCATGAAGCCCATCGCGACACTCGCTCAGCCGCTCGCTTCGGTCAACATGCGGACGAAGCAAGCCGAGAAAGCGGATTTTGAACGATCTGACACCTGCGCGGTCGCGGCCGGAAGTGTCATCGGTGCCGCGATCCTAGCTTTCGTGATCGCGGATGCGTTTATAGAAAAATTCGGAGGGGACTCCATCTCCGAGATCCGGCGGAATTACGATAGTTATCTCGCCGAGATAAGAAAATAACACGCAATGGGCCAACCGGCTAATATCTATCTCACGGGTATGATGGGTTCCGGTAAGACTTCGGTCGGACGGATTCTCTCAAGGCTTCTCCAGTATTCCTTTGTCGATCTGGATGAAGAGCTTGAAAAAAGTGAGAAACTTACTGTTGCTGAGATTTTCCGGTCCAAAGGTCAATCCTATTTCCGCAGTGTGGAATCACAAATTCTTTCGTCAGTAACGGGGAATTCGAAGCAGGTAGTCTCCACTGGCGGGGGCGTGATTTTAAATCCGGATAATGTCAAGCTCATGCGCGATACCGGGAAAATAGTTTATCTTAAGACTTCGGCTTCTTCTCTGCTTAAACGGCTCGAGGGAAGTTCAGTTCGGCCTCTCCTCGCAGGCGATGATTGGAAAAAAAAAGTCCAAGAACTACTAGACCAGCGGACCACCGCTTATGAAATCGCGGCTTCTGTGAAAGTTGTTACGGACGGGCTATCTGCTGCGGGTGTCGCCGCAGAAATCGCAGGAAAAATTAAAATATGAATTCAATACAGGTTAAAAGTTCAAAAGGGGATTACCGGATCGTTGTGGGTACGGGACTTCTCTCTCAAACGGGGAAAATACTCAAGAAGCTGATTGGCAGCTGTCGGACCCTTATCATAACTCAGGAAAACATAGCCCGCCATTTTCTCCCCGCATTAAAAAAGTCCTTCGGTAACAGCGGACTTGCCACCGATGTTTTTTTTGTGCCGGACGGAGAAAAAGCCAAGGCACCCTCAGAACTTTTTAAAATTCACCACTTTCTTGCGTCCAAAGGGTACGAACGGAGAGACTGCCTGATAGCTCTCGGCGGAGGGGTGGTCGGTGATCTGACGGGGTTTACTGCAGCCACTTATCTGCGAGGTATCGCCTATATCAGTATCGGAACGACTTTGCTTGCTCAAGTGGACAGCTCCATAGGCGGAAAGACTGGGGTTAATCTTCCCGAGGGTAAAAACCTGGTCGGGGCATTTTACCCGCCGAAACTTGTTTTATCCGATGCGGAAGTTCTTGTTACGCTTCCGGACCGGGAGCTGCGTGCTTCTCTTGCAGAAGTCGTCAAGTACGGAGTAATTAAAGATCCTTTTTTGTTCCGCCTTCTCGAGCGGTCTGCCGGCAACGTTTTAAAAAAAGATCGAGACCTTCTGAAAACGATCGTTCTTCGTTCCTCAAAAATCAAGGCCGGTGTCGTCAGCCGCGATGAGTTTGAAACGAAGGGCGAAAGATTGATTTTGAATTATGGACACACTTTCGGGCACGCCTTCGAAAAGATAACCCGTTATCGCATGCTGCTTCACGGCGAAGCGGTGAGTATCGGTATGGCCGCGTCGGCTCGTCTCGCGGTGCTTATGAAGATTTTGAAACCATCAGTTGAACAGCGGCAGTTGGCACTTCTCGAAAAGCTTGGGCTGCCGACCCGGTTGTCAAAGCGTGTCGACGTTTCGGATGTTGTCGAATGCATGTTCAGGGACAAAAAAAAGCAATCAGGAAAGCTTCGCTTCATCTTACCTGTCGATATCGGGACAGTCGTAGTACGGGATAATATTCCGCTTTCCGCCGTCCGCACGGTAATCCAGGAAATCACCCGCCGCTAGATCAATAACCTATCTTCAAAAGATACTCGGCCAGGTTTGCGCTCTTTTCCCTCCCCGCCATCTTCCGGATCCTTTAAATTATGTCTCTATGGAAAAAAAACAGCATACCTCAATCGAAGACATAGTTCTTTTAAACAGGATTTTTACAGGGGGTTCTAAGGCGGCTGCCGGCTTTTTGCTTCAAGGAATGACGACGCAGGAAATGCTCGACCGCATTGAGCGAGAGAACTGGCTGGGCAAGGGCGCGACCCTTTCAGAAACTCGAAAGATCTTCGAAGCTGACCGCGAAATTGCCGCGTGCCAGGAAATGAAAATACGTTTTTTGCCTCTGACTTCGCCCGAATACCCAAACATGCTCAGGCATATTTCCGATCCGCCTCTTCTTCTATATATGAAGGGTTCGCTGGAGCTGCGGGACGCAAATTCTTTTGCGATCGTCGGATCCAGGAATGCGACATTTTACGGGATTTCTCAAGCCAGAAAGTTCGCTTCGGAGCTGGCAGCCTCGGGGTTTACGATCGTTTCCGGGCTAGCTCTTGGGATAGATCGTGCTGCTCATGAAGGGGCGCTTCAGACGAGCGGCGGCCGAACTGTAGCGGTTCTGGGCTGCGGCATAGACAGAATCTACCCGTTAAAAAACCGGGATCTCTATGAACGCATTCCGGATAAAGGAGTGATCCTGAGCGAATACGCTCTCGGTGCTCAGCCGCTGGCTCATCACTTTCCTTCGAGAAATAGAATAATTTCCGGTCTATCGCTCGGAACTCTCGTAGTCGAAGCTCATACTCGCAGCGGATCCCTGATAACGGCCTCAAAAGCGCTGGAGCAGGGGAGAGAAGTTTTTGCACTGCCCGGCAGAGCCGACCAGCTCACGTCCAGGGGAGCCCATGCCCTTATAAAACAAGGGGCGATTCTAGCGGATTCTGCAGAGGACGTTCTTCAAACGATCGTGTCGGGTTTTTCATTGTCCGAGGAATTTCAGCCGAACGTGGGCGCAGAGCCTATAGCCTGCGGCAGCGAAAGTTTGAATGATATGGAAAGCGACGATCTCATCCGTAAAGCTTTGCTCGAAGGGTCAGAAACCTTCGAAGAAGTTTTGGCGGTTACGGGTCTCAATCCGGGACGTCTCCTTTCCGAACTGGTCATGCGCGAAATTAAAGGCGAAATACGTAAAAATCAACAGGGTAAGTACAGCCTGAACCCGACATAAAAATGAAAATGGAAGCCATTTCTATGAGACCCCAGTATTTCAGAAATGCCGTTGGTTAAGATACTTAAAATATTTTTGAGCTTATTAAAGGTGTTTGCACGGGGAGCCGTAACAAGCTATAGTATTTAGGAACTGACGCCAGGCTTATTTTGTGGAAAGGAGCTTTAATATGGAACCCGTAAGCGGTGACGTTGTAAATTCACACAGTACGGCCCCTAAGGGCCGCAGGTTTGCAGCGGCTTTTATCGACCTTTTCATCATTCCCATTTTCCTGGGTTTGATCATCGGTCTTATGATCCTAACAGTCCCAGATGCTATCCGTAGCGTGATATTGATTCTCGTTAACATCGGCTGGCTTTTATTTCGTGACATGGTATATGCGCCTGGCAGAGCCATGGTAGGCATCAAGCTTGTCAGCCTCACCGGTGTCAAGGTGAGTGCGGCTCAGGCCTTGATACGAAACATTCTGATCATGATTCCGTTTGTGCTGGTATTCGGATATATTGTCGAAGTCATTGCGTTGCTCACAAAGGGTAACAGGCTCGCCGATTCGTGGGCAAAGACTCAAGTCGTAGTCGCGGGTTAATTTTCCCGGCCTGCCGTTAGTCAGCAATTTTAAGGTGCAGACAAAGCCCCCCGGAAGGGGGGTTTTGGTTTTAAAATAACTCTGCATTTAAAAAAGCCCCTATGGAGAGACGGTGAAAAAAAAACCCAATAAAAAAAAGCCAAAGAGTAAATCCGCTCCGGGGCCCGCCAACACTGATTTATCCCTTCATGAAGAAGTCGCCTCTCTACGCAAGGAAATCCTTAAGATTACATCGGAAAATAAGGGGCTGCAGGATCGTGCTCAGGATATTGAGATTCACGTTAACCTTTTGACCCGCCTCCTCACGACCCTTTGCATCGAAAAGTTTGGCATGCGCGTAGGTGTCCTTAAGCGAATGATCCGAAGAATAGAAAAGGAAGCCATCCGCGATTCTCAAATACTTCATTTGGAATCGCTCTACAAATTGTCTGCTCCAACCGACAAAAAGAAAGACTCCGGCAAACCCGCCCCCGATGATCCTTGGGAAGACATTTCCTAGTTCCTGTAAGCCCACTCTTTTTATGGCATTAAATAAAATAGTCCTATAACCGCTATTTACAACCCCTTCTATTTTACATAGAATGTCCCGTTTTAAAACCTGGTCGATCCTTGTGTAACCACATTGCAGGATATTGCAAAAGATGCTTTTACTAATGTAGTTGGAGTTTCCAGGAATGATGACGATCCTTATTAATGGTGAGCAGAAGGCTGTTAACGACAACCTGAGCGTCGAGGGTCTTCTCAAGAGCTTTCACATCGACCCTTCTGCAGTGGTCGTCGAACGTAACGAGATGGTGCTTCCACGGCAGCGCTTCGGGGAAACCTTGGTGACGGCCGGAGACAAGATTGAGATAGTCCGCTTCGTAGGGGGAGGCGCTTGATGGAACCGAACGGTAAGAAGGCAGCTTCCAAGAAAACCCGCTCCAAGACTGCAAAGACTAAGACGGCCGTGACACCCACGGGCATGAGCCTTGTTGTCGTCGAATCTCCCGCCAAAGCGAAGACCATCAATAAGTACCTAGGCCGGGATTTTCTTGTCGAAGCTTCCATGGGCCACGTGCGCGACCTGCCCAAGAGCAAAATGGGCGTAGATATCGAGCATAATTTCGAGCCTCATTACATTATAGTTTCTAAAGCACGAAAGACGGTCAGTCATTTGAAGAAGGTCGCCAAGGGAATGAAATGTATTTACCTCGCGCCTGACCCTGACCGCGAAGGGGAAGCCATCAGCTGGCACCTCGCTCATATCTTCAAAGAGATAGATGCCGAGATCCCTATTCGACGCGTGGTTTTCAATGAAATCACTAAAGAAGCGGTTAAGAAGGCTTTCGATAACACCCGTGAGATCAAGATGCCTCTCGTCGACGCGCAGCAGGCTCGCCGCATTCTGGATAGAGTGGTGGGTTACGAGCTCAGCCCTTTGCTTTGGAAAAAAATAGGCAAGGGCTTGAGCGCCGGACGTGTCCAATCTGTCGCGCTGCGGCTTATCGTTGAACGTGAGCGCGCGATCCGGAAATTTGTTCCAGAAGAATACTGGAGTCTCGAGGCAAAACTGGCTTCTCAGGAAACAAATCCCTCCGCGAAATCTTTTATCGCCAAATTCGAAAAGATCGGAGAAGAAAAAGCAGACCTGAATAACAGAGAACAGACAAAAAAAGTCCGCGATGAGGTTCTGAAACTTCCTTTCAAGGTCCATAAAATCGAAAAGAAAGAACGAAAACGTAAACCTCAGGCGCCTTACACCACAAGCAAACTCCAGCAAGAGGCATACAACCGTTTGGGTTTTCCAGCTGCGAAAACGATGCGTCTCGCTCAGGGCCTTTATGAGGGCGTGGATATCGGGGACGAGGGCAGCGTTGGTCTTATCACCTATATGAGAACGGACTCGGTCAACATCGCGCTTTCAGCGCAGCAGGAAGCTGCGGAATTTATCCGAACGCGTTTCGGCGCCGCCTATCTGCCGGAAGCTCCGCCTATTTACCGTTCCAAGAAAGGCGCGCAAGAGGCGCATGAGGCAATAAGACCTTCCGGGGTAAGCCGGGATCCCGAGAGCGTCAGGGCATATCTCTCCGAAGATCATTTGAAATTGTATTCTCTGATCTGGAAAAAATTTGTGGCTTCCCAGATGACGCCTGCTGCCGACGAACACATGACGATATGGACCGTGTCTGGAGATAACTATTTCTTCAAGACCACGGGCAAAAGAAATCTTTTCCGCGGCTTTACGGCGGCTTTCGAAGACTTCAGAATCAAACCCAAAGAAGGCGTCGCCAGTTCAGAAGAGGGCGAAGAAGTGGAGCCTACTGAAATGGAGCTTCCTGAGCTTCACGAGGGTGAGCTCTTGAATCTCCTCGAACTTCTGGGACACCAGCATTTCACGAAGCCGCCCGGAAGGTATAACGACGCGAGTCTGGTTAAAGTACTTGAAGAGAAGGGCATCGGACGGCCGAGCACTTATGCGCCTACGATCATGACACTTCTTGCGCGTGATTATGTGTTTCGGAAAGGCGGCGCGCTCGTACCCGCAGAGCTGGGAGAAACCGTCATCGAGATGCTGGTCGAGTATTTCCCGAAAGTGCTCGACGTGGAATTTACGGCGGCCATGGAAGAGGAACTCGATAAGGTCGAAGACGGGCAGGTGGAGTGGGTCAGTGTCCTCAAGGAATTTTACGCGCCGTTCCTGCTGAATTTGAACGTTGCGCGCGAGCAAATGAAGAATTTCAAGCTGGAGCCCAAGCCGACGGAGTTCAAATGCAAGCTCTGCGAAAAACATCTGGTGGAAAAAATGGGCCGTTTCGGGAAGTTTCTGGCGTGTTCGGGGTTTCCAGAATGCAAGCATACCCGTTCGATTCCTACCGGTTTATTTTGTCCTGAGCCTGATTGCGGCGGAGAACTCGTAAAAAGAAGATCAAAGCAAAGACGGACCTTTTTTGGCTGTTCCAATTACCCCAAATGCACATATATCGCCAATAAAGTAGAGAAGAAAGACGACGATTCCGAAAACGAAGAAGACGATGACGGCCCCAGCCCAGCAAAGCTGGAAACGCTGGGCCCGTGATGAAACAGTATGTTGAAGCATTTCTTAATTTTCTCACCGTGGAAAAGAACGCGTCTCTTCATACGGTAAAAAACTACAGCATCGACTTGAGAGAATTCAGTGCTTTTCTGGGTGCGAAGGAAATTTCTTCGGTGACCTATCTCGATATCCGCGCTTTTCTAGCCGTGCTGAAAGGGAAAAATTATTCAAAAAGTTCCATATCGAGGCGGCTGGCGTGCCTGAGATCTTTCTTCAAATATCTGGCAAGAGAAAATCATCTGCAGGTTAATCCCGCTGCCGGTGTCACCACTCCGAAAAGGGACAGACGCCTGCCCCATTTTCTCGATCCCGAAGAAGTAGAAAAGCTCCTCGAGGCGCCTTCGAAAGATTCCTGGGAAGAAAAAAGGGATAAGGCAATTCTCGAAATGCTTTACAGTTCTGGACTTCGCGTCAGCGAACTCGTAGGGCTCAATCAGGAAGACGTAGACCTTTTTGGCGGGCTCCTGCGCGTGAGAGGTAAAGGGCGAAAGGAACGGATTGTTCCCCTGGGTCAGGTGGCCCTGAGAGCGCTTAAGTCCTATCTGGAACACAAGCCGGCGAAGCAAAATACACCGCATTTGAAGACGCAGCTTTATTTGAATCGCTCCGGAGGAAGACTGACCGACCGGAGCGTACGAAGAATCATTCTTAAATATTGCAGACGAATCGCACTGAACAAGGAGGTTTCTCCTCACGTCCTCCGGCATTCATTTGCCACGCATATGCTGGACAGGGGAGCGGATTTGAGAAGCGTGCAAGAATTGCTTGGGCATGAAAATCTGTCAACAACGCAGATCTATACACATGTCACGACTAAACGGCTGAAGGAAGCCTATGACGCGGCCCATCCCAGGGCCTGACCGGAAAACACCTCAAAAAAGGTCCGGAGACATGGTGCAGTCAAACCCAGACAATTTTAGAAGACTCCATAAGACGCCCGTATAATCGCAGCGGACCGCTAAGCTTCTTCCTGCCGCCTTAACTCCATCGGAGAACTAAGTATGTCTGTCGTTTACGATTTAGCTTTTTTATTTTTCAGTTTATTTTATCTGCCGGTTTTCCTCATGAAGAGCCGCCAGGCCGAGAATCTCCGTGAACTCATCCGGCAGAGATTCGGCATCCTCCCGAGCGAGCTTTGTGCTTCGCTGCGTCAGGAGAAGCTTGTCTGGCTCCATGCCGTCAGTGTCGGTGAAGTCATGGCCGTCCAGGCCTTCATCGAAAAGTTTCTCGACCGCTACCCCGGCTTTCATCTTCTCGTCACGACCGTAACCCCCACGGGGCAGAAGGTCGCCCGCAAGATGGAAGGTCCACGTGTTTCGACGGCGTACTTTCCGTTTGATTTTTCGTTCGCCGTCCGCAGCTTCTTTAGAAAGCTCAAACCCGCGTGTCTATTACTCGCTGAGACGGAAATATGGCCGAATCTTATTACGAGCGCCGCGGAAAATAAAGTACCCGTTCTCATTCTTAACGGCCGCCTTTCTCCTAAATCTACTGCAGGTTATACGCGTTTTAAAGCCGTCTTCCGGCCGCTCTTCGAAAAGCTTTCGCTCGTGCTTGCGCAAACCGAAGAAGATGCCGGACGATTCAGAAATGCAGGCGTCCAGCCTGAAAAAATTGTCGTAACCGGAAACATCAAATACGACAACTTTGAAGTTAATGTAGACAGGGAAAGCTTTGATCGGGACGTACGCGCGCGATGGCGCCTGCCGGCAGCCTCGGAAGTGTGGGTTGCGGGGAGTACCCATCCAGGCGAGGAAGAAATCGTTTTTAACGTTTTCACCGGGCTTCTTAAACTTTATCCGGCTTTTAAAATGATTCTCGCCCCAAGGCATATAGAACGCTCGGTGGATATTCAAACGCTGGCTTCCGCCAAAGGGCTCAAAACAGTTTTGTCGACAGGCGTGCTTACAGAGGCCTCTTATGACGTCCTCATCATTAATGAGATCGGGGTCTTGAAGAAGTGCTACGCGTCGGCAGATGTGGTTTTTATGGGAGGAAGCCTCATCAAAAAAGGCGGCCAGAATCCCATAGAGCCCGCTTCATTCAGGCGGGCTATTATTCACGGAATGCATGTTCATAATTTTCAACAGGTTTACCGTCTTCTTGATGACGAAGGCGGCGCGGTTGCGGTTCAAAATGAAGATCAACTTTATTCAGCGGTAAAACGAATCCTTGAAAATAGCAGTGAACGGGCAGCGACCGGAGAGCGGGCCTACCAGGCCGTGTGCTCTATGCGGGGCGCTTCAATTCGCACGCTTGAAATCCTGGATTCCTTTTTTCCTCAGCAGAGCGTTCTTGCGAAAGGATAATTATGGGAAATACACTCAAAGATTATTTCAGATTGCTTTCGGAAGATAAAGACGACAGTGCGGCAGCGCAGGCGATATATCCTATGCTCGATTATGCATCCCGGGTATATGGCAAGGCCAGCCGGATGTACAAGGAATTCTACGAAAAGAAGAAACTGAAGACAGAGAGACTTCCGTTTCCCGTCATCAGCGTGGGCAATATAACATGGGGCGGAAGCGGTAAAACGCCTCTCGTGGAATACATCGCGAGGCGGGTCTGCGAGATGAATAAAAACCCGTTGATCCTGAGCCGCGGGTACAGTCATGACGAAATCGAACAGTATAAGGAACACCTACCGAACATTCTGGTCGGAATCGGCAAGGACCGTGCGAAGACGGCGCGAGAAATCGCGCAGAAATCCCGTATCGACGCGGCGATCCTAGACGACGGCTTTCAGCACTGGAAGCTGGAGCGGGACCTTGAGATCGTGATGATTAACGCGCTCAATCCCTTTGGCAACGGCAAGCTGATCCCCCGGGGCAGCCTCCGCGAACCTGTCGAAGCGATGGCACGCGCGCACATTATCGTACTTAATCACAGCAACCTTATAAAGCCGGACATGCTGCGAGGAATGAAAAAGAAGATTACTGACCTCGCCCCCGCAGCACTGCTCGTCGAGTCTTATCTCGAGCCTCTGTTTTTCTTCCGCGCGAAGAAACGCCAGCGAGTGCCTCTCGAAAAGCTTGCAGATAAAAAAGTAACGACCTTCTCCGCCGTGGGGGTGCCCAGATCCTTCCAGCTCATGCTTTCGAATATGAAGGTAAAACCGATCAGGAATTTCGAGTTCTCCGACCACCACATGTTTTCGAGAGGCGACCTCCGAGAAATCAAGACAATGCGGGAGAGTTCGAGCAGCGACGAGATCGTGACGACGGAAAAGGATTTTTACCGCACTCCGAAAGACATCATGGAAGTTCTCGATCCCCTTGTCCTCGCGACGCGGATGCGCATCTCGACGGGGGAGAAGGCTTTTATGGACAAAGTCGCCCGTGTTGCGGGGGGCAATAAGTGAAATCCGGCTGGCTGGACTGGCTCGCCTACTGGGCGGTACGCCTGTTTGCCTTCCTGGTGCGCCGGCTTCCGATGCACGCCGCGTATGCTGTCGGCCGGTTTGCGGGATACGTCTATTTCTTTTTTTCTGGAAGGCGTCGGGCAGCTTATGCCGACCTCAAAGCCGCGTTCGGTGACCGGTATAAGGCGAAAGAACGATGGAAAATAGCGCGCGCCCATTACGCGCACATCGGCCAGAGTTTTATCGAGATGATCCATTTCTCCGCAGTCACCGAACAAAACGTCCTGAAGGAGTTCGATGTACCGGACATCCGGTATGCCGACGAAGCGGACAAGGGGCCCTCAGGACTGATCTATCTCACGGCTCATCTCGGAAACTGGGAGCTTCTCGTGACACTGGCGGATGCTTACGGTAAACCCATGCACGCTCTTTCAAGAGTGCAGAAGTTTTCACGTCTCAATTCACTCTTGAACGAATTCAGGAAAAAGCGTGGTTCTAAAGTCGTCAGTAAAGGTATGGGAATCCGGGACCTTCTGAAAGCTTTGCGGGACGGAGATCGGGTTGGAGTTCTCGGCGATCAGTCGGCGGGGAAATACGAGGGGGTGATACTCTCTTTCTTCGGCAGGAAAACCACAGTGCCAACCGGAGCTTTCGACCTCGCGTCCCGTACTGGTGCGGTAATTCTTCCTTCCTTTGTCGTGAGGCAGCCCGGCGAAAGCCATAAAGTGCACCTCGAAAAACCGTTTATCTGCCCCTCTCTTTCTGCCGCCGCTCTGACCGAGCATGTGAAAAACTATCTGAAGATTCTGGAAAATCTCATCAGTGCTAATCCTGATCAATGGCTCTGGGCAAAAAAAAGATGGAAGTATTCCTGGACGAAACGTCTTCTGATTCTTTCGGATGGGAAACGGGGGCATCTCAAACAATCGCAGGCTGTCGCTCAGATCTTTTACGGTATTCCGGAGCAGTTTGGGCGTCCGGGCATGGAGTACCCAACAGAAACAGTCGAAGTCAAATACAGGAGCGGGTTCGCCCGTGCGGCTTTCGCGGTGTTCGCTTTTTTTTTTCATCCATGGGCACAGGGACGGCTCGGCATGCTCCAGTGGTTTTTTGAAGAAAAAACCTGGAAGGCTGTTATGTCGGCCGGTTGTGATTTCGTCATATCAAGCGGCTCTTCTCTGACACCTCTCAATCTTTGTATAGCACGTGAAAATCTGGCAAAGAGTATCGTTTGCATGAAACCGTCCTTCCCCTATAATTTTCTTGAATACGGCCTTGCGATCGTCCCTTCTCATGATGGCGGCACGGTGCCGAGAGACTCGATCCGCACGCTTCTTACACCTTCCGCATCTCTCGACAGGGAAATGGCCGCGGGGGATATCCGAAGCAGACTCCGGGACATTTCAAGGGTCAGGATCGGTGTGTTTCTCGGCGGACCTTCCCATGATTATAAAATCGATAAAAATTCAGTCGAGGTTCTGTTGAAAGTTTTGCAGGAGAGTTCTGCCGATGCCGGAGATTTTCTTCTCACTACTTCGAGACGAACCCCTTCTTCTATATCGGATTACCTGGAACAGTCCAGGCAGGATTTCCCGGCTTGCCAGCTGCTTGTCGTCGCACTCAAAGACCCCAGCACCGGAGTGGTAGAGTCCCTGCTCGACCTGTCGGAGATAGCCATTGTGACCGAGGACAGCATCTCGATGATTTCGGAAGCTGTCAGGGCCGGTAAAAAAGTCGTCGTGCTCTCCTGGGGTGACAGCCGGCGTCTTCCGAAAAAACATCAGCGTTTTCTTTCCGGTCTCGAAAGTTCCGGCACGGTCAAAAGAGCAACCCCGGAGATGCTCGCGTCCGAAATCAGCCGGCATAAGGCAGCGGTTCAGGAGAATCCGGCGAGGCACGAAGAAGAGCTTCTCCGGAGGAGGCTCCAGGAGATTCTATGAAGACGCTTCAAATCCTTCCATCTCTGGACGTGGGCGGAGTTGAGAGAGGAGTGATCGATCTCGCTAGAGCCGTGAAGAGCCGGGGAGACGAGATCATCGTGATCTCGTCTGGCGGCCCGCTTGTCGCACAGCTTCATAAACTCGGCGTCACGCATTACACTCTGCCCGTCCACAAAAAATCCCTCTTCTCACTTTATCTTGTTAACAGAATCGCCGCGATCATCCGCCAGGAACGCGTCGACGTCGTCCATGCGCGCAGCCGCGTACCCGGCTGGCTCGCGTGGCTCGCCTGCCGAAAAACCCAGACTCCTTTTGTCACCACATGTCACGGATACTATTCCAATCACATGCTTAGCAGCATTATGGGATGGGGGAAAAGGGTAATCGTTATTTCCCGCATCATAGGCCGCCATATGATCGATGACTTCCGCGTCTCTCCGGACCGTATTCGGCTCATACACCGGGGGATCGATCTCACACAGTTTCAGTTTCATCCCGATAAGTACCTGGAAAAAAAAACAGTTCTGAGGATTGTGAACATCGGACGGCTTTCTCCCATCAAAGGGCAGATCGAATTTCTAAAAGCTGTTCATCGTCTCCGCTACGAAAATATTTCCGTAGAAGTTTTGATCGTCGGCTCAGAAGGCAAAGGCAAAACTCGTTACACTGCGCAGATCGAAGAGACGATCAAGCAGCTCGGCCTTTCCTCCTGCGTCAAACTGACCGGGACCCGAAGAGATATTCCGGAGATTCTCGCGGAAGCGGATCTTCTCGTCCTCTCAACACTCGTACCTGAAGCCTTCGGCCGCGTCATTGTCGAAGCGGGTGCTGTTGGTACGGCCGTCATCGCCACACGGGTGGGAGGCGTTCTTGATATTATCGATGACGGTAAAAACGGCCTTCTTGTTCACCCGGGAGATGTGGACGGCCTGAGCAAGGCCATGGCAGCCCTCCTCAAAAACCCGGAACTCTGCCGGTCTTTCGCTCAGCGGCTGCGAACCAAGATCGAGATTAATTTCTCCCTGAATCAGATGGTCGAAAAAACTCTCGCGGTTTACCGGGAAGTAAAAAACGAAAAAAAGATCCTCATCTTCAAACTCGGGGCAATGGGAGACGTCGTTCTCGCGACTCCGAGTTTCCGAATGATCCGGGAGAGATATCCGAACGCGTTTATCTCTCTCATCGTCGACAAGAAAATTTCCTCGGCCATTTCCGCCTGTCCCTATCTGAACGAAATTATTCCCGTAGACCGGAAAAAAATCTCGAATTTCGGATATATGCTGAAGCTGGCCAAAAAGATACGAAACGAAGGTTTTGATCTTTCGGTCGATCTTCAGAATTCGAAGTGGACGCACATGCTCGCTTTTCTCGGCGCTATACCCGTGCGCACCGGTTTCCGCAGAGGCCGGATGGGTTTTTTGCTGAACCGTGCCGATACGATGCCCAAGGTACCGGAGGCGCCGGTAAAGAACCAGTTCCGCGTGCTTAGTAAGGCGGGTATAAAGAATTTTGACGACCGGCTCGAGATGTGGCCGGAGGCAAAGGCTCTCGTCCGGGTTAAAGAAGCACTCGCCGATTTCTCCGGCGGCCGCGGTCCGTTGACGGGATTTGTCGTTGGATCAAGCCCCAAGTGGCCATCCAAGCGCTGGCCCGCGGAATATTTCAAAACTTTAGCCAGCCGACTGCACTCCGAGCTTGACTGCCGGGTCGTGTTGATCGGGTCTTCGCTAGATCATGAAATAGCCGGGGAAATAACCGGGACAGGCAGCAGCGGACACATACTCGATATGACCGGGAAAACCACTTCCTCCGAAATGGTCGCTCTTATCAAGGAAATGAACGTGATCGTTTCCGGTGATACGGCACCCCTTCATATCGCCGCCGCACTCGGTATCCGTATCGTCGCTCTTTTCGGGCCGACAGATCCGCGCAGGCACATGCCTCCGGCAGACCATGCGACAGTTCTCGTGAGACACATCGCCTGTCAGCCCTGCTACAAAGGCGAGTGCCGTATCGCAGACAAGCTTGCCTGCTTGAGAAAAATCTCTGTCGACGACGCACTCGAGGCCGTGAAAAAACACTTGTCTTCGCCTCAGACAGCAACTGCATCAAGGTCTCCATGAAAGTCATCGTGTTTACCAAGAACTGGTTAGGCGATCTCCTTTTTCAGTTTCCCGCGATCCAGGCTATCAAGACGCGCTGGCCCGATGCCGAAATAATCTGTCTTACGCCGGAAAGATGCCGGGATATCGCGGCGTATCACCCCGCTGTCAGCGAAGTCGTGGTTTTTGATGAACGGGCGGGCGAACAGCTGCTTCTGAATAAAATCAAATTTGTCTCCAAACTGCGCAGGCAGGGTCCCTGGGACCAGGCCTATCTCTTTCATCGTTCTCGTACGAGGGCGGCGATGGCGGTGATGCTTGGCGCGCGCGCGCGAATCGGCTACGGTTCGCGCCGGCGATGGTTCTTGACGACTTCTGTTAAGGAACCCGCGGAGCCGATGCATCACGTGGATTACTATCTGCATCTCCTGGATAAGGCAGGCGTACCTGCAAGCGGCGAACGTCTTTACCGTTTTTCGCCCCGTTCAGAGGATTATGGGAAGGCGAATGAAATTCTGACCCATAACCGCGCGTCAGCTTCTGGTTATGCGTGTTTTCATCTCGGCGCAAACTGGGAGCCGAAGAGGTGGCCCGTTTTGCGCTTTGCCGAGGCCGCTGATCTCATTCACGACAAGTGGAATTTTCCGGTTTTTCTCACGGGCTCGGCCCAGGACAGCCTTCTCGCTGAGCAGGTTCTGACACTCGTAAAGAAAGCGCGCGTTATTTCTCTTGCTGGAAGAACGCCGTTTGGCGAGCTGGCAGCCCTATTCCAGAGTTCGAGTTTTGTCATTTCAGGCGATTCCGGGCCCATGCATATCGCATCGGCGGCGGGTGCGCGAGTCGCCGCTCTTTTCGGACCCACCGACCCGAGACTGACGGGGCCCCGAGGTCCCGGAGAGAGCCTTGTCATTCAGCACATTCCCGAAGGATACAGCGTTCCGTGGATCGGCGAGGTTCCCGGCTCGGGCTGGCTCGAACATATTTCGGCTGCGCAGGTAGTCAGGGCGATAGAGAAGAGAGGATGGTATACCGCAGGCATCCCCGCTTCGGAAGGGAAGCGATGAGCGTGAAATCAAGGTCCCAAATTCTGGTCGTCTCTTTAAGCAATATCGGAGACGTCGTTCTCACGACCCCTGTCGCGGCTTCGCTCCGTGTTTCCTTTCCTGATTCTGAAATCACGATGGTGGTCGGTCCGAAAGCGCAGGGCCTGCTGCAAGAGAACTCGGTAATCGACCGGCTGGTGATATACAACAAGCGGGAGAAACTGGAGGGTAAACTGAAATTCATCAAGGCTCTGAGAAAAAGAAAGTACGACCTTGTGGTCGATCTCAGAAACACCGCGATTCCGTTTCTGGTTTCAGCACGCAAAAGGAGTCCGCTTTTCCGCGGGTACCGGAAAGTTAATATGCGCGAGCGGCATCTTGAAGTCCTTGCGATGACGGGCATTCCTGTTCATGAAAGGGCTCCTTTCGATTTCTTCAACGCCGCGGAGAGTCAGACGCTTCAGGGAAAATTAAAAAACGCAGGCGTGAAAACAGACAGATACGTCGCTGTTTCCGCCGGAGCCGCGAGTGAGAAAAAGAGATGGCCGCTCAACCATTTTGCGAATGTCGTAGGACGGCTCCTCGATGTTTACCACGGGCATATCGTGCTTATCGGTGATTCTGCCGAACGCACGTATGTCGAACCTTTGCGGCATATCGCTCCCGGAAAGGTTCATAATATGGCAGGTATCACGACTTTAAGGGAACTAGCCGCCTTGATTCATCATAGCGCTTTGCTCCTGACCAACGACAGTGCGGCAATGCATCTTGGATACGAACTGAATAAGAATGTAGTGGCTGTTTTCGGCCCGACCGATTCGGAAAAATACGGGCAGCGAGGAGAGCGCTTCCGGGTTATCTCGCCCGGCGTTCAGGTACCGGGCGACGCTCTCGATTGTTTCTTCGGCATCTCTACCGGCACCGTTTTCAAAGCCTGCAGGGAATTGCTCTCTGCCGAAGCCAGCGCGCTGCCTGCTCATGAATCTCTCTAGAGAAGATCTTAAAATTCTTGTAACGAGAACGGACCGGATTGGAGATCTTGTTATTTCGACCCCCGTTTTCTCAGCGATCAGGCACAAGTACCCGAAAGCTCACATCGCCGCCCTGATCTTCTCCGAAAATAAAGATATCCTGGAGGGAAACCCTTTCATCGATGAAGTCATTCTTTACGATAAGAAGAGTGCGCAGAGGGGCTTACTTGGGCAGCTTTTTTTCGCAGGTAAATTGCGCGGTAAAAAATTTGACGTCGTCGTCCATCTTCATGCGACTAACCGAACGCATATCGCAGGTTTCCTTGCCGGCATACCCGCGAGGATTGGCTGGGACAGACGTTCACCCTGGACCTTGACCCATGTTTTCCGCGATCAGAAAGCAGAAGGAAAAAAACACGAAGGTGAATATAATTTCGATTTGCTTAAACCGCTTGGCATAGAGGCTCCGCAGCGACTAGAAATGTTTTTTCCTGCCACCCCCAGAGCGGAAGCTTCGCTCAATGAACTTCTCTTTCAACTCGCCATTCCCCGGGGCAAAGCCGCGGTCGTTCTGAATCCATCGGCGAGCTGTCCGTCGAAACGCTGGCCTGCGGAACGTTTCGCTGAACTCGCGGATTTGATCACGGGCCGCTGCGGCGCGGCGGTGTTCCTGATCGGCGGCGCTGCAGATGAAGTTTTATCTGCCAAGATAAAGGATTTGTGCAAATCACCTGTTTATGATTTTACCGGCCGCCTGAGCCTTTCCATGCTCGGTTCTCTCTTGAAAAAAACAGCCCTGCTTATTTCGAATGACACAGGTCCCGTTCATATTGCTGCCGCGGTGGGGACGCCTGTCGTCTCCATATTCGGAAGAAATCAAGCAGGACTTTCTCCTGCCAGATGGCGGCCGCTCGGTGAGCAAGTCAGGATCGTATGGAAAGACGTAGGCTGTACTGTCTGCCTCGCGCACAACTGCCAGATCGCCTTTCTGTGTCTCACCGAAATCTCCGCCGAGGAAGTGCTGGCCTCAGCTGTTTCCTTTCCAGAATCCCTATGGGATAAAAAATTCCATTATGGCGTTTCCGATAGCGCTGAGGCGTAATGATGAGATCCATTCGCCGCGTGCTTATCGTCCAGCCTTATGGGATCGGAGATCTTCTCTTCATCACACCTGTTTTCCGTGCTCTCCGGCTTTTGCCCGGCCTCGAACGCGTGGATCTTCTTCTCGGTTCGCGAACCGAAGATGTTGTCAAAGGCAATCCCCACATTGATGAAGTCATGCTCATCGATAAGGACCGGTTTCGAGCGCAGGGGAAATTGAAAACCTTTCAGGAAGTTTTAAGTCTGGGAAAGAAACTAAAAAAACGGCGCTATGACCTCTTGCTCGATTACTCGATCCGCGGCGAATACGGGTTTTACTCGAAGTTTTTTCTCGGGATTCCGAAACGCGCGGGTTTTTTATATAAAAGACGCGGTCTCTTCCATAATTTAAGGCTTCCTATCCCTGATGGATTCGCCGGACGGCATGCAGCGGATTACGCTTGTGACCTCGCGGAAAAAGCCGGAGTGAAAGTCAAAGACCGCTGGCTCGAGTTTTATCTCCGTGAAGAGGAGCGTGTGGATACGGACCGGCTTCTTCGGACGCTTATCCCTGCTAAATGGGAGAACCGATTTCTGGTGATCAGTCCCGGAGGCGGGGAGTCCTGGGGTAAAGACGCGCATTTCAAACGCTGGGCGCCCGTTTCTTTTGCCGAATTTGCGGACATTCTGGCAGGAAAACTGGGGCTTCTCGGGGCCGTCATCATCGGCAGCAGCAAGGAAAAGGATTTGTGCGAAAGCGTGCTCAAAAGTTTGCATCTTCCAGCCCTCAATCTGGCGGGGTTATTGTCTCTCCGGGAATCGGTGCGCGTCATTGAGAAGGCCAGATTGTTCGCCGGTAATGACGGAGGGCTTCTGCACGTCGCCTGCGCCCGAAAGACTCCCGCGATTGGTTTTTATGGGCCCGTCGATCCCTTAGTCTACGGGCCTTATCCGCAGAATGCCGTGGCGGCAGCTATTTACAAAAAAGAACTTGAGTGCCGGCCCTGCTATAAAAGTTTTCGCTATAAGGCGGATTGCGCACACCGCAACTGTCTTACTGCTCTGACCCCTCCGGAGGCCATGTGCTTTGTGGAGACGCATCCGTCCTGGAACTCGTTGAAACGTGAGGTTCTTTCCGCGGCATCAATCCCGCAAAGCCCGCATTCGCTGCCCTGATTAGCTCCATATGATGCAAACGATGGGACGGCATAGAGTTAATAGACGTCCGGCTTCGTTGACACCTCCAAACTCCGGTGATAAGATAGGCTGTTTTTTAGTCCAGACTTCCCTATTGTAACCTCCAGCCGCGGTATCTGTGCGGCGCATAACCTTGCGGCCCGGCAAAAGCGAAGCTTGCATCCCGAATGAGCAAAGATATCAAGCTGAACACGAAGTTGACCTCCAAAGAAAAGAAACGGCTTCTCGAAATTCTTAAATCCTTTCCCAAGGCTCGCGTTCTGGTCATCGGCGATTTCATGCTGGACCGCTTTGTATGGGGAAGTGTGAAGAGGATCTCCCCCGAGGCGCCGGTTCCCGTTGTAAACGTTCAAAAAGAATCCTATATGCCGGGCGGTGCATTGAACGTTTCCAACAATATCCGCACGCTTAATGGTATCGTGTATCCCTGCGGCGTGGTCGGCCGCGACCTCGAGGGCAGGATGCTCGTGAAGCTCATGCGCAAAGAAGGGATCGAGACCGGAGGCGTTCTTTACGCCGAGGACGGCAGACCGACCTCGCTCAAGACACGGATCATAGCCCACTCCCAGCAGGTGGTCCGCTTCGATCGTGAAACCGCGGGCGATATCTCCAAGCAAAGCCTTTCAAATATCCTGAAATTCTTCCGTCAGAAAATAAAGTCGACGGATGTTGTGATTATCGAGGATTATGGAAAAGGCGTTATCCAGCCGGCGCTTCTGAACGTGATCGTTATGCTGGCGAAGAAGCTGAAAAAACCGGTTATCGTGGATCCCAAAGAGAAGCATTTCTCTTATTACCGGGGCGTAACCGCTATCACGCCCAACCGGGCGGAGGCGTACGGCGCTATAGAGAACGGACGGGATCCGAAAAAGATGACCGTCAACGAAGTCGGAAAGAAACTTCTTACCCAGTTTAAACTGGAGTCGGTGCTCATGACCCTGGGTGAGGATGGTATGGCTCTTTTTGAACGCGGCGGCAACGTGACCCACATTCCAACAGCGGCACGTGAAGTTTATGATGTCTCCGGCGCAGGCGACACGGTCATCGCGGTTTTTTCTCTGGCCCTCGCAGTCGGCGCAGATCTGAAGGAAGCCGCCGTGATTTCAAATCTGGCAGCCGGAATAGTCGTTGGAAAACTGGGTACCGCAACTGTAACTCAGGATGAGATCGAGCGCGCATTGAACCAATCCTGAAAACCAGACGCCCTTCCTCCCTACAATTCTAGGAAAGATTCATGATTAAAGCTGTTGGAGTGATACCGGCCAGGCTTGGTTCGACCAGGCTTCCGGCGAAAGTTTTGAGAGAAATCGGCGGCATCCCAATGATTTGCCACGTCTGGCGCCGAGCATCCAAAGCCTCAGCTTTGTCGGATCTGATTGTAGCTACTGACGACGAAAGTATTGTCAAATGCGTCACGGAATTCGGCGGAAAAGCTGTGATGACGCGTGTGGATCACCCGAACGGAAGCTCGCGGGCTGCAGAAGCCTGTGGAGGTTTTGACGCAGACGTAGTCGTCAACATTCAGGGGGACGAACCCTTGATCGACCCGCGTAATATCGACCTCGTTGTCGAAGGTTTTCGCCGTGATCCGGCCCAGGAAGTCGTGACTCTCGCTGTCAAGAGAACGGACCGCGAGGGATACGCGAATCCCAATGTGGTGAAAGTGGTTTGCGGCGCGAAGGGTGAAGCCCTCTATTTCTCACGCTCGCCGCTGCCTTATTACCGCGACGAGGGTACGCCGGTTTCTTATCTGAAGCATCTCGGTATTTATGGATATAAAAAGCAGTTCCTATTGAAATTCGTAACGTGGAAGACAGGCAGGCTCGAGGACTTCGAAAAGCTTGAGCAGCTCCGCATTCTGGAACAGGGCGCGTCCATCCTCGTTGTCGAAACGGCTTTTGATTCCCTGAGCGTGGATACGGAAAGCGATTTGATCGCCGTGGAATCTAAAATGAAAACATTATCTAGAGAGTAACTTTCAATTCATTCCCGGGAGGGGTGGTATGCCGAAACACATTTTTATCACAGGCGGAGTGGTCTCGAGTTTAGGCAAGGGAATCGCGTCGGCTTCGATCGGCCGTATTCTTGAAGCCAAAGGGTTGAAGGTGGCCCTGCAAAAACTCGATCCCTATATTAACGTCGACCCCGGCACCATGAACCCTTATCAGCACGGCGAAGTCTACGTGACCGAAGACGGTGCGGAGACGGACCTCGACCTTGGACACTACGAACGTTTCACAAATACCGTGCTCTTAAAAGCTAACAACGTCACGACCGGCCAGATCTACAGCGAAGTCATCAATAAAGAACGCCGGGGAGAATACCTGGGTGCGACGGTTCAGGTGGTGCCTCATATTACGGACGCCATCAAGGCGAGAATCCGCGCCGTCTCCAAGGGAAAACGCATCGACATCGTGATTACGGAGATCGGCGGCACGGTCGGCGACATTGAATCCCTTCCATTTCTCGAAGCTGTGCGCCAGTTTCGGCACGAAGTAGGGCGCGAGAACTCCATTTTTGTTCACCTCACCCTGATTCCTTACATACGCGCCGCGGGGGAGCTTAAGACAAAGCCCACTCAGCATAGCGTCGGGAAACTTCGCGAGATCGGTATTCAGCCCGATATCCTCATCTGCCGTACGGAGAAAAAAATCACCAAAGACATGAAGGAAAAAATCGCCCTTTTCTGTAACGTCGACGTCGAAGGCGTCATCGAGGCGCGCGACGCTCCCACGATTTATATGGTTCCCCTCATGCTGAAAGAGCAGAAACTCGACGTGGCGATCTGCCGGTATCTGCATATCGAATATAAAGTCGGAAGTCTGCATACCTGGGACAAAGAAGTCGTGCAAAAGATCATGCACCCCAAACACACGGTAAAGATCGGCGTCGTCGGAAAATACACGGACCTGCAGGACGCGTATAAATCGATTTACGAATCGCTTAATCACGGCGGAATCGCGAACGACACCCACGTCATTCTCAAAAAAATCAATTCAGAAACGGTCAAAGGAGAACGAGCCTTGAAGCTCCTGAAGAACCTGTCCGGTATTCTGATTCCGGGTGGATTTGGGAACCGCGGCATTGAAGGTAAGCTGAAAGCGATTCAGTACGCCCGCGAAAACAAGATTCCTTTTTTTGGGATCTGCCTTGGCATGCAGTGCGCCACGATCGAATTTGCGCGCAATGTGCTCGGTTGGAAAGGGGCGAACTCGACCGAATTTAACAAGAAGACGGCCTATCCCGTAATCAGCCTCCTCGAAGAGCAGGAGAAAGTACAGAATATGGGAGGATCGATGAGACTCGGCGCGCTTCCCTGCCATATCAAGAAAGAAACAAAGGCATATAAGTCTTATGGCAGCGACGAGATCATGGAACGCCATCGTCATCGGTACGAATTCAATAATCATTACAGAGAAGAGTTTCAGAAAGCCGGTTTCAAGTTTTCGGGCGTTTCGCCGGCCGGCCGGCTCGTGGAAGTCATCGAAATAGACGATCATCCCTGGTTTCTGGCATGTCAGTTTCACCCGGAATTCAAATCGAAGCCTGACAAGGCGCACCCTCTCTTCAGAAGTTTTGTCGAAGCTGCGCTCGCTTATCAGGAAGCAAACAATCTCAACACGGATAACAACGGTTCGGCCGCCGGCGTCACAAAAGAGACGGCCGAGGCGAGCGTATAGACTGGCGAGGAATTATGGCGACAAATCAGATAAAAGCGGGTTCCGTAGTGTTTGGAAATCCAGACCAGTTTGTTTTGATCGGCGGACCCTGCGTCATTGAAAGTGAAGACAGCGTGCTCCGCCACGCGGAGAAAATTTCACGGATCGCTCAGGCGCTCAAAATTCCCTATGTTTTTAAGGCAAGCTACGACAAGGCGAACCGCTCCTCATCCAAATCGTTCCGAGGCCCTGGTATCAATGAAGGGCTGAGGATCCTGCAGCGCGTCAAGAACGACTTCAATCTGCCTGTGATCACGGACATCCACAACGAGGAGCAGGCGGCGGAAGCGGGAGAAGTGGTCGATATTCTTCAAATTCCGGCATTCCTGTGCCGTCAGACAGATCTGCTGGAAGCCGCGGCGCGAACGGGTAAGATCGTAAATGTGAAAAAAGGCCAGTTCCTTTCACCCTGGGAAGCGAAGAACATCGTCGACAAACTCGAGAGCGTAAACTGCAAAAAAATTCTGCTTACCGAACGCGGTTTTACTTTCGGCTATCAGAACCTGGTGAGCGATTTCCGGGCAATTCAAATTATGAAAGGTTTCGGATATCCGGTGGTCTTTGACGCGACCCATTCCGTCCAGCTTCCGGGAGGAAAAGGCGAAGCCTCCGGCGGCATGTCGGAATTTATTCCGCTGCTCGCCCGCTGCGCTGTCGTTTCTGGAGCCGACTCGATATTTATGGAAATTCATGAAAATCCGGCGGAAGCCCTGTCTGACGGGCCCAATGCCCTTCATCTCGACAAACTGAAGCCGCTTCTTGAAAACCTGGTACGGTTAAAAGAAGTCATGTCGGGCCGTCAAGAGGTCCTTTCATGAGTGATAAGGTATTGAAATTCGCGCGCGAAGTCCTGACGACGGAAGCGCGGGCAATCCAGAAGTTGGCAACCCGGCTAAACCGCGAATTTGTCCGCGCCGTCGAAGCAATGAAAGCCTGCCGCGGCCGCGTGATCATTACCGGTATGGGAAAGCCGGGATTTATCGCAGGGAAAATTGCCGCGACGCTTGCTTCGACCGGGACCGCCAGCCTTTTTCTTCATCCTGCCGAGGCGCTGCATGGAGATCTGGGAATGGTCAGAAAAGAAGACGTGCTCGTCGCCATCTCCAATAGCGGTGAAACCGAAGAAATCATCCGGCTGCTGCCGACTCTAAAGAAAATAGGAGTCTTTATTATCGCGCTCACGAGTAACACTCGATCGCCCCTCGCGAAAAATGCCGATGTCGTTCTGGATCTCGGCATCGACCGTGAAGCATGCCCCTTGAATCTTGCCCCCTCCACTTCCACGACGACGGCGCTCGCCCTGGGAGATGCGCTTGCGCTCTCTCTCTCGAAAAGCAAGGGTTTCAGAGAAGAAGATTTCGCTCTTCTGCATCCGGGCGGGAGTTTGGGACGGAAACTTCTCAAGGTATCCGACATCATGAGAAAGGGGCGAAATAATCCGGTCGTCGATGAAAAGACCTCGCTGAGAAAAACCCTGCTCGTGATAACCATGGCGCGGGCAGGAAGCTGCACCGTTGTCGACAAGAAAAAGAAGCTGGTGGGTATTTTTACTGACGGGGACCTCAGGCGGCATCTGCGTTCTGAGGGAGAAACGATCATGTCAAAATCCGTCATTGAACTTGCGACTCGTAATCCGCTTTCTATCCATGAAGACCGGCTTGCTGCTGAAGCCTTGAACATCCTGAAATCGCGGAAAATTGACGAGCTTCCGGTTGTGGATGGAAAAAACCGGGTTGTAGGCCTGCTCGATGTCCAGGATCTCCTTAAAGCGGGTTTCGTATAATTTTAATGACGGCAGTCACAGATACCCGCTATTATTTCTTTTTATCGGTAGAGGATTGAAACATGATGATTAAAAGACTTTTTCTGGGCAGCCTATTGTTTGTGGTCTGCTACGTTGCTCTTGTCCAATTCCAGATTTTTGTGACAAATAAGAATGCGGCAGTTCCCGGCGCCGGCGTCAAGCAGGAAGACAATCCGACGCACAAGGTCTATTCGTTTTCGTTTGCCAAATACACGCCCGAAGGCGAGAAAGAAATCGAAATCGAAGGAGACTCTGCAGATATTTTTGCGAGTACGGTAGATCTCATGAACGTAGTTGCAAAAGCTTACGCGGATGAAACTCCGGTTACTATTACTTCCGACACCGGGCACTACGATAAGCCCGGGAATAAAGTTCACCTGAGAAAAAATGTCGTTGCGACGACGGCGGATGGAGCGCGGCTGCTTTCGGAAGAACTGGATATCGACCCGACTCAGAAGACCATGGAAACGAATGTCGGCGTCCAGGTAAAAAAAGATAATATCAATGTCGAAGGCCTGGGGGCCGCCGGCGATTCCCAGCTAAAAAAAGTCAAGTTTAAGAAAAATGTCACGGTCGTTATCCGAAGCGCCGGCGATGAAGGAAGCAGCGATACTTCTAAAGGAAGTCCGACCGTTATTACCTGTGACGGACCGCTTACGATAGATTATTCAAAGAACATCGCTCATTTCACGGACAATGTCGTAGCGGAGGATGAACGCGGCAAGCTTATGGCCGACGTCATGGACGTTTTCTACAATAAAATGTCGCGCAAAGTTTCGAAAATCGTTGCGCTCGGCAGCGTCGTCATCGAGAATCCGGACGGCAACCAGACTTTCAGTGACAGCGTTATTTATCTGGCTGAAGAAGGCCGCATTATTCTCGGCGGCGACACGGAAGCCCTCTATTATGATGGAAGCGCGGGCGGCGCCGAAGGAGGATTGATCTAATGTATCTACTCGAAACGCGGCAGCTTAAAAAAACATATAAAGGCCGTACGGTCGTGGACGGTGTCAGCATTAATGTCGGCAGAGGTGAAATCGTTGGCCTGCTCGGGCCGAATGGCGCGGGTAAGACAACCAGTTTTTATATGACAGTCGGAGTTATCGAGCCAGATTCCGGCCAGATTTTTTTTCGCGGTGAGGACATTACTAATATGCCGATGTATCGACGCGCACGCCTCGGCATTGGGTATCTTTCCCAGGAACCGTCGATTTTCCGCAAACTTACCGTGGAAGAGAACATCATGGCTATTCTCGAAACGCTGGATATCCCTCAAAAAGAGCGGGACAAGCGTTTGAAACTGCTTCTGAACGAGCTCGATATCGCGTATCTTGCAAAAAACAAAGCTTATACGCTATCGGGCGGCGAAAGGCGCCGTCTCGAAATTACGCGCGCTCTCGTGACTAACCCATCGCTGATCCTTCTCGACGAACCTTTCAGCGGAGTAGACCCCATCGCCGTATTCGAGGTGCAAAAAATTCTTCAGAAACTCAAGGATCAGGGCTTGAGCATTCTTCTTACCGATCATAGTGTGCGCGAGACCCTGGCGATAACCGACCGGTCGTATCTTTTGTGCGAAGGGAAAATCGAAGTTTCAGGTACGTCTTCTTTTCTTGCGTCCGACCCGAAAGCTCGAGAGCTGTATCTTGGAGAAAGATTCACCCTGGCTTAGGCGCGCGCGTTTGAGGGGGTTTTTGATTCACTAAAGGGAGATATAGATAATGGATATCCGGTATTTGGGAAAGAATATAAAAGTTACTCAGGAGATTAAGGACCATCTCGAAGAAAAACTCTCCAAGCTCGACAAGTACGCAAAAAAAATCGTGGAATCCCATGTCGTAATCAAGAAAGAAAAATTTACCTATCACGCACAGATCACCCTTCTCGGAAAAAACCTCCAGGTTGCCGGGGAAGGTACTCAGAAAGACAATTTGTACGCGGCGATTGATCAGGCTGTCGAAAGAGTCCAGAAGCAGCTGAAAAAATTTCGCGACAAGATCAAAGATCACCATAAAGAACACGGTGAGGGAGCCGTCTCGCCGAAAGAAAAAACTGCCAGGAAAATAATGAGCAGGGAGGTCGCCCAAAACCGCCCCGCCATCATCCAAATGCCTTCATTTGCCCCCAAGCCGATGAGCGTCCACGAGGCTAGTTTGCAGCTTGAAATTGGAGAGGAACCGTTCCTTGTTTTTTCGAACGCGACCACCAAGTCCCCAGCTGTAATATACAAGAGGCCGGATGGAAATCATGGACTTATTGAGCCGGAGTTTAGATTCTGAATCATCGTTATAGATAACTGACCAGGAGGCGTAATTAGCATGAAGATAATGGATTTTCTAGACAAGAGAGCGATCAAGCTCAACATGGAATCTGTTGAGAAAGAAGATTCTCTCAAGGAACTCGTAGACGTACTCGCGGAGACACAGGACATCGGCGATAAGAAAAGCATATTGAAGGCTCTTATCGAACGGGAAAGCCTGGGCTCTACCGGCATTGGTCAGGGGATTGCTATTCCGCACGGAAAAACGGACCGCGTAAGCGAACTCGTCGCCGTTCTGGGTGTTAGCCATAAAGGCGTAAATTTCGAAGCGCTTGACGGAGAACCTGTTTATATTTTCTTCCTTCTCGTCGCTCCTAAAGACACGGCTGGCCCTCACCTGAAGGCCCTTGCGCAGATTTCGCGGCTTCTGAGAGATACTTATTTCTGCGAGCTTTTGAGACGCTGTAAGACTCCCGATGATATCTATGATCTCATTCAAAGAGAAGAAGAGAAAAAACACTGATGAGACAGTCCGGTTCATTTAAAAAGTTGAGGGGATAACAGCATGCAGTTTTTTAAATGGCTGTATCCGGGGCTCGGCATTAAAAGGTGGATCACTCTGTGTCTGCTGGGGCTCGGTCTGATCGTCTTTGTAGCGCTGGCAGCCGTACGCACCATATCCGAGACAAGCATCATGCTCGCGTCGTTTGCGACAGGCGTCCTGATCTTCGGGGTTTTTCTCGTCTATACTGCCATCAAGAATATGGTGAGAATATTCGTGCGTGCGCTCATGCCGGCTCACAGTGATGACCCCCTGGTCGATATCGTCTATCAGAAAAAACAGAGCGAGTCTCTTTCCCGTGGACCCAGAATCGTTGCTGTCGGAGGAGGCACCGGTCTTAGCACGCTGCTTGCCGGAATCAAGCTGTTCACAAGCAATATCACGGCAATCGTTACGGTGACAGACACCGGGGGGAGCTCCGGACGCCTCAGAGAAGAAATGGACATGCCGCCTCCTGGCGATATCCGGAACTGTCTCGTGGCACTGGCCGATGCGGGTCCGCTCATTCGGGACCTCTTTCAATACCGATTCGAGGTCGGTGAAGGATTGAAAGGCCACAGCTTCGGCAATCTCTTTATTACAGCGCTTTCCAAAGTTACGGGAGATTTCGAGAAGGCGGTGGCGGAATCAAGCCGTGTCCTTGCGATCCGCGGCCGCGTGCTTCCCTCGACTCTCGAAAAAGTGACTCTCGTGGGTGAGTTTATGGACGGGTCTATTCTGGAGGGCGAGACTAATATTACGGACGCTCAGAAACCTCTTCGTAATATCCGGATCAAACCGGAAGACTGTAAAGCCCATCCCGACGCTCTCGCTGCGATTGCAAACGCGGATCTCATTATTTTCGGGCCAGGCAGTCTTTATACGAGCATTCTTCCGAATCTTCTTATCAAAGACATCCACGACGCCATGCTTAAGAGCGACGCATACAAAGTTAATATTCTGAACGTTATGACCCAGCCGGGCGAAACGGACGAGTTCACGGCATGGGAGCACCTGAAAGTTCTGATCGACCACACTGATCCTCGCATTGTAGACGCATGCTTTACAAGTTCTGAACCGATTCCGCCTGAGATGGTGGATAAATACCGTGTAAAGGGAGCCCACTCGGTTCCTCAGGATCTTGATGTCATTCGCGAAAAGGGTTACGACGTTATAGAGGGGCAAGTTCTTAAATTCGACGGACAGGTGAGGCACGATCCTGAAAAACTTGCCCGGATGATTTTGGAACATTACCTGAGAGTCGCAAAAACGACGAAGGTCTGATATGTCGGACAATCCCGATAAATTAAATGTGGAACGTACGTTTACGATCAGGAACGCTTTGGGCCTCCACGCCCGCCCGGCGGCACTGTTCGTCCAGACTTCGAACCGGTTTCGAAGCGAGATAACGGTAGGAAAAGGCCGGCAAAAAGTTAACGGGAAGTCGATCATGGGAATCATGACACTCGCGGTACAGCAGGGATCAACTATCACGATCCGCGCCGAAGGAGTCGACGCTGAAAACGCACTGGCTGAACTCGCGAAGCTTATCGAGAATAATTTTGGCGAATAAAATGCAGAAACTCAAAGGCATCGGAGTCAGTTCAGGATTTGTCATTGCGAAAGCGCATGTCTTCCACAGCGACGATGCGTTTTCCGTTCCGCCCCAGCCGGTGCATACCGAAGACATAGCGAAAGAAATTGCCAAGTTTGAAGACGCGCTTACCAGGACTCGGGCCGAGATTCTAGGGATCAGAAAAAAGCTGTCGACGCAGATCGGCAGGGAACACTCCGATATTTTCAACGCCCATCTTCTGATTCTCGAGGACCGCACGCTCATCGAAGACGTCATTGCTCTTCTGAAAGAAGAAAAAGTCAACGCCGAGTACGCTTTCTCCAAGGTGATCCGCCGGTACTTCAAAGCTTTTTCGGAGATGGACGACGAATATCTCCGCGAGCGCATCTCTGACATCCGGGACGTAGGAAAGCGTGTTCTCCAGAATCTCTACGGCGAAGAAAAGAACGCGCTCGACAGCCTCACAGAAAAGGTTATCGTCGTGGCGCACGACCTTTCGCCTTCCGATACGGCAACACTTGACAAGAATAAAATACTTGGCTTCGTGACCGAAGTCGGGGGACCAACCTCTCATACGGCGATCCTCGGCCGATCGATGGAAATTCCAGCCGTGGTCGGTGTCGACATGGCTACGCAGACTGTCAAGACGGGCGATCTCGTTATCGTGGACGGCGCCCACGGTTTTCTCATAGTTAACCCGGACGAGAAAACGATCGAAGAGTACACTCAGGAAGAAAAGCGTTTCACTGCCTTCATCGGCGAACTCGACAAACTCAAAAATTTACCAGCTGAAACGACGGACGGACGCCGTATAACGCTTGCTTCAAACATTGAATTCCACGATGAAATTCCTTCCGTCATTTCTCATGGATCGGAAGGCATCGGTCTTTATCGCACCGAATACTTTTACATGAATCGTATCGATCTGCCGGCGGAAGAGGAACAGTTCCGCGCCTACAAACAAGTTGCCGAAAAAATGGCCCCGAATAGCGTGATCATACGAACGCTGGACCTCGGCGGCGACAAATTCGCTTCTTCTCTTGAAGTGCCCCATGAAATGAATCCTTTCCTCGGCTGGCGCGCAATTCGTTTCTGCCTGACGAGAGTTGACATCTTCAAGGTGCAGCTGCGGGCTATTCTCCGCGCCAGTTCATTCGGCAAGCTCAAGCTCATGTACCCGATGATTTCCAATGTCCAGGAACTCAGGAAAGCCAACGCGATCCTGAGGCAATGCCAGGAGGAACTCAAACAGGAGGGAGTAAGCTTCGACTCGTCGATCGAAGTGGGAGCCATGATCGAAATCCCCTCAGCCGCTCTGTCGGCCGATATTCTCGCGCCGGAAGTCGACTTTTTCTCGATCGGCACGAACGATCTTATTCAGTATTCACTTGCCGTCGACAGAGTGAACGAAAAAATTGCTTACCTGTATGACCCCACTCATCCGGCGATTCTTCGTTTGATAAAATTCACGATCGAGAGCGGCCATCGTAAAAATAAATGGGTGGGAATCTGCGGTGAAATGGCGGCTGATCCCGCGATCGCGCTCCTTCTTACCGGACTCGAAATCGATGAAATCAGCACGAGTCCTGTGGCGCTTCCAAAGGTGAAGAAAACGATCCGTTCCGTCAGTTTCAAAGAAGCCAAAGAAATCGCTGATCATGCCATGACTTTGGAGACGGGTGAGGAAATCCGTGAATATCTCGTTAGTAAACTGCGGACTATCGCAGGAGATCTGCTTGAAACTTAAAAAAGATACGCGCCGTCCGGCTGAACTTATGGAAAAATATCTCCTGAGTCTTCCGGGCCAAATTCGCCACGGTTTTGAGCTTGGCACCGGCTGTTCCTTCCCGGCGTCCTACAAAAAAGTGAAGAACGTTATTTTCTGCGGCGTTGGCGGATCGGCTATTGGCGGCGATATCATCGGCGAGCTCATGAACGCGGAAAGCCCCGTGCCTTTTTCGGTTAACCGCATAAGCTGCCTTCCAGCCTGGGTGGGCAAAGATACGCTTGCGATTTTTTCCAGTTATTCCGGGAATACGGCCGAAACTCAGGCAGCGTTTCATGCTGCTGAAGAAACGGGAGCGAAGATGTTCGTTCTCACTTCGGGAGGCAGCCTTCTCGAAAAAGCGAAGGCGCGCCGGATTCCTCATCTCGTCATCCCCGGAAATATTCCGCCCCGCTGCGCGATCGGTTATTTGACGGTGTCATTGTTGCCGGTTCTCGCGGCCGAGAAATGGATTTCCTTTCCTCGAAGTCAGATGGAAAAAATCTGCAGCGCCGTGAGTTTGCCTCCTAAAAAAGAAGCCCAGAAAATAGCCCGGCTTTTAAAAGGGAAAAACGTATTTCTTTATGCTAACGACCAGTATTTTTCACCCGTGGTCAAAAGATGGCGTGCTCAGCTGGCTGAAAACGCTAAAACCATAGCGTCGTATCATCTGTTTCCCGAAATGCTCCACAACGAGATTGAGGGATGGAAGTTTCCATCGGGCTTTCCAAAGAAATCCGTCGCGGTATTTATCCAGGATCCCGGCTGCTCGCCAAAGATCAAGAGTAAGCTCACAGCCGCGAGGAACCTGATCCGTTCACAGGGGGCGACCGTTATAGAGGTTGATGCGCCGTCCGGATCATTGCTTAGTCGCATTTTTTCCCTCGCATCCTTGGGGGATTGGGTCAGTTATGAACTCGCGAAAATTATTGGGGTAGACCCCGTAGGTATCCCGAATATTGAGAACATTAAAAACAATTATTAAAATCCCTAATAATTGGACCCTTTCAGGTAGTTCCTGATAGTTGCCTCAGGCAAAAACGTGGTTTTTTCAAATCGGTCATCTGCTATAATCGTCCCTCTTTCAGCGGACTATCCGCTTTGATTTTCGGACTGATAATTCCCATTCCAAGGAGAGCCAATATGAACAAAGAAAGAATTCTTTTTACTTCTGAATCTGTCAGCGAAGGCCACCCCGATAAAATCTGCGACCAGATTTCGGATGCCGTCCTTGACGCGCTTCTCGAGGGAGATCCGACTTCCCGCGTTGCCTGCGAAACCTTGGTTACCACTGGGACCGTCGTCGTGTCCGGAGAAATCACAAGCAAAACGTATGTTGACATACCCGGACTCGTCCGAGGCGTCATCCGCAGCATCGGCTACACGAATGCTGATTACGGATTCGATTATAAGACCTGTGGCATTCTCACCGCCATTCAGCAGCAGTCACCGGACATTGCCATGGGGGTGGACGTCGGCGGAGCCGGAGACCAGGGCATGATGTTCGGTTTCGCAACGGATGAAACGCCTGAGTACATGCCTCTTCCTATCGTGCTGGCTCACAAGCTGATGCGGAGGCTCGCTGAAATCCGAAAGAACGGGGACCTCACGTATCTGAGACCCGATGCAAAGAGTCAGGTGACGGTTGAATACGTTGACGGCGTGCCTGTCCGTGTGGATACGATCGTCGTGAGTTCCCAGCACGATGCAGACGTGACGCTCCCCGTCATAACCCAGGACATCACCGAAAAAGTGATCCGAAAAGTCATTCCTTTGAATCTGCTCGACGCGAAGACCCGGATCCTTGTCAATCCTACGGGGCGCTTTGAAATAGGCGGGCCGCACGGAGATACGGGGCTCACGGGCCGTAAAATTATTGTAGACACCTACGGTGGTTATTCACGCCACGGGGGCGGTGCATTTAGTGGAAAGGATCCCTCCAAGGTCGACAGATCAGCTGCCTATTTTGCGCGTTACGTGGCCAAGAATATCGTCGCGGCCGGGATCGCGAAGAAATGTGAACTTCAGGTTTCCTACGCTATCGGTGTTGCGGAGCCTACGTCCGTCATGGTCGATACTTTCGGCACGAGCGACCTCAGTACCGAAGAGATCATTCAGGCAGTCAGAAAAGTATTCGACTTCACTCCCGCGGGTATTATCCGCAAGCTCAATCTCAGACGTCCGATCTACAGAGCCACCGCGGCTTACGGGCACTTCGGCCGCAGTGAGGAATCTTTCACCTGGGAAAAACTCGACAGCGTCGATGCCCTCAAGAAAGCCCTCAACGTGAGTAATGGAAAAGCCGTCCACGCATGATTTTTATAACGTACGAAATTAAAGAGGTGAATGTATGCGAGAGGGAACTGTTATGGCAGAAGTAAAAGCCGATTATAAAGTCGCGGATATTTCTCTGGCCGAATGGGGCCGCAAAGAAATTGAAATGGCTGAGAAAGAAATGCCAGGACTCATGGCTCTCCGCGCGAAATACGGAAAGCAAAAACCACTCAAGGGCGCACGTGTCGTCGGCTGCCTTCACATGACAATTCAGACGGCCGTTTTGATCGAAACCCTGATGGATCTCGGTGCGGACGTCAGATGGTCGTCCTGCAATATTTTTTCAACGCAGGATCACGCGGCCGCCGCTATCGCCGCACGCGGTATACCCGTATTCGCCTGGAAGGGTGAAACGGAGGAAGAATACTGGTGGTGCGTCGAACAGACGATCACTTGGCCGGATGGAAAAGGACCCAATATGATTCTCGACGACGGCGGCGACCTGACGGCCCTTCTGCATCAGGACAAGTACGGTCATTTCATGAAGGAAGTCCGTGGCATTTCAGAAGAAACCACGACGGGCGTTCTTGCTCTTGAAAGACTCGCGAAAAAGGGGGCTTTGAAGGCGCCCGCGATTAACGTCAACGATTCTGTAACCAAGTCGAAGTTCGACAATTTATATGGCTGCCGCGAATCTCTTGCCGACGGTATCAAACGTGCGACCGACATCATGATGGCAGGTAAAGTCGTCGTCATTGCGGGATACGGAGACGTTGGCAAAGGCTGTGCCCAGTCGATGAGCGGCCTGGGAGCTCGCGTCATTATAACTGAAATCGATCCCATCTGCGCCCTGCAGGCCGCGATGGAAGGGTATCAGGTTGCGCGGATGGATGAGGTGGCTTCTATCGGCGATATTTTCGTGACGACTACGGGCGTCTGCGATGTTGTTCTTGTGCGTCATCTGGAAAAGATGAAGGACCAGGCAATTGTCTGCAACATCGGCCATTTCGACGTAGAAATCGATGTCGCCGGACTTAAAGCCTACCCGGGCATCCAGCGTGTCAATATCAAGCCGCAGGTCGACAAGTATGTTTTTCCTGACGGCCATTCGATAGTTCTTCTCGCTGAAGGCCGCCTTGTCAATCTCGGCTGTGCGACGGGCCATCCTTCGTTCGTCATGAGTACCTCCTTTACGAACCAGGTGCTTGCCCAGCTCGAACTCTTCGAAAACAGCACAAAGTATGAGAAGAAAGTTTTTTGTCTTCCCAAGAAGCTCGACGAAGAAGTGGCGCGTCTTCATCTCGAGAAGCTTGGTGTGAAACTCGAGAAGCTGACTCCCAAGCAGTTTGAATATATGGGAATACAGCCAGAAGGTCCTTATAAACCTGAGATTTATAGGTATTAATTTCGGACTAGTAACCCCGGCTTTGCTGCTTAGGCAGTCAAGCCGGGGTTTTTTTATGTCTGGACGAGGCCGTACTCAAAATGGAACGGCGTGGCGGACCATGGAGAGTACGGGGGCGGGCGCGACGCCCAAGAGGATCGTGCCTGTCATTGCGATCCATAAGGCAAGCCGCAGAGGGAAAGGCGTTGCCGCAGCTCGTTCGTTCCCGCCGGGAATAAAGTACATGACCCGGATGACCTTGAAATAATAAAAAACCGATAGGACACTGTTCACAACCGCAGCTACAGCAAGTACCATCTGTCCTTTCTCGACAGCTGCCGCAAGGATAAAAAACTTTCCGACAAAGCCGGCAAGAGGCGGAATTCCCGCGAGCGACAATAGAAAAAGGGTCATGCTCGCAGCAAGAAAAGGGGAGCGTTTCGAAAGCCCCGCGAAGAAGCTGATATCATAATTTTGATTCTCTCCCTCCGCGGCGATCACTGCCGCAAACACCCCAAGATTCGTGAAGATATAAGCGAGAAGGTAAAAAACAACGGCTTCCCGCCCGGCAGGAGAGCAGACGGCCAGCCCTATGAGGATATATCCGGCATGCGCGATACTGGAATAGGCCAGGAGTCTTTTGATGTTCGATTGTGCGATCGCTGTCAGGTTGCCGGCCGTCATCGTAACAATCGAAAGGATGATGAAAATGTTTGCCCATTGGACGGAGAAATCCGCAAAGGCCTCCTGCAGCAACCGGATAAGGACGGCAAAACCCAGTGCTTTTGGCCCGACCGTGAGAAATGCGGTGACAGGAGACGGCGCGCCCTCATAAACGTCAGGCGCCCACATGTGGAAAGGTGCCATCGAAATTTTGAAGCCTATTCCCGCGAAGACGAGAAGCATCGCGAGAAACGTTACCTGTGAAGCGCCGGGCAGCAGAGCAGCGGAACGGATTGAGGCAATATCAAGGGAGCCTGAGAGCCCGTACAAAAAGGACATTCCGTAAAGCATCAGGCCGGAACAGGTACTGCCGAAAAGCAGGTATTTTAGACTCGCTTCTTTTGATTTGGCGTCATCCTTCATAAACCCCGTAAGAAGATAAGAAACGATTGATACGAATTCTATGGAAAGAAAAATCATGAGAAGATTGCGCGAAGACGCCATAAGGATGAGCCCAAACCCAGCGAAGAGTAAAAGCGAATAATACTCTCCAAGGTATTTTTTTTTCAGAGGTCGGAAATTTAGAGACAGAATGATAGTGATGGCAATGACCAGCGAAACGATGCCGCGAAAGAGCACTGTAAAGCTGTCCAGACGGAAGAAGCCGTAGAAAAGATCCACCGGAATTTCTGGACGGCGGAAAAAAGCAGCACTTGCAGCCGTAACGGCAAGGGCGAGAAAACCAATCCACTTCTTATTACGGAATACGAGATCCGAGAACAGCACCAGAATAGCTCCGCCAAGGAGCACGAACTCCCCGCCAAAGTAGCTCAGGCTTGCGATATTGTTCACGCCGCCGTCCCTCCTATTTGAACGAGCGCTTTTCCGAGCGCGGGAATCATGTACCGCAGCAGAACGTTCGGATAGATTCCGGCTAGGACGATGAAGACCCCAAGAGGAACGAGGACCCAGATCTCGGACCGGGTAATGTCGCCGATCTTTTGCCAATTTGCATTAAGAGGGCCGTGAAAAATTCTCTGGATCATAAGTAATAAATAAGCCGCTGCGAGAAGGATGCCTGCGCAGGAAACGGCCGTACTGATCTTATCGTGTTGAAAAGATCCTAGAAGAATGAGGAATTCACCGGCGAAGCCGCTTAGTCCGGGCAGGCCGAGACTCGCCATGGAAAAAAATATCACCCAACCTGCATAGACCGGCATTTTCGCGGCTAAGCCGCCGAATGCGGTCATATCTCTCGTGTGTGTTCGCGCGTACAACATGCCGACAAGAAGGAAAAGTCCTCCCGTAATGATACCGTGATTAAACATCTGGAGCATGGCTCCTCTGAAACCGTCGGCGTTGAGCGCTCCGAGACCAAGGAGGACAAATCCCATGTGGCTTACACTGGAATAAGCGACCATTTTTTTAAAATCTGTCTGTGCCAGTGCCACAAAGCCTCCGTAGACGATGCCGATCACCCCGAGAAGGATCATGGCAGGCTGAAACCACAAAGCGGCTTCAGGGAACAATGAGTAATTAAATCTTAGAAAACCATAGGTCCCCATTTTCAGGAGGACCGCGGCCAGGATGACGCTGATGGGCGTCGGCGCTTCGACGTGAGCGTCGGGCAGCCAGGTATGAAAAGGCCAGACTGGGACTTTGACCGCGAAGCCGAGAAAGAAGGCGAGAAAAACCGTCCGCTGAAAAGCCGCGCTCCAGCCTGAAGCGTTGAGCTCCAGAAGACTGAAAGTATGAGGGGTCGACGCGAAATAAACGGCAAGGATACCCAGCAGCATGAACAAACTTCCCGCCAGCGTATAAAGAAAAAATTTAAGAGCCGCATATTCCCTGCGCTCTCCTCCCCAGATCCCTATGAGAAAATACATTGGGACGAGAACGGCTTCCCAGAAGACATAGAAAAGAAAGAGGTCAAGGGCAAGAAAAGTCCCCAGCATGCCCGTCTCAAGTAAAAGGAAGAGAACGTAATATTGCTTTTGGCGTTCGTCGATACAGGAGGACGCCGCGCAGGCGAGCAAAGAGATCAGGGCGGTCAGAAAAATCATAGGCATGCTGATGCCGTCGACTCCCAAGAGGTAGGCGACGTTGAACTGAGGAATCCAGAGAATTTTTTCCACCAGCTGAAAACCTGATTCTTCCGCACGGAACTGGAAGAGAGAGAGGCCCACGAGCGTCAAAACCAGAAAAGTCGTGGCCATCGCCGTGTGCCTGATGAGCCGGACAGATTGTTTTGGCGTGAAACCAATGACGAGAGCGCCCGCGAGAGGAGCTAGTAAGATCGAGCTTAATAAATGGGCCATACAAATCCTTTTATTCCGCTGAAACGATTCAGCGGTGCGTACCAGATCGTTATTTACTTCATTCCACAATAGAGAAAAACCATCAGGACCGCAAAAGCGACCAGAAGGGAATGCTGTACGAGTCCCGTCTGAATCCTTCGGATTGATGAGGCAGCGAGCTGCGCCGCATACCCCGAGAGATTGACAATTCCGTCGACAAAATATTTATCAAAGAAATTCTGGAAAGATCCCGCTTTCATAAACAAAGTACCGATTCCAGAGGCTACGCTGTTCATGCTTTTTTCAAGACCCGAGCCGGCGGGTCTTAAAACGGCTTCGGCCGTTTTCGCGAGCCCGGGAACCGCAAGATAGAAAAGGGCCGCGAAAGCGATCCCTGCGGCGCCGAGAGCCGTTGATATCATCATCAACGCAGCTTGCGGTTCGTGGGCCCCGTGCCGTGTCCCTGAAAGAAAATTCTGCAGCCACATGCCCATGAAAGGCGAACCCGGCAGACCTGCAAGCAGTGAGCAGCCTGCCAGGACCCAGAGCGGCCCCGTGATACTCAAAGGCGATTCGTGAGCGTGTCCGCTCTTAGCGCCTTCCTTTCCGAGGAAAGTGAGAAAGAAAAGGCGGAACATATAAAAAGCAGTTATGAAAGCTGATACGCAAAGTACGGTGAAGATGAAATTATTTCCATGAGAGGCCGTCAAAATTTCATCTTTGCTCCAGAAGCCTGCGAGGGGAGGAATTCCCGAGATCGCAAGCGCTCCGATCAGAAACGTCCATGCAGTTGATTTCATCTTTGGGAAGAGCCCTCCGAGCTCGCGAAGATCCTGAGTCCCGGTTCCGTGGATGACGCTGCCCGCGCCCATGAAAAGAAGGGCTTTGAAGAAAGCGTGCGTGACCAGATGAAAAAATCCCGCGTTGACGGCGCCAAGTCCCATTGCGGCCACCATAAAACCAAGTTGAGAAATCGTAGAGTAGGCGAGAACTTTTTTGATGTCCGTCGCGCCCAAAGCGATAAAAGCGCCCACGAAAGCTGTGCCCGTCCCGGTGTACAAGATGATTTTCATGACGTCCGGACTCAATGCAAGGACAGGAAACGCGCGGGCGAGGAGATACACGCCTGCGGCCACCATGGTCGCGGCATGGATGAGCGCGCTGACAGGCGTCGGACCTTCCATGGCATCGGGCAGCCACACGTGCAGCGGAAACTGCGCTGACTTTCCGATCGTTCCGCAGAAGACAAGAAAAGCTGCCGCGGGGAGAAGCGGATTGCCGGCCGCGGTTTGCGCCATATCCTTGATATCCTCGAAATGCAGCGTTCCGAAAAGAGTGAAAAGAGTCAGGATGCCGAGAAAGAGACCGATGTCACCCACTCGTGTCACCAGAAATGCTTTTTTACAGGCCTTTGCGGCGGCCGGCTTTTCGAACCAGAAGCCGATGAGAAGATAAGAACAGAGACCCATGATCTCCCAGGCGATAAAGAAGAGCAGGAAATTATTGGCGATCACGAGTGTGGTCATGGCCGACATGAAAAGGGATACATAAGCAAAGAAGCGGTGATATCCCGCGTCGCTCCGCATGTATCCGGTTGAATAGACGACGATCAGGGTCCCCACGAGGGTGACGACAAAAATCAGCACCGCGGCCATAGGGTCGATCAGGTAACCGAAATCGAGAGAGCCGTTTCCAGCCGCGATCCAGGGGAAGCGGTCCGAATAAATTTTACCCTGTAAACAGCCCGCAGTGAAGGGCAGGGCTGTGAAGAAAGAAAGAACGCTTGCGGCGATAGAAACCCAAGCGGCTTTTTCCTTCAAAACTTTTGCGCCGAAAAAAACGTTCAGCAGAAAGGCAACGAGCGGATAACAGGGAATGAGATAAATCCATCCGGATTGAGTTACCATTTGAGCAGATTCATTTCGTCGGTTTGAACGGTGTGCCTGTTTCTATATAAAGCCAGGACGATTGCCAGTCCCACAGCGGCCCCGGCAGCTGCAAGCGCAATCACAAAAAAGGCAAAGAGCTGGCCCGTTTCGGGCGCTGTCTTGACCGTGTGGGAGAAAACGACCAGGTTGATGGCTGCAGCGTTCAGCATTAGTTCGATAGAAATAAGAACGCCTATGACGTTTCTCCGCGTTAGAATTCCCGTGACGCCTGCCGCGAATAAAACGAGCGCAAAAAGAAGATAATGCTCTGTCGGAATCAGATTCATACCTTATCCTTCCTTGCGATCACAATCGCGCCGATCAGTACCGCGAAAAGGAGGATGCCAAGTACTTCAAAAGGAAAAATGTAACGGCTCATGAGCGCGGCTCCGAGCTCATGGACTTCAAGTCGGTTCTGGCCTGAAAGGGGGCGCCAGTCTATACTCAAGATTGCCGAGGCGGTGAGTACGGCGAAGCCTGAGACGGCTAGGATCGAAAGCAAAATTTGCTTTATCCCCAGGTGAGACACCTTGATTTCTTCGATATTGGTGAGCATGATGGCGTAGATGATGAGCGTCATGACGGCCCCTACGTAAATCAGGATCTGTACCATGGCGAGAAAGTCAGCCCCTGCCGAAAGATAAATGCCCGCTACGCAAATGAGCACGCCCGCCAGGGAAAGCCCCGCGTAAAAAAGATTGGGGAAAAATACGGCTCCGATAGCGGCGAGAGAACCTGCGGCCATCAAAATATAGATTCCGGCTTTTACGAGTACCTGCAGAGATTCCATTCGTTCCTTTAATCCGCCAGAACGTATTCCCGTTTCTCGGGAACATACGATCGATTGACTTTGCTCAGGCCCATGAAACTTCCTAAGAGAATGATCAGGGCTGAGGCAAAACCGGCCGGTCCTCCAAGATAAAGATGAAGGCCTGCCGCGAGAATATTGACGAGGGCAAGGGGCAGAAGAAACTTCCAGGCCAGACCCATCATCTGGTCTGCGCGAAGGCGGGGAAGCGTTCCGCGAAACCACATCATCACGAAGAGCAGCGAGTATGTTTTGAGGATGAACCATAGCCATGACGGAAGAAGCGGGCCTTGCCAGCCGCCCAGAAAAAGAGTCGCTGTGAGCGCTGCGATCGAAAAAGCGTTCATAAATTCAGCCATGTAAAAAAGGGCGAATTTCATCCCGCTGAATTCCGTATGGAATCCGGCGACGATTTCCGATTCCGCTTCGGGAAGATCGAAAGGGGAACGGTTACACTCAGCGACCCCGCACAGAAAAAATATCACGCAGGCAAAGAAGCCCCACGGAGTCAGAACGAACCATAGATCCGCCTGGGCTTCCACGATTTTTCCTGTCGAGAGGCTTCCGACCGAGAGAAGCACGGGTACGACGGAAAGAACCATGGGGACCTCATAGGAAATCATCTGGGCGACCGATCGCATTCCGCCTAGTGAGGCGTATTTGTTCCGCGATCCCCAGCCCGCCATAAAAATCACCATCGTCGTCGTGGACGACATAGCAAAAAAATAAAGCAGGCCAACGTTTAAATCCAGAGCCGTCATGTTGCGGCCGAAAGGGATCACCGCGAAGATGAGAAGCGCCGGAATAACGATCATGACGGGTGCCAGAAAATGAAGCAGGCGGTCGGCCGGTTCAGGCACAATATCTTCTTTCGTGAGCATTTTGATTGCATCGGCGACGGGCTGAAGCAATCCCCATTTACCCACCCGGTTCGGGCCGATGCGGTTCTGCATTCGGCCGATGACTTTGCGTTCCATGAGCGTCAGATACATCATGATGAAGATACCGAGAAAGGTCATCGCCCCCACGCTGATCAGGATGGATGACAATGAGACGAGCCAGTCGGGTGCGAATACACCGATGAGATGAAGCGCCATATTTTTAAGGTTTACAAATAATTGATCCATATTTATTCCGGTTTGATGTCTTTAGCCGCAGCCTGCGTTTTGACTGCCGCAACCGCGGCTTTCTTTTTCTCTTCCGCCTCCAGCCGTCGGGCATCGACCTGCGCCGCATCATTCGGGCGTATCTTCTGGAAGTAATCGTTCGGCTTAAGCAGGTCCGGAAGATTGTAAAGAAGGGCATCCAGCCTGTTTGCGTCGGCGATTTCGAATTCGTGATCCATATAGATAGCGTCAAAAGGGCAGACCTCTTCGCAGATGCCGCAGTTCATACACACCGTAAAATCGATGTCAAAAATCGCGGGCTTCTTGAGCGGGCGGCCAGCTTCGTCATTGTCACGTACAATGTAGATGCATTTCGGCGGGCATTCTTTCGCGCAAATATCGCAGGCGACGCACCGCATATTTTCGGGGGTCGTGTCGTAAACCAGAAAGGGGAAATTACGGAACCGTTCCTTGACCGGAAGCCGCTTCTCGGGGTATTCAACCGTGAATAGCCCTCCTTCCTCCGGCTTCTTGTAATAAGAAGCGAAGAAATTTTTCAGCGTTACGCCCAGGCCTCTAAGAATACCCATGCCGAAGAGCATCAGTGATCCACCTCACCAAGAACAATGTCCACGCTTCCGAGTATGACGATCGCGTCGGCGAGTTTTTGGCCGAGGCACATGTCTTCCAGAATTGTCAGGTTGATGAGTGAGGGCGCTCTCACATGGTATCGCCACGGTTGGGCTGTCCCGTCGCTGACAATATAGTAGCCAAGTTCTCCCTTGGGGGCTTCGACGCGAGCGTAGGCTTCGCCGACAGCCGGCTTAAAATTTCTGGGCGCCTTCACGAACGGCGCCATTTTTCTGTTGATAATATCTCCCTGCGGAATATCTTTCAGGGCCTGTTCGAGAATTTTTACGCTTTCATGCATTTCGAGGATGCGGACAAAGTAGCGGTCGTAAACGTCTCCCCGGGAACCTAGAGGGATTTTAAAAGAGAAGCGGTCGTAAACAGAATACTTATCGACCTTTCTCAGGTCGTAATTGACGCCCGAGGCGCGGAGCATCGGCCCCGTAATACTTGCGTTCACCGCCAGCTCCGGGCGCAAAATGCCGATGTTCTGGCAGCGCATGCATAATATTTCATTTTTCGTGAGCAGCGTCTCGAACTCTTCGAGAAACGCGGGGAAAGCGCGGACAATTTTTTTAATACCTTCCAGCGTGTTCGCTCCGATATCCGTTTTGACTCCCCCGAAACGCAGGTAATTACACATCATACGCGACCCCGAAACTTCTTCGAAAATGTCCAGGATTTTCTCCCGCTCGCGAAACGCGTAGACGACAGGGGTAAAGAATGCGCCGAGGTCATTGAGCAGGAAACCGATTAGGGAAACGTGATTTACGAGGCGGGTGAGCTCCGCCATGATGACCCGGATATACTCCGCTCTCTCAGGAACTTCGATTGACGCCAGTTTTTCCACACACATGGCGTAACCGAAGTTGTTCGACATGGAACTGAAATAATCGAGCCTGTCGGTGTAAGGCATCGTGGCGGCATAGGACATGTTTTCCGCGATCTGTTCGTGGTTCCGGTGCAGATAGCCCATGACGGGTTTAAGCCGCACGACGGTCTCGCCGTCGAGAAGGATGTTCATACGGAACGCTCCGTGGGTAGACGGATGCTGAGGGCCCACGTTGATTTCGAGGGTCTGCGTATCCACGTCACGTTCGCCCCGGAGGACAAAACTTTTTTCTTTAAAATCGCCTGATTGCAAGGTTTTCTCCACCAAATGGTTTTTCGAAATTAGGGCGTATTCTTATCCGTCGGCTGGCGGGCGATGGCTCTCTTCCCGTCCCGGTGAAGTTCTTCGGCTTTCTGTTTCATCTCTGCGGGAATCTGCACGCTTCGCTTCTCAAGCCACTGCACATCGGCAATCTCGAGAGTTTCGGAGTCTTCCTGCTCGTAGTCTTTACGAAGGGGAAAGCCCTCGAAACCGTCCCACATAAAGATGCGGCGCAGGTCAGGATGGCCCTCGAAAACAATGCCGTACATGTCGTAGGCTTCCCGTTCCTGGAACTCCGCTCCTCGGTAGACCGGCACGAGAGTGGGAATATTGGGGCTGCCGCGCTTTACCCTCACGCGCAAGGTCACAGCTCCTGTCTTATTCTGCATCGAGTAGAAATGGTAGACGGCCTCGAGGTAATCCAGATAATCGGCACCTGTAATACTCGAGAGAAAGTCGAGTTTGAAGACTGAAGAATCCTTGAGCGCCCTGGCCGCCGAGGGAAGATCCGCCGGATTTTGTAATAGTAAGCTCTCCCGGACTTTTTTTAGAGAGATTCCCGGCAGCTCTTTTTCCAAAAACGTTTTGACGTGTTCGATTGAAATGGACATCATCTAAGCCTTGTTTGATCCCGGTGCCGGGACCGCATCGCCTGCAGGAGCTTTTGGCGGGGCGGCTGTTGCGGCCGGTTCTTCATCGAGGTTGGGCGCCCTGGTTTTTTTTCCGAGCGTGATCGGTTCCCCGTAGCGTTCTTTTCGATGATCTGCTTCACGCGGCTGCCAGATTTCGGGATTAAATTTCGGGACGAGTCCGTGCGGCCCTAATTCCGGCACGAGATATTCCCTTTTCAGGCCTTTTTTATACCAGACGGTATTTTCAATTTCTTGACAGTCGATTTTTTTCTGCAGCTCCATCAGACCGTAAATGAGCGCTTCCGGCCGCGGCGGGCATCCCGGAAGATTGATGTCGACGGGGATGAAGCGGTCGATACCGCGCAGGACGTTATACCCGTCGATGAAAGGCCCGCCGGCGATTGCGCAGGCTCCCATGGAAATACAATACTTGGGCTCGGCCATCTGGTTATAAAGCCGGACGACCTGCGGAGCCATTTTTTTCGTCACGGTCCCGGCAATGATGATGAGGTCCGCCTGTCTCGGCGACGGGCGGAAAAGTTCCGAACCGAAGCGTGCGAGGTCGTAACGTGCGCAGGCTGCGGCGATCATCTCGATCGCGCAGCAGGCAAGGCCGAATTGCATCGGCCAGATGGAAGAGCGGCGTCCCCAGTTGTAAAGTTCGTTAATCGTGGTGAGGACGATGCCTTTTTTTGCAAGTTCGCTTTTTAAACCCTCATCAACAGAAGCCTGATTTTTAGCGTAGGCCATTTATGTACCTTATTCCCATTCGAGCGTTTTTTTCTGCCACTCGTAAACCAAACCCAGAAAAAGAACTCCGATGAATATACCCATGGCCGCGAAGGCCTCGCCTCCGAGCGATTTAAACGCCACGGCCCAGGGATATATGAAAACCGTTTCTACGTGGAAAATGACAAAAATAAGAGCGAAGATGTAATACTGAACCTTGAACTGAATCCATGACTCTCCCCGGGACTCCAGGCCGCACTCGTATGTGGCGTTTTTACTTTCCGAAGGTTTATGAGGAGCGATGCACCGAGAAATCACGAGGGGAAGAACCGCAAATAAAAAGGCCGCAGCGACGAAAATTCCAAGGAACAGATAATTAAAGAAATAGGAGCCATTCATTTTTTTGCATTCGCAAGTGAGAATTTAGAATCAGAAGTTATACAGCCTAAAGCTGCCGATAAACGCACGGCTTTTGAAGCCGCCATTCACAGATATCCGCTTTTATGACATAATCGTTAATCGTTTAAACATCGACATTTCCAGCATACCTCTTTATTGGATTAGATGCATGAAAAAAAGTAAAGGATACATCCTTGAATGAGCAGCCTGAATTGAAGAACGGATTACCGCCCGCATTTAATGAACGTCTCAAAAAGCTGATTCCAGAAGACAGGCTCCGGGAAGTTCTCGATTCGTTTTCTATCGTCAAAAAAGTCGCTTTTCGTATCCAGAAGCCAGGCATCTCGCAGCAGGACGTCGAAAAAGAGCTGGCTGCTTTGGAACCCGCGCCTGTTTCCTGGTGTCCGCAGGCTTTTACGCTGGAAAGGGAGAAAATTCGTTCGCTGCAGGAAACTCCGCTTTATCAATCGCATGCCCTGTATATACAAAGCCTTTCCAGTATGGCGGCAGTTCTTGCTCTCGACCCTCGGCCGGGAGAAAGGGTTCTTGATCTGACCGCCGCGCCAGGCAGTAAAACGACGCAGATAGCTCTTTTGATGAAAGGTGAAGGGGAGCTGGTAGCGAATGAGAAAAATCGGCACCGCTTTTTTAAGCTTAAAGCTATTGCCGACGCTCAAGGACTGCCTAACATCCGCCTCACGATGATTCCTGGAGAAGTCTGGGGTTTCAGAGAGCCGGAATCTTTTGATAAAGTCCTGCTCGACGCGCCCTGCTCGAGCGAAGGGAAATTCAAGGCGGATGATCCCAAATCATTCGGTTATTGGAAGCCCTCCAAGGTCCGTGAGATGTCCAAGCTCCAGAAAAGACTTCTTTTATCCGCGCTTTCGGCCGTGAAACCCGGCGGGCGGCTTCTTTATTCTACCTGCACCTTTGCGCCCGAAGAAAACGAAGAGGTTCTGACCTGGGGCCTGAAACGTTTCGGTTCCTGCGTCGAGATAGAGCGGGTGACTTGCGCATTTCCGGATCGTCTCATGAAAGTGGTTCCGGAGTGGGAAGGCAAGATCTACGATCCTGCTCTTGGCAATGCCATGAGGATTCTGCCCGACGCGACGATGAGCGCCTTTTTTATCTGCTCTATCTTAAAACGTGATTCATGGACTTCTCGTAAAGAGAGGGAATGAGTGACCGAGCGGAAAGCGATCGACGTGGGATGCGGCATCATACGCCGCAAGGGCCAGATCCTGATCGCTCAGCGGCGTTACGGCGCTAATCTCGGAGGCTATTGGGAATTTCCGGGCGGTAAAAGAAATGAAGGGGAAACGATGGAAGCGTGCCTGATACGGGAGATTGACGAAGAACTCGGCGTTGCGGTCAAACCTGCCGGGGAATTCTGCATCCGCTACCACGAATACCCCGAGCGGATTCTTAAACTGTATTTTTATTTCTGCGACTGGTTGTTCGGAAATCCGGTGCGCCGTGATTGTCTGGATTATAAGTGGGTCAAGCCCGAGGAACTTTGCCGGTTCCTTTTTCCCCCGGCCGACCGGGACGTTATTAAGGAATTAGTTCAAAAGAAGCGGTTTTATTTCAGAAACGGGCCGTTTCTTTGAGTCCTGCGCTTGCCCCGATCTTCTAGCCCTTGCGCTAATGCGCAGGGACTTCCAGGGAAGCTTGCCGCTCTTCTCCGGATCTCCTAGTCATACTTTTCGTAGAAAATCTGCTGTTTGGTAAAGCCCATCTCGAGAGCGGTCTTCTCCACTTCCATGATCATGTTCGTAAGACCGCAGATGTAAATATGGACCCCGTCGGGGTTCGGGACGTATTTCTTCAGCATGTACTGCACGTAGTCTGTTTCGCCGTTCCATTTTGTCGGTCTTGAAACGGTGAACACGTTCTTGAGATTCGCGTGTCTGCGGGCCAGCTCCTCGAATTCTTCCCGGTAAAGAATATCTTCCTCGTACCGGTTTCCGAAAATATTCCAGATCTGAACGTTTTCTTTTCTTTCCAGCATGTCATGGATCATGGAGCGGAAGGGAGCGATGCCCGTGCCTGTGGAAATAAACACATAGGCTTTAGGAACAGGCTTGTTCTTCAGGGTAAAACGCCCCAGGGGCCCCTGTATTTCCAGCCTGTCGCCTATTTGTAGCTTCCACAAATGTTCGGTGGCGGCGCCGCCCGGGATTTTTTTCCAGCACATATCGATATAGCCCGGCCACGTAGGGGATGAAGCGATGGAATAAGGTCTTTTGAGGACTTTGACTTCTGTGGGGATCATTGCATTCACGAATTGACCCGCGTCGTACTCGAAATGCGTTCCTTCCGCGAAAGCGAGCTTGAAATGACGGGTGCTCTGGACGCCGAGGTCCTGAATGGAGGCGATTGTAGTTACAAAGAGGCCAGCTCTCATAATTTCACAGAAAAATGCCGATGATCTTGTTGATAAGGATGATTCCTATCCGTAGGGCGGATATCCGGCTCTGGACCGGGTGTCGGATGAAGAATTATAGGGAAATCCATTTCAAAAGAAAAGGGCAAAGATCACTAGAATGATGCATTTCGCGTTTCAGCACCGGCAGTCTGCAGGCCGGGGAACCGGCCCGTCTCCTAAACAGGAATATCCGGTCAGCCCGGCTGAACTTCTACTATTGCGCATATGGTACTAAACAACGAATCTCCAGATAAACCCCCATTTCGTTTCTCTCTGCGCTACAAGGTCGCGCTTCCTGTTTTATTTCTCGTCACCGTGATGATGTTCATGCTTTTTCAATCGACCTTCAAGTTCGTCCGGGAGCTCGTGCATGAACGCAACGATAAGAAACTTCTCGCCGTAGCTGAGGTGTTCCGCGAATCGCTCAAAGTCCCGCTCATTCTGAAAAACCAGGAAGTGCTGGAAGCAACGCTCGCCTGGATGGCTTCCCGCACGGACGTGAAGGAAGTGACGGTCGAAGACGATGGCGGCACGGTCGTCGGCAGCACGGCGCCGCACCGTCAGGAGCTTCCCAAGCCGCTCAGCCTCAAATCCTTTGAAGGCGTCCAGCGGCTTTCCGCGGATCTCTACGGCGTCGCGGTCCCGATCGAAGTCGGGGGGCGGCGTCTCGGGCGGCTTTTGATCGTATTTGCCCAGCAGGGGCTTGAAGGGGAACTCAATAAACTCTTTTTCGACAGAATGCTTTTCGCGTTTCTCATGGGCGCTTTGCTCGCGATCATGACTTCAGGCGTAACCTACCTGGCGCTCAGGCCGCTTTTCCGGCTGAAACGGACCGTTCAGCAGATCCTGACGGGAAATCTGGAAGCTCGCGCCCGGATTTCTTCGTTTGACGAAATTCAAGATCTTGCGGAGGCGTTCAATGAAATGGTCTCGAGGCTTGCCCGGAGCCTCGATAATCTCCATGCGCGTACCCGTGCGCTGGAGGAATCCGAAGAGAAATACCGATTGATCGTCGATAACGCGAGCGACACGATCTTCGCGCTGACGTCGGACGGGGAAATAGCGTTTCTTAACGAAGGTTTTTCCGGGGCGAATCACGAAGAAATCCTGGACGGAGGGCTTGCCCTGTTCCTGAATCTGCACGATTCTGAATCGAGAAAACAGTTCGAGGACGCGCTCGAGCGGGTGAAGCGGACGAAAGAGTCAGTCATCAATGTTTCCACCATGCATATCCACCGCGGCAATCAGAAAGAAATTTTTTATCTCACGAACCTGACGCCGCTCATTAATCACGAAGGAAAGGTAAAGCTAATACAGGGCGTGATGCGTGATGTGACGGAACTCCGCCGCATCGAGCTCATGAAAGATTCCCTGATCCGCGACGTTGCCCACGAACTGAAAACGCCTACCGCGAAATTCGAAATGGCCGTCAACTGGTTCGAGCAGGAAAAAAACCGGGATCCGGCTCTGGCGAAATATGGATCTATTATCGAGATGCTGAAAAACAACAGCGACAGGCTGATGCGGACGATTACGAGTATCATGGATCTCTCGAAGCTGGAGTCGGGAGCGCTGCAGATCACCCGGGAACCGCTTGATCTCAATGTCGTCCTGACACAAGTCATCCAGGATATGGAGGCGTTGTGCCGTCAGAAGAACCTTGAGCTTAAGGCGGACCTTGTTTCCGAGCCGTTGAATTTTAAGGGCGACCGGGACATGCTTTACCGGCTTTTCGTCAATTTGATTGGAAACGCGATCAAATACACTCCGCAGGGCGTGATCGAAGTTAAAAGTTACGCTCGGGGACCGAACTTTTTTGTCGAGGTTTCGGATTCAGGGATCGGTATCGAAACCCATGATCTGGAAACGATTTTCGAGCGGTTCGTCCAGAAAACGGCGTCTTCTGTGGGTATTGGCGTCGGGTTGACGATTTCGAGGGATATCGCGGCGCTTCACGGGGCTAAAATATGGGCTGAAAGCGCGGGCATTGGCAAAGGCGCGGTATTTAAGGTAAAATTCTATAACGCCTGAGGTCCCTATCCGGGCGGATGATTTTAAATGCTTCTCCCGAATCCGGAGAGCGCACCAAAAGGCTGGGGCTCAAGCAATGCCGCAGAACCGGATCATGATAGTCGAGGACGACGAAGATCTTCACGTCCTCTATGGGTTATACCTGCAGGGCCAGGACTACCAGATCATGCGCGCCTTTAACGGCAAGCAGGCATTCGATCTCATGGAAAAAGAAAAACCTGACGTGATCATTCTGGACATGATCATGCCCGTCATGGACGGCGAAGAGTTTTTCACCAGACTTCGTACCGAAAAAAAAATTAACGATATTCCCGTTATTATCGCAAGCGTCAACGATAAAATTCCCCAGAAGCTGCTCAACCTCGGAAACGTCCACTGCGTGCTGAAAAAACCTTTTCGGATCGAGGCGCTGCTCAATGAAATCAGCGGCGCTCTTTCGAAGCGTTCCTGAACGCCTTCGGGCACGGTTCCTCATGCAACCCTTTGAAATTATCGAGCATCCCGCGGATGTCGGTTTAAAAATCCGGGGCCCGGACCTGCGTTCTCTTTTCGTCAATGCCGCAAACGGCTTGTACAGCCTTATGACCGAAACGGAAACGCTTTCGGGAGCGCCTCAGAAAGAAGTTCACACACTCGAGTTAGCAGCCGCCGGTTCCGAAGATCTTCTTTTCGAGTGGCTCAGGGAACTTTTATTTCTCTTCTCGGCAAGGTTATGGGTTTTGACTTCGCTTAGAATTGTTGAGTTGTCAGGCACCCGGCTCAAGGCGGACAGTCACATCAATTTTTTTGACCCCGCCCGGGACGAACCCCGCCTCGAAGTGAAAGCCGTCACTTACCACCAGTTCTATCTGCGCCGTACCGACACTGCCTGGGAAGCAGGCGTCATCTTCGATATATAGCTGCTCGATCCCTGATATCACGTACTAAGAAGCGGCTACTCTAAAAAATCTAAAAACCTGAATTTTAGCTTAGATTTTACATGCCCGTAGATTGCTGAGATTCCGCAGGGTTCATGATAATATATCTTTCTATGGGAAACGCGGCCAGCAGCCTTATCAAAATCGATGACTATCGATGGGAACTGCCAGTCACCTATAAAAAAGGAATGCGCGTTCCCGGTATGATTTTTGCCAATGAAAAGATTCTGCCTTCCGTAAAAGCTGATGAGGCCATTGAGCAGGTTGCTAACGTGGCGTTTCTGCCGGGTATCGTCGGACATTCTTTGGCTATGCCTGATATCCATTGGGGATACGGTTTTCCCATCGGCGGAGTTGCAGCCACCAATCCCGACGAAGACGGCGTCATTTCTCCGGGAGGCATCGGTTTCGATATCAATTGCGGCGTGCGCCTCATGAAAACCAACCTCTCGGAAGAGCAAGTCAGACCCGGGATGCGGGCTTTGGTCGGAGCTCTTTTTAATCACGTTCCCTGCGGCGTAGGAGTTTCAGGGAATATTCGCGTTGCAAAAAATGACGAACGAAAAATGCTTGTGAAAGGCGCCCGATGGGCGGTCGAGAACGGTTACGGCTGCGCGGAGGATCTAAAAAGGACCGAAGCCGGCGGTGAACTCGAAGGCGCCGACCCCGACGCAGTGTCTGACAGGGCGTTGGAACGCGGACGCGGCCAGCTGGGGACGCTGGGCTCGGGAAACCACTTTCTCGAAGTGCAGGCCGTCGACCAGGTTTTCGACGACGGGGCGGCCGAAACCCTGGGGCTCGTGAAGGGGCAGGTACTCGTGATGATTCATTCAGGATCCCGAGGGTTCGGTTATCAGGTCTGCGATGATTCTCTTCATTCGATGCGGCAGGCCCTCACGAAATATCATATCAACGTTCCGGACATTCAGCTCTCCTGTGCTCCGGTCAAATCGCCCGAAGGCCGCCGCTATCTCGCGGCCATGCGCTGCGCGGCGAATTATGCCTGGAACAACCGTCAGTGCCTTATGGCTTTGGCGCGCGAAGTCTTCGAGCGGTTTTTCGGCAGGAGCTGGCGCGATCTTGGAATGGAACTGGTCTACGATGTGGCTCATAATATTGCGAAGTTCGAAGAGTATGAGGTAAACGGAAAGAAAAAGATGCTGTGCATTCATCGTAAGGGAGCAACCAGGGCTTTTGCTCCAGGCTCGGCGGAACTCCCCGAAGAGTACCGCGAACTCGGCCAGCCCGTGATCATTCCCGGTGATATGGGCCGTTTCTCTTATCTCGGGCTCGGGACGGCACGCGCGATGAAGGAAACTTTCGGCACTTCGTGCCACGGGGCGGGCAGGGCCCTTTCCCGCACCGCCGCGGTGAAAGCCGCGCAGGGACGTTCGATCGAACGTGAGTTGGAGGCGGCCGGCGTGATTGTCATGGGCCGCGGAAGGAAAGGCATTGCCGAGGAACAGCCGATGGCTTATAAAGATGTTAACGATGTGGTGAATGTGATGGCGGGCGCAGGTATTATCAAACGCGTTCTCCGTATGCGGCCCCTGGGAGTCATCAAAGGTTAGGTAATGGCTAAAGAGACCGTACTCATTATTGAGGATGAAAAAAACATCCTTGAACTTATTAAATATAATCTGGAAAAAGAAGGCTTCAAGGTTATTGCCGCTTCAGAAGGCGATACAGGACTTTTGAAAGCGCGCGAATATCAGCCGAATCTGATTATTCTCGATCTCATGTTGCCCGGCATGGATGGGCTAGATGTCTGCAAAACTCTCCGGCAGAATGCAAAAACCGCTTCGATTCCCGTCATCATGCTTACGGCCCGGGGCGAAGAAGTGGACAAGGTACTGGGCCTTGAACTCGGCGCGGACGATTACATCACGAAGCCTTTCAGCCCCCGCGAACTTTCCGCACGCATCAAGGCCGTGCTTCGCAGGGGAGAAACCGTGAAAGGGCACCAGATTCTGGCGGTCGGTGATCTCCAGCTGAACGTCGAAAAACACATCGTTACTTTGAAGGGCAAAGTTCTGGAGCTGACTTCCAAGGAATTCGGACTGCTGAAAGCTCTCATGGAATCGGACGGACGCGTATTGTCGCGCGAAATTCTTCTGGAGACCGTATGGGGACTTGACCGTGCCATGAATATCGAGACCAGGACCGTGGACATGCACGTAGGGCAGCTTCGAAAAAAAATGAAATCCGAGGCCGAGAGAATATTAACTGTTAAAAATGCCGGGTATCGTTTTGAGACAGAGGATTAAGGAAACAACTGTTTCTCCGTGGAATTTCGGACTGCGGCTGGCCTTGTCTTACGGCGCCATCTTCGCCTTTGTTTTGTCCATGACCGGTTTTTTTCTGATTCGCAATCTGGAACAGCAAACGCTCGATCGCCTCAAAGTATCTCTTCTTCAGGAAGCCCAGCTGGTCAGCACTCACTTTTCCAATATCGAGCTCGATCTCGCTAACCGTCCTCAGATTCAACGCTTCGTGAAAGACCTGGGCCGCGAGTCGCACGCCCGGATTACGGTTATCGATCTAGAAGGAAACGTTCTCGGGGATTCACTGCGTACCGGGGAAGAGCTTTTTGCCATGGATAACCATGAGGCCCGTCCTGAAGTCATGAAAGCTCTTAAGGGGGAAGCTGCGTGGAGTATACGTCGCAGCCAGACATTGAAAATGCGGCTTCTCTATGGTGCAGTGCCGCTCACGGTGGGTAACGAGACACGGGGCGTCCTCAGGCTTGCCTTGACTCTCGAACATGTCGAACAGGTGCTTGCGGCTGTCAAAAAACCCATACTTCTCGGTACTCTTCTCGGGATCGCGGCGTCCGTACTCTTCAGCGTGCTTCTGGGACAATCGATCGGACGGCGCATTTCAGAAATAACCGAAGCGGCCTGCCGCTACGCGCGAGGCGACCTGACGCGGAAAATTTTCGTAAAGGGAGATGATGATATCCGTCTTCTTGCCCACGCCATGAACCAGATGGCGATTTCCCTGAAAAAAAGAATCGGCGAAACCGAAACTGAAAAGAAAAAGCTTACCGTTATTCTGGAAAATATGGCGGAAGGTGTCATTGCGGTCAATCTCGATCGGGACATCATGCTCGCGAACCCTTCCGCTGAAGACATGTTTCAGGTCCCTCACGGCAGCGCTACGGGCAAGAGCCTGCTGACGGTCACGAAGAAACCCCAGCTCGATGAGATGATGGCCGAAGCGATAGGAGAGCAGAAATGTTTTCAACAGGAAGTCGATATCAGCCGGCCCGAATCGAAACTGCTGCGCGGCTATTTCGTCGGTATCGCTTCGGATCCTGGTGCTATCTGCGGTATCGTTGTCTTAACGGATATCACTCAAATTCGCCGACTCGAGAACTTAAGAAGGGAATTTGTGGCAAATGTAAGCCATGAACTGCGTACGCCTCTCACCTCGATCCGTGGTTTCATCGAAACCCTTCTCCAGGGAGCCCTCGAGGATACCGTTGCCGGGCACCGTTTTCTAAAAATGATGGAAGAGGACGCGAGGCGTCTCGAACGATTGATCGCGGATTTGATGGAACTGTCCAAATTGGAAGCCAAGCAGACTCCCTTACAAAAGCAGCCGTTGTCAATCGCTGAGGAAGTCGACCATGTAGCCGCCGGCCTGCAGCGGCAGCTTGCCGAAAAAATGATTACTTTTACTTCCGGCGTTCGCGAAGACAGCGTGCCAAAAGTTTTCGCTGACAGGGACCGTGTCCGGCAGGTCCTGGTGAATCTTCTCGACAATGCGATCAAGTTTAATCGAAGCGGCGGGACGATTCACATAGAATCGATTAAAGAACGCGATGTCGTGAAAATTGTGGTCAAGGACACCGGCCTGGGCATTCCTGATGAAGCGATCAGCAGGCTTTTTGAGCGTTTTTATCGAGTCGACAAGGCCCGCTCCCGAGATCTGGGCGGCACGGGCCTGGGCCTTTCCATTGTAAAACATATCGTTGAAATTCACGGCGGAATAGTTGGCTGTGAAAGCATCGTTGGAAAGGGCTCGGCGTTCTTTTTTACGCTGCCGGTGTATTCAGCGCAGACTCTGTAGTGCCGTAAAATAGATTCAGGCACCGCTCCGGGATCGGACTGCCGAACGTCTTCGTGGTTCTTGTGCGCTACCATAAAATTTGGTAATCTTTCGCTTTGAAAATTCGGGGAGATAAAATTCTCATGAAAAGACACTTTCACGAAGAACTGCAGCAGATTAAAGAAAAAGTATTCAAAATGGGGCTGCTTGTAGAAGAGGCCATAAAAAAAGCGACGGATTCTCTATTTGAGAGGGATTCCCAGAAAGCCCTCAGCGTCATCAAAAGCGATCAGGAAATTAACCTGCAGGAAATAGAACTGGACGAGATGGGGCATGAGTTTATCGCTCTATATCAGCCGACCGCCGTGGACGTGCGCTTTATTACCATGGTTCTGAAGATCACGAACGATCTCGAAAGAATGGGCGACCAGGCCGTCAACATTGCCGAAAAAGCGATTGTTATTAATCAAGAGGCGCCACTCACACCCTACCAGGACTTGCCGAATCTTACGCGTGTGGCACTTCGCCTTGTCAGGGAAGCTTTAGACGCCTTTATGGAAATGGACCAGGCTAAAGCGAAAAAAATTCTGGAGTCCGATGATGAAATCGATGCTTTGAACGACCGGATTTATGACGAAGTTCAACGTGTCATGGAGAAAAACCCCCAGCATATACGGGCAGGAGTCAGCCTCATCATGGTGTCCCATAATCTCGAACGGGTGGGAGACCTCGCGACCAATATCGCCGAAGATGTTATTTATGTAGAAAGAGGGATCGACGTTCGACATCATATCCGCGAGAGGCGAACCGATTCAAATTAGACGTCCTACCCGATCTCTTCTCCCTCCTTGAGCAGTCCGCCATTAAATTCTGATAATTCCTTTGTAAGTCAATCCCGCATAAGACTTTACGATATATAGACAAATTAAGTCTAATAATGTACTATAAGCCCACTCTGCGGGAAGAGGAATCCTGAATTATCCTTCCAATGCTGGTCCTTTAAGGGTATTTTTCATCTTGGCAGTGGCGGCACTCGCAGATACCACAACAGCACGCACTTTTTTTCCGTCTAGGCATCTTTAAGTCGTTCTCTTTCCTCTAATTTTTTAGTGATTGGGCCTTGTGCCGTTATTAAGGAGGTTTTGATATGAGTAACCGGAACGAATGGGTTGGAAAACGAAGCGGGGACGCGAACCGCTCTCAGATGTTTTATGCACGCCAGGGTGTCGTGACCGAAGAAATGAAATTCGTCGCGGCCCGGGAGAATCTTGAAGCTGATTTCATCCGTGCCGAAGTAGCCCGCGGAAGAATGGTCATTCCCGCCAACATTAATCATTTAAATCTCGAACCAATGTGTATCGGCATCAATTCCCGATGCAAAATCAATGCGAACATCGGTAACTCTGCTATTTCCTCGGATATTCCGAAAGAAATCGCGAAACTTAATATGGCCGTCAAGCTCGGTTCCGATACAGTCATGGATCTTTCCACCGGCCGTAATCTCGACGAAACGCGTGAAGCGATTTTAAAAAACAGCCCCGTTCCTGTCGGGACGGTTCCTATTTACCAGGCGCTCGAAGAGGTCAACGGCGTCCCAGAAGACCTTACCCCGGACATCATGTTCGACGTGATCGAAAAACAGGCGCGGCAAGGTGTCGATTACATGACGATCCATGCCGGTGTATTGCTTGAACATATGCCGCTGGTAGCGGGCCGCATCACGGGTATCGTAAGCCGCGGGGGGGCGATCCTCGCGCAGTGGTGCCTGAGGCATCACAAACAGAATTTTCTCTACACTCAATACGACAGGCTTCTCGAGATATGTAAGAGATATGACGTTACGATCAGTCTTGGCGACGGTCTTCGCCCCGGGTGTCTGGCCGATGCGAGTGACAAGGCGCAGTTTGCCGAACTCGACGCACTCGGTGATCTGACTCTAAAAGCCTGGAAGCATGATGTCCAAGTCATGGTAGAAGGTCCCGGACATGTTCCCATGGACCAGATTCCGATGAATATCGAACGGCAGATCAAAGTCTGCCACGAAGCGCCTTTTTACGTTCTCGGGCCTCTGGTGACCGATATCGCGCCTGGTTACGATCACATCACATCCGCCATTGGCGCGGCGATCGCCGGGCAGTCTGGCGCCGCCATGCTTTGTTACGTGACCCCGCGTGAACATCTTGGTCTTCCTGATTTGAATGACGTCAGGCAGGGCGTGATCGCCTATAAAATCGCAGCGCACGCGGCGGACATCGCGCGCAAACGTCCCGGTGCCCGGGACCGCGACGATGAACTTTCCAGAGCGAGATTTACTTTTGACTGGAAAAAACAGTTCGCGTTGTCTCTTGATCCCGAACACGCGCAGGCGCTTCATGATGAAACGCTGCCAGACGAATATTTCAAAGAAGCGGAATTCTGCTCCATGTGCGGCCCGAAATTCTGCTCCATGCACCTTTCACAGGAACTGACTCAGCTGGGCAAGGAAAATCAGGCCGAGCGGGACAAGAAAAAAGAAGAAAGGCAGGCGAAGCTTCTTAACACGTAATAACACCCGTCCCGAAGCTGATTTTTCATGAAGAAGTTTTACAAGACAATTCAGGAAGAAATCCAAGCGCTCAAGAAAGAGCGCAACGCGGTCATTCTCGCCCATAATTATCAGATAGGCGATGTTCAGGACGTCGCTGATTTTACAGGCGACTCTCTTAAACTCGCTCAGGAAGCCAGAAAAACAAACGCAGACGTCATCGTTTTCTGCGGAGTTCATTTCATGGCGGAAACAGCGAGCATCATCTGCCCGGATAAAAAAGTCCTGATTCCCGACCCCGAAGCGGGCTGCTCACTCGCAGATATGGTTCTTCCTGAAGACGTGCGGAAGTGGAAGGAAGAGCATCCTGACGGCGTCGCCGTCTGTTACATCAATACTTCCGCCGCCGTAAAGGCTGAATGCGACTATTGCTGCACATCGTCCAATGCTGAAAAGGTAGTGCGGCACATTCCTGAAGATAAAGAGATCCTCTTCATCCCCGACTTTTTCCTGGGATCCTACGTTAAAAACCGGACCGGCCGGAAAAATATGGTGTTATGGAAAGGGTATTGCCCCACTCACGTCATGATTCAGCACGAGGAGATCCAGAGGCTCAAGGCGGATCATCCGGAAGCGAAGTTCGTAATGCATCCTGAATGCGGCTGTACCACGAAATCCATGCATCTCGCCGATGAGGTTTTGTCGACCGAAGGAATGGTCAAATACGTGAAAGAATCCCCCGCAAAAGAATTTATCGTGGCGACGGAGACCGGAATTCTTCATCGTATGAAAAAAGACAATCCCGGCAAGCTATTTATCGCGGCCAACGACCGGTCCGTTTGCAGTTATATGAAAATGAATACCATGGAGAAACTCGTCCAATCGCTTGAGAACCTTCAATACGAAGTGAAGGTTCCCGAAGAACTCGCCAACCGAGCACGCCGCTCTATCGAGAGGATGCTGGAGATCGTATGAAGACACCTCCTACACAGATTCAGCGCAAGCAAACAAGGCAGGTTAGTATCGGGGGACTCACGCTCGGCGGAGACGCGCCGATACGTATTCAATCAATGACCACGACGCACACTCGCGATGTCGAGGCAACCGTCGATCAGATTCATCAGCTGGCCGAAGCCGGGTGCGAGCTTGTCCGCGTCGCCTGCCCAACGGAAGCGGATGCCCGCGCGCTGGGTAAGATAAAAAGCCGTATTAAGATTCCGCTTATTGCCGACATCCATTTCAACCACCGCTTTGCTCTCATCGCGCTCGACGAAGGAGTAGACAAGCTCCGTCTGAATCCGGGCAATATCGGAAAGAAGGAGCGAACCGTCGAGATCGTGAAGAAAGCAAAGGAGCGCAACGTTCCTATCCGCATCGGAGTCAACGGCGGATCTCTCGAGAAAGATCTCATGGAAAAGTTCGGGCCCACGCCGGAAGCTCTAGTGGAGAGCGCCCGCCGCCATGTCTCCATCTTCGAAGAACTCGATTTCAGAGATATTATTATTTCGATCAAGGCCTCCGACGTCCCCACGATGATCGGCGCTTACCGTCTCGCCAGTAAAACTTTTGATTATCCACTTCATCTCGGAGTGACGGAAGCGGGGACTCTTCAGAGAGGCAGCATTTATAACGCGATCGGTATCGGAACGCTTCTTCAGGAAGGTATCGGCGACACGATGCGGGTTTCTCTTACCGCTGAATCGGTGGAAGAAATCAAGGTCGCCAAGATGATACTCGAGTCTCTCGGGCTCCGCCGGGGCGTGCGCGTCATTTCATGTCCTAGCTGCGGCCGCGCCGAAGTGGACGTCTTCAAACTGGCGGAAGAAGTCGAAAAACGTGCGATGAAACTGACCGAACCCCTGACCATTTCCGTGCTCGGCTGCGTCGTGAACGGCCCCGGAGAAGCGCACGAATCTGATTTTGGAATCACCGGCGGCAAGGACAAGGGAATGATCTACATTGATGGTAAGCAGCATCGCGTTGTCGCTGAAGGAAATCTCGTCGACGAACTCTTTAAGGAAATCGAACTTCACCAGAAAGCGAAGAGCGAAAAGTCTGAGGGAGCGGTCACGCCATGACCCCCTCGTCTTACGGAGATTTTTCCGACATAGCCGAAAAATTAAATGATGGAGTACGCTTGGATTTTGAAGACGGCGTGAGACTCTATAAGACAAATGACCTTCCAGCTCTGGGTTCTCTCGCCCATATCGTCCGCCGCCGAATCAACGGAAACCGTGTTTTTTATTCCGTTAATTTTCACATGAACCACACGAACGTCTGCACATTGCGCTGCCTTTTCTGCGCCTTCTCACGCCGGCCGGGAGAGGAAGGCGGTTACACTTTTACCACGAATGAGATCCAGGATAAGGTCGCTAAAGCGATCGACCGCTGGAATATCAACGAAGTCCATATAGTCGGCGGGCACAATCCCGAACTCGGCCTTGAATATTATATCGAGCTGTTTCATAAGATCCGGCAGGTCTCAGGCGGCATTTACATCAAAGCGCTCACGGCCCCCGAAATCGACGACCTCGCCACGCGCAGCGGTATTACTTACCGCGATCTTCTTGTGCGGTTAAAAGAGGCGGGACTCGACGGCATGCCGGGAGGCGGAGCGGAAATCTTTGCTCCGGAAACACGCCGGCGTATCTGTTCGGGAAAGATTTCGGCTGAAACATGGCTCGAGATCCATGAAATTGCCCACGATCTCAAGATACGCACCAATGCGACAATGCTCTACGGTCATATCGAAACCGACGCTGACCGGGTTGATCACGTTCTTCGGCTGCGCGCACTCCAGGACCAGACGGGGGGTTTCTATTCATTCATTCCGCTCGCTTATAACGCGGAAAATACCCCAATGCAGAAACTGGGAGAGGCGGGCGGTTATCTCGACCTCAAGGTTTACGCTGTTTCGAGGCTCCTCCTCGATAACATTCCTCATATCAAGGCCCATTGGATTACGACGGGTCTTAAAATGGGGCAGGTCGCCCTTTCTTTCGGCGTCGATGATCTGGGAGGTACAAACCTCAATGAAAAAATCGTCCATGACGCGGGGTCGGAAACTCCCGTTGATCTGAGCGAGGAAGACCTGACCCGGCTTATACGGGACGCTGGCTATGAGCCCTGTCTTGTCGATAGCTCGTATCAATTCGCCTGATTCCACAGCCGGCCTTCTTTAAAAATACCTTCAAACCCTCCGCTGGTCTTTATTTCAGGTTCAAAAAAAGACCCGGGACTTAAAAAAAGAATCGCGGCTTTTCCTCTACCGCCGCATTGCGGAACCCATGTCTGTCGAGCATAATTTCAATAATCTGAATGATGATCGTGAAGATTCCGGCAGCCCGGAATCCCCAAATGAAGAGCAACCAACCTCTGATCTGACACATGAGCTACAAGCTTCTCTCGAGTCGCGCGTCCAAATGAAAAAGCACAGCCGGTATGAGCGCCAGATTATCCTTAAAGAAATCGGGCGCGAAGGGCAGGAAAAGCTCGATCAATCCTGCGTCGCAGTCGTCGGTTTGGGCGCTCTCGGTTCTGTATCAGCCAATCTTCTCGCGCGGGCCGGAATCGGCAAACTCATTCTTATCGACAGGGACTTCCTCGAATACAGCAATCTCCAGCGGCAGGTTCTCTACGAAGAAGAAGATATAAAGAAAAACCTTCCCAAGGCTGCGGCGGCCGAGCGAAGGCTGCGGCTTATCAACTCCCAGATTTCGATTGTGGGAGAAGTCTCGGATGTCACGCCAAAAAACATAGAAGAGCTCTTGGCCGGTGTCGACCTCGTCGTGGACGGAACAGATAATTTCGAGACGCGTTTTTTGATCAACGACTTCTCATTATTCCGCAGGATTCCGTGGATTTATGGAGGCGCCGTGAGAATGGAAGGCATGTCTTATGTTGTCATGCCTGATTATCCGCCGTGCCTCCGCTGCCTTTTCGGAGAAGTGCCGCAGCGCGACAGCATGCAGACTTGCGACCAGGTAGGCATTCTCGCCCCTGTTGCGCATCTTATCGCTTCCTTCCAGGCGACCGAAGCGATCAAAATTCTTGCGGAGAAGACTGACCAGGTCGACCGCAAGCTCTGGAAAGTAGACATCTGGAACCGCCACTTCAAGTCTTTTTCGGTCGAACACTTGAAATCTACGCCGTGTTCAGGCTGCGCGGAGGGCAATTTCCCCTATCTGAATCAGGCGCTTTCTTCCAAGGCCACAGTCCTTTGCGGACGGAACGCCGTCCAGATTTATGAGCCGCGCCGTGACGCAATCGATCTCGAGCGTCTGGCGCAGAAGTTATCCGCGTTGACGGATGTCAAAACAAACCCCTATCTTCTGCATTTTTATCTCGATAGCATTGAGATGACCGTATTTAAAAACGGCCGGGCCATCATTAAGGGTACCGAGAATATAAGCCAGGCCCGCAGCTTGTATGCCCAGTATATCGGAAGCTGAAATTCTCACCCGCCTTCTTTTTTAAGGAAACTTTCTTCACGTAAAAGCCTCTTTATGCTAGATTGATGCAGCCTCGGGCCGCGGACGATCTATCAAAGACTTCTCACGGCTCTGATTTTTCAGGGCAAATCTATCCCAAAGAGGAACAATCTATGGATAAAGTCATCTTGACGCGTCAAGGTTACGAAAAAATGCTTGCAGAGCTCATTTACCTCAAAGGAAAAAAACGCAAGGAAGTGGCTGAGCAGCTGGCAACAGCCAGAGCTCACGGAGACCTCAAGGAAAACTCAGAGTACGATGCCGCTAAGGATGCCAAATCCCATCTGGAAGGAAGGATCGCTTCTCTTGAGGATCGCCTCTCCCGTGCCCAAGTGGTTGAACCGAGCGACATGCAACAGGATAAAGCTTTCCTGGGGGCGACGATCAAGGTTAAAAATCATAATTCCGGAGATACCTTTGAGTACATGCTGGTCTCTCAGGATGAAGCCGACTTCGCTAAAGGCAAAATCTCTGTTACGTCTCCAATCGGAAGCGGCCTGTTAGGTAAAGGAAAGAACGAACCGGTCGTAGTCCAGGTTCCCGCCGGAAAAATTAAGCTCGAAATTCTGGAAATCAAATACGGCGCATGAAAATCCTTACCGCTCCGGTTTACACCTTCTTCAGTCTGGATTTCTACCGTCAGGTGTTGAGAAGTTCTCTTACCAAAGCATTTCTTTATCTTGCCTATCTCGCGGCGATCGCTAATCTCGCGGCCCTCTTTTTTTATTTCACCCAGGCGGCCCCGGTAGTGAAAGGCCTGGCTGATTGGGCTGCGCAGGAAATCCCCGAGTTGACCTGGACTCCTGAAGGCCTGGTCATGAACGGGGAAGGCGATCATGTGATGGTCCACCCCGATTTTGGACCGCTGGTCGTTTTCAATACGTCGAAGACGGAGGTGAGTGAAGAGGAAATGGGGGACTATCCGGTCTTCGTGACACGGACGCGGATGTATCTGCGCACGGCCCCTGATGTAATCCGGTCTTACGATCTTACGAGACCGGCGAGCAGCGTTCGTACGGATAAATTGGTTATCAGAGTAGACGGGGAGTCTGTCTATAAAGTTTACGACGCGCTTAAGTTCTGGATGGCGGCAGCGGTATTCTTTTTTTTCCTTCCTGTTTTCTATCTCTGGAAACTTGTGGAGATCCTGTTTTTTTCTCTTGTCGGCATGCTGATCAATCTTAGCCGCAACCCGACGCTGGAATATAAAGCGGTGCTGAAGCTGAGTTTTTTTGCGATCACGCCCGCGTCTTTGCTCCAGATTCTTGCCGCAGTTTTCCCGCCGCTAGGCGCCATACCTTATGGTTTGTTTCTTTCTTTCCTCATTACCACGGGCTATCTTATTTTTGCGATCAAAAAGACTCAAGGCCAGGCCGGGGATATACCGGCTTACTAAAACCGTCTGCCGTCTTAAGTCTCCGCGAGTCCCTCACACGCTTTCTTCTTCGGGCGGCGCCATTATGCTTTGGCGGTGCATTTTTCCGCTGAAGTAGGAGATCAAGCATCCGCCGAAAATAATCAGCAGCACCCCACAAAATCCCCGCGCCGACAAAGTTTCATCCCAGAAGATCAAGCCATAGAAATAGGCCAGTACCGGGGTCAGATAAGAGAACGGGCTAACGAGCGATGGCGGCGCGTGATGGATGGCGTGGGTCAGAAAATATTGTCCTGCAAAAGCCCATAACCCCGCGCCCACAAGAGTGATCCAGCCTTGAGGAGAGGGATGCTGATACACAGGAACGGTAAAGAACGCCGAAGCCACTGACGAGATCAGGGTAAAATAAAACATGATGGTGAAGGGCGATTCCTTTCCTTTTACGGCGCGGATAGTGATATAGGACACCGCCGCAAAAGCAGAGGAGGCGAGAGCTGCCGCGAAATATTTGCTTCGATAATCGATTTCACCTGTAGTGAGCAGCCATAAACCTGCGAAGCAAAGAATAACGAGAGAGAATAACCAGGCAGGTACTTTTTCTTTTAATATTACAGGAGACAACAACAGGACGAAGAAGGGCGACGTATAATTCAGCAATACGGCTGTGCCGAGCGGCAAATTCGCAAGCGAGTAGAAAAAAAAGTGCAGGGCGAAGAAACCGCAGACACCGCGGATAATCATCTGTTTTTTCTGGGTACCGAAATAAGGCACTTTGTTTATGCGGATAAAAAAAAGCGTCAGCAGGAACCCTATGATGCTGCGAAAAAAAACGATCTCGATGCTGGGCAGGTCCCGGCTCGCCGTCTTCACGCAGACTGCCATGAGCGAAAACGCGACCGCTGCCTGGATCATCAGGCGAATACCCGTCAAATAAGATGATGTCATATGAGTCTTAGATAGATAATGTTGAGGAGGATCCAGCGGGAAGAGACTACGGTAAAAAGACGCTAAAAGCAAGGGCTAAGGAGCCGAGCATCGGCCGCCTTCCGCGACAGAAATCTTGATCAATTCAGAAATCATGGATAAACTCGGGCGCATGAAAACAAACAAAGAAATAGTGAAAATCCCGAAGAAAACTTTTGCCTTCCCGAGAGAAAAAAAGGAATTGCGAAGGAAACGGGTTCACGAAATTACGAATGCACTCAGGCAGGCTTATCCCGACGTTCGCTGCGCCCTGCATTTTGCGACGCCCATGGAGCTGCTGGTTGCTACTATCTTATCCGCGCAGTGCACTGATAAAAGAGTGAACATGGTGACCCCCGCGCTCTTTAAAAAATTTCCGGACACGCGGGCTTTTTCCAAGGCAAAGGAAGAAGATGTTGAGAAGCTCGTGAAGAGCACGGGTTTTTACAAGAACAAGGCGAAGAATATCTGCGCCGCTGCCCGGCGTATCATGGAACAGTTCCGCGGAGAAGTGCCGCGCACTATGGATGATCTCGTATCTTTGCCGGGCGTCGGACGGAAGACTGCAAACGTTATTCTGGGGAACGCCTATGATATTCCGGGTATCCCCGTCGATACACACATGATCCGGGTCAATGGGCGCCTGGGGATAACCCGCAATACGGACCCGGTTAAAATCGAGTTTGACCTGATGCCTCTTCTTCCTGAAAAAGACTGGGTGGAATATTCCCACCTCATCATCGAACACGGCAGAAACCGCTGCTTCGCAAGAAAACCGGATTGTCCCGGCTGCGAAATCCGGAACCGGTGTCCTTCCCGGGACATTGTTGCTCGTCTGTAAAAACCTTCCTATTTCTGCTTACCCCCTCTTTGGACAGAACAAATCAATTTATAACAAATAACGGCATTAATTTGCAGTTTTGATCAGTTCACGGGTAAGGTTGAAACAGATCAAAAGAAAGGAAAACTTCCTTTATGGATGAAAGCTCAAATACGCCTCAAGACAGACTGTCGGCTTATCCGGAGATCATGAGTCTCCAGCAAGTGGCCGATTATCTGGGACTTCATTATCTGACGATCTACCGGCTCATCCAGGAAAAGAAAATCCCTGCGGCCAAAATCGGCGGCAGCTGGCGTTTTCGGAAAGACATCCTGGACAAGTGGATCAAAACAGAAATGGACCAGCGCTACCGGAACCGGTCTAGCGAGGCAGCTTAACTAACCAAGAATATCGCAATGACGCCAAAAGAGATCCAGATTCTGCTGATTCTCTCCAACGGGAATGAGGCCGCGGAATTTCGCAGCGCCTTGACTTCCCAGGACAGCTGTGTCCGAATCGTCGACGCGGCGGCCGACGGCCGCAGCGCTCTTCACAAACTCGAACACAGCAAGTACGACCTTTGCCTTCTCGATGAATGGCTGCCCGATATGGAAGGCACCGAACTGCTCATGCGTATGAGGGCAAACGGCGCGGACCTTCCCGTCATCGTGGTCACGGAAAAAGCGTCGGATGTTCCGGGTTCCAAATGGCTCGAAGAAGGCGCGAAAGCCGTTATGGCTCGCGAGACCATGAACCGCGAAATCCTCAACGTTATGGTCCATTACGTGATGGAGCTCGACGGGAACGAAAGACTCCGCAAGCACGCCGAGCAGAATTTCCAGCGGGAACATACCCGCAACCTTCACCTGCTGTCAGCGATCAGTTCTATTCTCATCAGCGTGCGCAGCGACGGCATCGTCACGCATTGGAACTCGGTGGCGGAAAAAACCTTCGGGATTTTCCCGGGCGAAGTCCTCAATAACCCCTTCGAGTCCTGCAGAGTCGAGTGGGACTTCGAGCGGATAGGCCAGGGAATCAAAGAATGCATGAGTTCGGGCAGGCAGATTAAACTCGATGATCTCTGGTACGGCCGCCCGCGTGGCGGAGTGGGTCTCCTGGGATTTACGATCAATCCGCTTACGCTCGCCACAGACGGGATGGAGGAAGTCATTCTCCTCGGCGCCGATGTGACGGAACGGCGCAAAGCGTCCGAAAAAATGAGGACCCACGCTCTCCATCTGGAGATCGCCAATTCACGAATCAAGAAAGAGAAAGCCAAAGACGAAGCGATTCTGGAAAGTATCGGTGAAGGCCTTGTAGCCGCGGATGAAAAAGGCAGAATCATCCTCGTGAACAGACAAGCGGAAATCATGTTTGGTAAAAAAGCTCAGGACATGATGGGCAAGTCTTTATCCGAAGCGATCCCGGTTCAAAATGAACGGGGGCATAAAGTCGCGGACAAGGCCCTGCCCTCCTCCTTGGCGGTTAAGACAGGCAAGAAAACCATGGTCAAGGCGAACTACGTGCGCATTGACGGTACGATCCTGCCCTTGCACATTTCCGTTTCTCCGGTAATTCTTGATAAAAAAATCACGGGCGTGATCGGCATTTTTACCGACATCACGCAGGAGAAAGAACTCGACAAGGTAAAAACCGAGTTTATCTCCACGGTTTCACACGAGCTTCGCACGCCGCTCACCTCTATCCGCGAAGGCGTCGCCCAGGTCTATGAAGAGATTCTGGGGCCCGTCAACGGAGATCAGAAAGAGTTTCTCGAAATCGCACTCGAAGAAGTAGACCGGCTGGCCGCGATCATCAACGATCTGCTTGATATCTCGAAGATCGAAGCGGGCAAGATCACAATGAGGAAGTCCTGGATCAATTTCAACGAATTTATCAATGAAATCATTTTTGCCTATCGGCCTGTCATCAAGAACAAAGGGCTGGAGCTGAGCGCTGTGCTTCCGGATAAAACTGTAGAAGTCTTTTGCGATCCGGACAAGCTCAAGCAGGTCGTCACCAATCTCCTGACCAATGCCCACAAGTTTACGGATACGGGAGGCAAGATTACGCTTGAAGTCGAGGACCGTGCGAAAGATATTTTGATTTCCGTGAACGATACCGGACGGGGAATCGGCAGGGACGATATCCCGAGACTGTTCGACAAATTTATCCAGATCGGGCGCACCGCCGGGCCCGGGATCAAGGGGACAGGCCTTGGACTCTCGATCTGCAAAAATCTTATCGAGCTGCACGAGGGAGAAATCTGGGTTGATTCCGTACTCAGCCGAGGTAGCTCGTTTCGATTTACGCTGCCAAAACTGAAGAAGGACAAAGCCGCGATGGAAAATATCGACCAGGAGCTGGAACAGGTCGGAAGCGTGAAGGGGGGAACCGAGAAGGCCGCCAAAGAGAGTTCCCGCCTTTCCATTATCGTCCTGCAGCTTATCAGGAACTCTTCCAGAATTAAAAAAGGCGCGGCGGGAGGCGTATTGAAAAACTTCCTTAAAGAGCTGAACAGAAAATTTTCGGATGGTTCAGCGGACGCGTTTCTCAACGGTTCTGACGAATGCATCGTGATCATGCCTCATGCCGACAAAGCAGCCGCTGCAAAGCTGGGCGACCAGTTGAAAGAACGCCTGAGCACGGCGCTGCAGAACTCCCAGACGCAGTTCAAGATAAGCCTCGGAATTTCCTCTTATCCTGAAGACGCCGACACGAGCGAATTTCTGCTCAATAAAGCCAGGGTCAGGATGACGGCAGTCGAAGACGGATCGGAAAGACGTGTGAATATAAGGAAAAATATCGAGCGCTCTCTGACACTCAAGGGGGATAAGGGAAAAATTTTTGAAGCGAACAGCGTAGATATCAGCGAAGGCGGGCTTCGGCTTAGCGGGAACTGTCCTTTCGATACGGGGACTATCACTGAAATCTGGCTCGACCTTCCGAAAAAATACGGCCCGTTTCAATGCAAAGCTGTCGTGATGTGGCAGCGGCAGGGCGCGCCGGGTGTGTACATGCTGGGTTTGAAGTTTATAGGCATGTCGGATTCGGCGAGACAGAAGATCCGGAAGTTTATCGCAGCCGAGATGGGGAGCATCTCCCGTCTCGACAACCAGGAATACAGGAAAAGCGCTTAAGGCCGGATAAGGAGAAACTGAATGAACAATCCCCGCAAGATTATGTTTGTCGATGACGAACCATCGATCGTGAAGATCATGAAGTCAAGGCTGCAGGCCCGCGGCAAGTATGTCGTGGAAACCGTAGCAATTAGTGAGGAGGCGGTGGAGAAAGCCAAAGACTTCCGGCCCGATCTTATTGTCCTCGATATCTGCATGCCGGGAGTCGACGGTTATGAAGTATGCCGCCGGTTAAAAGATGATCCGCTGACCTCACACATTCCAGTGCTGATGTTTACGGCCTCCCAGGAAGCGGATTTTATCGAAAAAGGATTAAAAGCCGGAGCGGAAGATGTGATCAATAAACCGTTCGTGAAAGATCTTATTGAAACGATCGCGCGGATCTTTGAGAGCGCGGAAAACGAAAACGCGGCCTAAAAGCCGTAATGCGGGTAATGATGCGGATTCTTCTGATAGACGACAATGCGAAAGACGCCAAAACATTGAAAGATCTTCTGGCTGCGAGCGGGGAAATAGATTGCGTTACTGAAAATTCCCTGGAGAAAGCGATGGCCCGCCTCGATGAACCCTTTGATTTGATTCTCCTCGATCTTACTCTGCCCGGCGGCACGCCTGTCGACTTTCTGGGCAGGATATCTGATCGGGTGCCGGAGATGCCCATTATCGCCTTGGATGAACAGGATAATCAGGCGCTTGCCTTGGAAGCTGCCCGGGAAGGGGCTCAGGATTATCTGGTGAAACCGGAGCTCGACGGAACCGGATTCATCCGGCGCATCCATATGGCGCTCGAAAGAAGCCGTTTTCAAAAGAAACTCGTCCGGCTCGCGTCGTTCGCCTGGCAAAACCCGAATGCCATCATCGAAACAGACGCGGAAGGCAAGATCATCTACCTCAATCCGGCGGGCAGCAAACAATTCCCCGCACTTTATGAAACGGGTTCTCATCCTTTTCTGAGCGGGCTATCCCGCATCGTCAAATCTCTTCAGGAGGAAAACCGTAACCTCATGGTACGGGAAATCGTTATAGGCGAGAAATGTTATGAACAGCACGTGTTTTATGTTCCGGGAAGCGGCGTGGTGCGCAGTTATATCGCCGACGTCACGGAAAAAAGGAAAGCTGAAGACAAGCTGAAGGCCCGGACGAGGGAGGTCGAACGCATGAACCGGCTCATGGTGGGGCGCGAACTGAAAATGAAGGAACTAAAACTGAAAATCGCGCTCTTGACCGCGCAGATGAAAAACGCAGGTGAAACCAGGACTGTCTCACGCGAATGAAACATTTCAATTTCAAATTAAAACGGACACGAATCGGAACGCGCCTGATTCTCGCTTTCCTGATCATGGCGTCCGTCGGTGCCGGCATCGGGTTTGTTTCCTCTTTCGAACTTGACCGCATTCTCGATCCTCTGACGAGCGATATTCCTCAAAGCCTGGCAGGAATCAAGCGTACTTATCATCTTGATCTGCTTGCGCAGAAAATCAGGCATTATGACCAGATCCTGACAGAAGCAGCCCGCGAGTTCATCTATACGGGAGACCGTCAGTACAAATACCGGTATAAAGAGTTTGAACCCCGTCTCGAAACTGTGATTCGGGAGGCCATCGAAAAAGGGGACGTGCAGGATAAAAAAATCTTTCTCGATCTCAGGCGTTCGAAAGCGCTTTTTGTGGATATCGAGTATCGGGCGATACGTTCCGTAGACGAAAGCCGGATGGATGAGGCGAAAACGATTCTCGAGGGATCCGACTACTGGAATCTCAAGCGTGAATACAGAAAGACGCTCGACGCCTATGTCGAACGCAGAGGCAGGGAATACGGCGATTCTTTGAACTTTACCTCGATGAAAGTCGACTCTCTTGTCGCAGAGACTTATCAGCTGGTGCAGCGTTCCAAGGAAACGGTTTTTAAATTTTCGATGTTAGCCATCCTTGTCGCGGTGCTTCTCGGAGTATTCATCACGCGGACCATATTGAAACCTATTTACGAGCTCCGCCGCGGCGCCGAATTCATCGGGAAAGGAAACCTCCATCACCGGATTCAGATCCACTCGGAAGATGAAATCGGTAACCTGGCGCAGACTTTTAACGAAATGACTCAGAAACTGGGCGAATTTTACACAGGTCTCGAAAGCAAGGTTCAGGAGAAGACGCACGAACTTGCGAAAAAAGTCGAAGAAAGTCAGAATCAGAATCGCGCGCTGGAGAGAACGAAAGAGGCCATGATGAATATACTCGAAGACCTGGAGCATGCGAGGCTCGAAGCGGAGAACGGCAAAGCCAAGTACCAGGCAATTCTTTCCAGTATCGGAGACGGTATGATTGCGACTGATGCTAACGGCTGCATTATGATGGTCAACGCTCAGGCTGAACTCATGCTCGGATTCGAATCGCGAAGTATGGTCGGAAAAAATATCGGCGCCGCTTATTTACTCGAAAACGAGCACCAGGAAAAAATTGCCGTTCCGGACAGGCCTGTCTATCAGGCGATTGAGCGGCGGAAGAAAATCGCTTCAACCGCGATCTATGTCAGAAAAGACGGTACCCGCTTTCCGGCCGCCGTTACGGTATCGCCCGTCGTACGAAACGATAAAATCATCGGCGCGATTGAGATTTTCCGGGACATTTCCAAAGAAAAAGAAATCGACAGAATGAAAACGGAGTTTATCTCGACGGTGTCGCACGAACTCAGGACCCCTTTAACCGTGGTGCGTGAAGGCGTCAGTCTCGTCCTCGACAAAATCCTCGGCCCTGTTACGGGAGGACAAACGGAATTTTTGAGTATCTCTCTCAAAGAAATAGACAGGCTCGGCCGAATCATCAATAACCTGCTCGATATATCCAAAATCGAGTCCGGAAAAGTCGATTTGAAGCGCGGTTTCATTAATTTGACCGAAGCGGCCGACGATGTGATTGCGGGTTTCACCGCGCTTGCGAAAAACCAGGGCCTTGAGCTCAGAAAAAAGTATTCCAGCGATTCTATTCCTATCTACGCGGATAAAGACAAGCTGATAGAGGTGTTTACCAATCTTCTCGGAAATGCACTGAAGTTTACCGAAAAAGGGGCCGTTGAAATTTCTATAGTTGACGAGCCGGCTGCGGTCGTCTGCTCGGTCAAAGATTCGGGACGCGGTATTTCAGAAGAAGATCTCAAACGGGTTTTTGGTAAATTTCAGCAATTCGGCGCTAGTCCCAAAGGCCGTGAAAAAGGTACTGGCTTGGGCCTCTCCATCGCAAAGGGTATCGTCGAGCTGCACCAGGGCCGCATTTCTGTCGACAGCAAGTTTGGCGAAGGCACCTGTTTTTCTTTCCGTCTTCCGAAGCAGACACCGAAAGAAGTATTTTCTGAGCATTTGACGCGTCTCTTGAGGGAGTCGGTGAATGACAGAAGTCCTATCATGCTTCTTTCTCTCCAGATCCCGGGAGACTTAACAGGTATGGCGGAGCCGGCCGCGGAGAGGGATCTGTTCGGCAAGATCGAAGATTTTATCCGGGCCTATGCCGACACGTTCCAGGGTGAGACGCTCCGGGAGGGAAACGCTTTTTATATGCTTTTCCCCGGTATTGACAGGAAAGAATCCGAAGCGCTCATAAAGAAACTGAGTACCGACCTCGAGGAGCATTTTAAACCTCCTTCTGAGGAGGAGAGCGGAACTTTTACTTTCATGTTGCGCGATGTTCATTACCCTGAAGACGGTTCAACGGGAGAAGAATTGATCTCCTCCCTGCGGGCCGCATAGTAACCAAAAGAACATGAAGATGCAAAAAAAGAAAGTTTTGATCACAGACGACGAACCTAATATCGTGCGGGTGGTAGCCGCGAGGCTGCAGGCGCATAATTACGAAGTGATCTGCGCCTATGACGGGGAAGAAGCGCTGGAAAGGATCGCCGAAGCCATGCCTGATATCATTCTTCTCGATATCATGCTCCCCAAGATGGACGGCTTTGAGGTGTGCCGGCGGATACGCGCCGAAGAAGCGACGAAACACATCCCTATTATCCTTTTCTCGGCGAAAACCCAGGAAGAGGATAAAAGGAAAGGCCGGGAAGTCGAAGCGGACGCATACATAGCGAAACCGTTTGACCCTCAAAGACTTATAGATACTATCGCGCTTCTTATAAACGCCCCCAGGGCGTGAAGTTTCCCCCGCAGGGTTCCCTTTCAAGACAGAGCCGAAACCAACCTCGGAGCTAATGCGAATAGATGCGGACCATTCAAAACCCTCGCTCTTTGGAATCTAGCCCCGGTGCCAATGCACCTGAACTCGGGACATTCCAAAGCCTGACGCTTTGGAATCTAGACAAAGACCTGCTCCTACGGTATATTAACCACCCATACAATCTTAGCTTCAGTTAATACTTGTCTATAGCAGGGGGATTTATGTCAACCGAGAAGGTTTTTACGGACGCAAACTTTTCCACGGATGTTCTGTCTTCGAAAGAGCCCGTTCTCGTGGATTTCTGGGCGGAATGGTGCGGACCCTGCCGGATGCTCGCCCCCGTTATTGAGCGAATCTCGCAGGCTAATCAGGGAAAAGTCGTCGTCGGGAAACTCAACGTCGATGAGAACCGTGAGATCCCCCAGAAATACGGCATTCAAGGGATTCCTACTATGATTCTTTTCAAAGAAGGTGAAGTCCTTACGCAGCTGGTAGGATTTCAGTCGCAGGAAAACATTCAAAAAGCATTAGACGAGGTCCTCTGATTTTATAGATATTTCAGCCGCTCTTCCCTCAAGAGCTGCTTCCTGTCCTTAATGCCGGAGCATTTCAATCCTGAGCTGCAGTATGCATCGCGGACTCAATTCAAAATAGTATCTTAGATGTTTACGCCGAGCAGCGGCAATTTCAGATAAAGCAAAAGGAGTTTTCAAATGAAGATCACAGAAGGAAAGTTCAGGCATCTCGAAGCGCTTGCCAACGATAAAGGCATCATTGCGGCTGCCGCGATGGACCAGCGCGGTTCTCTGAAAAAGTCCATCGCCAAAGCTAAGGGCGTGGATGAGAGCAAGGTCACAGCCCAGATGATGAGCGAGTTCAAAGTTAAAGTCACGAAAGTGCTGACAAATCATGCCAGCGCCATTCTTCTCGACCCCGAATTCGGTCTCGAAGCAGTTAAAGCGCGCAATCCCAACGCGGGTGTTCTCCTCGCCTATGAGAACAGCGGCTACGATAATACGCGTCCCGGCCGTATTCCCGATCTTCTCGATACGGAAACCGTGCGTTCACTCATGGAAGCCGGCGCGGACGCGATCAAAATCCTTCTTTATTACACGCCTTTCGACAAGAAAGAAATCAACGATCTCAAGCATGCCTGGACGGAACGCATCGGAGCCGAGTGCGCCGACCGCGATATCCCGTATTTCTTTGAATTCGTCGGCTATGATCCTGAAGGCGGCGACGTTAACACGATCGAGTATGCCAAGAAAAAACCCGAGATCGTGGCCCGCAGCATGGAAGAATTTTCCAAAGCCCGCTACCAGATCGACGTGCTCAAAGTCGAGATGCCTATCAATATGAAATTCGTCGAAGGGACGAGATCTTTCAAAGGCCAGAAAGCTTATTCAAGAAACGAGGCGGTTGCTTATTTTAAGAAGACAGCTGAGGTCACGAAAAAGCCTTTTATTTATCTCTCGGCCGGCGTCGACAACGAAGAATTCGTCGAAAGTCTGGAACTTGCGGCGGAATCAGGCGTCCGTTATAACGGCGTGCTCTGCGGCCGGGCGACCTGGAAGGAAGGCATTCCCATCTACGGAAAAGAAGGGCCGGAAGCGCTAGAAAAATGGCTTCTCGACGAGGGCGTAAAAAATATTCAGAAACTCAATACGGTGCTGGAAAAAGGCGCCAAGCCCTGGTTCGATGTCTATGGAGGACGGGATAAGATTCAGGTCGTCTCCAAAGAACCGGAGCCCGTCACCGCGTCTTAATTTCGGATGAAATACCGCAAGCTGGGCAGGACCGGGCTGGATGTGTCGGAGATCGGTTTCGGAAGCTGGGCCATCGGGGGAAGCGGTTACGGTCCTACGAGTGACGAGGCTTCGGTTTTGGCCCTCGAGACAGCCTGGGAACGGGGAGTCAATTTCTATGACACCGCGGACACTTACGGGCATGGCCACAGCGAAGAAATTCTTTCCGGCTTTCTAAAGGGCAAGGACCGCAGCAAGATCGTCATCGCCTCCAAAGCAGGATGGGATTTTTATAACGAGCCCAGCCGCAAGGTCTTTACTCCCGAACATATACACTTTGCCTGCGAACAGAGCCTGAAACGTTTGTCCGCCGGTTATATCGATCTTTACCAGCTTCATAATCCGTCTGCGCAACAGATAAGCGCCGGGGAAGCCGTAGGCGCGCTGGAAAAGTTGAAAGAGCAGGGGAAGATCCGCTTTATCGGGATCTCCGTTCACCGGGTAGAAGAGGCTCTGGCCGCACTCGCGGACAAACGGGTTGATTCGATCCAGCTGATATTCAATATGCTGGACCAGCGGATGGCCGAAAAAGTATTCGATCTTTGCAAAGAAGCCGGAGTCGCCGTCATCGCCCGGGAGCCGCTTGCGTGCGGAATGCTCACCGGAAAGTATACGGCGGATCATGAATTCGGCCGCGAAGATCATCGCAGGCGATGGACGAAAGAAAAGCTCGCGCTCGACGTCAGAAAAATTGAGTTGATCCGTTCTATCCTGGCCACAGAGCGATTGCCTCTCGCCCAGGCCGCGCTCGAATATATTCTTGATTTTGATGCCGTTTCGGCGGCAATCCCGGGTGCGAAGACAAAAGCTCAGGTGCTCGAGAATCTGAGGGCAACGGAAGATCCGATGCTCCGAATTCAGGAAGCGTCGCAGATCAGGGACTTATACAAAAAAGACAGGATTTTTACCGAAGGGTTGAATCCCAGGTAGCGAGGATGTATGGAAAAAGACTTCACGTCCGAACAACTGACCAGATACAGCCGGCACTTCATTCTTCCCGAGATAGGGGAAGACGGACAGAGAAAACTGCTCAATTCAAAAGTTCTGCTCATCGGATCCGGCGGCCTGGGCTCGCCGATTGCGCTTTATCTGGCAGCGGCGGGAGTCGGAACTCTGGGGCTCGTGGATTTTGACAAAGTCGATCTCTCCAATCTCCAGCGCCAGATCATACACACAAACGATTCGATCGGTACCCCTAAAGTGGATTCGGCTGAAAAGCGCATCAAGGCCATGAATCCCGATACGAACGTCGTTAAGTATCCCATTAAAATTACCTCCGAGAATGCGCTCGACCTCATCCGGGATTATGACCTCGTGATTGACGGAACGGACAACTTCCCGACCAGATATTTGACTAGCGACGCCTGCGTATTTCTGAACAAGCCCAACATTTACGGTTCCATCTTCCGTTTCGACGGTCTCGCGACGGTCTTCAAGTCGGACGAAGGCCCCTGCTACCGCTGTCTTTATCCGGAACCTCCGCCTCCCGGAATGGTCCCGAGCTGCGCTGAAGGCGGCGTGCTGGGAATTCTCCCGGGAGTCATTGGACTTATCCAGGCGACTGAAGCCGTAAAGCTTCTGGTGGGAATAGGACGGACCTTGGTGGGACGTCTTCTCGTCTATGACGCGCTTCAGATGACCTTCCGCGAACTGAAACTGAAAAAAGATCCGAGCTGCCCCGTGTGCGGCACGAACCCCACGATCACGAAGCTCATCGACTACGAACAATTCTGCGGTCTCGGCCGCGGCGGATCGGATCAGGACAACATCCGCGACATTACCGTCGAAGAACTCAAGCACAAGATCGACGCGGGCGAGAAATTCGTTTTCATTGATGTCCGGGAACCTTTTGAGTATCAGATCGCAAAGATCGAGGGCGCAAAACTGATCCCGCTCGGAACGATCCCCGAGAGCATCGCTGAGCTAGAAGCTTTCAAAGACACTGAAGTCATCGCTCACTGTCATCATGGCGGGCGGAGCCGCCGCGCGCTCCAGATGCTCCAAGCCCGGGGTTTTAAGAAGCTGACTAACGTCGCCGGCGGCATCGACCAGTGGTCAGAAAAAATTGACTCAAGAGTCCCGAGATATTAAGAACCCTTCTGACGGGCTCTGCGGGTAAACCTGAGCGTATCGGCTGGTTACGCCGGCCGGCCGCCTTTATCAAGCCGGACGCCATGGCTTCATTCTGGGACAATATCCGCAAAGACTTCGTCCACGCGCGCCCCGCGATCTATCTGGATCATGCCGCCGGCGGCCCTATCCCCGTGCCCGTCCGGTCCCGGGTAAAAGCTTATCTTGATGAATTAGCCTCCGAAGCCGATTTTGCCTGGCCCAAATGGATGAAGCGGGTCGAGGAATGCCGGTCGGCCGCGGCAAAGTTCATTAACGCGGAGCCGGAAGAAATCGCCTTTATCCACGGCACGTCGCAGGGAATGAACCTGATCGCCGAACTGCTCTCGTCCCAGGGACAGGTTCTCACCAATACTTCGGAGTTTCCCTCGAGCACGATCCCCTGGCTCGCCAGAAATGCAGAACTTATTTTCCAGGAACCGGAAAAAAACATTATTTCCCTGCAGAAATTAGCGACTTTGCTTTCTCCCGCGGTCAAAACCGTTCTCACCAGCCACGTTCAGTACGCAACCGGTTTCCGGCAGGACCTGACCAGGCTCGGTCGCATGAAAGGCAAAAGATATCTCGTCGTTAATGCTACGCAGTCGCTGGGTTCTCTGGAAATCGACGTGAAAGCCTGGAACGCGGATTTTCTGTGCTCGAACAGTTACAAATGGCTCATGGCGGGTTATGGCGGAGGCATTCTTTTTGTGCGTAAAAAATGGCTTTCACAATTCGCGCCGCAATCTTCCGGCTGGCGCAGCGTCGCAAATCCAGACTCGATGGATAACCGCCGTTACAAACTGCTGAAGAGCGCCGCTCGCTACGAATTTGGCTGCCCGAGTTTCGGCACTATTTTCGCCGTTGGGGCCGCCGTGAATTACCTCTCCCAGATCGGAATGAAAAAAATCGAAAACCGCATCATGTCCCTGACTGCTCACGCGATGAGCGAATTAAAACGACATGGGTTTGAAATCGCCTCGCCCGAAGATCCTGTCCGCCGCTCGGGTATCGTGGTATTCAAAGTCGCCCGCGCCGAAAAGATCTGGAAACGGCTTATCAGTCAAAAGATATTCGTCTCGGCAAGGGGACAGGGGCTGCGCCTCGGCCCGCATTTTTATAATACGCACGACGAAATAGACAAATTCATCACCAAACTTGACCATTGCCGCGATATGGAGTCGCGGCCCCCAACCTAAGGAGAGATTATGCCAACAGTAGGAGTTGTCTTGTCAGGATGCGGAGTTCAGGATGGATCGGAAATTTACGAAACGGTATTGACGCTGCTCTCGCTGGCACAGAACGGAGCCGAGGTCGTTTGTATGGCGCCGAACATGGCGCAGAAACACGTTGTCAACCATCTGACCGGTAAACCTTCCGAGGAGCAGCGGAACGTTCTCGAAGAAGCTGCCCGGCTGGCCCGCGGCGTCATTGAAGACCTTGATGACGTCGAAGCCAAGGACTTGGACGCGCTAATCATCCCCGGCGGCTGGGGTGCGGCAAAAAATTTATCCACGCTCGCCTTTGACGGCACGGATTGCCAAATCCATCCCGAGCTGGAAAGGCTCGTCCTTGAAATGCACGAAGAAGGAAAGCCTATAGGCGCCATATGCATTGCGCCCGCGGTCGTATCGAAAATTCTCGAAGGAAAAGGGATCCTGGTTACGATCGGTAAGGACGCAGAGACGAAAGCCGCTATCGAAAAAATGGGGAACGACCACAAGGATTGTGAAGTCTACGACATCTGCGTCGATGAGCAAAACAAGATCGTCTCGACGCCCGCGTATATGCTCGCGGAGAGTATCGACGATGCGTTCGAAGGGATCGATAAGCTCGTAAAAAAAGTCCTCGAACTTCTTGAAGGATAAAGACGTCGTCGAACCGTGGAGAAGTCTTCATGTCTGAGCGAAAAGCGGTCAAAGTTTCCGGACAGAAAAAGCTTACGCCGTTTCAAGCGGTCAACGGCTATCTTGAACAGGCATTCGATTTTCTCGGTTACGAACAGTCTTTCCGGCGCCTGCTCAAAGACGCCTGGCGGGAAATCAAAGTTCAGGTGCCGCTCAGAAAAGATAACGGCGAACTGGAGATTTTCGAAGGTTACCGCGTCCAGCACAATGCGGCGCGGGGGCCTTATAAAGGAGGTATCCGCTATCATCCGGAGACGGACCTCGAAGACGTCCGGGCGCTTGCTTCGCTCATGAGCTGGAAGACGGCGCTCGTCGATATTCCTTTCGGCGGCGCCAAGGGCGGCGTCACCTGCGAACCGAAGGACCTGTCTCCGCGGGAGCTGCAGGTGCTCACGCGTAGCTACATTAATAATATCGGAGCCGCTATCGGTCCTTATAACGACATTCCGGCTCCGGACGTGGGGACGAACGCCCAGGTCATGGCCTGGATCATGGACGAGTATTCGATCCGTTACGGCCATAGTCCCGCCGTCGTGACGGGAAAGCCTGTTGCTCTCGGGGGTGTCAAAGAGCGCGAAGAAGCGACGGGCCGCGGAGTTTCACTCATAGCGGAGATGGTGTGCGAGGATCTCAAACTCTCGCTTTCAAAAGCGTCCTGCGCTGTGCAGGGTTTTGGCAACGTAGGCTCCCACGCTGCGCGGCTTCTCTGGGAACGTGGAGCGAAGATCACGGCGGTCTCCAATAAAGACGGCGGGCTGTTGAACCCAAAAGGCATCGATATCGGAGATCTTCTTCAGCACATCAGCCAAAAAGGCGACTTCACTGGATATTCCCGCGCCGAAAAAATTACGAACAAGGAATTGCTCGAAACCAAATGCGACATTCTCGTTCCCGCCGCGCTCGGGGGGGTATTTGACGCGGCAACTGCCGCGAGAGTAAAAACCCGTGTCATTCTGGAAGCGGCAAACGGCCCGACGTTTCCCGATGCCGACGCTGTTTTTGAAGAAAACGGGATTCTCGTCGTCCCTGACGTCCTCGCGAACTCCGGCGGGGTGATCGTTTCCTATTTCGAATGGGTCCAGAATATCCAGCAGTATTCCTGGGAAAAATATCATTGCAACGTTGAACTCAAAAAAATTCTCTCGAAAGCTTATCAGGAAGTCAAAAAGACGTCCGTCCGCCACAAGCTGTCTTACCGGACCTCTTCTTTTGTCATCGGTGTCAGCAGGGTAGCCGAAGCCGAACGTCTCCGCGGCACGTAGTATGAAAAAATCCCGGGTGACGGCCGCCGTGCTATTTACAATTTTGTTCGCCCTCCTGGCGACACGGATTGCCGGCGCCCTTCTCGCGCCCGTTCTCGAAAGAACCCTGACCCGCGTTTTCGGAATGGCGGTTTACATCGAGACACTGCGGATCAACCCGTTCACCGGACGCGTTCATGCGGAGAAGGTCAGGTTTTTAAACCAGCCGGGCTTTACCGACGGGCCGCACCTTTTCACAGAAACACTCGACTTCACGATCGATCTTCCGGCGCTCAGCCGGCGTCAGGTGATTATCAGGACTGCGGCATTCAATGAAGTTTTTTATTCCATCGAACGGCGCGAACTGGCAGGGGCCAAAATAACTAACGTCCAGACCTGGGTGCGCAATATAAAGAGCAGGCGTAAAAAGAAGGCGCTTGACTCCTCGCTTACAGAGAAGAAAAAAAAGCCCTGGCTTGTCAAAATCGAGCATATTGTGATTCATAACGGTACGTTTATTTACGATGACCGCACGCAGCAAGGGACAACGAATCGCTTCGTCTTCCAGAAACTCAAAGGCAAACTGAGCGGGTTTCGTTATCCCGCAAAGCCGCAGACGCATCTGGAGCAAAAGGTCGAGATCGAGGGCCTCATGGGCGAGGTAAAGGCCGAGCCTGTCAAAGTGTGGGGATATGCCAATTTTTCGGGGGGGGAGGTGAGTTTTGACCTGACCGGGAAAGCTCATGGCGGATACATGGAAAATTACACCCGTTTCTGGAGCGAGATGCCGATCGCGCTGAAAAAAGGGCGTTTCAATCTCGATATCCGGATGATCTGCATCCGGAAATACGTCCGGTCCCGCGCCTTGCTCCTTCTCTACGATTTGAGGATCGCCCCCAGTCCCAAAGTGACCGAGCTCGTATGGGGAATCCCGGTATCCTCCGCGCTGGGTTTTTTGCAGAACAAAAAGGAGATCAGCCTTCACATCCCGGTTTCGGGTAAAATCAGTGACCCGCAATTCGATTTCTACAAGGCGTTCCAACGGGCTTTTCAGGAGGCTTTTTTGAACAAGCTGAAGCGCGGACTCAATCTCTTCGTCGGCGCGCCGGTAAGAATCGTAACGCAGACCAAAGATGTCGTGGTGCAGACGCAGGAGACCCTGGTCAGCGGCCTCGGCAAGATCACCTCGATTGTGACTAATACGGAGACAAAAAATGAGTGAGAAAAAATCAGGCTTCGTCGCGATTGTCGGCCAGCCCAATGTCGGAAAATCAACTTTGCTGAATTGTCTGGTAGGAGAAAAACTGGCGGGGGTTTCTCCAAAGCCGCAAACTACGCGCGGTGTCATCCGGGGGATTCTGACTCGAGAAGAAGGACAGGTCGTTTATCTCGATACCCCGGGCGTGCATAAACCGAAAGACCTTCTCGGGGACTGGATGGGCCGGCAGGTCCAAAGCTCGCTGGAGAGCTCGGATCTTCTTTACTGGATGGTTCTGCCGGGCCGGGTGGATACGGCGGACCAGCGGATCCTCGGCATGTTAAAGGATATAACAATACCCGTTTTTCTTCTTATCAGCCAGGTCGACCGCTATCCCAAGCAGGACATTCTTCCTGTGATCGATTATTTCAGCAAGGCTTACACTTTCAAAGAGATTATTCCGATGTCGTCGGTGAAGAGGACCCAGATCGATCTTTTACTCGAGAAAACGTTTGAGACTCTTCCCGTGGGCCCGGCTCATTTTCCTGAAGACCAGATCTCGGACCAGAACGAGCGCGAGATTGTAGCTGAAATCATCCGTGAACAGATCTATCACAGGACTAAAGAGGAAATTCCTTATGCGACGGCGGTCGTGATCGACGAATTTCAGGACCGCGAAGACGGGCTTGCGGAAATTCATGCGACTTTCGTGGTCGAACGGGAATCCCAGAAAGGCATCCTGATCGGGAAGCAGGGGGCGACCCTCAAAGAGATAGGTTTCAAAGCGCGGCTTGCGATCGAAAGTTTTCTTGGCCGTAAGGTCTTTCTGCAGCTCTGGGTCAAAGTCGTGCCAGGCTGGAAAAAGGATGATTCAAGCTTGCGGAGACTTGGTTACAAGTGAGACGGATTACGAACCGGGAAATCCGGACGGCGGGTCCGGCTCGCTCATTTGGTAAGAACACGAAGATTCTTGTCTTCGGAGCGGGCGCTATCGGCCTCACGTTCGGCGGGTTTCTTTCGGCCGCGCACGATGTCACTCTTCTCGGCCGTCCGCGCCATCTCGAGCAAATCCGTAAAAAAGGCCTGAAACTGAGCGGTATCTGGGGCCGACACTGTTTTAAACGTCTTAGTCTCATTACAGAAATGAGTGAGCTTGAAAAAAAACCGGAACCGTACGATCTTATCCTTGTGTGCGTTAAATCCTACGACACAGGGGCAGCGGCCCGCTCGGTTAAAAGCCTGGCGCAAAAATCAACGGCCGTTCTTTCGCTTCAAAACGGGCTGGGTAATATCGAAGAACTTCATAAATATCTGGACCCGCGACAGGTACTCGCGGGACGCGTGATCTTCGGAGCTGAAACTCTTGGGCCTGGGCAGGTGAAGATCACCGTGATCGCAAGCCCGACTGCTGTGGGAGAGACGGCAGTGAATGTCGGAATGTCCCGGGCTAAAAAAATCAGCGCCCTGTTTAATCGTGCGGGTCTGCCGGCGGAACCGGTGAAGGATATACGTACCCGCCTCTGGGCGAAGGTGGCTTATAACTGTGCCTTGAATCCGCTTGCGTCTATGATCGGAAGCCATTATGGTTTTCTCGGAGAACACGAGCTGACCCGGGCGATGATGGAAGAAACGATCCGTGAAATTTATCTCGTGGCGGAAAAAATGAAATTAAGAATGAATCCGCGAACCCATAAAAACTACACGCGGCTTTTTTACAGGAAACTTTTGCCGATGACCTATAACCATCATCCCTCGATGCTGCAGGATCTCATGAACAAAAAAAAGACGGAAATCGAATCGTTGAACGGGGCCGTCGTCCGTTATGCTGAAAGTCTTGGCGTTAACGTGCCGGTGAACCGTTTTCTCGCGTGCGCGATCAGGAGGCTGGAAAAAAAATGAAGACCGCCTCCTTTCTTATGTGTGCTCCCGACTATTTCGAAATCGCCTACGAGATTAATCCCTGGATGTCCGTCCAAAGAAAAATCGACCACGAAAAAGCGATTGCCCAGTGGCGGAAGTATCATGAAACTCTCCTTTCTCTCGGAGCCGCGGTCGAACTCATCGATCCCGTTAAAGGACTCCCGGACATGGTCTTCACAGCTAACGCCGGCCTCGTGCGCGAAAAGTTTTTCGTGAAAAGCAATTTCCGCCACAAGGAACGCAGGGGTGAAGAACCCTATTTCGAAAAGTGGTTCAAGCAGAAAAAGTACCAGGTCAAACTCGTCCACCAGCCCTTCTGCTTTGAAGGCGAAGGAGACGCTCTGTTTATGGGAGCCGAGCTCTATACGGGGTATCATTTCCGTTCCGACGTAGAGGCTCACGATCAAGTCAGCGCGCATATGAAGAACAGTTATTTTGCACTTGAGCTTTGCGATAAACGCTTTTATCATCTGGATACCTGTTTTGCCCCTCTGAATGAGCAGTCTGCGCTGGTATTCCTTGATGCCTTTGAGCCTTACGCCCAGCTTGTTTTGCTGGAAAATATTCCTGACCCGATCCATGTCCCTGAAGAAGAAGCGGTCCGGTTCGCTTGCAATAGCGTCGTTTCCGGATCGCATATCGTGATGCCTGAAGGCTGTCCGAAAACAGCAGCGGAGCTCGAAAAAAGAGGCTTCACCGTCCATGGTCTCGATTTTTCTGAATTCATCAAAGCGGGCGGGGCGGCAAAATGCCTTGTACTGACGCTCTAGAATCCATAAAGGATAGAAACAAATGGAAATAAACAGAAAAGCGGTTGCCCTGCTGTCAGGGGGGCTTGATTCGATCCTTGCGATCCATCTCATCAAGGAGCAGGGGATAGAGATCGAGGCGATTAACTTTCAGACCATGTTCGGCTGTTGCAAGGACGACGCGAGAAGGGCGGCTTACGACCTCGGCGTCGGTTTCACACTTCTCAAAGTCGGTGACGACTATTTGAAAATGGTCCAGAAGCCGAAGCACGGTTACGGTAAGGGAATCAACCCCTGTGTGGATTGCCGAGGGTACATGTTTGATCTTGCCAAGGCTTACATGGAAAAGATAGGCGCAACCTTTATGATCTCGGGGGAAGTCGTCGGCCAAAGACCGATGTCACAGAAAATGAGTGATTTCGTCACGATCGAAGCCGATACGGGACTCGAAGGCAGGATTGTCCGCCCTCTTTCCGCTAAACTGCTTCCCGAGACCTGGCCTGAAAAGCAGGGTATTCTGGACCGCTCGAAACTTTGCAATATTCAAGGGCGTTCCCGTAAATATCTTCTCGAACTTGCCGACAAATACGGAATCAAGAATCCTCCGGATCCTTCTTCGGGCTGCGCGCTCACGTCGCCCGCTTTCGCGAAAAAAGTACGGGATATTTTTAAGTACCACAAGGATTACAAGCGCTGGGAGTTCGAGATTCTGAAAATGGGGAGGCACTTCCGGTTGAGCGCTGAGACTAAACTGATCGTCGGCCGAAACCACGACGAGAACCAGTATTTCGAATATCTTCATCCCGAAGGCTCGACGCTTTTGGTCCCCCAGAATTTTGCGGGTTCGAGCGCTCTTCTGGTGGGCGTGAGAACTCCCGCGATACTCGATCAGGCGGGCGCCATTATTCTACGTTACGCGGATAAACCCGAAACGGGAGCCGGCGAGATTCAAGCGGAGCAGAATGGAGAATTGTTACGCTTCAGCGTTGACCTGGCAGCTACTGAAGAGATGGTGGAACTTGTGCGTATCGTATGAATGTCGTTGAGTCTCCGATAAAGACCGTGATTTTTGATCTTGGAAATGTCCTCGTGAATTTTGATGCGCACAAAGCCGTGAAGCGTTTTGCGTCCGACTGCGGCATTCCCATCAGCCGGACCTGGTGGCACTTCTTTGTATCGCCCCATGAAAAAGCGTATACCCGCGGCGAAATTACCTGCGAGGATTTTTACGGTGCCGCCCGCGACGCCTTGAAATTAAAAGTCGATTTTGAAAAGTTCCGCTTTTACTGGAACGATATTTTCTGGGAAAACGAGGGAATGGATGAGCTTCTCTCCTCTTTATCCGCTAAATACCCTCTTTATCTCATTTCCAATACGAACCGCATGCATTTCGAGTACATCAAAGAGAATTTCAAAATCCTCAGGCATTTCGAAAAAATGTTCGCGTCGCACGAAGTCGGAGCCCGAAAGCCGGAGCCCGCGATTTACAAGAAAGTCCTCCATGCCATTCCTTTCAAAGCCCCGGAATGCGTTTTTATAGACGACAAAATAGAATTTGTCAGAGGCGCCCGGAGAGCGGGTATGAAGAGCATTCAGTTCCGCGCCCGGCTCCAGTTAATCCGCGACCTCAAAAAAATAGGCGTTCAGGCCGGATAGCCGCTTATGTGAGATGAAATATCTCACCACGCTTCGCCCGCCCCTCCTTATTGATAATCGTCCTGCCCGGAAAGATTCGCCAATACTATAATCCGTCCTATGATGTTCATTCTAAAGACCGCATTGTACCCAGCCGTTCTAACGGGCGTTTTCTCGGCCGCGTACGCATTGCTTTGCAGCCGTGCCCCGCGTATTCTGGTCGTTGCCCTTTTCTTTACGGCGGCCTGGGCAGGGTTACTTTTTTTTGCGGATAAAATGATCGGGTTGCTTTTCCGCATGGAGAAAGTCGCGGCGGAAGATGCCCCTGAACTTTATGCCATAGCAGAAGAAATATCAGGTTTCGCAAGTATGAAAATGCCAGAGATCTTTATTCTCCCCTCGGCGTCTGGCCAGATCTTATCGGGACGGAGCCTGATAGCCAGCCGTATTGCCATTTCGCACGGCGTCTTTCAAGCCGCCAATACGGAAGAAATTAAGGGCGTTTTAGCTCAGGCGATTTCGCGGCTCAGAAAGAAAGAAGAACTTTTAGTCACCGCCGCGGCTGTGACGGGCGGCTTAGTCCTGTTTCCTTTTCTTGCATTTTTTGGCGATGGAAGCAGGGAAAGAGGCAAATTGAAAAGTGCCGTGTACAAAGCAGCCTTTTATCCGCTCCATGCCGCTGCGAACTTTCTGGCCTCGTGTTCAGTCTCCAGCCGATATATTTTTGATGCCGATGCTGAAGGAGCTTTGTTATGCGGCGCACCGCTCTATCTATCCAGCGGCCTTCATAAACTGGAAATGCTGACCCGGCATTTTCCTCTGCGTAATATGAATCCCTCGCTGCAATCACTTTGTTTATTTAAGAGCTTTTCCTCGTCTCCCGCGTCAATTCATCCGGAGATCGAAGAAAGAATTTCGATTCTTGATCGCATGGCAAGAAAAAGCCCTCTTGTTCAGACATTATCTTAATTTGTTTGTCTACCTTAACTTAGATAAGAGATTGACGATATTATAAAGCGTGGTAAACTGAAAAAAATGGAATCTTAAATACCTTACAGTAACAGGAGGAGCATTAATTATGTCCTATGTCATTACAGAAAAATGCCTGGGCGAACGTTACGCGTCCTGCGTTGCGGTATGTCCGGTAGATTGCATTTATCCCGGCGATTATAAAGGGGAAGAGTTTATGATTATCGACCCCGCCATTTGCATTACGTGCGGAGCTTGCCTTCCTGAATGTCCGATCGGCGCTATCGTTGAATCCGAAGACTACAGTCCAGAATGGGCTAAGGTCAACGCCGAGCTTTCGGAAAGCTATAAGAGCAATCCTAAAGTTCCGGAGAGAGCAAAGGATGAGGCTCCACGCAAGCCCGGAAACAAATTGATTCAGTAATTCACGCCCCGGCCTGTCTTCCAATGGCGGGTGGGCGCATTTATGACGCAAATGGATCCGTATGGCCTCTGGCACCTCACACGATATGACGTCGCTCTCTTCAGGAAGTAACGACCCCCTTGAAAAGCTTCTCCGGTCCTATGTGGATTATTATATCGCAGAGAACCGGGCGGCCCGCACCACGGCGGACGGTCTTCGCGTCATCGGCGTTGGTTTTCGTCCCATCATCGATCACATCACATTCCGCACACACAATGTTGATGTAAGAGCCAGGGAATTTCTTTCCCTCGGCTATCAGTACGATGAAAAACTGGGAGTCATTGCTTACGAAAACTGGTGGGCGAAAGTTTACAGAAAAAAAGGTTACCCTGTCATTTTTATTGATCAGGCGTATGACGGCCCGAAAGGAAAAGGGTCGTTGATTCCCGACTGGGTCAATGAGTTCGGCGATAAAGTTCTGCACCATATTGCGATTCAGGTGGACGATATCGAGCAGTCCGTTTTCTATTTGGAGAAACAGGGCGTGGCCTTTGGCGGCTCGATTGTGGGCGATAGAGGCACCGATCTCCGGCAGATTTTTTCTGCCCCTGAAATGCGAAACGGCAAAGCTTACAGCGTTCTCGAACTTGCCGAGCGGCATCGCGGTTACGAAGGATTTCTACCACCTCAGGCGGACGGCCTTATGGAATCAACGCGTCTGCCCCCTTCATATTAAACACGTCGCCGCAACGGTTTGCGCCAATTTCTAGGGCAGCATAATTGCCGCTTGAAGGAAAACGCGCCATTCGCTATCATGGCGGCTATGATTATAGGACTGACAGGGAAAAACGGAGCTGGAAAAGGCGAGGTCGCCAAGTTTCTTCAGGATCGCGGATTCTCTTATTATTCTCTTTCTGACGTCTTACGCGAAGAAGCGGCCAAGCAGGGACACACCGTGACGAGAGATGTTCTCGTGGGTCTCGGAAATCGGCTGAGGCAGGAGTTTGGACCCGGCGCGCTTGCTGAAAAGATTTTCTGCCGGCTTGATCCCGAAAAGCACTATGTCATAGACTCCGTCCGCCATCCTTCCGAAGTTCAGGTCCTTAGACGCAGGAAAGATTTTATCCTCGCTACCGTTGATGCTCCGGAACAGGTGCGTTTTGAGCGCATGAGGGAGCGTCGACGGGAAAACGATCCCCTCAATTACGACGATTTCCTCAAACTCGAAAAGAAAGAAGCCGGAGGCAGCAACGAGAGCGATCAGCAGCTCGATAAAGCGATAGCTCTTGCTGATGTCGTTATCGATAACGGCGGCGCAATCGCGATTCTCCACGAGCGAGTCCGCGACATTATGCTCGAGTTCGCCAAGAAGCAGAGCCGCCCGGATTGGGACGAATATTTCGTAGGTATTGCGAAGGTCGTGGCCCTGCGCTCCAATTGCATCAAACGAAAAGTCGCGGCGGTGATCGTAAAGGACAAGCGCATTATCGCGACGGGATATAACGGTACTCCCCGCGGAGTTAAAAACTGCACCGAAGGCGGATGCCCGCGCTGTAACTCCATTGAAACTTCAGGAAAAAATCTGGAAGATTGTCTTTGCTCACACGCCGAAGAAAACGCCATCGTCCAGTCCGCGTATCACGGAGTAAGCATCAAGGACTCGGTGCTTTATACGACTTTTTCCCCATGCCTGATGTGTACGAAGATGATTATCAACGCGGGCATACACGAAGTGGTCTACAACATGGCATACCCCCTCGGTGATACGGCGCTTCAGCTGCTTGCGCAGGCAGGCGTGAAGATCAAGGTTCTGCCGCTGAATTAATCCGGACACCTATGAGCGATAACATCCAGGAAAGAGAAATCATTAGAAAGAGTTTCGGGCTGAAGAAAGACATTCTTCCGCAGCTTGAGGCGTCGTACGATAGCCCGCTGATTGACAAGATCAAATCCCAGGACTACGAGCTCATCGCCGGCCGGTTGAAGATAAAACTCGCGCGCGAATTCGGATTCTGCTACGGCGTCGATCGTGCCATCGAATACGCATACGAGACGCGTACAAAGTTTCCGGACAAGCGGATTTTCCTCACCAATGAAATCATCCACAATCCCCAGGTGAATTCAAAGCTCAGCGAGCTGGGAATCAAGTTTCTCACCAAAACGGCCAACTCCCTGAATATGGAAGACGTCGGACCCGAAGACGTCGTGCTGATTCCGGCGTTCGGCAATCCGACGCTTGAGTTAAAAAAACTGCAGGCCAGGGGATGCATTCTCGTCGATACGACCTGCGGGTCAGTCATGAGTGTCTGGAAGAGAGTGGAATCCTACAGCCGCGACGGTTTTACCGCTGCCATCCATGGCAAATACGACCATGAAGAAACGCTCGCTACAAGCTCACGGGCGAATAAATACGTCGTCATCCGAGACCGGCGTCAGACAGATATTATCTGCGGATATATCGAAGGCCGGGTAAAGAGCGAGGAATTTTTCGCAGAATTCAAAAATGCCTTATCGGACAATTTCGATCCGGCTCTCGACCTTGGGTATTTAGGCTGCGCCAACCAGACGACGATGCTCTCGAGCGAATCTATGGAAATCGCGAGCCTGCTGCGTGAGTCGATGATTCGGCGCCATGGCGAGCAGGAAACCGCAAACAGGTTCAGGCACTTCGACACCATTTGCTCCGCCACCCAGGACCGGCAGGATGCCGTGCTGCGGCTTGTCAGGGAAGGGATCGACCTCATGATCGTGGTGGGTGGTTACAATTCGAGCAACACGGGGCATCTGGTGGAAATTTCCCTCGAATCGTGTCCCGCTTACCATGTGAAAGACGCGGGCTGCATCCTGTCCAAAGATCTTATCCAGCACAAAAAAGTGATGAGCCATGAGATTATCGATTCAACAAACTGGCTTCCGGAAGGACCGGCCGTCATCGGCGTCACCGCAGGCGCCTCGACGCCCAACCGGGTAATCCAGGAAGTCATCGAACGCATTCTTGATGTGGGTGGATGCTCCGGAGAAAAACGCATATGAAAAAAGTCATCCTTTACACGACCCGTTACTGTCCGTTTTGCACCCGGGCTAAAACGCTGCTTCAGCGCAAGAACATCGCCTTTACGGAGGTCGACCTGTCGGAAGACGACCAGAAAAGGGACGAAATCGCTAGTCAAACCGGCTGGACGACCGTTCCGATGATTTTTATCGACGAGGAGTTTATCGGCGGCTGCGATGATTTGTACGAACTCGAAGGAAGCGGAGAACTGGATAAAAAGCTCGGCAGTTAATTTCGAAGATATCCGGAAAGATCCAGGCTCAGATTGCTTTTCGTTTTCCGGCAAGCGCGCTGCTTGCAAGCAGCAGCAAAAATCCGATGAGCGCCGGAATAACGAGCACCCAAAGTCCCTGCCGCATCCCTACCGCATCCGCAGCTATTCCATAGAACAGACTCGCCAGCACTGACACTTTGGTCGTCAATCCGTAGATTCCAAAGTATTCCCCGACGCTGTCGGCAGGTGCCAGTTCGAGGACCCGTTTTCTGCCCGCAGTCCAGATTCCCGCGATCGAAAGGGCTCCGCCGAGAATCGTCACCGCAGCGTACACCTCAAAGGTTATATTCTGCGTCAAAGTGATTAATACAGCGCACAAACACGCAGAAGAAAAAAGCAGGGTACGCATCGAGCCCATCCGGTCGGTCAATACACCGGCAAGAATACCCGCAATGAAGGCCGCCGCATTTAAACCCATCATGACGCCGATCAGCGCTTTCTGTCCCGGGTCGTAAAGCTCTTTCGTAAAGACAGAAAACCAGAGGATCGTACTATTCACGGCGTCGACCAGAAAAAAGTTTCCTGCAAAAAATAATAGCAATGCAGGATTCTTCGGCAGCAGGAGGAGAAGTTCTCCGAGCCTTTTCCACTGATCAAAAAAAATCGAACGGCTGAAGCTTTGAGTGTTTTCGACTTTGCGTTCGGGAAGAAAAATAAAAAGAGGAAGGCTAAAGAGCAGAAACAAGAGTGCGCCCGCGGGAAAGACGGCCTTCAGACCGAATCGTGCTTCGATCATATGCATCAGAGGAAGAACGCAGACAACACCTAAATATCCCAGTCCCACGCCAAGGCCGGAAGCGAAACCCTGACGGGCCTTTGGCGCGGCGACTGGGAGAAGAGAATTATAGAGAACGAGACAGAGATGGTAAAAAAAACAGGCCGCCGCAAAGCACGTGAAGAGGAGCGGGATATTCCGGGTGGTCCCGAGCAATGCGTTAAAAAAAATACAGATCAAAGTGACTTTAACGAGATAATTCTTGTTTTTCCCGGTCGCGTCGGTAAGCGCTCCCAAAAAAGGAGTTATCGCGCCTGCGAGAAGCATCGAACCTGTGGTGGCGGCTCCCAGCAGCCATTTGTCTTTAGTCAGGGAAGTCAGGAGAAGCGGGAAATAAAGAGTAAGCACGACGGCAGAGAAGATCGTGTTCGCGAAATCGTAAATACTCCAGCTGTATAATTTCAGCGCATCTGTGTTTCGTTTGAGCATGTTTTTTTCGGAGTGTTAATAAGTATATAAGGGCAAGGGAGGTATTGTTTTCCTATCAAATCTATCATTTCTCAGGTGTGTCCATGGAAAGAGATCGGCACCACGGTGTTAAACCTCAAGTCTTCCTCGTAGAACAGGGTTTCACCCTCATCGAGCTGCTGATTACGGCTGTCGTTGTGATCCTCGCCTTGGGGGGATATATCGCGGCAAATTCACGGATGAGTCAGCGCAGCGCCGAAATGTTTGAAAAATCAATCGCCTTACAGGCCGCCAACAGCGTCATTGAACAAATGCGGCTCTCTGCGGCAAACGGTCAATTTCCGGAGAATGTCACGCAGACCTTTCCCAATAACGCGCAAGTTCAGGGCTTCAACAACCTTTCAAATCAGCAGGTTATTGTTTCTTACGGCGATGCGGCAGCCGACCCTCTGGACGTAACCGTTAGGGTGACCTGGGTCTCGCGGGGACAAAGACCGATTAGCACAGACCTCCGCACTTTCGTGACGAGGAGAGTTGTATGAGGAAGTCCTCAACGGGATCTCAAAAAGGTTTCAGCATGACGGAGATGATGGTCACGATGGCGGTGTCGACAATGATTGCTTATGCGATCTTCGCCGTGATGCGCGCGGGGCAATTCGAAGTTCAGCAGACGCAAATGAAAATGACTATTCAGGACTCAGCGCGGGAAGGTCTTTACAAGATGACCCAGGAAATACGCCAATCGGCTCCTGACAGGATCGACATTTTGAATGCCGGGGCCTCGATTCAGTTCGATATGCCAGATCCTGACAACAGTGTGAGTGCGGACTTTAGTGTGAACTGGGGCAGCGCTCACACTATTCAATATGCAAGAGGAGGCCTCGCCGGTAACCAGATTATCCGGACCGATGTTGAGACAGGGCTGACGTCCGTTATAGCGAATGATGTTACCGCCGTGACTTTTACGGGGAACGGCGCAGACCCTGACACTGTCACGGTTACCATGAGCGTACAGCGGCAAATGACGAATAACAGGTGGATTCCAGTGAACCCGCTTCAGATGACGGCGCAGGCTGAAATTCGCAATGCCTGACGTCGGGTTGCAGGAGGTATTATGACTAACAATATCAAAAAAAGTCTGAATGCTCAGAGCGGATTTATCCTGCTGACGTCGTACATGCTTATTTCTACGATGTCGATTCTTTCGCTTGCTGTTTTCTCGCGAGGCAGCAGCTACCTAAACGCGACCGAAAGAAACGCGAATAAAATCATCGCGTTTAACATGGGGGAAGCGGGTGTCGATATGGCTTTGAGCCAGCTTGCAGTCGATCCCGCCTACGCTGGTTCCAATGGATATATCTCTCTCCAAACGAATAACATCCAAGGAGGTTATTCGGTGGTGGTTACGACGCCCGCGGGCTTTCCAGAGACTCGGTTGATCCAGGCGACCGGTTTTTCGCCGGGAAACGTTTCTACGGCACGGTCATATGAGATGCGCCAGATCAGCGTCTATGCGGAACTCGGCAGTATGTCATTTTTCAATTTTGCCGTCTTCGCCGATGAAACGATGCAGATCAACGGAAATCCCGTGATTGACAGCTATGACTCCCGGCTTGGAAATTACGGCGGTTCGAATATCGCGGCTAACGGTGATATCGGAACCAACAGTATTTCGTCGGGCGGTGTCAGCCTGGTCGGAAACGCGACTGTAAACGGCGATGCTGAAGTCGGTCCGGGGGCCAATCCTTCAAGCGTGGTTTCCGTAGGACCTAACGCTGTGCTAAATGGTAACGCTGCCGCAGCATCAGGAATTAAAAGTTATACAGCAGCCGCTACAACAGGAATTTCCCAAGGAAATCTGCGTATTGCAGGCAACACAACTTACACCCTCGCTGCAGGAACCTATCGTTTTGACTCTCTCAGTATTACGGGAAAGGGTAGACTACAGGCCCTTGGCCCAGTCGAGATTTATGTCGACGGCTCTGTCAATATCGGAGGTAACGGAGTGGTGACGCAGGCAAATCTGCCTCCGAATTTCATTATTTATGTGACGACATCCGATACTGTTTCGCTGCATGGTAACGGGGCTTTTTACGGTGCAGTTTATGCTCCCGATTCTCACGTTCATAACGTCGGAAACGGAGAGCTTTATGGCGCCGTAGTATCGAATACCTATCAGCAATCTGGCAACGGAAATGTCCATTATGACGAAGCTTTGAATGAAATAGGGTCCAACGCCAACGCTGGAGTCACCATGAAATCCTGGAACGAACAGAATACAGCCGCCTGGGGGATGGGCCAGACCAGTCAGGGAACTTACTCAGGCGCAGCTAATTAAACTGCATTTTTGCTCTCCGCTTTTCAGCAAATGGTCCGCCCATAAAGGTTTCCCACTTATTAAAATTCACCACATAACCTAACTTGAAGCAGTTTTGTCAGAAAATTGAGTTTTGTTAGTTTGGGTGTTAGCTTCTAGTTAGGAGACTAAGACATGAAACACAATGAACGCGGATTCACCTTACTGGAATTGCTGGTCAGCGTAGGCCTCATGGTCCTCGTGCTTGGCGGATCCTTTTCTGTCCTTATCGAGGCAAACCAAATGACCCAGCAGGCAAGGTGCCGCCTTCTTGCGGCGAATGCGGCAAGGTCGGTTCTCGAAACTGTCAAAGACACTCCGCTCAATCAGATCCCGAATATCAATACCGTTCAGTTCCGTCCGGCGGATCTTCCTAATTCAAATATTGTTATCATTACAAATCCGGCAAATCTGGCGGCTTCTCAGCTTGCTACGGTGACCGTGCGCGTGACGTGGACAAATCCAAAAGGGCTCGCTGGGAATTTTGAAGTCACTACCATGCGAAGCCGGTTTTAAAGGCGGCCATATGAAAGCGCTAAACATTCAATTTAAAAAAGTCTCAAACGAAAAGGGATTCACGCTGCTCGAACTTATGTTCGTCGTCGGTCTCATGTCGATCGTGCTTCTGGGAATGTTTTCTGTCACGGCGATGTGCCAGTCCATTTTTTATAATACGGGGACATACGGACAGCTGACCCAGAATGCCATGCAGTCGCTTCGTACGGTGAGCCGGGAAATCGGCCAAACAAGCCCCACTCTCAATCCGCAGAGATTAAATATTACGGCAGACGGCAACGGCAACAACGTCGCGTGCTTTCAGATGCCCGTTGACTGGGACAATGACGGTGATGTTGTTACAGGAACTCTCAATCCTCAAATCGAATGGGGCGCTTATCCCGACGCGGGTCAGACACAGAATGGCAGTTTGAATGCCTGGACGTGTTATATGGTCACGAACAATCAACTGATCCGGCAGATGTCCGTCGGTGGTGCCGTCACGTCGAACCGGGTTCTTTCGAACGATATCCTGACCTTCCAAGTCCAGCAGCTGAATACCGACCGTCTGAGAATGACTCTTACTTCCAGGGCCCTCGATACCCGGGGTCAGGGCGGCGCGGCGCGGACTTTTACGTCAACGTTTACGAGCACGACGCTTTTAAGAAATGCAGTGAGTTAAAATCTGCTTTAGAAGGAGGATCTATGATGATCCGCCAAATGCTATCCAACGAAAAAGGCATCGCTTTAATTACGGTTTATTGCGCCACGGCTTTTATTACAGCGCTATCCGCGGGCGCTTATGGCCGCGCTTTCTGGGAGGCCCGCCATGTCGATATGGAAGTAAACAGGATTCGGAGTTATGCCGCGGCTGAAGCGGGTTTGCAAAGCGCAATGACCCAGATATCGCAGAACGCCTTTACCGGGTTTATCAATACTGCGGCGATTTCGCGACCGAATTTTTCAAGTGCTCAGGGGACGGCCGTGGGATCATTCAACGTAAACATTCTATATCCCGATCAGGCGGACTGGGTGGTCGTTACGACGACGGCAACAGTCAATAACGAGATCCGTAATCTTGAGGCCAGGATATTTCTCGATTCCAATCTCTCGAAGTATCTCGTGTATGCAAACACCTCAAATTTCAGCTCGGGGGACAACGCTCAGTACGGGACGCATAACGGAAGCGATCCGGAAGGGACGGCTGCGAACGCGGACGACCGAACCATGATGTATTTCACCGGAGACTGGACGGCCTCGGGTTCTAATGTTCAGATGTACGGCGACGTTTTAGCCCAGGGAAATATTACCGGAAGTAATTCTTCCGGAATCCACGGAGACAGCTATGTTCAGGCTTTCACTCAGACGAACGCGGGAACCGTCACCAACAGCGGTGTTACGGGCGGTCTTCAGATCGGAGACGGTTTCGGTGATGACACAGACAGGAACAACGACGGCGTGATCAATCAAAACGATTATGCCGACCGGCACGATCTGACTGCCGACGGAGAAGACGACTCCCGGGCGATAGAAACTATCACGCCCATGAATCTGACTTTTTACGCGAACAATAACAACACACCGGCCTTGTCCTCAACAACCTCGAGTAAGTATCTCAAGTTCGAGCCTGTGGCGGGCGGAAGCAATACGAGAGTCATTCAGTACAGCAGCTCAAACTATTCCACGGTGGTCGCGACTTATAACCTGCCGCAGAACGCTATCGTATATGTCAAAGGCGACGCTTATGTAAAAGGCGAGATTAAGGGCCGCGTCAGTATCGCCGCGTCAGACGATATCATGCTGACAGGAAACCTGACGTACGCAAACGGCCAGACGCAGGCGAACGCTTACCAGTCGGCGGCGCTTCTTGCCAAAGACATTCTCTATTTTCAGGCTAACGACCTTACTAACAGCGGCATTCTTTATGCGGAAAACAGTTCGAATGCCGCCAGCGCCTACGATGCCACTTACAATACGGCCGGCCAATCGGATCCCAATGCCAAGTCCCGCCTCAGACTCAACGGAAATCGAATCATCAAGGGCGGGACCAATCTCTCTTATTATCAAGACCGGGTCTACGGCTACGATCCGAATCTGAAATATTATCGTCCGCCCGGCATTCCCGTTTTGCCTGATCTTCGGACCGTCAGAGAAACCTGAGGCGATTATGAACCTTAAAATGTTAATTATTTTTGGTGCGTGCGTGACAGTCTTATACCTTCTGATGCATGGAAGCATGAAAACTCCCAAGGTCTCAGACCCCGTTCCTATCGCCGTTCAGATGGAGGAATTGCCTGCACTCGACCAGAATACCTTTTTCAGCGACGCTCATGAGAATGAGGCGGCAAAAGTAGAAACCGAGCATTACGAAGACGTCGCCGAAGAATTTCAGAAAGTCTCCGATGAGGACGCTAAGTTCTTCGCCCCCGCAACAGACTAGACATCCGGAGAGAAGCGACCGAGCTTCTCCCAGAAGCGGACGGATTGCCTTTGAACCCGCCGATGCAGTGCCTGCTCATGAGCGCAGGCCAGGAAGTCCCGGAACATGAGGTGCCGGGGCAGGTATAATTCGCTTCGCTTGACCCCTCAAGATGAAGCCGATATGATCCTTCCATGAATCTTCGTGGAAAGACCGCTCTCGTCACCGGCGCTTCAAAACGCATCGGCAAAGTCATCGCGCTTGAACTTGCCTCGGCCGGCGTTCACATCCTGCTTCACTACAACCGCTCCGCGCGCGAAGCCGCGTCCCTGAGCCGTCAAATTGAGAAAATGGGCGTATCCTGCCGGCGGGCGGCTTTCAGCTTTTCGCCCAAAGACAACGTCTCTTCCCGAATCAGGAAATTCACCGCAAGTCTGTATAAGCTCTCTCCCATGATCGATATCCTCGTCAATAACGCCGCCATTTTTTACCCCACGCCGCTCGCCGTCAAAGAAAAGGACTGGGACGAGTTTCTTACGGTCAATTTGAAATACCCCTTCTTTCTCGCTCAGGAGATAGGCCTCAGGATGTCGAAAGCCGGGGAGGGGAAGATCATCAACCTTGTCGATTGGACGGGCCAGAGGCCCTCTGCCGACTATATTCCCTATGCCATTTCAAAAGCCGGGCTGATTGCAGCCACTCAGGGACTCGCCAAGGCCCTGGCCCCCCGCGTTCAGGTCAATTCCATCGCCCCCGGCCCGATCCTGCCGGCGGCGGGCCATTCCGCACGGCACCACAAGCAGGCGGCCGAGAAGACCGTATTAAAACGCTACGGCAGTCCTGAAGACATTGCAAAAACCGTGCGCTATCTCTGCGAAGCGACTGATTACGTTACGGGAGCGATGATCCCCGTTGACGGCGGCGGCATGATCCTGTGAAAACCTTTTTAAGCTAGCCAGCATCTAAAGCGAGGAAATGAATGTACATCGTCGGAAGAGAAATCCATTTCAGCTACGGCCACAGGCTCATTAATTACAAAGGAAAGTGCGCGAGGCTGCACGGGCATAACGGAAAAGCCGTGATCGAGCTAGTTTCCCCCGAACTCAATAGCCAGGGCATGGTCATGGATTTCTACGAAATCCGTGAGAGCATTGGTAAATGGGTTGCGGATAAACTGGACCACCGGATGATTCTTTCGTCGAAAGATCCCCTTATTGGGGTTCTGCGGGAGCAGGGCGAGGATATCGTCGAAATGGAAGGAAATCCCACAGCCGAAGCGATCGCGCGCTGGATTTTCGATGAGGCTCGCCGGATGAAGCTGCCTGTGAAACGGGTCACGCTCTGGGAAACAGAAAATTCGTTTGCCGCTTACGGCGACTAGCCCGCTTCGACTTCTCCCTTTATGCAGCCGCGTTTCCAATCAAGTCCTCCGGGACAGGTCATGATGAACAGTGAAGGAAAAATACTTCTCGCCGGGCCCGCCGCCAGCGGTAAAACGCACGCGATGCTCGAGGATTTCGAAAAGACCCTGAGAGAGTCGGAAGATCCGCTGGCGGATGATTTTTTTTATGTCCTTCCTTCCGCCGAGCATACGTCCCGTATTATTTCATTGCTTCTTCGCCGCGGTCTTCCCGGATTCTTCCACAGGAGAGTGACCACCCTCAGCCGTCTTGTTTCCCATGTCTTCGAGGGGGGCGACGAGCATATCGCAAGCAATACTGCGAGGTACCTTATCCTCCGGCGGACCCTCGAGAAAAAACAGTGGCCTTGTTTTTCCGACGTGCAGACAACTACGGGTTTTCACAGTCTCATGCTTTCGTTCCTCGCCGAACTCAAGGAGTCGCTCATCCCCGCCGGCCTGTTCCGCGAAAAAATGAACGCGATGAAAAAGGTAGAGCCCGACCTCTCCTCGAAGTATGAGGCGCTGGCAGGCATTTACGAAGATTACCAGGCAGAACTCGAAGCCAAAGGGCTGCGCGACCGGGCCGACGATCTATTACTCTACCGCTTAAAGAAAGGAAAGCAGCCGCGCCGCAGGTTTCGCAAACTGTGGCTTGACGGTTTCTTTGACTTCTCCGAGCTTCAGAAAGCTTATCTCGCCGAACTGATGGAAATCACGGACAGCATGGTCGTTTCACTGACCATGGACACAACTTCCCGGGAGGCGCTGTTCGCGGTGCCGCGTGAAACGGAAGCTTCTCTTCTTACGCTCGGTTTTGAAAGACGGGAATCACAGCGTCCCGAAAACATTCGGCCTCTGCCCCCCTCGCTCCAGATGATCGAAAAAAACGTCTTCCGCGATAAGTCCGGGTTCAAGACGATCGATGCCGGAACGGAGGTCGCCGTCTTCGAGGCGGTCGGCATGGAAGGCGAGATCGAGATGATCGCACGCACGATCCAGCATATGCACAAAAGATTTGGTTACAGGTTCAGCGATTTCGCGATTCTGCTGAGGCATATAGGCGATTACGAATCCATTATCCGTTCCGTTTTCAAACGCTACGATATCCCCGTGGAAGTGCACGAACGTGAGCGGGTGTCTTTTTCACCCATGATCATGGCGGTGACGAGAATGATCCGGATCTTCCGGGAAGACTGGAAGCTGGCCGACGTCATGGAGTTCCTCAAATCTTCCTACGTGCGCAGCCTCGCGGGCGAACCCAAAGATTACGAATGGGTCAGCGCCCTGGAGCATACCGCGATGACGAAGCGGGTCTATTCGGGTAGAAAGGCCTGGGCCCTTCTTGCGGCCGAAGAAACCGCCCTTCAGCCGCTGAAAGTCCTCTTCGAGACCGAGGACCGCCTGCGGGGTTCGCGCCGTTACGCGGATATCAAACGGGTCATGATCGATTGCGTCGAAAAAGTTTTCCAGCTTTTCCGGCAAATGGACGTTTTCCAGGAAAGTGTCCGGCGCGACGCCGCGAGCTATAAGCGCTTTCTTTCCATCCTGGATGAAATCGAATTCTCCTTTCGCGATCCCGCCGAAGGCGAGGCGGATCAGACTTTTGAAAAGTTCGCGGACCGTTTTTTTCGCCTCGTCGATCTGGATCTTTACTCGCTTCACGAAAGCGACCGCAACCGGGTGCAGGTCTACAACATTTCGCTCGCGAGGCAGAAAGAATACAACGTCGTCTTTATCGCGGGGCTCCTCGAGAAAAAATTTCCGGTGCAGATCAAGGAAGACCCCGTACTTTCCGACTGGGAGCGGGCGCTTTTCAATGGAACCATGGGCGGCGGTTTGCTCAAGGAGCATCTCCCGCGCCAGTCGCTCGAACGTTATCTTTTTTATATCGCCGCGACGCGAGCGCGCCGGAAACTCGTCCTGAGCTATCCGAGACTCGACCTCGAAGGTAAGGAATATCTTCCTTCTTATTACGCGGAAGAAGTCCGGTCGCTTTTTAACGACAAATTGAAAAAACAGGAGAGGCGCCAGCGTCTCGGGCAGCCGTATCCCGACCTCCTTGACGCCGTCTCGACCCGCGAGCTCGAAATGGCGGTCATGGGCGGTTTGTGGCATTCCTCGGGTCTTGAAGCCAATCAGGAAACGCTCCTGCTTTACCTGACAAACGAGTTTTTGAAAGAGCCCGCAAGCCGGGAGCGTTTTCGCCGCGCTTTTTACACTGTGAAAGACGAACTCACGGACCCGGAGATTCGCAAGCTGGATCCCTTCCGGTCCACGATTACGAGTTCTTCGAGGCTCGAAGAATACGCGAAGTGTTCCTTTCGTTATTACACGCATCAGGTTCTGAAGCTCTACGATCCGGAAGAAGACACAAATGTGATGACCCGCGGCACGATTCTTCACGACGTGCTGGAAAACTGCTTTAAGAACTGGAAGTCTGCGCCCGCGGTGATGCTCGATAAAAAGAAAGCCAAGGAGCAGGCTTTCCGGCTCCTTGATGAAGCCATGAAAAAGAAGCCGCTTATTCTAGACAAGGCTTACCGCTATGACCTTGAATACGCGTCGCTCGCGGAAATGCTCGAGCGGTTTCTGGACGGAGAACTCGACCGGCTCAGGACGTCGCCTCTTCAGCCTGAGTATTTTGAATACGACTTCGGGGGGAAAGACAGCGGCATCGAGCCTCTCGAAATCAGGGACGGCGAGCGTACTATCCGTATCCGCGGGAAAATTGACCGGATCGACGTCGACCCGACAGGCAAAGTGGGACTCGTCCTCGACTATAAGAGGACGGCCATGTTCGATAAAAAAGGGCTGGGTCTCGGGATTTCTCTCCAACTTCCCATTTACAGCATGGTGCTCGAAAAGTCTCTGGGCCTCCAGGGCGCCGGTGCGGAACTTTATTCCCTCAAGGAAATCGAGAAGAAAGGTTTTTATCACGCGGGGCACATCTCTCTTTTTCCCGGCCTTTCGAGCCGGCGCATGATTCTGAGCCAGGAAGCTTATCAGGAGCTGCTCGACCGCAGCGTTACCTGGATCAAGAAATTTTCGAGAGACATGGAAGAGCTCAAGATCGAAGTGAAACCGCGCGAATGTGTCAGTTTCTGTCCTTATTCGTCCGTATGCCGTATCGAGAAATGGAAAATTCCGATGATGCTCGAAGAAATCCGTGAAGCCGACCGCAAGGCGGGGCTTGCGCCCGCCTTAAAAGAAGACGCTGCCGATGAAAACTGAAAAAACTGCCGCACCGAAAACTTTGGAGCTCACAAAGATGCAGGCGGCGGCCGTGCGAGCTTCCGGAAAAAACATTCTCGTCTCCGCCGGGGCGGGCACGGGAAAAACCCGCGTGCTGGTGGAACGTTTTCTTCACTTTGTCACGGGAGGGGAAGCGCTCGTCACCGAGATTCTCGCGCTCACTTTCACCGATAAGGCGGCAAGCGAGATGAAAAAGCGGATCTCGGACCGTTTCGGGGATCTTGGTCTGGAGTCCGCGCGCCACGATCTCGAGTCCGCCTATATTTCGACGATCCACTCTTTCGCCGCCCGCGTGCTGCGCGAACATCCTCTCGAGGCGGGGCTGGACCCTGATTTTCGGGTCATCGAACCTGAAGAGGCTTATTTCCTTAAAGAGCAGGCACTGGACGAGGTGCTGGAAAACGCGTGCCGGAAAGGTACCGGAGCGTTTGACCTCTTGCGCGTGTACGGGGAAACGTGTATCCGGGATTCGCTCCTCAAAGTTTATGAAGCGGCAGCCGGGGAGGGAAAGTCGTCGTCGGATTTTATGGTCCGGCCGGAGACGGACAAGCCGGGAAATATAGCCGATACAATCGAGCAGCTTCTCACTGCCCTCGAAGAAGAGGAACTTGCCCGAGAATGGAAGCATTACGGTAGCCTCCAGCCCTGGGACTGGCGCGTTGTGAGCGCTTTCCACGAATGGTGCGGAAAGTTTTCGCGCAAACGCGGCAAGAAAGGCGACAACGCCTGGCCGGAAGTCAAACGCCTGTGCAAAGTGTTTCTCGCGAGAAAGCTTGATTTACTCGCGGCTGAGTGGCGCGAGAAGTTTGAGGCGCTTGCAGTCAATTTCGAAAAGGCGTACGGCGCCAGAAAGAAAGAAGCGGGAGCGCTTGATTTCTCCGACCTCGAAATCCAGGTGGTCCGCCTTATGAAAAAAGAAGGGCCGATGTATGCCAAGCTCCGCGAACGCTACCGCCGGAAATTCAAGTTCATCATGGTCGACGAATTTCAAGACACGAATCTTCTTCAGAAAGAAATGATCGAGCAGATCGCCGGACCAGGCAATCTTTTCTATGTCGGCGATTATAAGCAATCGATCTATGGGTTTCGCGGCGCGGAACCAAGTCTTTTTCTTGACCTCGAGCATCGCTATAACAAAGAAGAAAATGGCGTTAGGATTCGGCTTCTCGAAAACTTCCGCACGGCTGGCCCGGTTCTCGAATTTATCAACCGGTTTTTCGAGAATCTCTGGCAGGAAGACAATCATCCCTTTGAAGGGCTTCTTGCTCGTTCCTGCGACAGCGGAAAGTGCGGCACCGAGCTCCTGCTCGTGAAGCAGACGGAAGACGAACCTCTCAAGCAGGCGCGCATGCGGGAAGCCGACCACATCGCCGACAGGATCATTGAGCTCAATGAAGAGGGGAGTGCCTTCGGGGATATCGCGGTGCTTTTCCAGGCCATGACGGATATCGCGCTCTACGAACAGGCCCTGAAAAAAAACGGTATTCCCTACTACGTGCTCGGCGGATCCGGTTTTTATTATCAGCACGAGATCCGCGACATGATCAGCTTTCTTTCCTTTCTTGAAAATCCGCTCGCGGATCTCCCTCTGGCCGCAAGCCTGCGGTCTCCCATGTTCCAGATATCGGACGACACTCTTTTCTGGCTTTCCCGCCGCGCCAAGGAAATTTCGCACGGCTCCGCAGCGACGCCGCTGTACGAAGGGGTAAAAAAGTTTGAAATTATTTCTGAAATCAAAGAAGAAGAGAAAAATAAACTGCGTTTCTTCATGGATGTCTCGACCGAACTCATGGCTACGAAAGATCAGCTGCGCCTCACGGAACTTCTCGACGGGATTCTCGAAAAAACCTCCTACGAATTGACCGCGCTCGCCGACACTCAGGGGATAAGGAAATACGCCAATTTAAAAAAGATGGTCAACCTCGCGAGAGAACTCGAATCGTTTGAACCCATGCCGGTCGGAGGTTTCCTGCGGGCATTGAAACGGCTCGAACTTCAGGAAGCCAGGGAATCGGAAGCCCAAATCGAGGCAGAGCAGAGCCGCCATGTCGTCCGGCTCATGTCTATTCACCGGTCCAAGGGGCTCGAATTCCCCGTCGTGTTTGTGGCGGACATGGGGCATTCGAAACAATCATCGGAATCGAAAACACTTCTCGCCAAAACCGGAGCCGGTTACGCCATGCAGGTGAGAAATCCGATGACCTATGAAATGGAAAAGCCCTGGAGCTGGCAGGTTATCAATGAAGCCGAGAATCGAAAGCAGAAAGAAGAATGGAAACGGCTTTTTTATGTGGCCGTGACCAGGGCCCAGACACGGCTTATTTTAAGCGGCGTCCACAGCGAGAAGAAAAAAGAGAAGACGAACTTTAACGAAATGTCTTCGTGGATGGACTGGCTCATGCTTTCCAATCTTGAGGGGGTCGAAATCCGCGAGTCATCCGGGGAGCAGAAACACAAAAGAAAAAGAGCGCTCGCCGAACGCCGGGACTTGAAGGCGTTTTTTGCAAACTTCGAACCTCTGCCCCCAGAAAAACTTGTCGCTTCGGAAAAAGTCCGTGAAAAGCTTAATTTTGTAGCGGAGAAAATCTTTCGGGCAGTTTCACCCGTCGAGAGGCTGCCGTCCCGCTCGATTGATCTGCCGGTTTCCGCTTACGCGTCGTTCCGGAAGAACCCGCAGAGTTACTGGCTCACTTACGAAATCGGCGCGCCGGATGATTACACCGCTGAAGAACGCAAGAGCATCATCACGGAAGACGAAGAGGTCAGCGCCGCGGATTTCGGAACGCTCATGCACCAGGTGCTCGAGAAAATTTCCTTTGACGATACCGGCCGCACGGAGGCGCGCGGACATGTCCGGTATTTTTTCAAACATCTGGATGAGGAATCCCGGCAGAATGCGGAAGTTATCGTTTCCCGCTTTCTGGAAAGTGCTCTTTTTAAACGTCTGGAAAAAGCGAAGAAAATTTATCGCGAGCTGCCTTTTGTCCTGAACGAACGCCACGGCATCATCCACGGCGTCATCGATCTGCTTTATCAGGACGAGAGGGGAACGTGGCATGTCCTCGATTACAAGACGGCGGTCGGCAGCGAGGACAAGGTCAGGGAGTCGGGCTATGTGGCCCAGATTTCTATTTACGCGCACGCTGTTCATCGCATTCTCGGACAAAGTCCGGCCAGCGGCACTCTCTATTTTCTGAAGAACAACTGGGAGCACCGGGTCGATTGGAAAGCCGGGGATTATAAGCTCATTGGAAGCAAGATAAAGGCTCTTCAGGATGATTTGCTGGCCTTTACCCTGCAGAAAAAAAACTCAGGCAAAAGCGTGCACTCACCCACAGAATCAAAATGATATGCTATATTTATAAGGTATGTAATGAATCTAAGAATTTTAAGATGACAGCTATTTTTAAGTGTGATAGAAATTATCGATTGTAGCGGGGGCATTTCATGGAAGAGCAGAAAAAAATCCTGATAGTGGACGATGAAGACGACGTCAGGCTGTTTCTTCAGGATTTTCTGAGCGAGAGAGAGTTCCACGTGATGGCTGCCGCGTGCGGCGAAGAAGCCCTCGAAATGATCGAGAAAGTTGTTCCGGATATCGTTCTTCTCGATCTCATGATGCCCGGCATGGACGGAATTACCTGCCTCGAAAAAATTAAAAAAATGCACCCCAAGACGAACGTAATCATGATCACCGCTCTCAACGATGAAGCAAGAGTGGCCAGGGCAAAAAAACTGGGCGCGCACAATTACATATTAAAACCCTTCAGCCTCGGCTATCTCGAGACCGAACTCATGAAACTCATCGGCGAGTAACCCGCCGCCTGCACGGACGCTTTTCCTCCCTGTAACGCCTTTTATGAAAAAGCTTATCGCTTACGATCTCGACGGCACTCTAGCGAATACCCGCGAAGATATAGTCCGCGGTGTCCGTTATGTGCTGGAAAAAATGAGCGCTCCAATTCTTGAGGGTGACGAGATTATTGGATACGTCGGGTCGGGTCTTCACGAGCTCATGGCAAGAAGCCTGAAAACGGCAGATGAGAAAGTGATCGAGAAAGGAGCGAAGCACTACCGCTCCCATTACGCGCAGCACATGATGGACCACACCTTGCTTTATCCGGACGCGCTCAAGGTTCTGGATTACTTTCGAGGGAAGGTCCAGGCCGTGATTACGAATAAGCCCAACCCTTTTACGGTGCAGATGCTGAAATCTCTGGGCGTCTCCGGCTTCTTCGGCTATGTCGTCGCCTCAAACGACGGTTTTCCCAAAAAACCGGATCCCGCGTCGTTCCTGCATATTCTGGAGAAAGAAGGCTTTTCTCCCGCGGACGCGCTTTTTATCGGTGACAGCGCTGTCGACATCCAGACCGGCCGCGCAGCGGGGGTTGAAACAGTCGTTTTGGCTCATGGATTTACCACTGCAAATGAGTTACAATCCCTTTCTCCCGATTACATGGCTGCCGGGTTCGAGGAACTTCTGAGTCTGGCGCGCGCTCATAACTGGTAAGGATGTTCTACTCATGGAAAATACCGAAGAAAAATTAGTATCCGCATCAGGCCTTTGCGAGGCCATCTCTTACGGCGATCTTGTGCTGATGTGGTTCGATAATGAGGTCACTTATCTTATTGAAGTCACTGCGGGCAAAAGAGTGAACATCCATTGCGGACGGCCTCTCTCGGTCGACGACTGGATCGGCCGCAAATTCGGCGAGCGTATTAATTGCGAGCACGGCTTCGTGTATCTGCTCAGGCCGACTATTTTTGATCTCATGATGAAAGCTTCCCGCGAAAGCGGAATCGTTTATCCGAAAGACGCGGCCTATCTGATAATGAAATCCGGCATCGTGACGGGTGCGAAAGTGCTCGAAATAGGGACAGGCTCCGGCTCCCTGACCATGGCTATGGCAAGCGCGGTCGCGCCTACGGGAAGCGTCTGGTCCTACGACCGGCGGACGGACCTGCCAAAAAACGCGCATAAAAATATAACGCGCGCGGGCCTGGCGGAATATGTCGTTTTCGGCCAGCGTCAGCAGGCGGAACCTTTCACTGAAACGGGCTTCGACGCGGTCATTCTCGATATCCCCACGCCCTGGGAAGAAGTTGAGACCGTGAAGGCCGCTCTTAAACCCGGCGGGCGGGTTGTAAGTCTAAACCCTACGTATAATCAAATTGAAAAAATGGCCGAGGCACTGCGGGCGGCAGGCTTTATACTCGTTGAGAGCGTGGAGCTCCTTGAGCGCGAGATCCTGGCCCGGGCGGGCAAAACGCGCCCTGTCCAGCGCATGGTCTCCCATACTGAATTCATTGTTTTTGGACTGATGCCAGCGGCCACACTTGAGTGTTCTGCTCCGGCCGTGCCCGTGCCTCCGGAAGCTGCGCCTATTCCAGAAGTTTCAGGTGAGAAGGATGTTTCTAATTAGGCTTTTAGTTTGATTTCCGCTAGTCCATTTGATAAACTGCCAGTCAAAATTATCCGTCTTCGTATGTTTTTTAAAGCAGCTACTTGAAGGAGAAAGCAATGAATAACGCAGGTCGTTTGAGTTTCATGAGCATACTGGCAGTACTCGTTTTTTTATCTGGCTGCGCGTCTAAAGGACAGACAAACCGCCAGGTTAATTCACTTCAGGCCCAGGTCGGTGTGTTGACGGACGAACTTATCCGTCTCGATGAACAGCTTCAGACCACGCGTTCCGGTTTTCAGGGCGGCGCGCCCATGCCAGCCTCGATGCCTGACGGCGGCTATACGGGAGGCGATGAAGGAACGGCGGTTGACAGCGTTTACAGAACCCCTTCGGGTTTCGAGATTCCCGCGCGCAGTATTCAGGAAGCGCTGAAGAATGCCGGATACTACAACGGAAACGTCGACGGAAAGATTGGTCCCAATACGCGGAAAGCAGTCCGCGCATTTCAGAAAGACAATGGTTTGGATGCCGACGGCGTCGTGGGCCGCGGTACCTGGAAACGTCTCCAGTCTTATTCGGCCGTCGTTAAGCCATAACACGGGATTCGGCGCGGCTGTTCATACAGCTCAGCGGCGATAAAGTTAACAAATCAGCCCGGGCGCGTTACGCTCCCGGGCTTTTTTTTTCAGGCGTAACGGAGCTATGACTCAGTTTAAAAAACTTTCCGTGATTCTTCTTCTGCTTTTTTATTCTTCCGCCGTCTTTGCGGCGCCGGAAGAGTTGAAAGAAAGCAGTCTCCCGCTTCCGCAAGACCTCAGGCCGCTCAGTGTGATCAGGATACTCATTCTGAAAGATAAATGGAGCCTGAAGATTCAGACGCCGGCTTCCTACAAACTTACCGACAAAGCCGGCAATCTGCTCCTGTCCGGAAAGCAGCTCAAATTAACCGAGATCAAACCGCTGCCCAAAGGAATTCAGGTCGGTTCTAAGCAGCTGGAAGTAAACGCCATCCGGATCACGAGTCCCTACGAGATCAAAATCGGAAAGTACGCTTACATGGGCATTATCGAGATCATGAAGCATTACAAGTCGGGCAAGCTGATGGTGGTGAATGAAATTTCACTGGAAGAATATCTGAAAGGCGTTCTACCCCGCGAAGTAAATCCTAACTGGCCGCTCGACGCGCTCAAGGCCCAGGCCGTGGCCTCACGAACCTACGCCATTTTTCACATCATTAAATCGAAAAATAATCCCTGGGCTTTGAGTTCTGACGTGCGCGGCCAGGTTTACCGGGGCAGCAATGTCAACCACGAGTTGTCTGATGCCGCTGTCGACTCGACGCGGGGCCAGATCCTGACTTATCAAAACGCGGTCTTCCCGGCTTTTTTTCACGCAACCTGCGGCGGGGCTACGACCTCGATCCAGAATGTCTGGAATTACAAGATCCATCCTTCAATGCAATCGGTATCCTGTCCTTTCTGCAAAGGAACCATTCATTACAAATGGGACGCCAAATACACGCCGATCGAAATCGAAACCCGCCTTGCGAAAGAAGGGTACAAGGTGCCCGGGGTTAAAATGATCGTTGCCGACCAAATCGATGAATCGGGCCGCGCAGGTATCTTTCGGGTCACTGGCAAGAATGGCACGGTCATCGTTCCCTCCAACATTTTCAGAATGGCGATGGATCCTTTTCGCTTTAAAAGCACGCATCTGAGGACCCTCGAACGAGTCGGCCAACATTTTGTTTTTCGCGGAACAGGATGGGGACACGGTGTCGGTCTCTGTCAGTATGGAGCAAAGAATCAGGGGAAAATACCGCGCCATTATAAAGAAATTCTCAGTCATTATTATCCTATGTCTGAATTGAGTTTCTTGCCCGTTGAGAACGTTTAGGCCATCTTTTGAGAGCGTGGAGCCAGGTATTTTGACTTGTTTTCCCCATGGGTTTTCTATATAAAGAAGTGCTGTTTTTTTAGCGCCTTCATAAAGCGCTGCGGAGTTCAGGACCTTCTGTTTTTCCTGTGAATCTGAGAGGCCAATGCAGCTGCCCCTTACAGGACTGCTTGATAATATAAAGTGATGTTTAACAAGGTTTTCTTACGACTGTCGTTTATAACCAAAACTATATTGCGTGCGCCCGTAGCTCAATTGGATAGAGCGACAGCCTCCGGAGCTGTAGGTTGGCAGTTCGACCCTGCCCGGGCGCACCAACAATTTACCGCGAAACCTTTCATGAAACTGACCGGCATTTTTAATATTCTCATCGCTCTGATGGTAACCGTCTGCCTTATTGCCGGCGGGGTCTGGGTCTACCGCTGGCTTGAAGAAGTGAAGGTGCTTCGAAAGGCCGTGGAAAGGCTCTCTGCAGATTCGCGGATCGCCGAAGTCATGGTGACTAAAAGCGAGTTCAATGAGCAGACCCAAAAGATCGAAACCACCATCAAATTTCTTGAATTTGATGCCCATGAAAACGCTCTTCCGCCCAAGTATTTTACTTTCCAGGGAAATATCATCCAGTTTCAATCTCTTGTGATCCGTTTCAGCGACGACATGATCAAGGGCGGTGACCAGCTTCGCGGCAAGAGCGCGTATCTTTTCCTCAAGGCGTTCGTCCTCGACGGAGAGAAAACCCAGGAGTTTAAAATCACGGAGACTTACGAGGTTCCTGAAGGTTACAGGGTTTCTGAAAACCGCTCCGAATTTGAGGACCGCCTTTGGAAGGATTTCTGGAAATACGCTTTCGATCCGCAGGAAAGATCACGGACGGGAATCAAGAACGCGCAGATCGAAGCTCCCGGCTCCTTATTTCTGCCCGGAACTATCTATACCTTGAAAATCGAGCACGACGGGGGGATCCGCATCGACGCGAGGCCTGTGCCTGAGATCTTAAAGGGAGAGAAGCTTTAGCTTTATGACAGTCATGGAAAAACTTCCTTCAGGACAGGGGCATTGCGGCGCAAAACTTTCCGATTACGATTACCCTCTTCCGGAAAATCTCATAGCGCAGTTTCCGCTCAAGGATCGGACGAGTGCCCGTCTTCTTCACGTGCCGAGAAATGAAGAAACTTTCTCCCACGGCGTATTCAAAGATATCGCGCCCTTTTTTAAAGCCGGAGATGTTCTTGTTCTTAACGATACGAAAGTCATCCCGGCGCGGCTTCTCGGCCGCAGATCCACGGGCGGCCAGGCTGAAATTTTTCTCTTGAAGGAAACGGGACCCTCTACATGGGAAGCGCTGGTTCGTCCTTCGGGCCGGATCTCGCGGGGCGCAGTGCTTTTATTCGGTGAAGAGCAGGATCTGCAGGTGGAGGTAATGGATGATCCCCAGCAGGGAAGCGGCCTCCGGACGGTCCAGTTTTCCGGTTTGAATAGTCGTGAAAAGATCTGGCGCACGGGCCGCATGCCTCTTCCTCCTTATATAACCCGCGAAGACACCCCCGAAGACAAAGAGTATTATCAAACCGTCTTTGCCGCGCGCGAAGGAGCTGTTGCTGCGCCCACTGCCGGCCTGCATTTTGATGAGGCTTTGCTCGAGAAGTTAAGGTTAAAAGGCGTTCAAATCACGCACCTTACCCTGCATACAGGCTACGGGACTTTCCAACCCGTCAATTTCGAGGAACTAAGCAGCCACGAAATGTTCCACGAAGAGTACGAAGTCGGTGAGGAAACCGCACGGGTTGTCAACGCGGCGAAAAAAGAAGGCCGGCGCGTCATCGCCTGCGGAACAACGGTCGTTCGTTCGCTCGAATCCGCCGCATCGATGGATGGCGAAGTTAAGGCAATCCGAGGCTCGACCAATCTTTTTATCTATCCGCCGCATGATTTCAAAATCATAGACGGAATGATTACTAATTTTCACCTTCCGAAGAGTACGCTGCTCATGCTGGTCAGCGCCTTTCTCGGATACGAAAAGCTTTTGCGCGTCTATGAAGAAGCGGTAAAGTCGGGATACCGCTTTTACAGCTATGGCGATGCGATGATCATCATCTAGCCTTCACTGGCCGGAGACTAGGAACAGTATGGAAATGGAAAAAGACCAGAAAGTATTCGGTTTTGAGGTTCATGCCCGCGACGCGAAAACACATGCCCGTGCCGGGAAAGTCATGACCGCTCACGGTGATTTTTTCACGCCTGCTTTCATGCCGGTGGGGACTCAGGCGACGGTAAAAGGTCTGTCTCCGAGAGATCTCGAAGATGTCGGATCTGAGATCATTCTCTCGAATACCTATCACCTTTACATAAGACCTGGAATCGATATAATCAGGCAATTCGGAGGACTCCATCGCTTCATGGGATGGAAAGGTCCCATCCTCACCGATAGCGGAGGATACCAGGTTTTCTCTCTCAGCCGCCTTCGCCGCATCGCAGAAGAAGGCGTTTATTTCAATTCTCCCTTTGACGGCAATGAAATCTTTCTCAGCCCTGAAATCGTCATGGACATTCAGGAAGCGATCAACAGCGATATCGCCATGATCTTTGATGAATGTCCGCCTGCCGTCAAGGACAGGGAAGTAATCAGCAAGTCCGGTGAGCTGACACTCCGCTGGGCTAAACGGGCTAAAAAACACCACCGTGTACCGCATCAGGCGCTTTTCGGAATCGTGCAGGGCGGGGTGTTCAAGGATCTGAGGCTCGAGAATCTCGAAAGAATGGTGGAGATAGGCTTTGACGGGTACGCGCTCGGCGGTTTGTGCGTCGGGGAAGTCAAAGAGGACACGTTTGCGATCCTGGACGAAGTCGTTCCCAAAATGCCTTTCGAGAAACCCAGGTATATGATGGGGGTCGGAACACCGCTTGATTTCCTTGAATCCGTCGAAAAAGGGGCGGACATGTTCGACTGCGTGAATCCGACGCGGTACGGCAGGAACGGAAGTGCGTTTACCCGGTTTGGCCTCATCGTCGTCAGGAACGGAAAGTATAATACGGATGAGGCTCCCATAGACGAAACCTGCGGATGTTATGCCTGCCGGAACTTTTCCCGGAGCTATCTCAGGCATTTGTTTAATACTCAGGAGATGCTGGGACCGCAGCTTGTATCAATTCATAATGTCTTTTTTTTCGTCAATTTCCTGAAAGAAATCCGGAAGAGCATCGTCGCAGGAAGCTTTTTTGAGCTAAAAAAGAATTTTATGAATAATTTTGACCCGGATAGCCGATAATCATGAACTAAATCCGGCGTACAAGCCGGATGGTCTACGGGTTTTGTTCTTACAATAAAGGAGTTTTTCATGTTTGAAAGTATTGCTTATGCCGCATCCGCGGCACCGACTGCGGGGCCGGAGTCAAGCCCCATCGCCCTGCTTTTCCCTTTCGTCATCGTTTTTACCATTATGTACCTGATGGTCTGGAGACCTCAGCAGAAACAACGCAAAGATGTACAGAAATTGATCGATAATTTAAAGAAGGGCGACCGGGTTGTCACCGCCGGGGGAATTCTCGGTACTGTCACCGGTCTTCAGAAAGACTACGTGGTCATCAAAGTCGGCGAAAATGACAATACGAAGATTGAAGTCTTGAAAAGCGCAGTGACCGGTTTGCGTGAACAGGCTAAGGAGTAATTTCACATGGGAAAATACTTTAAGTGGAAAGTGCTCTTGATCGTCCTTGTCGTGGCTTTTTCTATATGGAAAGTGTATCCGCCTCAGGAAAACATTAATTTAGGTCTCGATCTCCAGGGCGGTATGCAGCTGCTTCTCGAGGTTGATATCGAAAAGATTCCTGAAGAGGGGCGTGAAGACGCCACGGAACGTGTCGTCGAAATTATCAGGAACCGTATCGATGAACTGGGTGTCCGTGAACCGGTTATTTCTAAACAGGGAAGGAACCAGGTTGTGGTCCAGCTTCCCGGTGTAACCGATCGTGAACGCGCCAAGGACATTGTTGGACGCACGGCTCATCTCGAGTTCAAACTCGTCTCCGAAGACCCCGACCTCATCAAACAGGCAGAGGACGGAACCGTACCTGCCGGCTACGACTACAGCGGCGTTCAGGATCCCATGGGACAAAGCGACCTGCTTCTTGTCTCCGTACCCGTACTGACAGGCGATCATCTCACCAATGCGTGGGTAGGTTTTGGACAGATGGGTGAAGCCAACGTCGAAATTCAATTTGATAAGGAGGGGGGCAAACTCTTCGATCAGGTGACGTTTCAAAACGTGGGAAAGCGTTTGGCCATCGTTCTCGACGGTAAGATTCATTCCGCGCCCGTTATCCGGGATCGAATTCCGAACGGCAAAGGCGTCATTTCTGGAAATTTCACTCCCGAAGAAGCCAATGATCTTTCGCTCATCCTGCGAGCCGGTGCTCTTCCCGCCCCGGTGAACATCATTGAGGAGCGCACGGTCGGTCCAACTTTGGGACGAGACTCTATTGATAAGGGCGTCAAAGCAGGTATGGCGGGCATTCTCCTGACTTTGCTTTTTATGCCTTTTTACTACCGGCTGCCGGGGGTGATCGCTAACGTGGGTCTCGTCGTTTATGCGATCATGATCTGCGGCCTTATGGCGCTTCTCGGTTCCTCGCTCACCCTTCCCGGTATCGCGGGGTTTATTCTTTCAATCGGCATGGCCGTCGACGCCAACATTCTTATTTCAGAAAGAATGAGGGAAGAACTGGACTCCGGAAAGACCCCGAGGGCGGCAATATCCGCAGGCTATCACCGGGCATTTTCAGCTATTCTCGATTCCAATGTCGCGATCTTCATAACGGCCCTTATTCTTTTTATTATGGGTACGGGGCCGGTCAAGGGATTTGCCGTGACTCTCGGACTCGGACAGATCGCGAGTATGTTCTCTTCACTTACCGTGACCCGCGTTTGTTTCGATTACCTGGCCTATAGGAATCCCAACCTCAATCTCAAAATGGCCAGATGGTTTGCGACACCCAATTATAAATTTCTTAAAGGACGGCTGTTCGCTTACGGCTTTTCAGTGTTGACACTCGTTATAGGAATTTTGAGTTTCGCCATGAGAGGGAATGAGAATTTCGGCGTTGAGTTCACGGGCGGTACTCTTGTGCAGGTTGCCTTCAAGACTCCTGTCGATACGGAAACGTTTCGTGAAGCGCTGAGCCAGGACGGACGAGAATCGCCGTCGCTGCAACATTTCGGCGATCCCTCCGACAACCAGTTCATCGTTCGCGTTCGTCAGCAGGATACCAAAGCGATCGAGGCAGCTGCCAAGGCCGTCGGGGGTGAAGGCGGTTATCAGATCCTGCGCGTCGATCAGGTCGGTCCGACTGTCAGCGGGGATCTCACCAAGAAAGCGCTCCTTGCCCTTTTCTGGACATCGATCGGCATTCTGCTTTATGTCGGATACCGCTTCAAGTGGCGGTTTGCAATGGCTGCCGTTATCGCCGTGATCCACGACGTTCTCTTCACTTTCGGAGTTTACGCTCTGAGCGGAAGGGAAATCAGCGTAACGACAGTAGCCGCGCTGCTCACGATCATGGGTTATTCCGTCAACGACACGATCGTCATTTTTGACCGTGTGAGAGAAAACCTCAGGGGAGCAGTGCGTAAGAAGTCCTTCAAAGAAATCGTTGAACTGAGTATCAATCAAATGTTCGTCCGTACGCAATTTACGAGCTTGAACGTGTTCTTCGGCGCTCTCGCGCTTTTTCTCTTCGGAGGAGGCGGGGTCAACGACTTCGCTTTTACCTTGTGCGTCGGATTTGCGGTCGGCGTGTACACGACGCTCTTTCTTGCCCCCGCTATTCTGGTTGACGCCAGCGCCGGGAAGGCTTGATCGAATAAACGGAAATAATGATAGAAACAACGATTGAGAATACCGTCCCGGAAAACAGACCAGCTTTGAATTTGGCGGGAACGCTGCCCTACAGCGCCCGCTTTATTGAGCTGTTGAGCCGCCTTGGCTTTCAAGACGAGGCCAGTATCGAAGCGCATCTTCACGCGGATTTGAATCACCTCACGGATCCGTTTGCCATGCAGGGTATGAAAGAAGCCTGTGAACGCATTGTTCTTGCCCGTGAAAAAGGGGAACGCATTCTCGTTCATGGCGATTACGATGTTGACGGCGTCACCGGCGCCGCGATTATCGCCCGCACGCTCAAGTTGGTGGGTGCCGATGTCCGCGTCTTTCTGCCTCACCGGAGTGAAGACGGTTATGGTGTCTGTGCGCGGGCTATCCTCGAAGCAGCGGACGAAGGATTCTCTCTCCTGATTACGGTCGACTGCGGTATTACCGCCGCAGAACAAATCCGTGCGGTGCGAAGCAGGGGAATGGATGTCATCGTTATCGATCACCACCGGATTCCGGCCGAGGGTCTTCCTCCAGCAAATATCATTCTCAATCCACTCCAGGAAAGTTGTAACTATCCGTTTAAAGATCTTTCAGCCGGCGGGCTTGCTTTCAAATTGAGCCAGGCGCTTGTCCAGGAAAAGGCGTTTGATTTTCTGGATATGGCGGCCGTCTCGACGGTTTGCGACGTCGCTCCGCTCAAAGGCGAAAACCGCATTATCGTCCGCAAGGGAATAGAACGCCTTACGAGCCGGTCGAATCCCGGCTTTCAGGCCCTTTCCAATATTGCGAAACTCGGCACCAAAGTGATTAATGCGGGGCATATAGGCTTTGCCTTCGGTCCGCGGATCAATGCGGCCGGCAGGATGAGTTCTCCCGAGATCGCACTTCGTCTTTTACTTACGGACAATACGAAAGAAGCCGCAAGTCTTGCGCTCGCACTTGACGAAGAAAATAAAGCTCGGCAGAAAGAAGAAAGACTTACGGTCAAAGAGGCGCTGTCCGAGATTGAGCGCGTGGTTAATTTCAAACGTGACCGGGTTATTGTGGTTGCGAGCCGGGGATGGCATCAGGGAGTCATTGGAATCGTGGCATCCCGCATCGTCGACCGCTATCATCGCCCGGCTATCGTCATCGCCGTCGATAAAGGCGTCGGCAAGGGGTCTGGCAGGTCCATCAGGGACTTTAACCTCTATGAGGCGATGTGCGCCTGCAAATCGTTATTCCAGGAGTTTGGGGGTCATCCTCAGGCGGCGGGGCTTTCCATGCAGGAAGAAAAAATCGACGAACTTCGCATCAGGATCAACGAATACGCTGTTGCCAATTCCAACCCCGAAGCTTTTGTTAAGAAAGTGAGAGTGGATATGGACCTCACACTGGAAGACCTCGACACTTCGCTTGTGCGAGAGCTCGAAATGCTCGAACCTCACGGCATGGGGAATCCGCGCCCTCAGTTTCGAACGAACGGTTTGAAAGTAAAAACCAATCCTATTCCTTTGACTCCGCTGACGACCGAATTTTATGTGACCGATGGCAGCTATGTTTACGAAGCTTTATGGTCAGGAAAGAGCGACAGGGAATCCTCCGCCTACAATCCGGGCGTAGCGACTTCGGCGGATCTCAGGAAAGACCAGAGCGTTAATATCGTTTACTCCATAAAGCTCAAAATCTGGGAGGGACGTCCCAGAGTCGCTCTTGAAATCAAAGACGTGGAAATTCTCTCCTAAACATCTCCGATTTCGATTTAGCCCGGAGCAGTTATTTATCCTTGCGAAGTAATTGTATGGAAGGATTTTGAACAGGCGTGATTCAGACTTTATCTCGGCAATTGCTAAATCGACATAGCTGAAGGACGAAGAGGGTTTACTACTTTGCTGCTGCAGCTGCTTCGAGGGCTCTTCTACGGTTGCCTACTGCTTTTTTGATTCTACCGGCTGCGAGACAGGAAGTGCAGACCAAAATCCGTTTGACGGTACCCTTGGAGCTGATCGCTTTTACCCGTTGAAGATTGGGAAAAAAACGGCGGCGCGTAATACCCGTAGTTTTCTTACCGATACCACCGGTTTTTTTTGCGAGACCTCGGCGGGCAATGGAGCGGCCGACGATGGGCTTCTTTTCACAAATGATGCATGTTTTCATAGGCGCGTATTATAGCGGCAACATGCCGCTTGGCAAGGCCTTTTTTATATTATATACTTCGCTTCTCTGAGGAACTTCCATGGCAAACGGCAAGTCATCGAAAAAATACAGGAACATAGCGTTCGAACTTTACGCGCCGGAAGCAAATACCGTTTTTCTAGCTGGGAGTTTCAACAGCTGGGATCCTGCAAAACACTCCCTGAAAAAAGGTGAAAAAGGCATCTGGAAAATCTCTGTCGACCTTTCTCCCGGCAAATACGAATATCGTTATAAGATTGATGATACCTGGCAGAATGATCCCTCTGCGGCTGAATTTTCTCCTAATGCGTTCGGCTCATGGAACTGCGTCATCGCCGTACAATAGCGGATACCCCTAAATCCTTTAAAACCTATAATGAGCAGCGAATGAAAATCGTTTCTATAGCTTCTGAAATGACACCCTTTGCAAAAACTGGCGGCCTCGCCGAAGTCTGCGGCACTCTCAACCGCGAGCTCGTTTCACTCGGACACGAAGTGCTCGCGTTTCTTCCCGCTTATAAATGTATCAACAGCGATACTCCTGGTTTTCAAACGGTCATAGACCGTATGGAAGTGCCGGTGGGAAGCGAAAAAGAGATGGCGAAGATACGCCACATGACAGATGCGAACGGCGTGCAGATTTACCTCGTTGATCATGAAAGTTTTTTTAACCGCGATCAGCTCTACGGTACGCCGACGTCCGATTACCCGGATAACGACCGCCGCTTTATCTTCTTTCAGAGAGCCGTTCTCGAGACCCTTCGCCGTCTCAGTTATTCTCCGGATATCCTGCATTGCCATGACTGGCAGACGGGACTAGTGCCTGTTTTCCTGAAGACTCTTTATTCCAAGGAAACGCTTTTCAAAAAGACCAAAACGGTTTTTACGATCCATAATCTTGCTTATCAGGGGAATTTCCCGCCCGATTCACTGCCTCTGACCGGTCTTAGCTGGGAAGAGTTCAAGCTTGAGAAACTCGAGTTCTACGGCAAGATAAGTTTTATGAAAGGCGGACTCGTTTATTCGGATTCGCTGACGACCGTGAGTGAACGATACGCGCAGGAAATCCAGACCAAGGAATTCGGCTGCGGGATGGAAAACGTCATCGCGACGAGAAAAACCCGGCTCTTTGGCGTCATCAACGGTATCGATTACCGCGAATGGAATCCGGAAACAGATACCGACATCAAGCAGACGTATACGCTGGAAGCAATTGAAAAAAAGGCCGAAAACAAGAAAGCGCTCCAGGCCGAGCACGAATTTAAGGTCGACCCGAAAATTCCCGTCATCGGACTCATTTCCCGGCTGGTCGACCAAAAAGGAATCGATATTCTGATCCCCGCGCTGGAACAGCTCGAAAGTCAGGGCATTCAATTCGTCTTGCTCGGTACGGGCGAGGAAAAGTATCACAAGCTGCTCCGCCGGATCGGTAAACGGAATAAAGAGCAGTTTGGCATCCACATCGTGTTTGATTCCAAGCTTGCGAAGCGTATTTATGCAGGTTGCGATCTCTTCATTCTCCCGTCTTATTATGAGCCATGCGGGCTGGGACAGATGATCGCGCTTCGTTATGGGACCATACCCGTGGTGCGCGCCACAGGAGGGCTTGCGGACACGATCGAGGAATTTGATTCCAAGGCAGGCAGCGGTAACGGATTCCTTTTCGAGGCCTACACGACAGAGGCTTTGCTCGCCGCCATGAAAAAGGCCTTAAAAACCTTCGAAGATAAAAAACTGTGGAAGACGCTTACGACCAACGCCATGAAGTGCGATTTTTCATGGACCGCCTCGGCAAAACGCTATACCGAAATTTTTGAAATGACCGTTCAGGGAAAGATAAAAAGTTCCGGTAAGTAAGCGGCGCGCATAATCGGAAAAACAAAGCAGGGATATTTAATGGAAGAAAAACTAAAAATAGGCAAATACGAGCTTTCTTCCCGGCTCATTATCGGAACCGGAAAGTACGCGACGATGGAACTCATGGCCCGTGCTCTTGAGGCTTCAGGCGCGCAGATGATCACCGTCGCCATCGGCCGCGTTAATCTGGAAAACCGGCGTGAAAAGAACATTCTTGATTACATCGACCGTGATAAATACATCATCCTTCCCAATACGGCAGGGGCTTATAACGCGAAAGATGCAATCCGTATCGCCCGTTTGGCGAGAGCTGCAGGCATTGGAGACCTCGTAAAACTCGAAGTTCTCGGCGATCCGAAGACGCTCATGCCAGACACAGTCGCTCTGCTCGAAGCGACTAAAGTTCTCGTGGAAGAAGGTTTTACTGTCATGCCTTACACTAATGACGATCCGATTATGGCTCGCAGGCTCGAAGACGCAGGCGCCGCGTGCGTCATGCCGCTTGCCGCGCCGATCGGTTCAGGGCGAGGCATCCAGAACCCTCTTAATCTTCAATTTGTGAAAGAAGCTGTATCTTGCCCAGTTATCGTGGACGCCGGTGTCGGCACCGCTTCCGACGCTGCTGTCTGTATGGAACTCGGGGCTGACGGAGTTCTCATGAACACGGCGATCGCGCAGGCTCAGGACCCGGTTCTCATGGCCGAAGCGATGCGGGAAGCCGTGATTGCCGGCAGAAAAGCTCTTTTCGCCGGCCGTATTCCGATTAAAATGTACGCTGCTCCATCAAGTCCTCAAGAAGGTCTTGCCATTAAAAGCGATAGTTAAGCGCCAGCCGGATCACAAGCATAAACATTCAAGAGGTTGAACCAATGTACAAGATTCTTTTATTCAGAGGGGACGGTATCGGCCCTGAAGTCTGTGAACAAGCCGTGCGGGTCATAAAAAAACTGGGTGAAAAATTTCACCTCGTATTTGAACTTGAAGAGGATCTTCTGGGCGGCGCGTCTCTCGATAAGCACGGAGTTCCAATGACGGAACAGGCGCTCAAAAAAGCACAGAACGCAGACGCGGTATTCCTCGGCGCCGTGGGCGGGCCGAAATGGGATGATGTCGACCCGGGAAAGAGACCGGAAAAAGGACTTCTGGGGCTGCGTAAAGGTCTCAAGGCCTACGCAAATCTGCGTCCGGTTAAAGTCATCGGTGATCTTTATCAGATCTCCAGCCTGAAAGAAGAGTATGTCAAGGGCCTTGATTTCGTGTTTGTCCGCGAACTCACGGGCGGTATTTATTTCGGAGAGCCCCGCGGAATCGAGAAACTTGCGGACGGGACTGAAAGAGGCGTTAACACGGAAGTTTATACGACGCCCGAAATTCAGAGGATTGCGCACAAGGCCTTTGAGCTGGCCCGCCGCCGAGCCCGCCGGGTGACTTCGGTGGATAAAGCCAACGTCCTCGAATCGAGCCGGCTCTGGCGCAAAGTAGTGACGTCGGTCGGCGCTTCTTTTCCTGATGTAGTACTCGATCACCGGTATGTTGATGACTGCGCGATGCAGCTCGTGCGAAATCCAAAGCAATTCGACGTTGTGGTCACGACGAATATGTTCGGCGACATTTTGAGTGACGAAGCCGCCATGTTGACGGGCTCCATCGGTATGCTTCCTTCCGCTTCTATCGGCGACGGCCCGGCGCTTTACGAGCCTGTGCATGGATCGGCTCCGGACATTGCCGGACAGGACAAGGCCAATCCCCTGGCCGCGCTTCTTTCGGTATCCATGATGATGGAGTACAGCTTTAATCTGCATGAAGTCGCGGCTTCTCTCGAAAAAGCGATTACGCGGGCAATTTCTGAAGGCTGCCGGACTGCAGATATCATGCAGAAAGGCATGAAGCAGGTCGGCTGCGTGGAAATGGGCAGTATCGTAGCGGGATATATTTAATCTTGATCAAAGGAGATTCAAGGCAATGAATCAGTTTAGAGTGGCTATTCTTGGCGTAACGGGGGCGGTCGGGCAGGAATTTATCACGCTTCTCGAAGAAAGAAATTTTCCTGTGAGCGAACTCAGGCCCCTTGCTTCCGCCAAATCTGCGGGAAGCAAAATCCGTTTTCGCGGCCAGGACATCGTGATCCAGGAAGCCCGTGAAGATTCCTTTAAGGACATGGATATCGTACTTTCAAGCGCTGGAGGCTCAGTGAGCAAGCGTCTGGTTCCTCATGCCGTGAAGGCGGGCGCTTTGGTGGTGGATAACACGAGTGCGTTTCGCATGGACCCGGAAGTTCCTCTGGTCATACCTGAAATCAATCCCGAAGACATCGCGTTGAATAAAGGGATCATCGCCAACCCTAATTGCTCCACGATTATTATGCTGGTTCCTTTGTTTCCGCTTCACCGGGTTGCAAAGATAAAACGCATCGTGGTTTCGACTTACCAGTCCGCAAGCGGCGCCGGAGCCAAGGCTATGAAAGAACTCGAGGATCAGACGCGAGATATTCTGGAAGGGCGCCAGCCCCGCAAGGAAGTGTTTCCTCATCAAATCGCGTTTAATCTTTTCTCTCATAACAGCGCTGTCGATGCTGAAACCGGCTATTGTGAGGAAGAGACCAAAATGGTCAAGGAAACCAAAAAAATTTTCCATGACAGCGAGATTGAAGTTTTTCCCACGACAGTGCGGGTTCCCGTAATGCGGGCGCATTCGGAATCTATCTACGTTGAACTTGAGCGGGCTTTGTCCGAAGATGAAATCCGAAAGATACTGGGCAAAGCAGAGGGTCTCCAGATTGTAGATGACAGGAAGGCGAATCATTTTCCGATGCCTATCGAGGCAAGCGGCCAGGACGATATTCTTGTGGGCCGCATCAGGGTTAATAAGTCCCGGCCGAAAGAGATAGCGATGTTTGTTTCGGGGGATCAAATTCGCAAAGGTGCCGCTCTTAACGCGGTTCAAATCGCTGAGCGCTGGGCGGGCAGCGCTGCTGTCAAAACCTCCTGAACCTGGATCGAAACGCCATGGCGAAAAAAAAGTCATCCACCAGAACTTTGGATGACCTCGGGTTTCGGAATATTAAAATTGTGCTGGAATATAACGGCACTCATTATCACGGTTTTCAAAGGCAGCCCGGGCGGCTTACGATCCAGGAAGCCCTTGAAGAAGTTCTCTCGCGCGTATTAAGCCGGCCGATGAAGATCAAGTCTGCGAGCGGCCGGACAGACACGGGCGTACATGCTGCGGGACAAATCGTTAACTTTCTGACAGAATCCGAGCTGCCTCTCTGGAGAATACAGAAAAGTCTTAATGCCCTTCTTCCGCACGATATCGCGGTGACAGGTATTGAAGAAGTCCCGGCAGAATTTCATGCCAGGTTCAGCGCAAAGTCAAAAGTTTACGAGTACAGGGTCTGGAATGCTCCTTACAGGTCTCCTATTCAGGGGGAACGGGCCTGGCATATAAGCATTCCTCTGGACCGGCCCGCCATGAGAAAGGCAATGGGGTATTTGAAAGGGCTTCATGATTTCAAGTCCTTCGCTAATGTCGATCCGGCCCGGAAAGAGGGCTCCAGCACCAGGCGGCGCATCAGTCGATTTGAACTGAAATGCGCGGGGCCGTTGCTCCGATTTCGAGTTGAGGCGGACGGTTTTCTCTATCATATGGTCCGAAATCTGGCCGGGACGTTGATAGAAGTGGGCTGTGGAAAAATAAAGCCGGAGGCGGTAAAGGATGTACTCCTGGCAAGGGATAGAAGAAAAGCGGGTAGAACTGCTCCCGCCTCGGGACTGTGCCTTATAGAGGTGTTTTATGGCGGGTGACGCTGTGATCCCTTCAGCCAAAGAATTATTTTGACACGCTATAACCCTTTTGTTACAATCTCAAACTCTTTTGCACCACTATTAAGGAATAAGGAACTCATATGAAGACCTTCAGAGCCAAAGAAAAAGATTTTGACCGCAAAACATACCTTGTTGACGCTTCCGGACAGACACTCGGACGCTTTGCCACTCAAGTAGCCTGCCTTCTCATCGGAAAAGGAAAGACAGTTTTTGCTTATGATCAGCTTTCCGGAGATCAGGTCATCATTGTAAACGCCGAAAAGGTTTACGTTACAGGAAAGAAAGCCAAAGACAAGGTTTACACGCACTACACGGGATGGTCCGGCGGACTGCGAAGTTACACATACGAGAACTTGATGGAAAAAAAGCCTGAGGAAATTCTAACTCGCGCTGTCTCTCGCATGCTTCCGAAGAATAAACTTGGTCGTGAAATGTTGAGACGTCTGAGAGTTTATGCAGGCGCCAATCATCAGCAGCAGGCTCAAAAGCCGATTGCTTTAAAATTCTAACGGGTTGGTATCTATGGCAGCAACGAAAACATATTATGGTACGGGAAGAAGAAAATCAGCAGTGGCTAAGGTTTGGTTGTTCCCCGGGCAAAAAGGTTTTAAGGTCAACGGAAGAGAACTTCCAGAGTACTTGAGACGTAAAAGTCTCGAAGCGATAGCGGGACGGCCTTTGCAGACTGTTGAGCTCGCAGCCGCTTTCAGAGTTCGTGCTAGTGTTGCAGGTGGTGGAATTTCGGGACAGGCCGGTGCCTTGAGTCTTGGTATTTCCCGGGCCCTCGTTAATTATGATGAAAAGCTTCGACCCAAGCTTCGGAAGGGCGGATTCCTGACGCGTGACCCGCGTGAAAAGGAAAGAAAGAAATACGGCCGCAAAGGGGCAAGAAGACGTTTTCAATATACCAAGCGGTAATGAACAGATCTTTGATCTATTCCTTCCTCTACTGCCTTTTGATTGTCATGGCGCTTACTGGATGCCAAGGTTTTTTGGAAGATTATAATTACGCTCCTGTTGGATCAACTTCCTATTAGCCGCTCCCAGCACCCGTATAGTGACCTGAATCGCAGGTCGTTTTAAAACACTTTCTCTCTTTTCAAAATGTACAGGATATCCCTCTTTGAGAACGAAACGGATATTTTTCATACTTGCCGGTTTGGCCGCATTCCTCGCTATAGCCTGCTTCGCAATTCCGCCTATCATTCTAAAGTCCCAGCCTGTCGAAAAAATACTCGTCGAACGACTTGAAAGAATAACAGGTCGACAACTCGAGTTTACTTCTTTCAAACTCTCTTATTTCCCCTTTATAACGGTGCATTTGAACGAGGCCCGTCTCGTGCCGAGAAGATCGAGTTCTTTTCAAATGCAGGCGGCCGAAGTGAAGATTTATCTTGCACGCCTCCCTATGCTTCTTGGCCGAACCGAGATTGCTAAAATCGTCATGACCCAAGGGGATTTTCAATTCGAATTTCCCGCTTTTCCTCAATACCAAATGATTCACGTGCAAAACGCCAATCTGGAACTCGGAGCTCTTGCCGCAAAATCACCCATTAAATTTAAAGTAGACGGCGGTATCAATGACACCGGTCAGGCGATTTCCGCCGAAGGCTACTTTTCGCTGGATTCCCTGGAGGAATGGAGTTGGGAGGCCTCTGAGTTTGACACCAAAATCAAGATTAATGAAATCACTCTGGGCGGACTGAAGGAGATATTCAAACAGGTTTTTGGGATCAATGTTCTTGAGGGGGTCTGGTCCGGTACATGGCAGCTCAACAAACAGGCTAGCACGAGCACTTTTAATATGGGCGCCCAGATGGATATCAAAGGCCTCATATATCAAATCGATGCAGAAGGTCAGGACTCAGTTTCACCCAAGATGGATGTAAGAGCGGAGTATGAACTTTCCTGGGATACCGAAAAAGATGTTCTGAATGTGCAGAGCATGGCTGTTACGTTTCCTGTCGGACAAATCAGGCTGGAGGGCATGATTGACTGGCAGATGAAAGAAGTCAAGGATCTGCGGGTGACGGCATCGAATATTGTCATGGAGAGCATTCCTCAGTATTTCACGGGTCTTAAAAAAGCCATTCCTTTCAATATAGGATTCTCGGGCCAGAGCGATATCGAAATGTCCCTTTCCGGAACGTGGGACAATCTTGCCCTGCATGTGAACTGGGACCTCACTCATTCGCTGCTTACTTACGCCCGCTATTTTTCCAAACCGAAAACATATCCGATGAATCTCACCTTTGACTATCTCCTGAAGGACCGCAGCCTTCTTTCGGGGGATTTTTCTGTCCGGATAAACGACGTCACGATGAAGGGGACGCTGACCGACCTCGATCTTGCAAGCGGCGAGGGCCAGATAAATATTCTCACGAACAAATTTCAGTTAAACGGATGGGAGAAATTGATTCCGCCTATCCAGAATCTCAAAATAGAAGGGCAGGCGAAGCTGCTCGCCAATTTTGAAGGTAATCTGCAAAAAATCTACGATACGAAAACCACCTTCAATATTACCGTTGAAGAAGGAAAAATGACATCGACAAAGGGTACGTCGATCAGCGGAATCAACCTTGCGCTCGATCTCAGCCCTCTTGCTTTCGATCTTCGAAAGGCGACTTTTAACATCGATGATTCTGCCGTTGCCGCCCGCGTGCTTATTTACGGTCTGAAAGAATCACCTTCAGTGGAACTCAGCCTTGACTCCCAGAGCATGAATGCGGCGCGGGTATTTACGGTAGTCGATGATTTTGCCTCTGAATGGCTGACACCGGCTGAAAGCAAGATCAAGGAAGATTTTATCGATCACGTTATTTATCTATTTCCAGAAGGGCAGTTTTTATCAAATGTTGCAATGAACGCTGAGTTCAAAAACCACCGCTGGACCTTGGCTAATCTGGTTTTTAGCGCCTATCAGGGAGACATCTCGCTCCAGGGAATCTGGGATTTGTCAGGGTGGCCTGGAACTTACCATATGACAGGCAATCTGGAAAAGATCAGTCTTAGCCGGTTCCATACTCGGGCTGACCAGGAGGCAAAGCCGCCTGTGGAAGGCAACCTGTTTCTTAAAGTCGATGTCGAGGGGCAGGCTGGGGACGCATGGCTGGACAGCATGCGCGGAACCGGAGCGATGCTTATGACCAATGGGGCTTTCCGCACCGTGAACCTTTTCAGTACTATTGGAAAGATAGCAGAATTCGAGGCTATCGCCGGTCTCTCTGGCGGCGGCACACCGTTTCATGACATTCATTCGCCGCTTGAAATAGAGAACCGGAAAGTGACCATGCAGGATCTTGCTATTTTGCTTGATAAAGCCAGAATTCAGGCCAACGGAGAGGTTTCTTTCAGAGGCGTACTGAACTACCGGCTCGAGGTTTTTCTTTCGCCCGCTCTTTTCCCGAAAGGTGCGGAAGCGCTTCCCACCGGCAGTGAGGATTTTCTAGGCCCTATTCCGCTGCTCTTGTCAGGTCCTTTTGATTCTCCCGAACTGAAGCCGGATCTGCCCCAGGTTCCGAATTTCCTGAGTCATCTGATCAACAGAAAACCTGAAAAAGCGCTTGATGCTTTTCTCTCGGAAGATTTTTTTCTGGAGCAATGGAAGAAATCATAAGCGTATCTGTTCCAGCATGAGAGCCGCCGCTTCGGCCGCCGCTTTTTTTTTCGATCGGGCTTCGGCGCAAACGTGAAAACGGTCTATTCTTACCTCGCAGCGAATCCCCCCTTTAACGGCCACCCATGAATAGTCCGGAAGGCTCTTCCAGCGTTTCTGACAGAGTTCCTGCAGCTCTGATTTAGGGTCTTCAGTCAGGCGAGTGAGTTCCACTTCTTTCCAGAAGCGTTTGAAAGCTGAATGGATGAATGATTCTGCCGCCTTCATCCCGCCGTCGAGATAGATTGCGGCGATGAGAGCTTCCAGCGCATCAGCCAAAATTTTTTCCTCAAGAGCCTTCTGAGACGGAATGCTTTTTCCGGTTCGGAGCTGCTTGTCCAGCCCGATCGAACCGGCGATAAGTGCGAGCGTTCTTCGGGATACGAGAGCCGCCCGGTACCGGCTCAAACTCCCTTCGGCGGCAGATCCGTAAAGTGAGTAGACTTTTCTGCTCACGATAAAATTCAGGATGGAATCTCCGAGAAACTCGAGACGTTCGAAGCTGGGAAGGGTTTCGGAAAGCGAATCCTGGCAGGAAGAATGTCTGAGCGCGGCCTCAAGCAGAGATTTATTGCGGAAAGAGTGGATTTTCCTGTTTTCCTCTTCTGACTTGCGGATTTGTCCCGGTTGAAAACTCATACACACAGAAAATAGTACCGCGAGGCGAAGATGTCAACCGAAGATGACGGCAAAGCTGGACGCTATTCCCGTCAAAATAAGGGCTTAGGCCATATATCAAATTGACATTGAATAACCGCTTTCCTATAATCCAGAGCTCAACTTGCCTATTCAACAGACCAAGCGCATTTGACATTCTGCGAGGTAACAATCAGAGATGCTTAACTGTGCCATTTTAGGCGCAACCGGTTATACCGGAATGGAGCTGATTAAAATTCTGCTCCGGCATTCCCATGTCCGCATCAGCGCACTCACGACCCGCCAGAAAGAATCGTTTCCCGTTCAGTCTCTTATTCCCACTCTCTCTTCCGATATCGATCTGCAGGTGCGGTCTCATTCTTTTTCAGAGCTGAAACGATCGACCGATCTTTTTTTTCTCTGCCTGCCGCACACCGGTGCGATGGAAGCGGCCGTGAAACTCAGAAAAATGGGGAAACTTGTCATTGATCTTTCAGCGGATTTCCGGCTCAAAAACGCCAAGACTTATGAATCATGGTACGGGGTTCATCACGAGTGTCCGGAACTTTTAAAGGAAGCGGTGTATGGTCTACCCGAATTCCATCGGGCGAAAATTAAGGATGCAAAGCTGATCGCGAACCCGGGCTGTTATCCTACCGCCGCCGCGCTGGGTATCGCGCCTCTGGTTGAACGCGGCCTTATCGAACTCGATTCTATCATCATCGATGCGAAATCAGGCGTGAGCGGCGCCGGAAAAAAACTTAACATGTCGACCCAGTATTATGAGCTCGAAGAAAATTTTTACGCTTACCGGGTCGGCAATCACCAGCACACTCCGGAAATCGAGCAGACTCTTACGGTTCGCAACGGCGGGAAGCCTGTTCAGGTCACTTTTACGCCTCATCTTCTCGCGGTGAAAAGAGGAATCCTTTGCACGATCTATCTTCAGAAAAAAAAGGCCGTGAAAGCGGCCATGATCGGCGACGCTTTCAGGCAGGCATATAACAAGGAACCGTTTGTCAGGCTCAAGGCTGAGGGAAGTTATCCGGCATTGAAAGACGTTCAGCACACCAATTACTGTGATGTCGGCTGGTATGTGAATGAGAAGTCAGGACGGATTATCGTCATCACGGCCATCGATAATCTTCTTAAAGGGGCTTCCGGCCAGGCTGTGCAGAATATGAATATTTGTCTCGGTTTTCCCGAGACAGAAGGGTTTGGTCTATGAAGAAGCCTTTATGGCAGCGTATCAGTAAGGGCACTGTGACATCTCCCGAGGGATTCAGGGCGAGCGGCATGTATAGCGGAATCAAACGCAACAAACATAAATACGACAGTTCCCTGATTTTCTCGGAAAAACCCTGTACCGCAGCGGGCACCTTTACCATTAACAAAGTCAAAGCCTGGTCGGTGCTTCATTCGATGAGAGCGGTGAGAGTCGCTTCAAAGCATCACGCGATCCTTGCCTCCAGTGGAAATGCCAACTGCATCAACGGGATCGAAGGAAAGCAGGCGCTCGATGAGTGTGTCGCGGAAGCCGCGGCACAGCTCAATATCAATTACGATGAAATCCTCGCTGCCCAGACGGGTCTTATCGGCGTTAAGTTTCCCACCCAGAGGTTGAAACGGGCCATACCGATACTGGTCAAGAAACTGTCGGACGGCGAAAGCGGCGGCAGGGCTGCGGCTAAAGGTATCATGACGACCGACAGGACCGTCAAGCAGGTAGCGCTGTCTTTTTATATTGGGGACAAAAAGGTGACAATCGGGGCCTGTGCCAAGGGCGCGGGAATGGTGCATCCGAACATGGCGACAATGCTGATGTTTATCACGACCGATTGCGCGATCACAAAGCCCCTTCTCGGACGCGCGCTCCGGCATGCCGTAGACGACTCATTTAATAAAATGGCGATCGATAACGACATGAGCACGAATGATATGGTCTTCGTGCTCGCTAACGGAGCTGCCGGCAATCCGGTCCTTTACAAAGTCGACAGAGTCTACCACCTTTTCCGGGAAGCCCTCGAAGAAGTCTGCCGGATCATCTCTTATGATATGGTGCGCGACGGAGAAGGCGTCACGCATGTCTGTACCCTTAGAATAAAGGGCGCCAAAAATCCTACGCTGGCTGAAAAAGCGGCCCGTCAGGTCGGTAATTCAATGCTCTTTAAAACCATGCTTGCAGGCGCGGATCCTAACTGGGGCCGTATCGCCGCTGCCATTGGCGCAAGCGGGTTGAGCTTCGATCCCGACGATCTTAATATCACGATTGGCGATGTACCCGTCGTCCACAATGGGCGTATGCGTGCACTCAATCTGCCGAAAGCAAGAAGAGTTCTTCTGCGCAAGGAGTTTCCTATCGAAGTCACTGTCGGCAACGGACGCGGCAACGCTCACTTTGTGACGTGTGACCTGACCGCAAAATATGTAATGATCAATGCCGCGTATTCCTAATATACTATGACTATGGCGCAGACGGATGGCATGAAAGAAATGGGGATGCAGGAACTCGTGGATAAAGCGGGTATTCTTATCGAAGCCCTGCCTTATATCAAGAAATTCCGCGGCAAGGAAATTCTCATAAAGTACGGAGGCGCCGCGATCACTTTCGAAGAAATCCGCGACAACGTCCTGCACGACCTTGTTTTCATGAACTATGTCGGCATGAAGCCTATCCTGATTCACGGGGGCGGGCCGTATATTACCGAGAACCTGAAAAAAAAAGGCATACAAAGCCAGTTCATCAACGGGCTGAGAGTGACGGATAAGGCTACGGTAGATACTGTGGCGGAGACGCTGAGTGAAATAAATAAGACGATCACTCACGACCTCAACCGTTTCGGAGCGCGTGCTATCGGCCTTTCGGGACATCACGCAGACATTCTTCACGTCCGAAAAAATATGGAGAACGGAGACATCGGTTACGTCGGCGAAGTTACCCACGTCAACATTCATCCCATCAAAGAACTGACGGAGTTTAATATCATTCCCGTTATTTATCCTATCGGTGTCGATGAAAACGGCGAGGCCTATAATGTGAATGCTGACGAAGCGGCGGCGAATATTGCCATGGCTATGGGAGTACAAAAGCTCATAGTGCTGACAAATGTGCAGGGAATCATGAAAGATCCGGCAGACGAAAAGACGCTTTATTCATCGGTAGCCGTCAAGGAAGCCCAGGAAATGATCGCGAACAAGATTGTAACCGGCGGCATGATCCCGAAGGTCAAAGCCTGCATCGATGCGATCCAGGGCGGAGTAAAAAAAGCTCACATTATCGACGGCCGCATCAAGCATTCGCTTCTTCTGGAAATCTTCACCGATAAAGGTATCGGAACCGAAATTACTATTTAATCCCGCCTCGGCAGGGGACGACCTATCATGTCTCTTCAATTTCCCGGAATATAAAATGAAAACACGCGACATCGAAAAACTTTATAAAGAATATATTCTTCCGACTTACACCCAGACCCCTCTTTGCATCGCAAAAGGCAAAGGCTCGAAGGTGTGGGACCTCGAAGGCAAAGAATACCTGGATTTTTTTCCTGGCTGGGCAGTTTCTGCGCTGGGGCATTGCCATCCCAAAATTGTGAGCGCTTTGAAGATCCAGGCTAAAAAAGTCATCCATATTCCCAATAACTTTTTAAATCTCAAGCAAGCTCAGCTCGCGCGTGAGATCTCGAAAAACGCATTTCCTTGCAGGATCTTTTTTTGTAACAGCGGAGCCGAGGCCTCGGAAGCAGCCATTAAGTTTTCCCGGAAGTTTGGAAATCCAACAGGACGGTTTGAGATTATTTCCATGCGGAAATCATTTCACGGCAGAACGATGGGCGCAATGACCGCCACTGGGCAGGAGAGGATCCATAAGGGTTTTGACCCGCTTCCAGCCGGTTTTCGCTACGCGGACTTCAACGATCTGGCTTCCGTGAAAAGTCAGCTTACGGACAAGACCGTTGCAATTTTTCTGGAACCGATCCAGGGCGAGGGCGGCGTCCAGATCGCGGAGCCGGAATTTCTCCAGGGACTCCGGAACCTGTGTGATGCTAGAAAACTATTGCTTATCTTTGACGAAGTCCAGACCGGAATGGGACGAACGGGGAAGATGTTCGCATATCAGAATTACGACCGCGTCGAGCCCGATCTCATGACGCTCGCGAAAGCGCTGGGCGGAGGTGTTCCAATCGGTGCACTCGCAGTGAATAATAAAATTATTGAGCCCATTTTTACGCCTGGTTCGCATGGCTCGACGTATGGTGGAAATCCGCTTGTATGCGCCGCTGCTCTCGCCGTGTTTGAGACTATCAAAAAGGATAAACTCCTTACCAATGCGGCCCGGATGGGAACTTATTTGCAGCACAGGCTGGGTGAGCTGAAAGACAAATACGACATCGTGAGCGAAGTCCGTGGGCTCGGTCTCATGTGCGCTCTTGAGCTCAGGGTTCCCGGAGCGCCTTTCGTTGACGCGGCACGCAGCAAAGGACTTTTGGTCAATTGCACGCAAGAAAAAACACTACGAATCATGCCCGCGATCACGGTGACCAAACGCCTGATCGACTCCGCCATACGGATTCTGGACGAGGTGCTGGCGGAAGCGAATAAAGAAGTCGAGGCCTAAATGAAGAAACATTTGATCTCCATAAAGGATCTGGATTTCAAAGACATTGAAAAAATTTATTCCCTGGCGGAAGAGGTGAAACATTCGCCGGAAAGTTTTCAGAACGCGCTTCGCGGCCAGAAGTTCGGCTTGATCTTCGAAAAGCCTTCTACCCGCACATGGGTTTCTTTCGACACCGGCCTTTTCTCGCTCGGCGGCAGTTCTGTTTACCTGGGTCCCGACGATATGCAGCTCGGGGTCAGGGAAGAGATCCGGGACGTGGCGCGCGTTCTCGGCCGTTATCTTTCGGGAGTTATCATGAGGACATTCGCGCACAGCACGATTACGGAGTTCGAGCGCTACTTTCAGAAGCCGGTTATCAACGGTTTGAGCGATTACGAGCATCCGTGCCAGGCGCTTGCCGATTATTTCACGCTCCGCGAACATCACGGAGACAAGAAAACCACTCTTGCTTTTATAGGCGACGGGAATAACGTGCTCAACTCGCTTCTCTATCTCGCCGCGAAGCTGGGCCACGAGATTCGTTATGCGACGCCGAAGAAGCATGAACCGGACAAGCAGGTTCTCGCCGAGGCGCGCGCCCTGGCGAAAGAAACAGGCGCAAAAATCATAGGCACGAATGATCCAAAAGAAGCTGCCCGCGGCGCGGACGCTCTTTACACAGACGTCTGGGTAAGCATGGGACAGGAAAAGATCAGAGCTCAGAAACTTAAGGCTTTCAAAGGTTTCCAGGTAAATGAAAAACTTCTGGCTCTCGCGAAAAAGAAAGCGCTCGTCATGCACTGCCTGCCCGCTCACAGGGGCGAGGAAATTACAGAGGGAGTCATGGAAGGTGCGAATTCCGTCGTGTTTGATCAGGCTGAAAACCGTCTGCATGTCCAGAAGGCGGTTCTGCTCTTTCTCTGCGCTTCCTGAGACGGCGCTGACTTTTATGATTAGCCGCCGCAAGGCACTCAGGCTCGGCGATTATATAAACAACGAAACAAGAGGGTAGAAAGACATGAAGAAAAAAGTCATTCTCGCATATTCCGGTGGACTGGATACCTCCTGCGCTGTGAAGTGGATCAAAGATAAATACGATGCCGATATCATCTGTTTTTCAGCGTTCATCGGCGAAGTCCCCGATCGCAAGAAACTCGAGAAGAAGGCGCTCGCTTCGGGTGCAAAAAAAGCCTACATCGAAGACATGAAAGAAGAATTTGCGAAGAACTTCATCACGCCAGCGCTCTGGGCCCATGCCCGCTATGAAGGGAAGTACCCTCTTGCGACCGCCATTGGCAGGCCTCTGATCGCGAAAAGGCTGGCCGAAATTGCTATAAAAGAAAATGCCGAGTATGTGGCTCACGGCTGTACGGGCAAAGGCAACGACCAGGTTCGCATCGAAGTCGGCGTACGCTCTATCGCGCCTCACCTCAAAATTATCGCGCCTTTGCGCGAATGGGAGTTCAAATCCCGGGAAGAAGAGATCGACTACGCCAAGAAACACCGTATTCCGGTGGCGGCGACCAAAGCGAGCATCTACTCTATTGATAAAAACATTTGGGGTATCGCGATCGAAGCCGGCATCCTCGAAGATCCGATGCGCGAACCGCCTAAAGACGCGTATGTCATGACTAAAGACCTCGCCGACGTGCCGCGGCAGCCCAGGTACATCACCATCGAGTTCAAAGACGGCGTTCCCTTCAAATTAAACGGTAAGCAGATGGGGCTTGTCGCTCTTATCGAGGCGCTGAATAAAGTCGGCGGTGACTACGGCGTCGGCCGATTCGATATGATCGAGAATCGCCTTGTCGGTATCAAGAGCCGCGAAGTTTACGAAGCGCCGGCCGCCGAAATTCTGCTTCGTGCTCACAGCGAACTCGAATCCATGGTCATGGACAGGGAGTTCATTCACTATAAGCGCCTGCTGTCAGAAAAGTATGCGCAGCTCGTGTATTTTGGGCTGTGGTTTTCTCCGCTAAAGGACGCGCTGGATGAGTTCTTCAAGCTGCATCAAAATCGTGTTACGGGACTCGTGCGAGTGAAACTGCACCAGGGGCATGCTCTCTGCGTCGGGCGTGAATCGAAATACTCACTTTACTCTGAAAAGCTGGCGACTTACACCGCTGCAGACGAGTTCGATCATACTTCCGCGAAAGGCTTTATGAAAGTCTGGGGCCTGCCTTACGAAGGAATGGCTCGGACCAAGGTTAAACGGTAAGGAGCTTTATGGCAAAAGTGCTGTGGGGGGGACGTTTCAAGAAGGGAATGCATCCGTCGCTGAAGAATTTCAGCTATTCTCTCGCGACGGATATCGAGCTTCTTGACGCTGAAATCGCGCTCGACGCCGCGTGGGCGAAGATGCTTGCGCGGGCCGGGCTCATTTCGCGCGCAGATGCCCAGAAACTTGTCCGCGGTCTCGAAAGTGTGCACCGGGACGTTCGCTCGGCTCTGGGCTCTGAACGCACCGTTGTCGAGTGGATCGATACTTTTGAAGATATCCACACTCTCATCCAGACTTTTCTCGAGAAAAAAGTCGGGGCGCTGGGAAAGAAAATTCATACCGGCCGCAGCCGTAACGATCTGGTCGTGACTTCTACCCGTCTTTATCTGAGAGGGAGAACGGCTGCGGTGCTCGAAGGAATGACGGCGCTTCAGAAAGGTCTGGTTATGAGCGCCCGTACAGCGGGGGACGCCGTTATCAGCGGCGTAACGCATTTGAGGCATGCCCAGCCAATACTGGTCGCCCATCATCTGCTCGCCTATGTCGAAATGCTGCAGGAGGACAAGGGCCGGTTTCTCGATTGCCTGGAAAGAATGGATGTGCTTCCACTCGGATCGGCGGCGCTTGCGGGTTCGGGGATCCGGATCGACCAGAAATTTCTCGCCCGCGAACTCGGATTTTCAAAAATAACGTCTAACAGCCTTGCCGCAGTCAGCGATCGGGCATTTTTGACAGAATTCGCAGCAGACCTGGCGATTCTCTGGACCCATCTCTCCCGGCTTTCAGAAGACTTCATCCTCTGGAATTCCGAACCGTTTAATTATGTAGAGCTGGATGACTCCTTTTCGACGGGCTCGAGTCTTATGCCGCAGAAGAAAAATCCGGATGTTTTCGAACTCACGCGTGGGAAATGCGGATTCATTATGGGTATGCTCCAGGGGCTTCTTGTAATGCAGAAGGGCCTGCCCCTCAGTTACAACCGCGATCTTCAGGAAGATAAACCGCACCTCTTCGACAGCATTCACGAGACACTGAAAACTCTCGAAGTCTTGTCGCTGACAATCGCAACGTGTTCTTACGTTCCGGAAGGATTAAAACGGTCTGTCGACGATGACTCTCTTTTTGCGACGGACATTCTCGATTATCTTGTCCACAAGGGGCTTCCTTTCAGTGAGGCTCACGAAAAAGTTGGCGGTATTGTTCATTGCGCTATCCAGTCTGGAAAACGCATGCGGGAGCTGCCGCTCGACGAGTTCAAACAATTTTCCACTCTATTTGAGAAAGACATTTATGGGATTTTCGACCCTGCCGCTTCGGTGCGCCGCAAAAAAACCATCGGCAGCACTCATCCGGACCGGGTCGAGTCAGAAATGAAACGCTGGGAGAAAGCGCTTGGAATAGCCAAAACAGGTAAGTCCAGCTTGCGCCGGCGAAAAAATATCGACAGAGCGGTTATCCACGGGAGCTAAAGATCAGTCATGCATGATTTCAAATATAAAAACGGGGAACTGTACTGTGAAAACGTTCGCGTCTCCGACATCGCCAAGGAAGTCGGAACGCCTGCATACATCTATAGCCACAAGACCTTTGTCGAACACATCGACAAGATTCAGCAGGCTTTTAAAAAGGTAAATCCGCTAATTTGTTATTCCATGAAAGCGAACTCCAATCTTGCCATCATTAAATCGGTCGTGAGCTGCGGCGCCGGCCTTGATATCGTTTCGGGCGGGGAGCTTTTCCGGGCTAAAAAGGTCGGCTGCGAACCCTCAAAAATCGTTTTCGCCGGGGTCGGAAAATCCGCCGAAGAAATTGAGGACGCGATTCGGTATGGAATTCTTTTTTTTAACGTTGAGTCGCTTCCCGAACTGGAACTGATCGACAAGATTTCCGGTAAGCTCGGAAAAAAAACCTGTGTTTCCCTGCGCGTGAATCCTGATGTCGACGCGCAGACGCATCATCACATCACTACGGGGAAAGCTGAGAGCAAGTTCGGCATCGATCTTGCAGCAGCGAGGGCTATTTTTGCCAGGCATAAAGATTTCACGGCGCTCCGTTTTTCCGCCATCCATGTTCACATTGGTTCCCAGATTCTATCGAGCGAGCCTTTCGTAAAGGCCTTTACCAAGGTGCTCGCTTTTATCGACGAGATCGAGAAAAAAAATGGTATCAAGATCGAATATTTAAACCTGGGCGGCGGTCTGGCTGCGGTTTACAGCGATGAGACGCCGCAGACGGCAGCGCAGTATGCAAAAAAAATTCTGCCTCTTTTCCGCGGCCGGAAGTTCAGACTTGTTTTCGAGCCGGGACGTTTTGTTTCAGCTAACGGGGGCATTCTCGTCGGAAAGGTCCACTACATCAAGCAGACGAGTGTGAAAAATTTCGCGATTGTCGACGCGGCGATGAATGATCTCATCCGTCCTGCTTTGTATGAAGCCCATCACGAAGTGTATCCGCTGCGCCGGGAATCGAAGAGGAAGAAATGGGTGTATGACGTCGTTGGTCCCGTATGCGAAAGCGGAGACGTGCTTGCCCGGGACCGTTACCTCCAGGAACTTGTTACAGGAGACTATATTGCCATAATGACCGCGGGCGCTTACGGCTTTGTCATGGCATCGACTTACAACTCCCGTCCCCGCCCCTGCGAAGTCCTCGTGAAAGGCAGCCGCTACGAAGTAGTGCGCAAAAGAGAAACCCTGCAGACGCTGATCCAGGGGGAAACCATCCCGGATTTCGTATAGTAAGTGTTCATGCGGGACGCGTCTACTTTAGACGCGCCAGCACGTGCCGGCGCAGTTGTAAAACATTCCGCACGGTTTGCTTTTTATTTGATTTATTTAAAGCATTTGAGTTTAACGGCGGAGCTGGACGTCGTGGCGGGCTTCGAAAGCGTCTATGGCAGGCGCTTCTTTCATGCTGAGACCGATATCGTCCAGGCCGTGCATGAGGCGATTTTTGACCGATGCTTCGATATCAAAATGGAAAGCGATTTCTTCATCGAGATGAAGCACAAGGCGTTGTTCTTCCAGGTTAATGGTGGCTTCCAGCCCAGGAAAACGCTCCACCATTTGAAAAATCTCATCGGCTTCGGGTTCCGATAATTCGACCGTAAGAAGGCCGTTCTTCACACTGTTGCTTCTAAAGATGTCGGCGAAACCGGGTATGGTTCCGCCCGCTGTTTCTCTACGGGGAGCGACGACGACTTTGAATCCGTATTGCTGAACCGCCCAGACAGCATGTTCCCTGCTCGATCCGCATCCGAAATTATTCTTTGCCACGAGAATCGTCGCGCCCGCAAACTCGGGACGGTTCAGAGGAAAATTTTTGTCGGGATCGCCAGACGGCAGATAGCGCCAGTCGTAAAAGAGAAATTCGCCGAATCCTGTCCTTTTGATCGATTTCAGGAATTGTTTCGCGATGATTTGATCTGTGTCGACGTTGGCGGTATCGAGAATGGCAATTTTGCCGCGCTGAATGTTGATAGGTTCCATAATCTCGTCTGCTCAGGAGTGTACTGGTTCGTAATCCCAGGTGCGAATGTCCACGAAATGCCCGGCTATGGCGCACGCGGCGGCCATCTCAGGGCTTACCAGGTGAGTCCGCCCGCCCTTGCCCTGACGGCCTTCGAAATTTCTGTTGGATGTGGAAGCGCAGCGCTCTCCGGGGCTGAGCTGATCCGGATTCATCGCAAGGCACATGCTGCAGCCGGACTGGCGCCAGTCGGCGCCGGCTTGTTTGAAAATAAGGTCGAGACCCTCGGTCTCGGCTTGTTTTTTAACCTGCTGGGAGCCCGGGACGACGAGGACTCGCATGCCTTCGGCGACCTTGCGGCCTTTAAATACGGCAGCCGCGGCCCGCAGATCTTCGATCCGGGCATTGGTGCAGCTTCCAATGAAAACGGTATCAACTTTGACTTCCGTAAAAGGTGTGCCGGGTTTAAGTCCCATGTATTTTAACGCCTGCTCCACATCTTTGGGGCTGTAGCCGGGAACTTCATCCGGAGCCGGAACGCGGCTCGTCACATCAAGCACCATGCCCGGGCTCGTCCCCCAGGTGATCTGGGGCGCGACTCTGGAGGCATCGATCACGAGTTCCCTCTCATAGGAGGCGCCTTCATCCGTGGGAAGGCTCTTCCAGAGTTTAAGAGCATTATCCCAGTCTTTGCCTTTGGGGGCATAAGGACGGCTGCCGGACGCAAGATATTGAAATGTGGTTTCGTCGGGAGCGATGAGTCCGGCGCGGGCACCCGCCTCAATCGTCATATTGCACATGGTCATGCGCGCTTCCATTGAAAGGGCGCGAACGGCTTCTCCGCAGTACTCAAGAACATAGCCCGTACCGCCGGCGGTTCCGATATTACCGATCAATTTCAGAATAAGGTCTTTAGCCGTAACCCGGGGCGCTGTTTTGCCGCTGAATTCGACGCGGAAAGTTTTGGGTCTTTTTTGCGGAAGACACTGAGTCGCGAGTACGTGCTCGACCTCCGAGGTTCCAATGCCAAACGCCAGCGAACCAAACGCGCCATGAGTCGAGGTGTGAGAGTCGCCGCACACAATAGTCGTGCCCGGAAGAGTCAGGCCAAGTTCGGGTCCGATAATGTGAACGATGCCTTGGAGCTCGCTTTTTAAATCATATAAAGTGATGCCGAATTGGCGGCAATTCTCAACAAGCTGGTCGATCTGGGTTTTAGAAATGGGATCTTTGATGTTTTCCCGGTCGTCAGTGGGAACATTGTGGTCCATGGTCGCAAAAGTCAGGTCGGGGCGGCGGACGCGGCGGTTCGTCAAACGCAAGCCTTCAAAAGCCTGGGGACTCGTGACTTCGTGCACAAGGTGGCGGTCTATATAGATGAGAGACACGCCGTCGGGAAAGGTTTTAACGACGTGGCGGTCCCAGATTTTGTCGAAGAGGGTCTGGCTCATAGGCCGGCTAGTATAACGTGGCAGGCTTTGGAAACCAAATAAAAACCTTTGGAATATCCCGTGAGAATCGAAATCGGCAGTTTCCAAGAAAGGCATCCAATGATATCATAACCTCTTCACAGCTCTTTTCTAACGAGGAGTTCGAATCCATGCCCCAGCAATTGACTTTCCACAAGATGGAAGCTTCCGGCAACGATTTTATCGTTGTCGATAACCGTCTGAAACTGGTGAAGGACGCTACGGCTTTCGCAAAGAAAATCTGCGTTCCCCATACGGGCGTCGGTGCGGACGGCCTGCTTTTGCTCGAAAGCTCCCGCAAAGCCGACTTCAAGATGCGAATTGTCAACTCGGACGGTTCGGAAGCCGAGGCCTGCGGCAACGGTTTTCGCTGTATCGCTCTTTACGCTCATACCATGCTAAAGCTGCCCACTCAGTTTAAATTCGAATCTCTGGCAGGTCTCATCGAGGCGCGTATCCAGAAGAACAACGTGAAAGTAAAGATGGTCAAGCCCACCGGCTACAAGGAAGGGCAGATCGAAGTTCTTCAAAACAGGCTCCATTATTTCTTTTTGAATACGGGTGTCCCGCACGTGGTCATCTTTGTTCAGGGTCTCCGCAAGGTAGATGTTCAGGAGCTGGGCCGGGCGATCCGGAACCACGCGTCTTTCAAGCCCAAAGGCACAAACGTTAATTTCGTCGAAGTAACGGGAAAGAAATCGATTCATGTAAGAACCTACGAGCGCGGCGTGGAACAGGAAACTCTCGCCTGCGGGACAGGCTCGACGGCGGCCGCGATCGTCAGCGCCCTGATGGGTTATACGACGGCGCCTGTCAGCGTGAAAACGAGCGGCGGAGAACTTCTCACGATTGATTTCAAGATTGCCGGCAAAGACGTCAAAAGCGCCTATCTCGAGGGCGAAGCAAGATTCGTCTACGAAGGCAAATTGATGGAAACGATCTTTTAACCCTTGAAGACCTGAGGTTCTGATCATGAGTACGAAGAAGAGAGTTTTTGAAGGTTCCATGGTAGCGCTCGTCACGCCTTTTCGCAGCGGCAAGGTGGACGAAAAGGCGCTGAAGAAACTGATCGAGTTTCATATCAAGAGCGGCACCGATGTTCTCGTTCCCTGCGGCACGACGGGGGAGTCTGCGACTCTTTCACATGAAGAACACCGCAAGGTTCTTTCCTTTGTCGTTGCAGAGGTGGGCGGCCGCATTCCCGTCATCTGCGGGGCAGGCTCCAACAATACAGCCGAATCTCTCGAACTCGTCAAGCACTCGAAGAAGATCAAAGCAGACGGCGTGCTTGTCGTGACGCCTTATTACAATAAGCCTACGCAGGAAGGTCTTTATTTGCATTATGAAACGCTGGCGGCCAAAGGCGGCGGTATTCCGATCGTTCTCTATAATGTCCCCGGCCGTACGGGAGTTTCAATGAACCCTGAAACGGTTGCCCGGCTTTATAAGCTGCCGGAAGTCGTTGCGGTCAAAGAAGCGAGCGGCAATCTCGATATTACGGAAAGAATCCGCGAGTTGTGCGATATCACGATTCTATCCGGCGAGGACGGGCTGACGCTTCCGCTGATTCTTATCGGCGCGAGGGGCGTCATCTCGGTGACCGCCAACGTTGCTCCTGAGCGTATGAGAATGATGGTCCACGCCGCTCTGCGGCACGATTTTGACGAAGCGCTCGCGATTCACCGGGAACTGTATCCTCTTTCAAGGGCCATGTTCATCGAAACGAATCCGATTCCCGTCAAAACGGCTCTCGGAATGATGCGGCTTATACAACCCGAACTGCGCCTGCCTCTCTGCCCGATGAGCTCGGAAAATACGAAAAAACTCAGACAGGTTCTCAAAGAGACTGGGGTTTTGTCATGATAAAGCTCGCCGTTGCTGGCGCATGTGGCCGAATGGGGCGCCGGATACTCACTCTGGCCGCTCAGGACAGCACTTTTAAGATTGCGGGCGCCCTCGACCGGATGGAAGATCCTAATGCGGGGGAAGATGTCGGCGTCATGATTGGCGTAAAGCCTTTAAATATTTATGTTTCTGACGATAAAGCCGCTGTATTTGAGAGCGCGGATGTCGTCATTGATTTCAGCCACCATAGCGCGGTTCAGGAGCATCTTAAGACAGCCGTTAATCATAGGACCGCTTACGTTCTGGGTACTACTGGCTTAACGGAAGCGCATCACAAGGCGCTCAAACGGGCTTCGCAGAAGATTCCCATCGTCCAGGCTCCCAATATGAGCGTAGGCGTTAATCTTCTGTTCAAACTCTCGGAACTGGCGGCGAAAGTCCTGGATGAGAGTTATGATCTCGAAATTACGGAAATCCATCACAAGATGAAAAAAGATTCGCCGAGCGGAACTGCGGTAAAGCTTCTTGAAATTCTTGCAGCAGAACGCAAGAGGAGCCTCAAGAAAGACGTTGTTTATGGCCGCGAAGGGGAAACCGGTGAGCGTCCTCGCGGTGAAATCGGAGTATTCGCATTGCGCGGTGGCGACGTTGTTGGAGAACACACAGTTTCTTTCTTCGGCGATGGAGAAAGAGTGGAGCTGGTTCATAAAGCATCATCCAGGGACGCTTTCGCGCAAGGCGCGCTGAGAGCGGCAAAATTTGTTGCAAAGAGAAAATCAGGTCTTTATGATATGCAACAAGTCCTCGGTATCGCATCATAGACAGGCAAAAAACCCTTTTTTTGCTCACTTAGGTTACTTTTTAAATAACTGAGTAGTGTCCCGCTATGACATTGATACGATCGCTGCTAATTGCCGTCGGATTGGTCTGTCTTCAATTGACGAGCTTCCCGCTTTCTCTTTTTTCCGCGGAAGAAAACGGCGAAAGCTGGGAAGAGCTGCAAACCTGGGTTCAAAGCCTCGAGGAGGAGGAAACCAGTGAAAGCTCTCCGCCCGGAGAGACGCAGACTGTAAGAGAAGTTCCCGCGCTTGGCGGGAGAGCTTCCGAAGAAGCCCCGATTCCCGAAACCCCTTCAACACCCGTTATTATTCCAGAAACGCCGCCGCCGCAGTCTTCCGAAGCCCAGATTATCGAGCCCGCCATTATTTCGGCGCCCCCCGAATCCCGGGAAGCGATCATCGCAAAACCTGTCACGTCTCCTTCCGGGACGACGGTAAGTTCCACAGGCGGCTACTCATTCGGTTCATCAGTGGCGGCAACCCCGAGCGGTGCGACAGCTTCTGCTCCCGCGGTGAAAAAACCCCGTGAAAGGCGCCGCGAGAAAAAAGACGAAAAGCCTCCCGAGAATATTTACGCAGATCATTTCTTTTTAAATCCCGATCAGAAAATTCAATATCAAACTTCCGAAACGGCGGGTTTCGTCTTTGTGGAATCCAGCGGGCCGGGCGGACAGCCAGACTATTCGATCGTGACCGATTTTGGCGGCAACGTCGTTCGAACCCAGAAAATCCCTGGTGCAGACAGTCTGGACGCCGCGCGCAAACATATAGAAGAACATCTCGAGGTCTCAGAATTTGAGGGGGTTGAAGTCAGGAAGCTGACGCTTTCTTCGGGGCCTGAAGAAAGCAAGACCCGCTTCTGGGTCGGCCACAAGAGTTTTCTTACTCCCGATGAAGCCTTTGCCGAAATCGCCATGATTAAAACGGCCAGCCAGGCGAAAGGCCTCGACTTCACAAAAATGGTCGGCGAGGCCCAGGCCTACGTAGGAGAACCAGAAAAAGACAAACCGATAGAGATCAACGCACCGGCCAATTTCGAAAAAGAAGAAAAGATGATGCTGAAGATGATGGACGGTCTAGACATCGGCGAAAAAATGTTTGGTCCTTTTACAGGGGAAACTTCAGGTGAAAAAATAGTCTGGCAGTCTTTCGGTGAAACGAGCTGGCGCCGGACCAATCTGGAATCTTTAGGTTACAGCGAGCAGGCGGGGTTCTGGACAAACCGTATCGTCTTTAAAGGATTGCGCGCCCCTCTCAGCACGATCGATCCATTTGTGGAATCGACCATCGCCATGGAATCAGACGGCGTGGATTTCAAAGATAATATGAAGCTTTGGGCGGGCCTGGAATGGCGGCCCCTCAGCACCAATCCCTGGCTGTATAATTATCGCCCCTACGGGCTCCCCCTTCTGGAATGGGTCCGCAACTACCGTTTCTACGTGATGTACGGCGACCGTATCAATCTCAAAGATGAAATCGGCGGCAGCTACGGCTACGATCTGCACTGGGGCGTCCAGATCTTCTACGAATTCGGTATCGATCTTCCCGGCGCTGGGGAAGGGACTCCCGAAACGCCGACGGATTTCCTGCGCCAGTATGTATGGGGCGAGTATTTTGGTAATTACCGTGCCGAAATGACCGGTTTCAGCGCCGAAGAAAACCCGAACAATGTCCTTTTGAATTCCAATTTCCTTCTAGGTGTAAGGCTTCCCGGCATTCCTCTTCCGGCCAATCCTATCAATGACGAACTCGTCCTTATGCCCTACATGCGTTTCGAACACGTGAACAGCACCCAGTTTTCATTTCCTTTCCAGAACCAGTATTTTGTAGCCGCCGGCGTCAGGTGGATGCCGTTCAGGACTTACCGGTTCAAGGAAAACGAGTGGCTTTCGAAGGTAAAAGTATTCGGAGAATATGTCGGTGTCGGACTTGTCCAGCATGCGAAGCAGGACGGCGAAGCTCCCAATGCCGTCCGCTATGATTTCCGTTTTGGGGTTAACATATCCAGCAGAAGATTCTAGTCTGAATGAATAAAACGCAAAAAAAATCTCACGGACTTGGACGCAGACTCGCCGCATCGATGCTTTCTCTCCTCATTGTTTCAGGTACCGGTATGCCCAGGGCCGGCGCCTCCATTCAGAACATCCTTAATAATTCCAGTTTTGAGCAGGCCATTGGCGGGTCAAACAACTGGGATGCGACAGCCAACCGCGGCTTGAGTCTTGAAAGTGTGGCCGGAGCGCCTGATGGCAGCAGGGTTTTGAGAATTTCTGAAGCGGCGCTGGCTGCAGGGGAGTTCGGATTTACGTTTCAAGGTGCCTTTCCGGCCAATCCTGGGGACCGTATAACGGTCAGCGGGTTTGCGCGCGAAGTGCTCGATGACGCGGACGCCACCGATGAAGTTCCGGAAATCGTTATCGAAACACAAGGTTCCTATGGATCGATTCAAACTGCGGTAGGCACGGCGTCAGCCACTTTTACGGAGCTGCGAAATACGGTTGTCGCGCCTGCGGGGACGACGGCTGTAGTCATCGTGCTGCGCCTGCAAAATGCCATTACCGGCGGCGGTACGAGCGTGGGAGAATTTGATCGCATTCGCGCGACTGTCAGCAATACCCCCATTTTTCTCGATGCTGTCGCGAGCAACGATACCGCCAGCCCCGGCGATATCACTATGGTGATCGCGCGGGTCCAGAATAACGGCGTCGATGTTCTGAATGGAATCGAAGTCATCGTGCAGCCTCAGGCCGGCATTAGTATCGCCGAGAAGGAGGGGGCGCTGGACGGAAGTGCCGTGGCATCCAGACAAGGCTCGGTTATTTTTTCTCTCGGTGATCTTGCTCCTGCTCAGGAAAGCGTCCTGACTTTCCCGATTGTTCTATCTTCCGGTGTACTCCCCGGCAAGACTTATGAAGTTGCGCTCACAGCGCGGTTTCAGAGTGCCGGAAATCTTTCCCAAACCGTTCATGTCGAGATACTCGTGGAGGACGATCCGGTGTTTGACGAAGGCACCATCATCGGTAAAGTTTTCCACGACGCGAACCAGAATGGAGTCCAGGACGAAGGGGAACGAGGCGTGCCGGCCGTGAGGCTCGTCACTGAAGAAGGTATCATCATCATCACTGACGAGGACGGTAAGTATTCCATTCCGGCGGTCAAACCCGGACGTCATATCGTTAAGATCGATGGCCACACACTTCCCGAAGGCACCAAATTTATTACGGAAGAATCTTTCCTGGTCAAGACGTCTCCCGGTATCCTCAATAAGGCAAATTTCGCGATTCTTCTTCCGCCTTCGGATATCCCCGAAGAATTCAGCGAAGGGCTGAGCGTACATTTCACGCAGGGGCTCGATACGTCGCGGCCGAATCTCGGCGTCCAGATTCAGCCGTATCTTCTCAAGGCCGGTCTCGGGACGCTAGAGCGTCCGGCTGTGTTCCGGTTTCATATCAATTATCCGGATTTCGTCAAGAGCTGGTATCTCGAAGTCCGCGATCAGACTGGTCAGGAAATCTGGACAGGTTTCGGCGTTTCCGCACCTCCCGCCGAAGTGACCTGGGCGGGGCAGGCTGAAGACGGGTTGATGGTCAAGCCCGGACTTTATTCCTACCGGCTCAAAGTCGAAGACCAGGACGGCCGGCAGGACTGGACGCCGCTGCATTTTTTTCAGGTTATTTCAAAGGCCGATTCCGAGCTCGTGCAGCAGAAAATAGTCGAAGTCCCGCCGGTCGGGAACTTCAATATATTCAAGGACGGCAAAAGCAGTATCCCGCTCATCGCGAAGCCGACCGTACGCATTCAGGGCAGGACCAAGCCGGGGAACGAAGTGCGCATTAACTCCAGGCCGATTCTTCTCGGGCGCGAAGGTAACTTTTCGACAGAGTTTTATGTGACTCCCGGAGACAAAGATTTTCTCGTGGAGGCGGTGAGTCCCGACGGTGAAACCACGACATACCGAAAGACGATGAAAGTTAAAGACAGCACTTTCTTCATGGTCGCTCTTGGCGAAGAACAGCTTGGAACCAATTTCGCCGGCGGAAATGTGCAGGCTACCGGCGAAGATGATCTCTATAAAGACGGGTTTTATGAAGACGGGAGACTCTCGTACTTTTTGAAAGGTAAACTCAAAGGAAGGTTTCTCTACGAATCGCACTATGACACGGACGATAACCGCTCACACCTTTTCCGGAACCTCGACCCCGACGATTATTATCCCATCTATGGAGATAATTCGACCCTCGATTATGACGCGATCAACACGCGCCAGAGATTTTATCTGCTCGTCGAAATGGACCGCTCTTTCGTCAAGTGGGGAAGCTACCAGACCGAATTCAACGATACGGAACTTTCCTCGTATAACCGCACGCTTTCGGGCTTGAAAGTCCACCACGAATCACTGGACACGACTTCATACGGTGATCCCAAGAAAGGATTCACTGCGTTCTGGGCTCAATCGCGGCATCGCCCGGACCACAATGAATTCGCGGCGACAGGCGGCTCCCTCTATTACCTCAGAAACAGGCGTGTCATCGAAGGAAGCGAGAAGCTCCGAATTGAAATCAGGGACAAGATCCAGGACATGACGATCGACAGCCGCGATCTGGTAGAAGGAAAAGATTACGAGATAGACTACCGCGAAGGCCGGATTCTCCTGTCGAGACCCCTCTCTTCCGTCGCTGCTTCAGACACGCTGATTTCCGCGGATATCCTGGACGGAAGTCCGGTTTTTCTCGTGGTGGATTATGAGTTTGACGCGGGAACAGAAGCCATCGAAGACGGCAACCGCGGTCTTCGAGGTTACACCCATATGGGAGACCATATTCGTGTCGGCGGTACGGCAGTGAAAGACAACCGGCACGGGGCCGCGGGGACCGACTACGACCTCCGGGGCGTGGACGTTCAGATGAAAGTCGGCCGGAATACCAAGGTGACGGCCGAATACGCGGAGTCGAAGCAGCAGCAGGTGCAGCAGGCAACTTCCTACAACGGAGGTCTGAGCTTCAACGAACAATCGCTGATCCGGGGCAACGATACGAGGCCGCGCGAAAATGCTTATCTCGTCAAAGCCGAGTCAAAGCCCCACGAAAAACTTTCGGTATCCGGTTACGTCCAGGGAGTCGAGCCGAGCTTTTCAAACGATCACATCAAATCAGAAGAAGGCACGAAAAAATTTGGTGTTTCGGCGAAATACGATATCACCAAAGATCTCTACGCGCGCTACCGCTATGATTCTACTGAAGTCGCTGACCAGCTTCTGCCGCTTGTTACTCACGGTCTTCGCGCCGAATTCGATAGTCGCGCGAGCCACACCGGCCAGCTTGTGTATGACAACGGAGTATGGCTTGCGCAGGCCGAGTATCTGCGCCAGCTCTATGATTTCCCGAACAGGGCAAACCAGATCGCAAGCCTTGCCTCGGAAAATCCTTTCGACAACGGTCTGGCTTTCAAATTCGGCAGGCGCATCAATGAAAGTATTTTTCCGTACGCAAAACTCCAGACTACTTTCACCGATGAAACCGGTTATCAGGCGGGCGGCGGGGTGCGTTACCGCGTTGCCCAGGATCTTTTCGCCTATGTAGAAGAAATGTGGGGGAATATCGGTGATTCGACTCTCTTCGGTCTGGAAAAGTATCACGACCAGAGGTCTCGGTCCTACGCTAACATCCGACTCCGGGACCAGACAACGGGAACCAAAACAATGTCGACTACGGTGGGAAGTTCTTACGCCCTGACCGAGAACTCGCGCGTATTCTCAGAACGCGAGCACTCGACGTACGATAGTCTGAATGGTTATGCGGATATCCTGGGTTATGAGGGCGATATGAACGATCACTGGGATTACGAACTCAGGTATGAACGCCGGCATCTCGATAACGCCCAGAGCCGCGCACTCGATCCTCTGGCGGTAAGCAATATCATCCGTGCCAACGATTTCAACACCGTCTCCGGGGCGCTCGCCTATGCCGACGGCGATAAACTCAGAGCGCGGACGCATCTCGAGGTCAGGAAAGATTCCGACGCTCCGAAACTTTGGCAATGGCTGAGCCGCAACTCCCTCGAATACAAAATTAATCAGGACCTCGGCTACCTTGGCCGACTGGAATTTGGTAAAACCCGCTTTACGGATCCGGGTGACAATGTCGCCGACTTTCTCGAATTCAATACCGGCTTTTCTTATCGGCCTATCGATCACGACCGCTTCAATATGCTCAGCCGGTATACCTATCTGCGCAACTCGGGCAGCGATGCGCAGTACATGTCTGCGATTTTTCAGGGTGTCGAAGTCGACGAAACTTCTCATATCATCGCCCTTGATTTCGCCTACGACATGCACCGGTATTTATCGGTCGTCGAAAAGGTCGCCTATAAAAACGCCATGATCAATTCATCCGTCATCCGGGATGAATTGATGCTGCATAACTTTCTCTGGGCGCACCGTTTTAATTTCCACGTTACCCGCAAATGGGACGTGGCTGCGGAGTACCGCTTTCTGTGGCAGTCTGATTTGGTAAAAACTTTGAAACACGGCACCCTCCTTGAAGTGGACAGGGAAATTTATGAGTACGTCCGTTTTGGCGTGGGCTATAATTTTACGGACTTCGACGACGATCTGAGAAAAAATAATAATTACGATAGTCATGGCCCCTTTGTCCGATTTACGGGAAAGTTCTGATCAAGTCTATCCGGACGGATGCCGTACATAACTACAAACCTAACCTAGGAACCTCATTAGCAGGGATTGGAGCAGTATTATGAATATGGCAGCGCTTGGGATCATCTTTTCCGTGGTATTTACTTTAGGTCTCGCTGGCTGCGCCGGCGACAAAGAGGTTCTGCCTACTCATGACGAGGTATTGAGCTACCCGCTTCCTTATGACCTGACCTTCCTGCGTACGATCGAAGCATTGGAATCGCTGCCGGACTGGGACCTTTCCGAGACTGAGAAGGAAAAGGGTATCATCCGTGTCCATAATACAAGCTTCACCAGTATGGACGATGCAGACAAGCGTGAAGCCACTTTCATCATTAAAAGAGTCAACAGTCATGAAACCTCCATTGCCCTGGCTCCTTACTCACAGCAGGTTATAGGCGCTGAAGTCCTTTTTAAGCGCATAGCTCAATACGTCAGTGCGGAGGTCGAGCCTGTTTCCGCGCAGCCTCACGCCGCGCAGCCCGTCACGCAGTAGAATTCCTCTTTTTTTAAACCTGCCGGCTGTGATAAAGTATTTCAACTTTATCGCAGCCGGCTTTTTTTTAGATCACTTTCCGTCGCGATAGATTCTCTATGGACGCTATCGTTCTCCAGGGTGTTAAAACCCACAATCTGAAGAATTTCGATCTTATTCTCCCCCATCGAAAACTTTATGTAGTGACAGGCGTTTCAGGGTCGGGCAAGTCGTCTCTCGCATTCGACACGCTCTACGCTGAAGGCCAGCGCCGCTACGTAGAATCGCTTTCTGCCTACGCACGCCAGTTCCTCGAACGGATGGAAAAGCCCGACGTTGATATGGTCGCAGGTATTCCACCCGCTCTCGCGATCCAAGCCAAGAACACAGTCAACAATGCCCGATCAACCGTCGGGACCCAGACAGAAATCAACGACTATCTCCGCGTTCTTTTCTCAAGAGTCGGAATCATGTTTTGTCCTGACTGCGGTCTTGAAATCGTGAAAAACAATCCTCAGACGATCGCAGCCTATCTCGAGAAAAATTACTCAGGCGAAAAAGTGATTCTTATGTTTCGTTTATTGATGGGGAAAAAGGGAAAAAAATATCTTGAAGAGTCTCTTTCGGAACTCGAACGGCAGGGTTATGTCGAGTTTTTCCTGGAGGGCAGGATCCTCGACCGTGATGAGCTGCTCAAAGCAGCAGGAAAGCTGAAAGACGAATTAAGCGTTTCGATCGATACGCTTATGATCGATGAAACCAAAAATAAAAGACTCATTGATTCGATCGAGCATGCACTCCGTTCGGGGAAAAACCAAATCGATGTTTACGTAAAAGGGCAGACTTTCCGTTTTTCCGAGGACCTGAGCTGTTCTCGCTGCCAGCGCGGTTTCCGTGAGCCGACTCCAAACCTGTTCTCATTCAACAGCCCTCTGGGGGCGTGTGCTGAATGCCAGGGCTTTGGCCGGGTCATTACGATTGATTGGGACCTTGTTGTTCCGGCTCCCGCTAAATCACTCCAAGACGGAGCCATCGAACCATGGACAAAACCCAGCACAGAGTCAGAATTTAAGCAGCTTCTAAAATTTGCAAAGACGAATAAGATTCCCGTGGATAAACCCTGGAATAAACTGACTCAGAAGCAGCGCGATGCCGTCCTCTTCGGTATGGGTAATAAAAAGGAATATTTCAGTGTAAAGGATTACTTTGATTACCTCGAACAGAAAACTTACAAAATGCATGTGCGCGTTTTTTTAAGTAAGTACCGCGGTTATGTAACCTGTCACAAGTGCGGCGGGACGAGGCTGAAGCCGGAGGGGCTCGCCGTAAAAGTTGCGGAAAAGAATATCGCCGAGGTTATGGATCTCAGCATCGAAGATTTATACGGCTTTCTGGAAGCGCTTCGATTCTCAAAAGAAGACTTCGAGCGCGTCGAGCCTGTATATGAAGAGATCATGAAAAGGGTCCGCTTTCTGCGGGAGGTCGGTCTCGATTATTTGAGTCTCGCCCGTTTGTCCCGGACCTTATCGGGCGGGGAAGTTCAGCGCATCCATCTCGCCTCTTCGCTCGGGTCGGCTCTCGTCGACACGCTCTATGTTCTCGATGAACCGAGTATCGGTCTTCACGAGCGAGATAACTATCTTCTCATCCGCCTGCTCAAGGAACTTCGCGACCTTGGAAATACCGTCGTCGTTGTCGAGCATGACAGGGCAATGATCGAAGCGGCGGACGAGGTCATCGATATGGGACCTCTGGGAGGCGCTAAAGGCGGCCACGTTCTTTTCCAGGGCGATGTCGCAAATTTGAGGAAAGCCGAAAATTCTTTCACTGGGAAATATCTGTCCGGAGAACTGGAGATCAAGAGAAGGCCGCTCGAAACCGGAAAAAACTTCAAAACTATTGAGATCATCGGTGCCCGTCAGCATAACTTAAAGGATGTCACCGTAAAAATTCCTCTGCATCAGATGGTCGTGGTAACAGGCGTGTCGGGTTCCGGTAAAAGCACCCTTCTCTACGATGTCCTCTTTAATCATTATCTGCGTTATACGGGGCAGCCGGTGCAAGACCTGGGAACGGTTCAGGCAATTCACGGGTTAGATAACTTTGATTCGATGGTCTTGATCGATCAGTCGCCCATTGGAAGAACGCCGCGATCGAACCCTGTGACTTATCTGAAAGCGTTTGATGAAATCCGCAAGATTCTTGCTTCTACTCCCGATGCGAGAAGGGAAGGGTTCGAAGCGGGCCATTTTTCTTTTAATGTCGATGGAGGTCGTTGTACCGAGTGCAAGGGGGACGGCCGGATCAAAGTAGAAATGCATTTTCTCGCAGATATATTTGTTCCTTGCGAAGCATGCCAGGGAAAACGATTCAAAGCGGAAATCCTCGAAATCCGGTTTGAAGGGAAAAACGTCGACGATATTCTTGCCCTGACGGTTGACGAAGGTGTTCAGTTCTTCGCGAGATTCACGCGCCTTGTCGAAAAGCTGGTCTTGCTTCAGCGTGTGGGGCTCGGTTATTTATATCTAGGCCAATCCGCGACCACATTGTCCGGAGGTGAAGCTCAGCGTCTGAAATTGGCGGGCGAAATGACGGAAAAGCGCTCTAATCATATCGTTTATCTTTTTGACGAGCCTACGACCGGTCTTCATTACCACGACATTCATTACCTCACCGGCGCGCTGGATGAACTCTTGGGAAAAGGCCATTCGCTGATCGTGATCGAACACAATATGGAAATCATTAAGAATGCCGATTATGTTATTGATCTTGGCCCTGAAGGCGGGGCAGGGGGCGGAGAAGTTGTATTTTCAGGAAATGTTTCTGAGCTTAAAAAGTGTTCTAAATCCTTTACTGGAAAGTATTTAAACGAATATTTAGGCGACCAGAAGCCTTTATCTCATGCAGGAGTTTGATCGCTGCCTCTTTTGACGTGTATTCTATATTAAGTTAATCCCTGAATCCTGAGGCGGGGAATCACATCTAATCCTATATCCAGCACCGAATGGCTACCGTGTTAGTGCGGTCACATAAAATTTACTTCCTGTTGATAGCCTTCCTGATCATTCATGCCGGGGCTATCAGAAAAAACTACGACGCAATTGTCGATACCCAAACGGATGCGGTCTCCTGGAAGCAGCTCGAAGAGCAGATGAAAGACGGGGAAAAAGCGGCGCCTACACCATCATTCAAATTTTACGGAAACGCAAATTTTCAATTCAAATCTCCTGTAGACAACCAGACTGCGGCAACTGTCATTGCAGATGACGCTGCCCCCGGTTCATCTGTACCTGAGGAAGTCAAAGGAACTGAGGCCGGCGGCTCTGAGGAAAACTGGTGGATGGAAAGCTGGCAGGATCCTGGAACCAAAGGACATGGTACTACTTCGGAGGAATCCGCAGAAGTTGAAACTCCCACGGTAGAGCAATCGTCTTACCCTGTAGAAGAGAAGACGGAAAAGCCTTCCGAGTTCTGGGAAGAAAATTGGTAAAAAGTCGCAAGCTTCCGTTAAAGAATGCAATATAATGCCATGAAATAGAGTAGAATCTGCACTTAATCCTTAGTTGACAAGGATTTCGGGATAGAGGTATAGTTTAGTTCGGTATAATTCCTTTTAATATTTTATGTAAATAATTGTAACTAATGAACTTGAGGGTTTCCATGAGTAAAAAAATGCGACTTTTGAACATGTGGTTTCAGGATCAAAAGGTAAAGATCTTTATTACCGTTGGTGTTCTCCTGCTGATTGTCTTGTCGATTTACGGGATGATGTCTCTGGAAAGTTATTACCGCAATATCACGCTCGCGCAGATGCCGGTATCGATATTGCTTGTCCTTGTAAACAGTGTTGTGTTTGTCTACATGTATATGATGGTGCTCAAGGGCGGTTTTGCAAAAATTGATAAAAAGAGCGTCAAATCCAATGAAACAAACGTGAAGTTTTCGGATGTCGTGGGTCTTGGCGATGTAAAAGAAGAAGCATGGGAAGTCGTCGAACTCATTAAAGATCACGCCAAACTGAAGAAAATTGGCGGAAAGATAATACGTGGAATTCTTATGCTGGGTCCCCCTGGATGCGGTAAAACCTACCTCGCGAAAGCCATCGCGACGGAAGCCGGGCTCCCTTTTATTTCCATGCCTGCGAGTGAATTTAACGAAGTTTTTGTCGGTGTCGGCGCATCGCGCGTCCGTAAACTTTTTTCGAAAGCCCGTCAGCTGGCATACGGTTATGGCGGATGCGTAATTTTCATCGACGAATTGGATGCTCTCGGCAGCCGTCGTACTTTTAACCAGTTTGGCAGCGGCGAAAATAATACGACGCAAAACCAGCTTCTGGTCGAGATGGACGGTCTGACAGGCGCGGGTGATAATGTCATTATGATCGGAGCTACGAATGCCCCGGAAGATTCATTGGATCCAGCGCTTCTGCGCCCCGGCCGTTTTGACCGAAAACTTTATGTCACAAAGCCTGGTCTCGAAGATCGGGAAGCGATGTTCCGTTACTACCTTGCGAAGGTAAAGCACGAAGCTTCGATCGATGTGAAGAGGCTGGCACGCAAAGCGGTAGGGAAGAGTCCGGCGGACATTGAAAACATTATTAAAGAATCGGCTCTTATTGCCACGCGTTACGGCGGCGATATTGTGACAAACAAGGAAATTTCAGAAGCCATCGAGCGTATCGATCTCGGTACGAAGAACCGCATCACCATGAATCCCAGAGAAAAAGAGATGACCGCGTATCATGAAACCGGCCATCTTATAGCTACTTACCTGCTTCATCCGAGAAATGACGTATTCAAGGCTTCGATTATTCCCAGAAAGTCCTCACTTGGCGTCGTCCATCCTACTGCGATCGAAGAATGGCACAGTTACGATCGTGAGTCTCTGATGGCGGATATCAAGGTCTGCCTCGCCGGTTATGCCGGAGAAAAGGTGAAATACGGTACGACCACGAGCGGCGTTTCGTCGGACTTCAAGAAAGCAATGTCGATTACGCATCACATGGTGTGGGTCTGCGGTATGGGGCCGTCCGGATTTGTCGGAGATTACACGGTCGTGCCGCATCACGAACTTTCACAGGACATCATTCGTACCCTGAACAGTGACGTCAATAAAATCCTCGGCGATTGCTTGAAAGAAGTCGAGCAGCTTTTGAAAACCGAGAAAGATCTCTTTGAAAGATTCGCTCATGATCTTCTTACCAAGCAAGAGCTGGACTATGATCAGATCGAAGCGGTTTTCCAGGAATACGGAAAAGCCAATCCGCGGCATTTCGGCAGCACGGCTGAAGGCGGGAATGGTAAGGCTTCGTCTCTTGGAACGGGTACCGGTGACGGTTCTTTTAAGGAGCCCAGTAAGGATAAGTGATGAATCGAGTTTCCGGCCATGGAGTGTTGGGTTTACTGTTCGCTGGTCTGCTAACGGCTTCTTTAGCGGGCTGCTCCAACAACTCTTATCCAGCTGATAAATTAAAAGAATCTCTCCAGGAGATATGCAGTAAAGAATACGGAATTGACAACATCGATGTCAAAGTCGCCGGTTCCACGATCGGCGTTTACCTGCCCCTAAAAAAACTCTTTGCCACGGATTTCAAGAGTTCCGTCGTCGCCGGTAAAGTCCGTAATCTCGAAACCCTTTTCGAGCCCTCTCCCGAAGCGTTGGAGAAAGTAGAGGATGTTCTTTTCTCCATATCCCGCGTGCTTCTCAGCACCGACAAGAAACTTGATTTTTACGTTCTTCAGGCGACAGACACTGAAAACACAGGTCTTCAGCTCGTGCTTGTAGGCCATGTGGGCGACGTGAAACGAGTAAGAGTGTGGGACATTTCCCGCACCGAATACCGTAAGCGCGTTATTCATGAAATGAGGCAGAACCGGGCCGTGCTATGGCATCAGCCAATCCGCAGTCTTTTTGCCTCGATGGAAACTAAGCCTGTCGATTTGATCATGCAGGAATTTTTTGACGATTCCATATCCGCTGAAAACCTGCAGGGCATTTTCTTTCACACTCTCCACGAAAAAGATAAAACGAAGCCGGTCGTCAAATGGAATATAGAAGAAATCAGAAGCGCCCGGGTACAACGCGGGGAAGTTCTGGTGTATACGAAAGTCAGACCTACTGTAAACGGCAATACGCTTCTGGCTGCGAACGAGGGCTCCGCGCAGTTCCTTTTCCTCGTAGGCTTCAAGGGAACGGCAGAGCCTCAGATCAAAAGAATCATACCGTTCCAATACCTTGATGAGACCGGGAAGTTCCAGAATATACCTTTCCCCGAAGATATACAGATGGAACAGAGTCTGGAGACGTGGGAAGAAGAGTTTCCCCTGGAAGAAATGCACCTGGGAGATTTTCTAGCAGACCAGTTGACCCGCCGGGTGCAGGTGATGATTTCGCAGGACGAGCGCATTCGTAATACCTTCCGCGAAGTCAGAGTGACTGTCGATTACGACAAGGAAAGTGAAACGCCGCATTTTGTGTTCCAGTTTGATTCCGTCTCTCTCAGGGATTTTAATAACTATTCACCCGAATCGCTCATTCTCCACGAAGATATGATTTATCTATTGAATATGATCTCAAGAGAGTTTGTCGATGTTCTCCGGAGTTACCAATTCGGCGATTATGAATATCTGAGCGTCAATATCTCCCATGAGCCAGGTGAACACATTATCCCTCGAGCCGATCTCGAACTCTTCAGGCAGAAAAAAGTAGATTTTCAAGGACTTATTTCAGTAACGACTCTTTGACCTGCCTCTGACACTACCTGATATTTCCTATTAGACCATGCTGCCTGTTGAGACATTCGAGATAATTTGCTAAAATGACCGCCATGAAAATGACAGCAAGACAGCATGAAGTTCTCAATGCGGTTATTGAAACACACATTGAGACGGCGTTGCCAGTGGGTTCGGCTAATCTCAAAGAAAGATGTCATATGCGGTATTCTGCCGCCACGGTCCGCAATGAAATGGTTTTTTTGGAAGAAGCGGGTTTTCTTACGCACCCTCACACTTCTTCCGGGCGCATTCCGACAGATCTTGGATACCGCTATTATGTGGATAAGTGCATGCAGGCAACCGAAGTCCGCCCCAGCCGAGCGGATGACCTCGCTGATATTTCCCTCGGAATCGAAGAACCTGAACATCTGGCAGAAGAAGCATCCCGCCTGCTTGCGGCAATTCTGAGAGAAACCAGCCTTGTCGTTGTTTCCAGGAGCGTTGCGGATAACATACGCGTCTATCTCCAGGGGTCGAGCCATATCATGAATAAACCCGAGTTTCAGGACATCAATAAAGTACGCTCGTTATTCCAGGTGTTCGAAGAAAAATTGAAGCTGGTCGAAATCTTTTTGAGCGGTGTAGAAGAAGAAGAAAATCTTTCCGTCAGAATCGGCCAGGAAAATACGGCGGAGCCTTTTCACAAATGTGCGATCATTTCGAGCCCTTATTACATGCACGGCGTCAATTCCGGCCGGATCGCTATTGTCGGTCCGACACGCATGCAATACGACATTGCTATCCCGCTTGTTTCGCGAATGGCCGAGATGATAGGTATCGTTATCGACCGGCGGTTCTAGGCGACTTATGGAAATAAACAAGAAACAGGAAGTGGAAAAAGAAAATATGGAAGAGAAATTCAGCGAAAAAGAAGGCAATGACGATGTTGAGACGCCCCGGGAAGAAACCTCTGATGGCGTAACGCTGTCAAAGCAGGAATACGACGCCCTGAATACGCGCCTTCAAGAGCTCGAGAGGATGCGCGAAAAGCTGGTGCAGTCCGCGGCGGATTTTGAAAATGCAAAAAAACGCCTTAACCGGGAAAGAGAAGATTTTGTCAAGTTTGGCCAGGAAAACCTGCTGCGAAGCCTTCTTCCTATCTTGGATAATTTTGAGCGCGCTATAGCGCATTCCGGTTCGAGCGCGGATGCGGAGGATAGCAGCGCCGCCGCCCGACAGTTTAAAAACGTTATCTCGGGTATCCAAATGGTTCAAAAGCAGCTCGCGGACGTTTTGAAAGCGCAGGGACTCACGCGGATCAAATCACTGGGTGAATTGTTTGATCCGCACAAGCACGAAGCATTGAGTTACATGGAGCAGGACGGTAAAGAAGATGAGATCGTCGCTGAAATTGAACCAGGTTACATGCTCCACGACAGGCTGCTACGGGCTGCAAAGGTCAACGTGCGTACTGCCAAATCCTCTCCCGCGGGCGAAGGGCAAGACTGAGTGCTTTTTTCCTACCTGGACTGCTCTAAAATGACTTCTATCTCATAACATTCCAAAGGATCTATTCATGGCTGCACCTAAAAGAGATTACTATGAAGTTTTGGGCGTCAAGCGCGAGTCCAGCCAGGATGAATTAAAGAAAGCCTACCGGAAAGTTGCGCTCCAGTATCACCCCGACCGTAATCCCGGAAATAAAGAAGCTGAAGATAAGTTTAAAGAAGCGGCGGAAGCCTATGCCGTATTAAGCGACCGTGAAAAACGCGCTCAATATGATCAGTTTGGCCACTCACTGGGCGGCCAGGGTTTCGGAGGCTTCGAGGATTTCGCCGGCGGGTTCGGGGATATCTTCGGAGATATCTTCGAGGATTTTTTCGGAGGAAGCGGGGGCCGCCGCCGGGCTTCAGGCGGGCCCAGGGCGAGACGGGGAATGGATCTGGAGTATCCGATGGAAATTTCGCTCGAGGACGTCCTCAAGGGAAAGGACATCGAACTCGATTTCCAACGCCGAGAACTTTGCGCTGAATGTAATGGTTCCGGCGCCGCGCCTGATTCAAAGAAATCGACTTGTCCAGACTGTGCAGGTCAGGGTGAAATCCGCGTTTCGCAGGGTTTTTTTACTTTGCGCCGCACTTGTCCCACCTGTCAGGGAGAAGGCGAAAAAATCCAAAAGCCATGCCAGGCATGCGGCGGGGCAAAGCGTATAAAAAAAGCGAGAAAGCTGAGCATTCGCATTCCCTCAGGGATTCATTCCCAATCACGGCTCAAAGTGACGAGCGAAGGGGAGGCGGGAGAAAACGGCGGCAGGCGCGGAGATCTCTACGTCGATATCACTGTCAAGGATCACGAGTTCTTCGAACGCCGAAATGAAAATCTCTACTGCGAACTTCTGATTCCCTACACCACGGCGGTGCTCGGAGGTCCTGTAAACTGCCGGACTCTAACGGGAGAAACCGAGTTGAATATCTCAGCAGGAACGCCTGCGGGCAAAATCATGAAGATCAAGGAAGAGGGGCTCCCTTTCATTAACAATGACAAAGTCCGCGGCGAACTTTTTGTCCGCATGGAGATCGACGTCCCGTCCAAAGTTTCATCTGAAGAAAAGAGACTACTGCTCGAACTCGCAAAACTTCGCGGGGAGAAAGTCCTGACCAAAAAACCGCTCTTCGACCGTATCAAAGAATCATTCTAAGGGCGTCTGATGAGCAGTTCTGACCCTTCTTCAAAATCCGGATCAACCTTGCCGGATATTCTGCTGTCTTGCAGAGCCGCCTGGTTCGTATTCGCTGTATACAATCTGCTTCTGTTAATTTTGTCTCTCCTTCCTGGCGATGAACTTCCCCAGGTGTTCGATCTGAATGATAAGCTCGCTCATGCGATAGGCTATTTTTTCCTGACGGCAATTTCAGCGCACACTTTCTTTCGCAGCCGCTCAGACTTCCTGACCGCCAAGCCTAATCTTTGGGCAGCCTGCTGGGCAGCAAACATTTCCGCTATGACAGAATTCGCGCAAAATTTCGTTCCCGGTCGTTTTACAGATGTTTTAGACCTCGCAGCCAATACCGCCGGTATCGCGGTCTCGTTCGGACTTCTGTGGCTGCTCAGGCCTGACAAGGAAGTACTCCTGCCAGATAGTTTAACCGGGAAAAACAGAGGAAATACCCTTGGCTTGATAGCCGGCTCAGACGCGGTCTCTTTTCCTGCTGCGGGAACACCGATGAATTATTTCGATTACCAGCACCGCGTGATCTACGGTGAAACGGACAAAATGGGGATCAGCTATTACGCGAATTATTTTCTCTGGTTCGAAGCGGCGCGCAATGAATACTTCCGGGCGCTTGGAATGCCGTACACGGAGTGTGAAAAGAAAGGATATTTTCTTCCCGTCGTCGAGACAAGCGCGAGATACATCGCCTCCTCCACTTATGACGATATCGTCATCGTACGCACCAGTGTCAGCCAGATCAGGCGAAGTTCCATGCGGTTTGAATATAAAGTTTTTAAGAATGACTCGGAGAAGCCCGTCGCAACAGGGTTTTCAATCCACGCTTTTGTGGATTCCACGATGAAGCCCGTGCGCGTTCCTGATGAAATCCGGCAGCTTGTTACGCTCTTCTCTCTGCTCCAGCCTCCCGTTTAGCCAGGGTTCCCTAAGCTTCCTCGCCTTCTCGTTATTCGCTTTATCTTTGCCAAGGTATAATTCTCAACATTTCTTTTGACCCGACTTCCAGAGCGTGTTATAGTCCGTTTCGTTGAGAGCCTTGTGGCACAAGGGATTCAAGGCGATCTGCAAACCAACTTTTAAGTTGATTTGGAAGGTTAATGAAAGAAAAAACCAAGATCACCATTCTCGGTGACGGCGGTTGGGGAACAGCTTTAGCGGTCGTGGCGGCGCGGAAAAAGAACCCGGTGGTTCTTTGGTCCGCGTTTCCTGAGTACGCAAAAATCCTCAACTCAAAAAAGGAAAACGTCAAATTCCTGCCGGGTGTCTCTCTCTCCAAAGATATCAAAATCACCTCCGATCTCGAAGAGGCCGTTAAGTTTGGCGAAGTCATCGTCCTTGCCATTCCCACGCAGTTTCTTCGCACTATCCTCTATAAGGTCAAAGACCACAAAATCGCGAAGAAGATCTTTGTTTCGGTGTCCAAAGGCCTTGAGAAGAAGACCAGCCTGAGGCCTTCCCAGATCATTTATTCGGCACTCGGGACCCAGGTTCCCCTTGTCGTCATATCCGGACCTTCTCACGCTGAAGAAGTGGCACGAGGCCTTCCGACGCTCGTTGTCGCAGCGAGCGACAATCCGAAGCACGCGCAGAAAGTCCAGGCAGCTTTTGCCGACACCTATTTCCGCATTTATTCCCAGACCGATATCATTGGCGTCGAACTCGGCGGCGCGCTCAAAAACGTGATCGCGATCGCGGCGGGCATATGTGACGGCCTGAAGTTCGGTGATAATACGAAATCCGGTCTCCTCACAAGGGGACTTCTCGAAATGATGCGTCTCGGCGTCCGCATGGGCGCGAATCCTAATACTTTTTTCGGGCTCTCGGGCCTTGGAGACCTCGCGACAACGTGTTTTTCGAAACACGGGCGTAATCTGCGCGTCGGCCGCGAACTCGGCGAGGGGAAAAAGATTAAAGAGATCCTGAAAGGAATGGAGATGGTCGCCGAGGGTGTCGATACGGCCGAAAGCGTGCACCAGCTTTGCGAGAAAATCGACATCGATCTTCCGCTCATGGGCGCCGTATACAGCCTTCTTTTCCAGGGCAAGGATTGCAAGAGAGTGGTTGGGGATCTTCTGAACCGCACGGCACGCGAAGAGTGGAAGCAGTACTGATTCCGAATTATTCAGGCAGTAAGTTTTTTAAGCATGGTGAAGTCCGAAAGGACAAAGCCGCTATTTTTAAAAAAGTGAAAGGAGGTGTACTCAATGAATAAGTCAGAACTCGTAGAAGAAGTTGCAAAAAAGACCAGTCTTTCCAAGGCACAGGCTTGGAAGACTATCGATGCCACTTTTGAGGCGATTCGTGGTTCGCTGAAGAAGGGGAAGAAGGTCTCTTTGATCGGCTTTGGTAGCTTCCTCGTTCGGAAGCGTAAGGCCCGCAAGGGACGCAACCCGAAGACCGGTGCTGCGATCAGCATTAAAGCCCGCAAGGTTCCTGCTTTCTCAGCCGGATCTGCGCTGAAAAAGGCCGTTAATTAAGCTTTAAGGCCGCTTTACAACAAAAAGGGCGAATCAGCAAAAACTGATTCGCCCTTTTTGCATCTCGTTTGCTCCCCCCAAAGGGGCAAACTCTCTCTCAAACTCTTTAGGTATGTGCGCTATAAGATAATGAAGACTGGCCCGTAGTAAAAGGCTCCGGAAGCCCTTTGCCCGGGCGCTGTTCGCCATGAAAAGTTATATTTTTTATTAAGGGATCAGCTCCTTTTTCCAGGATTTGAATGTCCTCGATCCGGAAATCTGCGGATTCGGTTCCGAGAAGAACCGGATCAAAGACGAACCGGATAACGGTAAGCCCGCCGAAGGCCGCGTCATCAGGCAGCTTGAAGTACGACTCCCCCTTGCGTGAGAACGGCTGAAGATAAAACCGATGATTTCCATCCTGCTTGCCCGATTCAAAACTGAGAAGCGCCGCGAGAGGAATATTCTCGCCGCCGTAGCGCAGTCTGACCCATTGATCTCTCAGATCAACGGCTTTGTCGAAACGCCAGAAAAAAGCGCCGGGTTTTTCGAGGCCCTGAAAACGGATCTGGACTTTGTTTCCGTCCTGTACTTCGAACTCCAGTCCGCCGGTTGAACCGACACTGAACTTGGACGCTGCAAGCAGTGACTTCGCTTCGGCAGCCGCGTCCAGTTCCTCCGGCTTTTCCGCGAGAAGCAGAGGACTCGCAATCGTGTTTTTTCCCACGATCTGCGCGCTTTTAAATTGAGGGTCGAGATCCGCTGAGACGGAGGTCTCCGACTGCGCGCTGGGAGCACCGGTGAGAAACAGAAGACAGATTATGAGTGTAGAGGTTATGTTTTTTTTCATCGTTTGATTTCGGCAACTCAGCTGTCCTCTGGGGATTTAACCTGGAGGACCTGTGGCTTTGCCGTATCCTGGCCGGGTAACCCGGATACGGCCCCGCAAGAACTTTTCCGGCGGGGCGTCCCTGCCTTGCGGCAGGTTTGCTAGTATCGTTCAACTTGATGAAGCCCGTATTACAGTAATTCTCAAAGAACTCTAAAAGAAGAGTACTCGACTCGTTCTGCGAGTGCAAATTTAAACGCGGTTTTTTTATGATTTACGCGAGCGGAAAACCTTCATAACATTCAAACGCTATCAATATTTTCGGCGGTCCGCTATTATTTGCAATCGCGATTGCGTATGCCATACTTTTAATGATTGTGCGGGACATAGAGTCGTGCCCCTTCCGGCAACGGAAGCCGTCACGGGCCCGCGCAATCAATCGCGGATCCCGCGCCGCTAAGCGGGAAAGGTCAAAACCGCGCATGATTCATTTCGCCAATAGCCTTCTCTTTATAGCGTGTTTCGGAAGTCTGGCCTGGGGTCTTAAATCTTTCTCGGAAAGAATGCCGCAAAAGGAAGCGGGGTTCACTCCTATCTCCGTGGCGGGCGCGCTCTTCATGTCCCTTCACGGGATCTGTCTTTTTTTCTTTCCTGCTGCGGACGGTATCAGGGAACTCGCCGGCCTCTTTCTATACGCGGGGGCTCTCTCGCTTTTTTGGTGGTCAGCGAGGATCAGCCGCCGCCAGCCGCTCGAACTTGCCTACTCGGAAGAAGAACCTGATTACCTCGTCATTGGAGGGCCTTACCAATATATACGTCATCCTTATTACTCCTCGCAGGTCCTGGTATGGCTTGCGGGAGTCTTCGCTTCCGGCCATCTTATGCTGCTTACCACGACGGGTATCATGCTGCTTCTTTATATGAGGGAAGCGGGCGCGGAAGAAAACCGTTTTGAGCGGAGCGGGATGCGGGAAGTATTTCTACGCTACAAGGCGAGATCCGGTAAATTCATTCCCCGGCCGAACGTGCTGAAAACGCTGCTGAGCGGTAAATCAATTATCTCCCAGAGTGACACCGGCGGGCCGGACAAACTCGCGGCTTGAACCCGTTGCTCACTTTATTCTTCAAACAAAACTCTCGTTTCACTGTCTCGAGCCACTTCCACGTCCCACCCTAATTGTTCTTTCATCAATGACGCGAGCGTTTCTGCAGATTCGGGTTCCCCATGGACAATAAAAGTTTTTTTCGGCGCTCGGCGAAAACCAGCCAGCCAGCGCATAATCTCCTTTTGGTCGGCGTGTGCTGAAAAACCTTCCAGCCGTTTGACCTGCGCATGGACAGGGACGTCCGCCCCATGGATCTTGATGCTGGCCGCGCCGTCTTCGAGCAAACGGCCGCGCGTTCCCTGCGCCTGAAAGCCTGCGAAGAGCACGATCGTATCCGGGTCAGGAAGCTTTCGTTCAAGATGATGAAGCACGCGGCCGCCCGTCGCCATTCCGCTCGCCGAAACGATGATCATGGGGCCGTTCATTTTATTGAGCCGTATGGATTCGGCCTGACCGCGGACATAGGTGAAATTTTTTGTGCCGAGCGGTGTGCCGTCTTCTTTTATGAGCCGGGCCATTTCCGTGTCGTGGTCTTCCGGATGCCGGCCGTAAATAATGCTCGCGTTCATGGCCATAGGGCTGTCGAGAAATACGGGAATCACGGGAATCTTCCCGGAGTCCTCAAGCTCTCTCAGGACCCACATGATTTCCTGGGAGCGGTCGATGGCGAAAGCGGGAATGATGAGCGTGCCTTTCTTCTGAACAATTTCGTGGACGATCCGTGCGAGCTGTTCTTCACCGCCGCTCGCATGAAGGCGGTCCCCGTAGGTAGATTCGAGGAGGAGCGTGTCGGCTTCGAGGACCAGTTCGGGTTCACGCAAAATGGGGCGGTCCCAGCGCCCGAGATCGCCTGAAAAAACCAGCTTGTGAGGAACGGTTCCGTTTCCGCCGATTTCCATCTCGACAATAGAAGCGCCAAGGATATGGCCCGCGCGGCAAAAGCGGGCTTTGATATGCGGAGACACCTGAAAGTCTTCGTGATAGGGAAGGGGTTCGAGGCGGCGCAAAACGGCTGTCGCGTCGTCCATCGTGAAAAGCGGCAGGGCGGGACTGTGTTTGGAAAATCCGCCTTCGTTCGCAAACTCGGCTTCTTCCGCCTGCAGACGCGCCGCATCAGGGAGAAGGATGGTCAGCAGATCTTCCGTGCCGTAGCTGCAATAGATTTTCCCGTGGAAGCCGTGGCGGACAAGGATCGGAAGATAACCTGAATGGTCGATGTGCGCGTGGCTGAGTACGACAGCATTGATCGAAGAACAGTCAAACGGCGGCGCAGCCCAGTTACGCAGCCTGAGCTCTTTCAGTCCCTGGAAGAGACCCGCGTCGAGCAGGATCTTTCTGCCGTGGGCATGCAGAAGATATTTAGAACCGGTCACCGTGCCTGCGGCGCCGTAAAACGTAATGGTCGGGGAATCGGTCATTGCTGTTATTTGATCAGCCTGCGGGTTGGAGACGGGTTATTATAGGGAAAGGATGGAAAAAACCCAAGGAAAAGGGTGGGTGTTCAAAAAAGGTGGGCGCTCAGGCGTATTCTTCCGAACCCTGTACCCATATGAACGACTGGATATCGATCATGTCCCGCGGTTTGAGATCAGCTACGTCGTCCCGTACCTGCTTCGCGAAATCGAGCGTGCTTTTGTACGTCTCCCAATTAGGCCGGGATTCGTAATTAAAGGGAAACGCGCAGACTTCCGCCGCCGCCTGAGTCACTCGCGGCTTCAGAAAAATATGCTCCTTGGGATTTGCAATGAAGCCGAACACCGTATGCAAAGGCCATGTCAGGACGCGTGTCTGCTTTCTTGGAAGACCGGCCAGGACCTCTGTAAAATTTTCGAATCTTTCCTTAAGCGACTCTTTACCGTAAACATAGTCATAGAGGCCAAGAGCGAATGCCTTGGCTCCGGCCGGTGATTTGACGGCGTCGCGAAGCGCCATTTTTTCAAACGAGAAAAGCAGATTCGTTTTTGTTTCGATGTTAACCGCCTTTTTCGCTATTTCAGAGTATTTATGGGCAGCGAGAAGGCGCTCGTATTCGGCTTTGTTGAGGTCCCGTTCCCAGGCGAGATGGGCGTTCCATTTATAATCCCGTTCCCAATCCAGGTATTTCGGGTCGGCAAAACCCTTGGAAAAAAAGAGGAGAAATTTCTGTCTGCACCGGGCACGGTCTTTCGAGAGGACTTTTTTTCTGGGGACTATTCGCCCCGCGGCTATTTTGGCTTTCGTCAGCAGATCCATGAAACACCTCCAGACAAGTATGATCCCGGGCTATCGAGCGGAGAAGCGGAACGGAGATGAATCCACCATCGGGTCATCTATGAGGGGGATAGGAAAAAACCGGGGTAACCGAGGAGCGGTCAGGACTGAAATAAAAAACGGCCACCTGAACGATGGCCGTTTTTTACAACTGGTCGGGGCGAGAGGATTTGAACCTCCGACCCCACGCACCCCAAGCGTGTGCGCTAATCCAGACTGCGCTACGCCCCGACGTAACTTTTAATACTCCAAAACAAACAGAACGCCGATCTCAAGAACTCTAAGGGGTCAATCTTGAATGGAAGGCTGTTTAGGAAGCTGAATTATAGCGAACTCGTCTTGGCTTGTCACCTAGGATTCCTTTTGTTTTCGGAGGCGGCGCCGGGACGGTCTCACATCGCTAACGCTGGGCAAAGCCTTATTTTAGCTCTTTTTTCCGCTCTCTTCAGTTGCCGGGCAATCTGGGCGATACTTCTTTGTACCGTTCCTATGAAAAAGCCTCTTTGTTTATCGCTTTGCCTGTTCTTCCTTTTTCCCGCGGCGGCGGAATGCCGCGAGCCGGTGCGGCGTTCTTTATTTGTGTCGGTGATTCAGCAGCCGCCGGTCCTCGAGAGCCGGGATGCGATCCGGGAACTCATCGCGTACTCAAAAAAGGCGCGCGTCGATACCCTTTTCATCCAGATCTACCGGGCAAACAAAGCGTGGTTTCCTTCGACCGTCGGCGACGCCAGTCCTTACAAGGATGCTTTCATCAGGCTGGGGGAAGACCCCTTTGCTCTATTGATCCGGGAAGCGCACGCCGCAAATATCGAGGTTCACGCCTGGGTCAATCTCCTCAGCCTCAGCACGAATGCCGAAGCGCCTCTTCTCAAAAAGTACGGCCCTGAAATTCTCACGAAGAACCTCGAGGAAAAGAAAGCGATCGAAGATTACAAGATCGACGACCAGTTTTTTCTCGAGCCCGGTGACCCGCGCGTCCGTGAAGAGCTTTCTCAGCTGGTCGAGAAACTGGTCAGGACTTATCCTGATCTCGACGGCGTCCAGTTCGATTATATCCGCTATCCGGACACGAAACCCGCCTACGGCTATACGGAACTCAATATCGCCAGGTTCAAGGAAGCGACCGGAATCGAAGCGGTCGAGGAATACAGCAAGGTGTGGCGGCAGTGGAAGCGGGATCAGGTGACGGGTCTTCTCCAGATGCTGGTGACAAAGACGCGCGAGATCCGGCCGGACATTCATATTTCTACGACAGGGTGCACTTCCTCTACCCGGGCCTACCACGAGGCTTTTCAGGAGTGGCCCTTATGGCTCGACAGCGGCCTCGTGGAATTCGTTACTATTATGGGTTATTCTCCCGATCTGAAAGAGTTTGAGCACTTTATCAAGGACGCCAAAAAGCAGACGGACCATTTCGATAAGGTCAATATCGGGATCGGTCCCTACGAACTCGCCCAGATCCCCGAGGTCTTTCAAAAGGAAATCGAGATCTGTGAAAAGACAAAAAGCCGCGGCTGTGCGGTATTTCATTACGGCAGTCTTGTGGATACGCCCGCCCTCGCCGAAGTTCTGACCTAACCTCTCTCCAGGTTCCGCCGCCTTTTTTACACAGTGATGACTCTATCTAGAGAACCGAAAACCTAGTACAATGTGTTTCATTCCGCTACCCCAAAAAGTTTTCAGAGACAGCGATGAGCCCGGACCCAAATCAGAAGACCATACTTGCGATTGACGACGAAGAAGATGTCCTCGAAGCCGTCAAAGACTGTCTTATTGATGAAGGCTTTGCCGTCTTGACGGCAAACAACGGGGCCGCCGGACTCGAGCTCGCCAGAACCCACAAGCCGGATCTTATCATCCTCGATCTCATGATGCCTCAGATGGACGGGTTCCAGGTTTTGCAGAGGCTGAACTTCGACCCTAATCTGAAGACCATGCCTACGATCATGCTCACCGGCCACGGAGCTATGGACAATATCTTCACCGCCCAGAAATGCCGGGCCACGGATTTCCTGATCAAACCTTTTAGCATGTCGGAACTGCTTGACGTGATTCACCGCTACGTATAGCAATCCTTGCGCTTTGCATAAAAAAAGCGTGTTAAAAAAACTCCATCTGCTATCATTTCCCCATTAAATTCCAAAACCTAAGAGGACCTTATTCCATGAAAAGCTTTCTGACGGCACTTTTAATTCTCGCGTTCGCGGGCACGGCTTACGCGGACAATTACGTCACTAACGACGGCACCAGTTATTCCCAGTACGGTAATACCACCTACGGCAGCGACGGCAGTAACTACACGACCCAGGGCAATACGACCTATACGAACGACGGACGCACTTTTACGTCTTACGGCGATACCACTTATGGCAGCGACGGCACGACCCACACCACGACGGGGAATGTGACGGCGAGTTCTGACGGCACGACGTACACGAGCTACGGCAATACAACGGTCGGCAGCGACGGCAGTTCTTCAGTCCGTTATTAAATAACAGGATCAAAAATGTTGGAAAAGGGCCCGAAGTGAATCTTTCGGGCCCTTTCTCTTTATCGCAGAGGCGTCTGTGAAAATCGGTTATCCCTGCATCTACTATTCCCTGATAAAGAAAAAAGCGCGCTGAAAGCTCTCCAATGTGTTAAGGAATTTTCTGGTAGGGAGAGCTTGGACTCGCCTGAGCCGAAAACCCGGAGTTCCTCGGTAGCGTTACCCAGCCGCAAACGATAATATTCAGCTATTAATAATTGAGTCTTACGGATCTTTGGTAGAACCCCGGGAAAGTCAGGCATTAATACAGCAATGGATTTCCGCCCCTTCTCCCATTTGCCGACTTAGGGGCTCCCGGGGTACTGCCATTGATTAAATTGTAAGAGATCCCGCCTGTTTCAATTCCTCTACAAATTTGCCGTACGCGGCGTCCGGCTCCGTCATTCTGGGCTTAATACCCAAAAAGTGTTGCCGCTCAAAATTGTAAGTGCATTTGTTTTCAGTAAGATAGCGCTATTTAAAT